>Ga0187773_10000914_pt1 | contig 11828 bp, 8 predicted proteins | sample 0216_BV02_MP05_1_FD_133133 | JGI IMG/M metagenome (GOLD analysis project Ga0187773, IMG submission 133133) | Tropical peat soil microbial communities from peatlands in Department of Meta, Colombia - 0216_BV02_MP05_10_MG | ecosystem: Environmental > Terrestrial > Soil > Wetlands > Peat | place...
AATCATCGACTGGCTAAGATCCTAGGGCCGGGATTTTCTCTGAAGGAGCTTGGACTGAGGTGGTGAAGGGCGGATGAACGACCGGTCAAAGAAAATTGAACTGCGCCTGGGCACCCGGGCGAGCCTTCTGGCGCAGCAACAGGCCAATATGGTGAAAAAAAGGGTAGAAGAACTGAATGCCGAAATTACCGTCACCCTGGTCCATATCAAGACCACCGGCGACAAGCTTGACTTTCCCCTTCTTAAGGTTGGAGGAAAAGGGTTATTTGTCAAGGAGATCGAAGAGGCCTTGACCCGGAAGGAAATCGACCTGGCGGTGCACAGCGCCAAGGACCTGCCGGCCATAATTCCCGAAGGCCTTATCCTGATGGCCTTTCCCGAGAGGGAGGACCCCCGGGACGCCTTGGTATCCCAGGGAGGAAAGAGGTTTGAAGAGGTCCCCCAAGGTGGGAAAATAGGAACGGGTAGCCTTAGGAGAAAGGCTCAGTTGCTAAACCTGAGGCCGGACCTGGAGATCGTCCCTCTTCGAGGAAACCTGGACACCCGTCTCAAAAAGCTCATGGCCATGAATCTGGATGGGGTGATTTTGGCCGCTGCAGGGCTGCGCAGGATGAACTGGGAGGGGCAGGTCTCGGAATTCTTCGATCCTGAAACGATGGTCCCGGCGATTGGACAAGGGGCACTGGCCGTTGAAGCCCGAGAGGGGGATGAGCGAGTCCGTCGAGCCGTGGCTTCCCTGGACCACCCTCCGACCCGGGTTTCGGTTCTGGCGGAGCGAGCCTTTCTCCGGAGACTGGAAGGGGGATGCCAGGTCCCCATCGGAGGCTTGGCCAGAATCCATGTAGAGAAGCTTGCTCTAACCGGTCTGGTTGCCGGAGTGGACGGCAGGAGAGTGGTAAAGGGGAAAGTGGAAGGGCCTCTGGAGAAAAATACGGAATTGGGCGTTCAGCTGGCTGAGGACCTGCTGGGAAGAGGAGCCGAAGAAATTTTACGAGAGGTCTACCAAAAAGGATGAGCGAGGGAAAAGTCTACCTCATCGGAGCAGGGCCCGGAGACCCCGGACTGATCACCGTCAAGGGGCGTGACTGCCTGGAAAAGGCGGATGTGGTCGTTTACGACTATCTGGCCAATGAACAATTGCTAGGGTACATCAGAGAAGGGGCGGAAAAGGTCTACGTTGGAAAGAAAGGGGGCGACCACACCCTCCCGCAAGATCAGATCAATGATTTAATCATCGCCAAGGCCAAGGAAGGGAAGTCGGTGGTGCGCCTGAAAGGAGGGGACCCCTTTATTTTCGGCCGGGGAGGAGAGGAGGCTGAGGATTTGGCCCAGGCCGGGATTCCCTTTGAGATCGTCCCCGGAGTCACCTCAGCCATCGCTGCGCCGGCCTACGCCGGCATTCCCCTGACCCACCGCGATTACACTTCTACTGTGGCATTTATTACCGGCCACGAGGACCCGACCAAGGAGGAGTCGAAGATAGCCTGGGACAAAATTTCCACGGGGGTTGGAACGCTGGTTTTTCTCATGGGGGTGGGAAACCTGACCCGCATCGCCCAGGAATTGATGAAGAACGGCCGCCCCCCGGAGACTCCCGTGGCCTTGATCCGCTGGGGAACCCTACCCGAACAGGAAACCATTCTGGGGAAGCTTTCCAACGTTGGAGAGATCGCCCAATCCCGCAAACTTAAACCTCCGGTCATCATCCTGGTGGGCGAGGTTGTTGCCCTACGGGAGAGACTGAACTGGTTCGAGACGCTTCCTCTTTTCGGGAAAAAAGTCCTGGTGACCCGGGCTCGGGAGCAGGCCAGCGACTTGTCCGAGAGATTACGGGCCCTGGGAGCCATTCCCGTCGAGTTTCCCACCATCGGGATTCTTCCCCCCGAAAGCTGGACTGACGCCGATCATTGCATCCAGCAGCTGATCCGGTATGATTGGATTATTTTCACCAGTGTTAATGGGGTGAAATTCTTTCTGGATCGGGTCTTGGCTCTCGGCCGGGACCTGAGGGATTTAAAAGGCCCGCGGATTTGTGCCATCGGCCCCAAGACCGCTGAAGCCCTGGAAGCCTTGAAGGTCCGAGTAGAATTTGTGCCCCAAGAATACCGGGCCGAGGCGATTTTTGAAGGCCTCAAGAAAGAAATGCTAAAGGACAAAAGTATTCTGATCCCCCGAGCCAAGGTGGCCCGGGATGTCCTTCCGGTGGAGTTAAGGAAAGCCGGGGCGGTGGTGGATGTAGTGGAGGTTTACCAGACCATCCTTCCCAAAGAGGATGTCACCGAGGTCCGTGAGCTACTAAAGAGAAGAAAGGTCTCCGCCATTACCTTTACCAGTTCTTCCACAGTCGGAAACTTTGTGGAGATGCTGGGAGCGGAGGAAGCCCGGCAGCTGACCGCCGGAATTCCGGTGGCTTCCATCGGCCCCATTACCGCTGAGAAGGCAAAAGCCCTGGGGATCAAGACCGCAGTCATGCCGGCTGAATACACGATTCCCGCATTGGTCCGGGCCTTGGTGGAATACTTCAAAATAAGCGATCAGCATTCAGCTTTCAGCGGTCAGCCCTAGAAGGAGCTGTCAGCTTATCAAAGAGCCCCGGCTGAAAGCTAGGCGGTTTTTCTATGATCGGTATTTCGAAATTGTACTGCGGAACCGTGGAATCCTCTGACCCCCTGCGATACGGGAGGCAATCGGGGAAACTCCCCTCCCACCTCCTCCAGTTCTCTGAGGATAAAAAGCCGGTGGTGGTGTGGAACGTAGGCCAAAGATGTAACCTGAAATGCGTCCACTGCTATTCCCTTTCCCAAAACCGGGAGTACACCGGAGAACTATCCAGCGCAGAGGGGAGGGCGCTCATCGAGGACCTAGCCCGGTTCGGTTCCCCGGTTGTTCTCTTTTCCGGAGGCGAACCCTTTTTACGGAAAGACCTCCTCGACCTGGCCCAGCTGGCCACAGACCTGGGAATGCGTGCGGTCATCTCGACCAATGGAACCCTCATCAGCCCGGATATGGCCCGAAAATTGAAAAGGATCGGGCTTTCCTACGTGGGAGTAAGCCTGGATGGAATGGAGGAGACCAACGATCGGTTCCGGGGGGTGAAAGGGGCGTTCCAAGCCGCTCTCCGGGGAATCCGCAATTGCCAGGAAGCGGGGATCAAGGTGGGACTCCGGTTTACGATCAACCGGCGCAATGCCCAGGACATTCCGGGAATCTTCGATCTTCTGGAGAAGGAAAATATCCCGAGGGTCTGTTTTTACCATCTGGTTTACGCAGGCCGCGGAAGTGAGCTCATTAAGGAAGACCTCGACCCGGGAGAGACCCGGAAAGTGGTGGACCTCATCATCGACCGGACCCAGAACCTCCATGACCAAAATAAAGCCATTGAAGTGCTCACGGTGGACAACCACTCGGATGGTCCCTACCTTTATCTGCGAATGACGGGGGAGGGGTCTCCCCGGTCTGGAGAGGTCATGGAACTCCTGCGGATGAACGGGGGGAACAGCTCAGGAGTAGGAATCGGCTGCGTGAGTTGGGACGGCTCGGTCCATGCCGATCAATTCTGGAGGCATTACTCCTTCGGCAACGTGCGACATCGACCGTTCAGCCAGATATGGATGGACTTGAGCAATCCCCTGATGGCCAGGCTGAAAGAGAAAAAGAGACACGTAAGAGGGCGTTGCGCTTCCTGCCGCTTTCTGGAAGTCTGCGCAGGGAATTTCCGGGTTCGAGCCGAAGCCATAACTGGGGACCTGTGGGCTCCTGACCCGGCCTGCTACCTTACAGATCAAGAAGTTGGAATCGGATGATAAGCAAATTCCGAATCCCAAGCGCCAAATTCCAAATAAAATGACAATGACCAAAAGTATCCTGAAGGTTCCTCCTCTGCGGATGATCGCCTGGGAAGTCACCCGAAGCTGCAATCTCAATTGCATCCATTGCCGGGCGGCAGCGCAGCGAGGCCCCTACTCTGGGGAACTGAATACCGAGGAAGCCCTCCGCCTGATTGATGAGATCGTCTCCTTCAGTCAGCCCGTAGTTATCCTTACCGGCGGGGAGCCGCTCCTCCGCGAGGATATCTATGAGCTTACCGACTATGGGACCCGTCGGGGGCTGCGCATGGTCATGGCTCCCAACGGGACCCTGCTGGATGCGGACAAAGCCGCCCGCTTGAAAACCAGTGGAATCCAGCGGGTCTCCATCAGCCTCGACGGAGCAACGGCGGAAAGCCATGACCGGTTTCGCCAGATGGAAGGGGCCTTTGCCGGGGCCCTGCGGGGGATCGAATTTCTGAAAGAGGCCGGGCTCGAATTCCAGGTCAACACCACGGTCACCCTGAAAAATTACCACGAATTGTCCTCCCTATTGGACCTAGCCGTGAGACTGGGGGCTGTGGCTCACCACATTTTCCTCCTGGTCCCCACGGGAAGGGGGAAGGAGATGAAAGGGGAGGCCATCGAGGGGAAGGAGTACGAAAAAATCCTTCACTGGTTTTACGACCAACGGGAAAAAGTGCCTCTTCAGTTGAAGGCGACCTGTGCCCCCCACTACTACCGGATTTTGCGGCAAAGAGCCAGGCAAGAGGGAAAGAAAGTAACCCCCCAGACTCATGGCCTTGACGCTATGACCCGGGGATGCTTGGGAGGGATCGGATTCTTATTCATATCTCATCTGGGGGATGTGCAGCCTTGCGGCTACCTGGAGGCACTCAGCGGAAACGTGAGACAGCAGAAATTGAAAGACATATGGGAATCCTCCCCGGTGTTCTTGAAGTTACGCGATTCCTCCGCTTATCAAGGTCGTTGCGGGCGCTGCGAATACATGAGAGTCTGTGGAGGGTGCCGCGCCAGGGCCTTCGAATGGTCCGGGGACTTTATGGCCGAAGAACCCCTCTGCATTTACCAACCCCAATGTTCCTGAAGGTTTCGATTACTGGCAGGCCCGGAAATCACCCAACCCAGGGCAGCCCTTTCCGTCCTGAAATTTCCCCTCCGAGAATATCACCGCTGGACTCCATCGAAGCAAGAGCCATAGTCCCTTTCAGACCATCATTTTTTGGACAGAGCCCATTGGCGATTTGTACAATTATGACCGGAATTGGGGGGGGTTCGATCCGCCTGGTTTAGGGCCATAAGGAAGAATAACCCTGCAAAATGATTTGCCTCAATTCGAAAATCATCTGTGTTATAAATGGGTTCGGCGATGAATCCATCCCAAAAGCAGTAGGATTCGGGTTTATCGATCTGATGATTTGCCTGAGGGCACAAAAATTGCGGGCATCGAAAATGCCGCTGGAGGAATCTCTTCTTCCTTCAGAATCTAAGGCGAGCAAGGATATCGAAAATGCCTCAGCTATTGAATTCTGTCCAGAGCGAGCCCGAGATTCTCCCGCTGAAGCCGGTAGAAGCGATCCTTCCAGTCCCGTCCCCCCCAAAACCTCCGGATAAGAGAATCGCGCGGAAAAAGTCAGGCGGTCTTTTCAGCGTGCTGGATTATTTTTTTAGCAAGGAGAAAAAAGATTCGCAGGACTTTTACGCAGAGGTTCTGGAACTGGCTCAAAAAAATCCAGAGAATGCCGCCTTCCAGGTGAAACTGGCCGAAGTCTACCAGAGGAAGGGGAAAGAAGAGAAAGCGATCGCCAAGTATCTCCAGGCAGCGGAGGTCTTCTGCCGGGGAAAATTCTTCCCTCAAGCCATGGTCATCTACAAACAGATCATCTCCATAAACCCCCATCTGATCCACGCGAACCAAAAGATGGGGGAGATCTACCGTAAGATGAACTATTTCTCGGAGGCCATTGCCCAGTACAAGATCGTGGCCAAACACTATGAGCAGTGGGGGAAAAAAGAGCGAGTTCCCGAAGTCCTAAAGCTGATTCAAGAGATGGAGAGGGAAAAAAACGTCCGCGAAAAGAAGGCCACACCGTACGAAAGGCAAAAACCACTTGAATCCCAAGAGGACCGTAGGAATCTCTCTCTTCCCCAGCCGGATCCTTCATCTCCCACCCCACAAAAAGGAGGTCTCCCGGGCGACAAGCAAGGTCAGGGATTCGACCTCGTTGCCGAGTTGGCCATCAAAGACCCCGGGGATTCCATGGATCCCAAGGAGATCACCACGCAAAAGCCTTTCGGCTTTGAGGAAATCTTCAAAGAACTGCAGGAAACGGTCATCCCCACTGAAGTATACCCGGACTTTAACTTCCAAATGGGAAAAGCCTGCAAGGAAATGGGGTTCAATGACGGAGCGATCGAACAGTTTCAGATCGCCCTCGAAAAGGGCCAGAAGCCAGCCGAGGCGGCTAAGCTGCTAAGCAAGTGTTACCGGGAGAAGGGATGGTTCCACGAAGCTCAGAAGTGCTATGAAAAGGCCATGGAGATAGAAAGCTATAACCGGAGTAAGAATTCAAGTACCAGTGAATTGGGCATGGTTTGCAGCTGAGTTGTCTTAGGGCCTGGATTCCGCCAAGGCCCACCCCTCCTTCCTCCAAGGCAGCCGGCGGTTCCCCTTCCCCTTTCGCCTTCTCTTGGTGATTCCCTGCCTGAAAATCCATCCCCTTATTTTCTATCAGTGGCTCGAGGCCAGATAACGGGACGCAAAAATGATCAGACCCAAGGGAGCAGGGGGTACCATTGCCACCCCTGAGTAGGCAGAGAGGCCTGTTTTTTACCATTAACCGAAACCACATTCCCCGGGAGAGGACCAATAGGGAACCAGGAAAAATCCCATGCCGGGCTGATGAATAAGTTGGAACAAATACCTAGGGGTACTCATCGGCCAGAACCATACCCGCAGGCTTGCGGGGACCCCAAAGAAGTGGTAGGATCGCCTGAAAGGGATGTCTTCCGAATATCCACCTGGGGCAACCTGCCTTTCCCAGGGGTTTTGATGTACCGGGGGGAGGGGGTTTTTTTCTAAAGTTTTCCAGGAAATCGACCGAAATCAATAGCAGAAACCCTTAGAAGGAATGGATATTCCGGGAACCCTTTCGCCTCAAAGCCAAAGAGAATATCAGACTCCGGGTCTCGAAGGAACCCGGGGGGAGAGGAGAAAAAAATGGTTCCTATCGAGAGAATCCGGAATGTCGAAATCTTCCAGGGGCTCAGTGACGAAGACCTTAAAATCGTCTCCCCGTACTGTACGGCGGAGAAGATGCTTTCCGGAACCGCTCTTTGCGAAGAGGGGGGGCGAGCCGATAAACTCTTCATCCTGGAGGAAGGGACAGTTTCCATAAGATTCAAAAAAGGGGTGAGCTTTGAGATCCAGGGGCCGGGAAAAATCTTGGGCTGGTCTTTTCTGGTTCCTCCGAATCGATATACGGCTTCCGCAGTAGCCATCGCCCCATCCCAACTCTTGGTCATAACGAGTCCGGATTTCTACGATCTGGTCCATAGAGATAGCCGATTGGGGCTAAAGATTATGGACAACCTTGCGCGGGTGGTTTCCAACCGCTTGAAAGCCTTCGTAGAGATTCACTGAAAATCCATCCGGAGCGCGGGCAGGCCAGCGCGTCCTCCGGGGCTGGAAGAAGATGAAACCCCCTGCCGTGGGGCGGGGGAACAAAGGGAACCCTACCCTCAACTGAGAAAGGCCTATGGGAATCGCAGACAAGATCGGTAGTCTTCTGAAGAAAGGGAACCCCAAGTCTGGGGACCCGATGGACCGTTATCTGTCATTGGTGAAGAAGGAGCCGGGCAATGCCACGGCCCATTTGAGATTGGCAGAGCTTTATCAGAAGAAGGGAGAAAAGAAGAAGGCCGTCGCCGAATATTTAATGGCCGCGGAGATTTTTCTGAAAAATCAGTTTTACGCCCGGGCCATGGCCATCTACAAACAGGTTCCCAAGCAGGACCCATCTCTGGACCACGTGTACCTGAAAATCGCCGATATTTACCGTAAGATGGGCTTCACCGGGGACGCCTTTGCCCAATACCGGGTCCTGGCCCAGCATTATAATAGCCAAGGTTTGAAGGAAAAGGCCCTTGAAGTGCTGAACCTGATGGCCGACATGGACCCCCAAAGGGCCGATCCAAACGAGAAGGTCCAAGTCCACCAGGCCAGCCTGAAATCACCCGAAGAACCCGCGGTTGCAAGGGCCTCTCAACCCCAGCCCCTCCCGGCCGAGCCTAGGAGAGAACAGGGGAAACCCGAATTCTTCGACCTGGGAGCCATGCTGGAATCAGGCGGCTCCTCCCCGATGAACAATTTCAAAGAAATCTCCCAAGTGGAAAAGGTCTATGGCTTTGAGGAGATCTTCAAAGAACTGAAAGAGAACAGCGGCCCCAGTGCAGTGGACCCCAATTTCAACTATAACCTCGGGGTCGCCTCCCGCGAATTGGGATTCCTGGAGGATGCCATCGAGCAATTCCAGGTCGCCCTGGAGAAAAACCAGAACGCCTTTGAGGCGGCCACCTTGATGAGCCTGTGTTACAAGGAAAAGGGGCAATGGAGCGAAGCGGCCCAGGCCTTGAAGAAGGCCCTTCAAATCCAGGGGATTCCCAAGGAGAAGATGATAGAGGTCAAGTACGAGCTGGGATTAATCTGCAAACAAGAAGGCAAAACAGACGAGGCCCTGGGACTTATGAGGGAGATTTTGGCGGTAGACCAGAAATTTCGGGACGCCAAGAATGAATTCACCCGACTCATGGAGCAGGGGAGCCCTCAGGGGAAATCCCTAGCTTAAGGAAAACCGGAGGGGAGAGGAATGGCGGTCTTCAATTATGCCAAAAAAGAGATCGATGCCAAGATCGTCTATTATGGCCCGGCAATTTCCGGAAAGACGACAAACCTTCAGTTCATCCATCAGCACTTGAAACCCGATCAAAGGGGGAAAATCGTCTCCCTGGCAACCAACGAGGACCGGACCCTGTTCTTCGATTTTCTACCCATCGAACTAGAAAGCGTTCGGGGTTTTAAAACCCGAATTCATCTGTACACGGTCCCCGGCCAGGTGTATTACGGGGCTACTCGAAGGGCGGTGCTCACCGGTGCAGACGGGGTGGTCTTTGTCGCCGATTCCCATGCCAACCGCATGGAGGATAATCTGATCAGTTTCAAAGACCTGGAGGATAATCTCCGGTATTATGGAAAAAAGATCGAAACCATTCCTTTAATCATCCAGTACAACAAGAGGGACCTACCCAATATCCTGAGCGTGGAAGAGCTGAACCAGAAATTCAACCGGTTCAACAGTCCCTCTTTTGAATCGGTGGCCACTCTGGGGAAGGGGGTATTTGAAAGCCTGACCATGGCCTGCCGACTGGTTCTGAAGGCCATCGAAAGCGGAGTTGAGTCGCGACGTTCCCCGGGAGTGGCGGAAAAGACCCCTATGGCGGTTTCGAAAGGTGTTTCCCCGGGAAAACCGACCTCTTCCCCCGAACCCCATCTGCCCCGTCCGGAGCCTGCCCCCTCCGTCAGAACTCTAGGCATGGAAAAAGCGAGTGCCGCGGCCAAGGGTGGCCAACCAATTCTGGAAACCCCTCGAGCGGGGTCGTTGCCTAAGGAAAAGGAGGCTCCTCCTTCAGAGGCGGGGAATGCGGGGAAATCCCCCTCTTTAAGGATCGAAAGACCGGAGGAGCAGAAAAAGCCGGTCGGCCCACCTCTGGTCGGGAAAACAGTAGAAAAAAAGAAACCGGACTTCTCCTTCAAACTGGAAAAGGGGGCGGAGATAAAACCTCTCCCTTCCGTGGAGAAAAAAGTTCCCCATGGGAATGAGAATGTCAGGATTGTTTCCTGCGGCCAGGCCAGGGTCTCTTCTCCTGGGAGCCTGGAGATTCCGCTGCTCCTGGAGGTCGAAGCTGCTCAAAAGAGCTTTTCTCTCAGCGTCAACCTTTCGGTCAAACTTGAATCCCTTGAAGTAAGACACGAATAAGAAAGCCATGCCAGGACTCCTTTCCGCCAGTCCCCCTCTCGGTCGCTTCTCTTTGGTGTTTGCCGGAGGCCAAAGGGGGATTGGGCTGCTGGGCATTGTCCTCCTCTTGGGAGGACTGGTTTTGGGGGCCTCCTTCGGCTGGGCTCAGGTACCCTCCTTCCCAATCCAGACGTCAATTCAGAAGGACGAAATGGAAAAAGCCTGGTTCGCGCATCAGGAATTTCTGGATCAGGGGGACTGGGAAAGAAGTCGGGCCGAGCTCGAGAAAGTGTACCAATGGAAGCTGGACCAAGGAGTTCGCAATCATTATACCTACGCTTTGGCCTTGATTCGGGAAAGTCAGAAGGCCGCCGAAAAGGAGATAGGAGTCGTTCCCTCTGAACTTCTCAACTATGCGGAGCGAATGGCGCCCGACTTCTCGGAAGTCCACCGGGCTCGTGCCGGGTGGCTGGGGTCACAAACATTCAGTTCCTTCGGAAATGCCACCCAATCAGCCTGGAGTTGGTTCCAGGGAATTTTTCTTTCTTTCTTCAATCAGGAGGAAGCCCTCCCCCGGTTGGTGAACCTGACATTCTGGGTCCTATTGAGTTTCTTCCTCACCTTTGCGGGTTTTTCAATCTCTCGATTCTTCCGGCACTACTTCTTTTTTACCCATCATATGAGGCATTTGATCCGCCTGCGAATCAGCTCCATCCCCATGATGTTCTTTAGTTTCCTCTTCCTCTTCTCCCCCCTTTTTCTCGGCCTGGGCTGGATGTGGCTGTTTGTCTTGTGGATTCTGGCCTTTTGGCCCTATGGCGGAAGAGCGGACCGGGTGACGACCCTTGTCCTTCTGGGACTTCTCCTTCTACTCCCCGCAGGGGTCCGTTTCCATGCCTCTTTATTCCATTCCCTCACAGGCAACGGCATCCCCGAAATCCTCCGGGCCAACACGGGAGCGTGGAATGACGAGCTTTACCAGAAGCTGCTCCAGATGAACAAAGAGAACCCCCAGGATTCCGATGTCCTGATAGCCGTAGGGTTGGTGGAAAAACGAATGGGGAAGTATGCTGAGGCGGAACAGCGATTCTCCCAGGGAGCTCAGCTGGCCCCCACCTCTGCAGTCTTTAATAATTTAGGAAATGTATTCCTGGTGACTAACCGTCTCGACCTCGCCATGGAAGCCTATCAGCAGGCCGCCCGTCTCGACCCCTCCCGGGCGGAGACTTACTACAACCTCGGACAGGCTTACCTGCTGAAGCTTCGGATGAAGGAGGCAGAGGCCCAATTCCAGCGGGCCAAGGGTCTCCATCCCCCGAAGATTTCCTATCATACCAGCATAGCCTCGAAGAACCCCAACCGGGTGGTCATAGACCAGACCCTCGATCCTGTTCAGGTTTGGAAAAAGGTCCTAACTCCCAGCCCGGAAAGCGATCGGATCGCCCAGTCCCTCTGGATTTTTCTCTGGAAAGGAATCCCCCTGGATCGTGGGGAAATGGCCATGGCCGCTCTCCTCGGACTTCTGGCCCTGGTCCATCTGGGTTCCCGAAAAATATCCCTAATCCGTCATTGCGAGCGATGTGGCGGTTTGATCTGCCCCCTATGCACACCCTTTAAAGGTAACGGCACCCAGTGCGTACCGTGCCAGAACGCGTTTGCGGCCAATACCACGGCAGACCCCGACGTGGTAAGGAAGAAGAGGGCTGAAGTAGCCCGTTACCAAACTAGCGTGCACGTCCTGCCCCAGCGGCTCTCCTGGGTCCTGCCGGGGGTGGGGCATTTGATGCGCGGTCGCTCCGTAGAAGGAATCGTCTATCTCTTTTTTTTGTCCCTCTTAGGGACGCGGTTGATATGGTGGGAAGGCTGGATCCCCCATCCGTTGGACCTGAACGCCTCCCTTTCCATTCCCTGGCTGGCGGTTACCCTATTGCTGTTGCTCCTTCTATATGGTTTCGTCCAATACCGGATGAAATGCATCCGCGTGCAG
>Ga0187773_10000915_pt1 | contig 11825 bp, 10 predicted proteins | sample 0216_BV02_MP05_1_FD_133133 | JGI IMG/M metagenome (GOLD analysis project Ga0187773, IMG submission 133133) | Tropical peat soil microbial communities from peatlands in Department of Meta, Colombia - 0216_BV02_MP05_10_MG | ecosystem: Environmental > Terrestrial > Soil > Wetlands > Peat | place...
CAACGGATCTTCGCAAGGTGGTGCTGGCGGCCCGACTCGAACGGGCGACCTACTGATTACGAATCAGTTGCTCTACCAGCTGAGCTACGCCAGCCTGCGCCAGAACGAAGCACGCAGAAATGTGGCACGCATTATACCGCCGCGCTCTTTGCCGACGGCGCGCGATCTTCAGGACGAAGCGCAAATCCCGGCACGCATCCGACGCTGCGGAAGACCGCGGCGCGCTCAGGATCTCGGACGCGTGCGAACGATGATGTCCACGCCTTCGGCGACCGTCCCCGCAGGCAGGGGCGGGAGCCCGAGCACCCGAATGTCGGCGGCGGGGATATCGGTGAGCAGGCCGGTGACGACGTCGTACAGGTGGTGATGGGGCTCGGTATTCGGGTCGTATACCACCCTTGCCGGATCGACGATCAGCTCGCGTATCAGTTTCTTCTTGAGAAAGAGCTTGAGCGTGTTGTACACGGTGGCCTTCGACGATTCGGCAAAGCGCGAATTCACGAGCGCGAGGATCTGCTCGGCCGAAAGGTGCTCGCGCCGCGTGAAAAGGACGCGAGCGATCTCGATGCGCGGGTGCGTCGGCCGGATGCCGTGGCTCCGCAGCAACTCGCTGATGTCTGCTCGTTGAGACCCTTTCATGACACGCTCATTGTAAAGCGGAGTTTGGACCTTGTCTAATCCCGACCAAGTCCCGGTCGCGCGCGCAAAACCGCGCCTGCGCGCCCCAAAAGGAGCGTGAAATAGTTCCGCTATACTCGCGCGGCAGCGCCGCTTGTCTGCGCGGATCGGCCGTTGGTCAGGCCGATTGGAGAATTCCCCTGCACCTCCACTATGATCAATCACCGGAAAAAGGATCGAGCCATGTCGAAACACCGCGGTTTTACCCTGATCGAACTGATGATCGCAGTCGTAATCGTCGCCATCCTCGCGGCGGTCGCGCTCCCGAGCTACAACCGCTACGTGCAGCGCGGGAAGATCTCCGAGGCGACCGCGAACCTCTCCACGATGCGGGTGAAGATGGAACAGTTCTTTCAGGATAACCGGACCTACGCGGGCGCCTGCGCTGCCGGAACGGTGGCGCCGCTGCCGACCGCCGGCGACGCGAAGTATTTCACCTACAGCTGCCCCACCAAGGACGCGACCTCCTTCGTGGTCCAGGCGGACGGCGTGGGCGACTTGGCCGGCTTTACCTACACGGTCGACCAGGGCGGCAATCGGAAGACCGTGAGCACCGGCTGGGGCACCTGCGCCAACACCGCGTGCTGGGTCATCCGCCAGGATTGTTCATGCTAGGCATTCCAGCGTCCGCCTTGCAGCCGCGCGAGCGCGGCTTCAGCATCATCGAGGTGGTGATCGCCATCGCCCTCATCGCCCTGCTGCTGGTGATGGGGCTGCCCTCGCTTGGCCTGTTCCTCGACAACCAGAAGATCCGCGCCGCCACCGACGCGATGTACGGGCTGCTTCAGCAGGCGCGGGCCGAGGCTGCCAAACAGAACACCCCGGTCGAATTCGTGACGTTCAACGACCCCATCGACCCCAACGACTTCACCTTCATCAACTCGGTCGTCCCCGTGGCCGGCGGCACGAACTGGGCAGTACGGGTCCCGATACCGGGGACAGCTCCCACTACGTACCAGCTGATCACGGCGCGCTCGGGGGCCGAAAGCTCGGGAAGCGGGACGGCTTCCATCGTATTGGTGACCGGTGGGGCCCCGATCATCACCTTCAACGGCTTCGGCGGCACCAACGGGCTCGCCGGGACAACGACGTTCCAGTTCAGCCGCGTCCCCGCGTTCAATCCGGACTTGGCTTGCGCGCCCGCTGGCGCGATCACCTGCCTCAATATCACCGTGACCACTGGCGGACAGGTCAAGGTGTGCGACCCGAGATACGCGGCGCCCGACACGCGCGCTTGCTGAACGAGGAGAACAGAATGAAACGCTACCAGCAAGGCGTGCTGCTCATCGAGGCCCTGATCGGCATCCTGATCTTCTCGATCGGCATTCTCGCCCTGATCGCGATGCAGGCCTCGGCCATCTCCGCGCAGAGCGACGCGCAGATCCGCATCGAGGCGGCCAACCTCGCCGACCGGCTCGTAAACAAGATCTGGTTCAACGTGAACCGCGCAAACGCCACCGCGACCCAGACGTCGCTTTCCGGCGCTGGGGGCTTCGTCCACCAGGCGACCGAAGCGAGCTGGTGCAACTTCACCGGCACTGCGTCGACCAACCCCATCGTCACGAGCTGGGTCGACGATGTGACCAACAACGCGGCGACGCGCCTGCCCGGCGCCGCCGCCAACATGGTCTCGGTCGCCGTGGACACCTCCGCCGCCGGCTTCAACAAGGTCACGGTCTCGATCTGCTGGAAGGCACCGACCGACGCCATCGCGCGCAAGCATCAGGTCGTCACGCACATCAACTAGTCCGGGATTCCGACATGCCTCTCAAAAATCTCCGTCGCGACCGGCAAGGCCAGGGCGGCTTCACACTGGTGGAGATCATGGTCGGCATGCTGATCGGCCTGATCGGCATCATCGTGATCTTCCAGGTGTTCCAGCTGACCGAATCGCGCAAGCGGACCACGACTGCCGGCTCCGACGCCCAGATCGCGGGAAGCGTGGCAATGTTCTCGCTCGAGCGCGATCTGCGGCTGGGCGGTTTCGGCTTCGGTGCCGCGGCATCCGCCTCGGGCGGCAGTCTCATGGGCTGCAACGTGAACGTGTTCGACAACGCCAACCCCGCGACCAATTTCGCCCTGCGTCTCGCCCCGGTGGTCATCACGGACGGCGTGGCCGGCGCGCCCGACTCGATCACGGTGCTGTGGGGAAGCTCGCTGACGTTCTCGAACTTCGAGACCTTCAGCGCCACCACCGACACGTCCAAGCTGCTCAAGTTCCGCAACGGCATCGATCGCGGCGACCTCGCAGTGGTCGGTGGCCCGCTCACGACCGCCCCGCAGGGCTGCCATCTCATCCAGGTCACCGACAACACCAATGCCGACCAGAGAACCATCAACCATATCGCCGGCAACTACACGTCCAAGGACGGAACGACCGCGCTGATCACGCGGTACAACAATCCCGGCGGGCCCGGAATGACTTTTGCCGGCGCCGGCATTGTCTTCGACCTCGGGCCCTATCCGAGGGCCAACAAGTGGTCGATCCGCAACGGCAAGCTCACGCTCGAGGACCTGCTGCACTACGTCGACCTCAACCCGGCCGACGGCCAGAACGATTGGATCGAGGTTGCCGACGGCGTCCTCGACCTGCAGGCCCAGTACGGCTACGACGCCAACCTTGACGGTCAGATCGCCGACAACGAGTGGACCGTCGCCACGCCCCCGGCGAATGCCGACTGGAGCAAGGTGCTCGCAATTCGCGTAGCGATCCTCGCCCGCAGCGGCGAGTACGAGAAGGGCTACACCGCCACGACCCCGGTGTGGGGCTGCGGCATGAGCGTCTCGTGCACGAACTTCCTCATGACCAATCTCGACGGCTCCGCCGGCGCGACGACCCCCACGGATCCGACCGTCGACTGGCGCCACTACCGCTACCGCGTGTATGAGACGGTCGTCCCCTTTCGCAACGTGATCTGGGGCGCGGCCCCCTAGGAGCGATCCATGAGAACCCCTCATCTCCGACCGGGACCCGGCCACGCTCGCCAGCGGGGCGTGGTGCTCTTCATCGCCCTCATCGTGCTCGTCGCGATGACGCTCGCCGGGATCGCGGTGATGCGCTCCGTCGGCACCAACGTGCTCATCTCCGGGAACATGGCCTTCAAGCAGGCCGCGACGAGCGTCGCCGATTACGGGGTGGAAGTGGCGCGCACGTGGATTCAAACCACAGGCGGGCCGGCCCCCGCCGGAAACCCGACGATCCTTCAGACCGATGGCACGCCCGGGACAGCCACCGCTGGCTACTACTCGACCTGGAAATACGACCCGACCGCTCCCGCCGATCTCACGAAAAACTTCGATCCGTTCCAGTACAACTGGGCCAACGCCATGCTGGTCGTCCCGGCCCCGGACCCGTCGACCCAGGTGCAGTACGTGATCCATCGCATGTGCAGCCTTCCGGGAAGTACCGACGCCGTAGGCCAGCAGTGCGTCACGGTCTCGACGAGTTCCACCGGCGGAAGCACGCAGAACGTGCTGAGCGGCGGCCAGCAGCCGCTCACCAACACCACCCAGGTCTACTACCGGATCACGGTGAAAGTGACCGGTCCGAGGAACGCCACGAGCTTCATCCAGACGACCTTGTACTGATATCGATTTGATGCGAAGCCGCCCAAGGCGGCATTGTGGGAGAGCAACAATGTCAACAACCGAGACAAGATCGAAACTCCGCGCCGGGCTGAAAAGCTCAGCGATCGGCGCCGCGCTCGCGTTCCTCTTTGCACACGGCGCGGCCCAGGCGCAGGTCACCGACCTCGCGACCGCCCCGCTCGCGAGCGGCTCTGCGGTGCAGATCAAGCCCAATATCATGTTCATCCTGGACGCTTCGGGATCGATGGGCGACCTCTTTCTGCCGGATGCCGTCGGCGGGACCACGTCTTCGGTCGGATTTAGGAATTCCCAGTGCAACTATATCTACTACAACCCGAACGTCACCTACCTCCCGCCGAAGAAAGACGACGGGACCAATTTTCCCAATCAGAGCTTCACCGGCGCCCAAAATGACGGCTTCGAGTCCTACGAAGGCAAGAGCATAACCTCGGTAGATCTCTCGGGAAACAACTTCACCGCGACCGGGAGCGGGTCCGGCCAACCCGCGTACTACTACACCTATTCGGGAACCCAGACGCTGACGCCGATGTCTGCCGTGTGCACGCAAAGCTTGGGCAGCGGCTCGTCCTTCCCGGCGACAGGCGGGGGGACATGGACAAAGGTGGTCGTCAGCGCCACGTCGGGTCCGAGCTCCTCCGACGAGCGGCAGAACTTCGCCAACTGGTACTCGTACTATCGCAAGCGGATATACATGGCGAAAACGGCGGCGAGCCGGGCCTTCGACGCGGTCAACGACCACTACCGCGTCGGCTTCATCACGATTCTCCCGATGTCGGGGAGCTCAGTTTCTTCCAGCAAGTTCCTCAAGATCGGCGATTTCGGCGGAACGCAGAGGACCAACTGGTACAGCAAGCTCTTCGCCCAGCAGACCGGCAACTCCACGCCGCTGCGCGAGGCGCTCGCCCGCGTGGGACGCTATTACGCCGGCAAGAACGACGGCATCAACGCCGGCATGATCCCGACCCAGGCCGACGACCCGGTGCAGTATTCCTGCCAGCAGAACTTCAGCATCCTCACCACGGACGGCCAGTGGAACACCGGCGACGAAACCGTGGGGCCCGTCCAGCTCAACGGCACCACGCTCGTCGGCCAGCAGGACGGGAACATCAGCGTCGCGCCGCGCCCCATGTACGACGGCGCCACCACGGTGCAGACGCTGATCGACAAGTGGAACGAATACCGGTACAGCACGAGCGGCTGCAGTGGGAGCAGACAGCGGGTCCAATACCGGACCTGGACCGTGACCACGAACCTCGACCCGTCCACCGGCAATCCGATCGGAACGCCGAGCGCCAACTCGACGAGTTATAACCTCGGGAACTGGTACGACTCGTCCTGCAAGACCTCGGGCTCGCTCGTGTCGTTGCCGCCGAACAACGCCTCGCCCGTGCCCCCGCAGATCAGCCAGACGAGCGGACACACCTACCGGCGCGCCGACCCGAACTATCCGGCGGGCGGCTACAACGGCAATTTCGAGCAGCCGGCCCCGACTGCGCCCTGCACCGCCTGGCCGTGCACCGGCGCCGTCACCTCGACGGGCGGCAGCACCAATTCGCTCGCCGACGTCGCCCAGTACTACTACAACACCGACCTGCGTCCGACGGGGTCGATCGGCGGGCTCGGGAGCGACGTGAGCAAAGACAACGTCCGCCACAAGACCGCGACCAGCGTGGAGGACGACCAGGTGGACTGGCAGCATATGACGACCTTCACCATGGGCCTCGGCCTCGCCGGAACGCTGAAATACAGCCCTACCTACAAAACCGACACGACCGGCGACTTTGCCTCCATCCGTGCCGGCACGCTGAACTGGCCTATTCCCTCTGCAACGACCAACGGAGGTCCGCCGGAGAACGTGGACGACCTGTGGCACGCGGGGGTGGATGGCCGGGGACTCTTTTTCAGCGCCAACAACCCGGATGAGGTCGTGAACGGGCTCACCACCGCCCTGCAGCAAGTGACCGCGGTTACAGCCTCCGCCGCGGCGGCGGCCACGTCGAACCTCGAGCCGGTCGCGGGTGACAACTTCGCCTACACCGCCAAGTATACGACCCAGGAGTGGTGGGGCGAGCTCGAGGCGCACGAAATCGATCTGGCGAACGGCACCGTGAATCCCACGGCGATCTGGTCGGCCGCGGCCATACTCGACAAGATGACAGGCGCCGCCTGCGACAACCGCACGATCAGGCTCTTCCGCGCCGGCGCCAGCAACAATCTCGTGGACTTCACCGCTAACACGCAGAAATGCGACGCGAGCGGCAGCCCGACCGGTGCGGCGGACTCGAGCCTGAACGCAAGCGAGCTCGCGAACTTCGGAACTCTCCAGGCCACAGCCTTGAGTCAAGGCATGGACGCCAGCCAGCAGGCAGCCGCCGCGGGTGCGAACTTCGTCAACTATGTCCGCGGCCAGCGCGGCAAGGAGCTGTTCGTGACGGGCGACGTGAATCACCTGTTCCGGGGTCGGGTTCACATCCTCGGTGACATCGTGAACGCGCAGCCCGTGTTCGTGAGGGGAGCGATCGGGAGCTACGGCGACACGGGCTATGCCGCCTACAAGACGGCCCAGGCGAGCCGCACACCCATCGTGTACGTGGCCGCCAACGACGGAATGCTGCACGCCTTCTACGCCGGCACCTCCGCCACCGACCCGCAAGGCGGCACCGAGGCCTGGGCCTTCATTCCGACCTCCGTATTGCCGGAGCTTTACAAGCTCGCCGACACGAACTACGCCGACCTCCACATCTATACGGTGGATGGCACGCCGGCGACCGGCGACGTTTTCGATTCCGCCGCAGGCGTGTGGAAGACTATCATCGTGGGAGGGCTGAATGGCGGCGGCCGCGGCTACTACGCGCTCGACATCACCAACCCCTTGAACCCCGTCGGCCTGTGGGAATTCAAGAACGATCCGAGCTGCTATCCGGCCAACTCGTTCGGCGACTGCGACCTCGGGTACAGCTTCGGCAACCCGCTCATCGCCAAGCTCACCGACGGAACCTGGGCGGTGTTCGTCACCACCGGCTACAACAATGCGAGCGGCGTGGGCGCCCTGTACGTGCTCGACGCCATGACCGGGAAGATCATTTACAAGATCTCGACGGGCGTGGGCAGCGCCGGGACTCCGAGCGGATTGAACAAGATCGCCGGCTGGGCCGACGATCCGCTGGTCAACAACACCGCGCAGCGAATCTACGGGGTGGACGTGCTCGGGAACATCTGGCGCTTCGACGTGAACGACATCCTCGGACCGGCGGGACGCGAAGCCGAGCTGCTCGCCACCGCGAAGGACCCCTCCGGCAACCCGCAGCCGATCACCACCAAGCCCGAGCTCGGCCTCGCGGGCAGTCCCGCGATGCCCTTCGTGTTCGTCGCGACCGGCCGCTACCTCGGCACCAGCGACCTTCCGGCGCCCCCCGCGGTCCCGCAGACGCAGTCGGTTTACGCGATCCAGGACGCGCTATCCATGACGCCGATCGCCAATCTGCGCACCACGCTGAAGCAGAACACGATCACGACGACCACCGTCACCGACCCCAACACGGGAGTCACCAGCACGATCCGGCAGACGAGCTGCACCAACAACTGCACCTCGGCGGCCGGCTGGTTCGCCGACTTGCCCGAATCGGGCGAGCGGGCCAACGTGGATCCGAAGCTGCAGCTGGGGACGCTGGTGGTGCCGACCAACGTGCCGGAGAACAACTCCTGTTCCGTGGGCGGCCACAGCTGGATCAACTTCTTCAACTATTCGGACGGCCTTGCGGTCTCCTCCAGCGCGAATGCCAGCGTGGGGCAATACCTGTCCGACTCGCTCGCGGTGGGCATCAACGTGGTGAGGCTGCCCGGCGGCAAGACGGTCGTGATCGCCACGACTTCGGACGCGAAACAGCAGACGGTGGAGGCGCCGTTCGCCGGCGCGGGTCTCAGCGGCAAGCGGGTCAGCTGGCGCGAGCTGGTGCAGTAAGGGACGGCGGGCGAGGACCGCGGAACAAGTCGATGAACGCGATGCTGCGCCTTGCCGCCGCCACGCTGGTCTCGATCGGCCTGCACGGCGCTGCCGCGGTGTGGCTCTCGCCTTTCCCTTACGGCTCGAGCGCCCCGGAGAAGGACGAACGGTCGCTGAGCCTCGTCTCCCTGCGGCAAGGCGAAGGACCCAAGCGCGCGAGAACTCTCTCCCCCGAGGCGGCGGCCGGGATCGAAAACGGCGGAGGACTCGCCGTCGCGAAACCCCGCTATTTCAATGCCTCCGAGCTCGACCGCAGGCCGATCGCGCTGCTGCCGGTCGATCCAGCATATCCGCAGCCCGCGCCCAAGCACGCGCGCCTCGTCGTGCTTGCGATCCTCATCAACGAAGCCGGAACCGTGGACAGGGTGGTTCCCCTCACCGACAGCCCTGGCGACCCGCTTCGGGAATCCGCCGCCGCGGCGTTTTCCAGGGCGCGCTTTGCCCCGGGCTTGAGGAACGGTGCTCCGGTGAAAAGCCGGATGCTGGTCGAGGTGAGCTTCGAAGGCGCGAAGGACGATCCGCCGCAGGGGCCGTCGGCCGCGAAGTAACGGCGCCCCAGAAAGTTCTCTAGGCGGCGACGCCCAGGCCTTTCGGCATGGGAAAAACGACGTTCTCCTCGGCTCCGGGGAGCACCGTGACGCGCTCGGCGCCCAGCTCCCGCAGTCTCGCGATCACTCCCTGCACGAGGACTTCCGGAGCGGAGGCGCCCGCGGTCACCCCGACCCGGCGCTTGCCCGTGATCCACTCGGGGCGGAGCTGGTCGGCGCCATCCACCATGTAGGCCTCGGCCCCGCGGGTTTGCGCCACCTCGCGCAGGCGGTTGGAATTGGAGCTGTTCGGCGACCCGACGACGATGACGAGCTCGCACTGGGGCGCCATGAACTTCACCGCGTCCTGGCGGTTCTGCGTCGCGTAGCAGATGTCGTTCCGCTTCGGTCCGGTGATCGCGGGGAATCGCTTCTTCAGCGCTGCGACGATCGCCGCGGCGTCGTCGATCGACAGCGTGGTCTGCGTCACGTACGAAAGCTTCTCCGGATCGGTCACCCGCAGGCGGTCCACATCGGCCGCCGTTTCGACGAGGTGCATGCCCTCGCCCGCCTGGCCCATGGTTCCCTCGACCTCCGGATGGCCGCGGTGGCCGATCATGACGATCTCGCGGCCCGCCCGGCGCATTTTCTCCACCTCGACGTGAACCTTGGTGACGAGGGGGCAGGTCGCGTCGAACACGCGCAGGTGCCGCGCCTCGGCCTCGGCGCGCACCGCTTTCGACACGCCGTGGGCGCTGAAGATCACCGTGCTGCCCGCGGGGACCTCGGAGAGCTCTTCGACGAAGACGGCGCCCTTGCGCCTGAGATCGTCGACGACGTAGGCATTGTGCACGACCTCGTGGCGAACGTAGATCGGCGCGCCGTGCAGCGCGAGGGCGCGCTCGACGATGCTGATGGCGCGTTCGACTCCCGCGCAGAAGCCGCGGGGATTGGCGAGCAGGACTTCCATCGCCCTTATTCTAGGACTTTTGCCGGGTCCCGGCGGAGAGCAGCCCGTCGAGGATCAGCAGTCCCGCCCCGACCGTTATCGCCGAATCGGCGAGATTGAACGCCCAGAAATGCCAGCCGAACGCGTGGAAATCCAGGAAATCCACGACGTGGCCGAGGACGACCCGGTCGGAGACGTTGCCGAGCGCGCCGCCTAGAATGAACCCCAGACCGGCGCAAAACAGCCGCTCCTGCGGATGCCGCAGCAGCAGCATCACGATCACGACGACCGCGACCGCGGCGACGCCGATGAACAGCGCTCTCTGCCATCCGCCGGCCTCCGAAAGAAAGCTGAACGCTGCGCCGCGGTTGTACGCGAGGACCAGGTTGAAAAATCCCGTGACCTCGCGGAATTCCCCGGGACGCAGGCTGGCCATCACTGCATACTTGCTCGCCTGGTCGGCGGCGATGACCACGGCGGCGAGAGCGAGCCAGGGAACGAGACGCCTGAGGTCGGCGGGTGTCATGCGAATAGCCGGCGCTCTCCGGCGCCGTAGAGGTTCAGGATGCAGCGGCCGCAGAGCATCGGATGCTTCGGGTCGGCATCCACGTCCGCGCGCCAGTGCCAGCAGCGCTCGCATTTCCTGTCCCTGCTCGGCACGGTGCGGATCGCTTCCTTGGACGGATCCGCGGCGGGAACCACCGCCGCGCTCGATGTGATCAGCACGAAGCGCAGATCGTCGCCCAGGCTCCGAAGGAGCTCGAGCTTTTCGCCGCTCGCCGCGATCTCGACGTCCGCCTGAAGCGAAGAGCCGATTTCCCCTGCGGCGCGATGGTTCTCGAGGAGCTTTTGCACTTCAGAGCGGATCTCGCGCAGGACGCGCCACTTCGAAAGCAGCGCCTGCGCCCCGGGAACCTCCGGAAAGAGGTAGTGGGTATGGACGAAGATGGTAGCGTCGGCCGGGCGAAGCACTTTCCACGCTTCTTCCGCCGTAAAGCTCAGCACGGGCGCCATGAGCCGCAATAGACTCTGCGTGATGTGGTAAAGCGCGTTCTGCGCGGAGCGGCGAGCGGCCGAATCCGCCGCGCTCGTGTAAAGGCGGTCCTTGAGGATGTCGAGATAGAAGGCGCCCAGGTCCTCCGAGCAGAAGGTCTGCAGCCTGGCGATCGCGGGATGGAATTCGTATTTCTCGTAGTCGCCGAGCATCGCGGCCTGCAGCTCCGTCGTGAGGGCGAGGGCGTAGCGGTCGATCTCGGTCCAGTCGGAGACGGCGATCGCGTGCCGCTGCGGGTCGAAATCGGAGATGTTGGCGAGCAGGAAGCGCAGCGTGTTGCGGATGCGCCGGTAGGCTTCCACCACGCGCTTCAGGATCTCGTCGGAGATGAACAGCTCTCCCGAATAGTCGGTGGCCGCCACCCACAGCCTCAGGATCTCGGCGCCGAGCGTCTCGGAGATCTTCTGCGGAGCGATGACGTTGCCGAGAGACTTCGACATCTTGCGTCCCTGCCCGTCGACGACGAAGCCGTGCGTCAGCAGCGCATCGTAGGGCGCGCGCCCGTTCAGCATGCAGGAGACGAGGAGCGACGAGTGAAACCAGCCGCGATGCTGGTCCGAGCCCTCGAGATAGAGATCGGCCGGAAACTTCAGCTCCCTGGCATGCGAGCCTTTCAGCACGGTCTCGTGGGTCGAGCCCGAGTCGAACCACACGTCGAGCGTGTCCTTCACCTTCTCGTACTCGGCCGCCTCGACGCCGAGCAGATCGACCGGCCGAATGCGCTGCCAAGCCTCGATTCCGCCTTGCTCCACCTCCTTCGCGACGGATTCCAGGAGCTCCCGGGTTCGCGGGTGCAGCGCTCCCGTTTCCTTGTGGATGAAGAAGGGCATCGGCACCCCCCACTGGCGCTGGCGCGAAAGAGTCCAGTCGGGGCGGTTGGCGATCATGCCGTGCAGGCGCGCCTGCCCCCAGGAAGGGTAGAAGCGCGTCGCTCCCACCGCGCGCAGGGCCGTGGCGCGCAAGGGCTCGGGTGGCTTCCTGCCGTTGTACCCGGGCACGGCATCC
>Ga0187773_10000916_pt1 | contig 11823 bp, 13 predicted proteins | sample 0216_BV02_MP05_1_FD_133133 | JGI IMG/M metagenome (GOLD analysis project Ga0187773, IMG submission 133133) | Tropical peat soil microbial communities from peatlands in Department of Meta, Colombia - 0216_BV02_MP05_10_MG | ecosystem: Environmental > Terrestrial > Soil > Wetlands > Peat | place...
CTTTCCAAACTTCGGATCGACAAGGTGAAGGTCACCTCCCGGCGGGACCGGAAGAGGCGGTACCTCCTCATTGCCCTTGCCCTTCTTTTGCTTGTCGGCGTCGGGTTCCTGTACCGGAAGGGGATGCTCACTCCCGCTCTCGAGGTGCAGGTTGCGACCGTCCAGAACATCTACCCCTCCCAGACCTTCACGCTGCTGAACGCGAGTGGCTACGTGGTGGCCCAGCGCAAGGCGGCCGTGGCCTCCAAGGTGACCGGCAGGCTCGTGTTTCTGGCCGTGGAGGAAGGAAGCCGGGTAAAGAAGGGGGAGCTGATCGCTCGGTTGGAAAGTGAAGATACCAAGGCGGCGCGGGATCAGGCCCAGGCCAATGTCGTCGCGGCCAGCCACAACCTGGACCAGGCCAAGGCCGAGCTCAAGGACGCCTCCCTCAACTACACCCGGAGGAAAGAGCTTGCGGCGGGAGGCTACATTGCCCAGTCCGACTTCGACGCCGCCGAGGCGAGATATAGGAAGGCCGAAGCTGCCGTGGCCGCCCAGGAGGCGACGCTCCGGGCCAGCACCGCCGGCCTACGGGAAGCGGAGGTAATGCTCGAGTACACCAACATTCGCGCTCCCTTTGATGCCGTGGTCCTCACCAAGAATGCCGATATCGGCGACATCGTGACCCCCATTGGCGCGGCCGCCGAGGCGAAGGCCGCCGTCGTCACCATTGCCGATATGGACTCGCTCCAGGTGGAAGTGGACGTATCCGAGTCGAACATCCAGCAGGTCAAGGTCGGCCAGCCTTGTGAGATCCGCCTCGATTCCCTGCCCGAAACCCGCTTTCCCGGAAAGGTCCACATGATTGTGCCCACGGCCGATCGCACCAAGGCATCGGTCCTTGTGAAAGTCGCCTTCGCCGAGAAAGACCCCCGCGTCCTTCCCCAGATGAGCGCCAAGGTGGCCTTCCTCTCCCGCCCCGTTGCCGAGGACGAACGGAAGCCCCTGAGGGCGGTGCCCGCCGCGACCATCGTCAGCGCCGACGGCCAGAGCGCGGTGTTTGCCGTGCGCAGTGACCGCGTGGAAAAGGTGCCGGTTCGGCTCGGCAGACAGCTCGGCGACATGACCGAAATCCTGGACGGGCTCCAGGTGGGGGACCGGGTGGTGACGGCCCCGCTCAACAAGGTCAGGGGCGGGACCAGGGTCAAGATTCGGGAAGGCTAGATGGCAGCCATCGTCGAGATTCTCGAGGTGAGCAAGGCCTATCGGCGGGGAGGCTACCTCCTCGCGGTCCTCACCAACATCAACCTGGCCATCGAGACCGGGGATTTCCTCGCGCTCATGGGTCCCTCCGGCTCGGGCAAGACCACCCTCCTTAACCTCATCGCCGGGCTCGACCAGGCGGATGAGGGCACCATCCGCGTCGGCGGCGTGGACATCACCTCCCTCTCGGAGAGCGACCTTGCCGCGTGGCGGGCAGGGAACGTGGGCTTCATCTTTCAGTTCTACAACCTCATCCCGGTCCTCACCGCCTTCGAGAACGTCGAGCTCCCCCTCATGCTGTCGGGCCTTCCCAAGAAGGAGCGGCAGGAGCACGTGGCCATGGCCCTCGGCCTCGTCAACCTCCAGGATCGCATGGATCACTACCCGGGGCAACTCTCAGGCGGGCAGCAACAGCGCGTCGCCATCGCCAGGGCCGTGGTCACCGACCCGACCATCCTGGTCGCCGACGAGCCGACCGGCGACCTCGACCGCGGCTCCGCCGAGGAGGTCCTCGGCCTCATGGAGCAGCTGAGCAGCGGTCTCGGTAAGACCATCATCATGGTGACCCACGACCCGAGGGCGGCCAGGAGGGCGCGCTCCATGAGGTACCTCGACAAGGGTGTGCTCGCCCATGCTCCTCAGATTACTTTTTCGGAATACCTTTAGGCACAGGCTCCGGGCGGCCCTCACCGTCTGCGGCATGGCGGTCGCCATCCTCGCTTTCGGTCTCCTCCGCACCGTGATCGCGGCCTGGTATGCCGGGGTGGAGGCCTCCGCCGCCAACCGGCTCGTAACGCGAAACGCCATCTCCCTCGTCTTCACCCTCCCCATTTCGTACAAAGACAGGATCCGGGGCGTGGAAGGGGTAAAGATCGTTTCCTACGGCGCCTGGTTCGGCGCCTACTACGTGGAGCAGAAGAACTTCTTTGCCAACTTCGCCGTGGAGCCCAAGACCTACCTGGAGCTTTACCCCGAGTTCGTCGTCCCGGCCGACCAGAAGGAGGCCTTCCTGCGCGATCGAAAGGGCTGCGTGGTGGGCCGGAAGCTCGCGAAGCGGTTCAACTGGCGGGTCAACGACACGGTAACCCTCATCGGCACCATCTTTCCCGGCAACTGGGAGTTCGTGGTCCGGGCCATTTACGACGGCCGGGACGACACCATCGACGACACCCAGTTCTTTTTCCACTGGGACTACCTGAACGAAACCGTCAAACGCACCGTGCCCCGGCGGGCGGACCAGGTGGGCTTCTACATGATCGGCCTCTCCGACCCCGACCATGCCGCCGCGACCGCCAAGGCCATCGACGCCGTGTTCAAGAACTCCTACGCCGAGACGCTCACCGAGACGGAGCGATCCTTTCAGATGGGCTTCGTCTCCATGAGCGAGGCCATTCTCACCGCCATTCGCCTCGTATCCCTCGTCATCATCGTCATCATCATGGCGGTCGTGGCCAACACCATGGCCATGTCCGTGCGCGAGCGCCTCGGCGAGTTCGCAGTCTTCAAGACCCTGGGCTTCCAGGGCCGCTACCTCGCCGGCATGATCCTCGGCGAGTCCCTGTTCATCACCACCCTCGGCGGCCTCTTCGGGATCCTGCTCACCTTCCCCGCCGCCGAAGCCTTCCGCAGGGAGGTCGGCACCTGGTTTCCGGTCTTCAAGGTGGAGCCCGAGACCATCTACCTCGACATCGCCGCGACCCTCATCGTGGGGACCGTCGCCGCGGTCCTCCCCGTCTGGCGCGCCATGAGCGTCAGGATCGCCGAGGGCCTGAGGAGGATAGGATAGATGGGACTTCTCTTCGCCTACAGCTTCCGGAACCTCCTGACCCGGCGCCTCACCACCTTCCTCACCGCCACCGGGATGGCCCTCGTGGTCTTCGTCTTCGCCTCCATGGTCATGCTGGCCGACGGGCTGGAGAAGACCCTGGTCGAGACAGGCTCCTTCGACAACGTCGTCGTCACCCGCCGCTCCGCCGGCTCCGAGGTCCAGAGCGGCATCGACCGGCTCCAGGCGGCTATTGTCGAAACCCAGCCGGAGGTGGCCATCGGGCTCAACGGCCGGAGCCTCCTCGCCAAAGAACTCGTGGTGCTCATCGTGTTGCCGAAACGGGGAACCGACACCCCGGCCAATGTGGTCATCCGGGGGATCTCGGAGACTTCCCTCGCGCTCCGTCCCCAGGTCAGGCTCACCCAAGGGCGAATGCCGAAGCCCGGCTCCTCGGAGATCGTTGCCGGCCAGAGTGTGGCTAAACGCTTCAGGGGGCTCGAAGTCGGCGGGGCGATCTTCTTCGCCATGCGCTCCTGGACCGTCGTCGGCATCTTCGATGCCGGCAACACCGGCTTCAGCTCGGAGGTCTGGGGTGATGTGGATCAGTTCATGCCGGCCTTCCGGCGGCCGGTGTACTCTTCGGTCCTCTTCAGGCTCCGGGATTCTTCCGAGTTCGACACCGTCAAGGCACACCTCGAAGCCGACCCCAGGCTCACCGTGCAGGCACGCCGGGAGACCACCTACTACGAGGACCAGTCCAAGGCCATGGCGAAGTTCCTGAGCATCCTCGGCCTCTCGCTCACGATCATCTTCTCGGTGGGCGCCGTGGTGGGGGCTATGATCACCATGTATGCCGCCGTGGGCAATCGAACCGCCGAGATCGGGACGCTCCGCGCCCTCGGCTTCCAGCGGCGGACCATCCTCTTCGCCTTCCTGCTCGAATCCCTCATCCTCGGTTTTATCGGCGGTTGCGCCGGCCTCTTCTTCGCCGCCTTTCTCCAGTTCTTTACCGTCTCCACCACGAACTTCCAGACCTTCTCCGAGCTGGCCTTCAGCTTTACCCTGACCCTGAATACGGTGGCCAGGGGCCTTGCCTTCGCGCTCATCATGGGCTTCGCAGGAGGTGTGCTTCCCGCGTTCAAGGCCTCCCGCCTGAATATCGTTGCCGCGCTCCGGTCGGCCTGATCGTGGCTAGGTCGGAATGGTGGAACACCGGGGCAGCGTTCAGCGCGGGCCAACACCAAAGAAAATCCCCATAGCGCCCCGGCACTATGGGGATCGGCGGTCGTTCATGGCGGTCACTTTTGCTGGGTTTGGCCTTAGAAAAGGAGACTATTCTCCTTCTCACTCTTCCCCCTCTTCCAGCGGGCCGCTACACCTCTGGCACTTGTCCGCTTCTAGGAGCTTCTTGGGGGGGATCTCCTCTCCTCGAAGTCTCGCAATGTCCGTCTCCTTATCATAGCATTCCGCGCACATGATCTTTCCCTTGAACGCAAACCCTTGCGCCATTTCTCTCCCTCCTTGATGTCGGCAGCCATCCGTATTGTTAACCCTTTCCCCTCCTTGTTACTTTTCGCCCGCGTACTTGAACGAGAGGCTCACCCTAGCCCGATAGGCGATAACCTTCCCGTTCTCAATCCGCAGGTCCAGCTTCGTGATCTCCGCGATCCTCAGGTCCCTGAGAGTCTTGCTCGCGGTATCCACCGCCTGTTTGGCGGCTTCCTCCCAGGAAACATCGCTCGTGCCCACCAACTCGATGACCTTGTAAACGCTGTCCGGCATATCCTTCCTCCTCTCCTCACCGGGAAGACCCCCCTGTCACTCGCAGGCGGAAAATCGGCTTGGATCCCCGGCAGAATGCAAGCCGACTGCCGCCTCTACTGCTCGTGGTAAAAGGGTTGTCCGAGCTCAGCGAAGGTGAAGTTGTGAAACACCCGATGGCCGTTGTAGTCGAGCACCCTGAGGTCGTCGCTCTGTTTCACATCCTTAATGACCACATCAAAGTGCTGGCCGTACTTGTGCCGCACATCGTCCATTGGGACCTCGTAGGCAATGAACTTGGTCAGGCCTTTGGCGTCCAGCTTCTCGATAAACTTGGAATCGGAGAACGACGCGAAGCTCGTCAAGATGACGATAGGACCGCTTCCGGTGAACAGAACCGCAGCCTTCATGGCACCCTCCTCTCATCCGGTGCTCCGATCTCGCGAGCGTTGCTTGGTCATGGCCACTCCAGGTCGATTGAAGGTCATCTCCTCTTCAAGAGGTGCTGTCGTTCTGCGCCTCACCTACTCGGTCTCTCCGAAGCAGAGCACCTCACGACTTCGCGTTCATCCGCAGCGCCGTCACTCATCCGGGTAGCGCGGTGATGATGGCCGGCGTCTGCACCATCTGATAGAGCTGCCTCTTGGCGCTCTTATAACGCTCAAAGTATACTTGCGCAATGGCTGACATGCACCTGTAGCCAAGCTGCGGATCCAGTTCACAAAGCCTCACGAGCTTCGTCGCATCGACGGCGTAGACTTCGGAGTCCTCCAGGCAGAGAGCGGTGAGGGTGTATTCCTTCGGATCCATGAGCGCCGCGGAACCGAAGATCTCACCACGCTCACGATTCTCGAAGGCGATTCCGATAAGTTTTCCCGGCTCCACTCGTCGGAGACTCACCAACCCCTTGATGACGACGAACAGATGCCTGGCCGGAGCGCCTTCCGCGTAAATAACAACCCCTTTCTTGTACTTTTTCACGGCGGTGACCTCTCCCACCTGAGAAAGTTGCTTCTCAGAAAACCCTTTGAAGAAATCGAATTGCTTGAGATCACTGACTCCTACCATCTTCCCTCCTCCTCTCCAGTCCGCGGACTTCCGTTGATGGGTTGGACCAATCGACGAGATCTGTTCGTCTCATCAAACCGCAGAGTGTGCGGTCGTTTCCGTTGGCGCCGTCCCTCGGTGGGCCTCCCCGCGAGCAATCGAACAGGCATCTTCCACCTGATGTCAGGATGAAGACGGCCTAGGGCTACCCGGACTTGCCGCTTAGTGCGCACCACGTATCGACGGAAGCGTCTCACCCAGCATGGAGAGGTTCGGTCCTGGAGATAGGTCCTGTCCCAGAACGCCTGCTCGGAACTGTCTGCACTTTATCCAGTCGAGGTCGATAGCGAGGGGAGTGAGAGCCTCAGCTCAGAGAGAACATCCAAGCCGTGCCCATGGCTGACGTAGCCGAATATTTGAGAATGCTTCTCTCCTCCGGAACGTAGCGATAGGTTCAAGGCTTTTTTTGAACCACCCTTATCATCACGATAGGGCGAATCCTGACACCTTGTCAACCCGAAAAACAGGCGTGCACCTTTTCACCCGACACGTAGCGCTAGACAGCTGGCCGTCGGCGGCCGAGCCCCTTCGCCTCTTTCTTGCGTTCGGCCCATGGTTTGAGTAGTATGCATGAACGAGAACATGTCCGAGCTCAGACTTCTTTCGGCGATTCCGCTGCTCCACGTGGGGGCGTCCCCCGATAGGCATCAGGAGAGAATTGATGACGAAGGCATTTTCCGTTCCGCTGATAGTCGCCTGGCTCGGCCTTACCTCGATCCCAGCTCACGCCGACAAGGCGCCACACGAGCTTGCCGGCTTCGTCCTCGGTGAGAATATCTCCAAGTACGAAAGCCAGCTCAACAGGAACAGCGCCTGGCCCCTTCGTTACCAGGAGTATTTGACTGAGGTGGATCTGAACAATGTTGCCGGCTACAGCAACGGCACGCTCACTTACGGGACATGTGCTCAGCCCGGGACGATTGTCCGCATCAAGTTCAAGTATTCCGCCTCGGATCGCCGATTCTTTGAGAGCCTCCTCAGTCGTTACAAAGAGAGGTTCGGCGATCCGGACGAGTGGAGGGGTGACCCGTTTCAGGTGCTTGTCGCCTGGAAATGGTCGTTCAAAGACAGCAAGGGGCGCAACATCAGCTTGATCCTCCAGCACAGCATGGATGACGATACGAAGCCGGGCAACTCCGTGAAGCTGACCGACATGACTCTCCTCGACGAAGAGCTGGCCTGTGACGACAGGAAGCACCCTGAGCGCGCAGAGCGAAATCAACCGAGCAAGCCCGCACCGAAGGGTGGGCAGGAATCCAGCGATTACCAGCGATTTATTCCCCGGTAGCGGCCCTTACCCGCCCTTCCCACCTGCCCGCATCACACCGCGGCAGGTCCACCCGCCGCCGCCCTGGAGTGGCGAGCGCGATGAGCTTGCCCCCTCCCCTATCCACCCACGAGCGCCCGGGCAGCGCCATCAGCCGCCTGAAGAAGGTAGGTGGGGAAGATGCCTGCCGCCACCATCACCAGCACCAACACCCAAAGGAGGAGCGTCACAGGCACGGAGAGCCGGATCCTGGGCAGGTCTTCGTCCGGTTCGAGAAGATAGGCGGCCCTGACGACCAGGAGGTAATAGTAGAGGGAGATGACGACGTTGATCATGGCGATGAGGACCAGGGCGAAGTGGCCTCGCTCCATGGCGGCGGTGAACACCAGGAGTTTCCCGGTGAAACCCACCGTAGGCGGGATGCCGGCCAGCCCGAACAGGCCTACCATCAGCGCCATCGCCAGGAGGGGGGACCGGCGGTGCAATCCGGCCAACTGGGCGACCTGCAAGTCGCTCCCGTCGTAGGCCACTTTCACGAGCACCAGGAAGCAGGTGAACTTCATGATGAGGTAGGCGAGGGAGTAAAAAATGGCGCCGGCATAGCCGCCCTGGCTCAGACTGAGGATGCCGATGAGAACGTAGCCGGCATGGGCGATGGTGGAGTAGGCCAGGAGCCGCTTCATGTCCCTCTGTCTGATCGCCGCCAGGTTTCCCAGGGTCATGGAGGCGATGGAGAGCGCCACCAGGACCTTGGCCATGTACTCGCCGTTTCCCCCGCACAGAGAAACAACCCGCGTGAGGATGGCTATGGCCGCCACCTTGGAGGTTGTAGCAATGTAGGCGGCCACCTGGTTCGCTGCGCCCTGGTATACGCCCGGCGCCCAGAAATGGAAGGGGAATAGCGCAAGCTTGAAAAAGAAGCCGCACAGGGCGAGGAAGAGCCCTATGGTCGCCAGCGGTTGGCCGATGACCGCTGGAAGCACCTGGATGATCTCCGGAAAGCGGGTGGTGCGAATGACCCCATACAGGCAGGCAAAGCCGAAAAGCATCACCGCCGAGGCGGAGGTCCCGACGAGGAGGTACTTGATTCCCGCTTCAACCGCAGTGTCGTAGCCGCGCCGCAAGGGAACGAGGAGGTAGAGGGAGTAGCTGGAAAGCTCCAGGGCCACAAAGATGGTCAGGAGCTCGACGCTGCTCACGAGGAGCATCATTGCCAGAGTCGACGTGGTGAGGAGCAAGTAAAACTCCAGGTGGTGCCGCTCCTCGACACCCTCGAGCTCAGTGCAGAGGGAAACCACGAGGAAGAAGCCCCCAGCCAGGATCACCTTGAACACCTGAGAGAAGAGATCCACCCGGTAGGCCTCGGCGAAGAGCGTGCCTGAGAGCTTCACGGAGGCTACGGCGACCGGCACCCCGAAGGCCGCCACGAAAAGGGCGATGAAGAAGTCCCGCCGGGCATTGGGCTGTAGCACCATGGAGAGCAGCAACAGGATGCCGGCTGCTCCCAGGTAGTACAGCTCAGGCATGAAGAGGCCCCAGTTCACGGGTGCTGTTCCCTCACCACTTCAAGAGATCGTAGGTGTCCTCGTCCACCGAGCCCGTCCGCCGGTAGGCGCGGATGATGAGCGCCAAACCCACAGAGACCTCCGCTGCGGCGATCGCCATGATGAAGAGAACGAAGGCCTGTCCCTCGAGCCGTTGCCAGCGAAGCGCCGCGGCGACAAAGGCGATACCGGCGGCGTTCAGCATGATCTCGACGCCGAGGAGTATCATGACCAGGTTCCGCCGCGCCACGGTGCAGACCACACCCAGGGCGAAGAGCATACCTGCCAGCATGAGCACGTGACCATAGGGAACGATCATGAGTCGCCTTCTGTTCCCTCGGGGCGCCGCCTCCCCGATGCTCTGCCGAGAAAGAGCGCGCCGATGAGGACGATGAGGAGGAGAAAGGAAACGATCTCCACCGCCAGCCAATACCGCTGGAAAAGGAAACGCCCGAACGTCCTCGGGCTGGCCGTGGCCGCCTCGAGCACTACCCGGCCGCCCGGATCCGTGAAGGCGAGAAGCCCGACGAGCTCGAGGAACACGAGCCCCAAGAACACGGGGGGCAGCAGTTGACCCAGGGAGAATGGGCGCTCCGCCATCTTTTCCACCCGGAGCATCATGATGATGAAGAGGAAAAGCACCATGATCGCCCCGGCATAGATGATGACCTCCAGGGCCGCCAGGAAGGGGGCGCCGAGCAGGTAATAAACCATGGCGGTCCCGAAAAAGGAAATGATCAGGTAGACCACCGCGTGGACCAGGTTCCGCCTGGTTATGGCGAGCAGAGTGGCTACGAGGATGACGGCTGCCAACACGTAGAAGATGACGGCGTAGAGAGTCATAGTCACGGCATATTGCTCTTGAGGTTGACCGGCCTATCTTCCTTGAGGTGGGTCCCCTTCTCTCCCAGCACCGCAACCCCGGCGTAGCGGTAAAAATTGTAGTCGCTATTCTTGCCGCCGTGGTTCACGAGGAGGTCCTCCTTCTCCGCCACCAACTTGAGCATGTCGCGCGCACAATGCTCAAAGTCGGGAGTAAGCTGGATCGCCAGGGTCGGGCAGGCCTCCTCGCACAGGCCGCAGTAGATGCAGCGGGCGAAATTGATCCGGAACCACCGCGCGTACCGGCGACCGTCCTCCCGCTCCACTGACTGCATGGAGATACAGCTCACCGGGCAGACCGCCGAGCAGAGGTAGCAGGCCACACAGCGCTCATCGCCGTCGGGGTCCCTGGTCAGGATAATCCGGGCTCGCGACCGCGCCGGCAGAGGGCGCTTGTACTCCGGGTACTCCTCGGTGATCGCCTTCCGAAAAAGATGCCTAAGGGTGGTAAAGAACCCGGTTGCCAGCCCTTGCAGTCCTTCGAGCAACTCACCCATGAGTGCCTCGTGTTTCAGGGTTCGACTTCTTACGAGAGCAACAGTGCTCCGGTCACAACGATGTTCACCAGCGCCACCGGCACGAGCACCTTCCAACCGAGATGCATGAGCTGGTCGTAGCGCAGGCGCGGCAGCGTCCCCCGAATCCAGATCATCACCACGGCAACGACGAGAACCTTGGCGCAGAACCATACCAGGGGCGGCAGCAGCGGCCCCCGCCAGCCGCCCAGAAAGAAGACGGCTACCAGTCCGCCGAGGACGATAAGGTTCACGTACTCCCCGAGGAAGAAGAGCCCGAAGCGCATGCCGCTATACTCGGTGTGATACCCCGCGCCCAACTCGTTCTCCGCCTCGGGGAGGTCAAAGGGAATCCGCTTGGTCTCCGCCACGGCACTGATGAAAAAAATCGCGAACGAGACAGGCTGCACGAAGATGAAGGGGTGAGGGGCGTGAGCCCGTACAATGTCCACCAGGCTGAAGGAGCGGGCGTGCATGACCACAGGGACCAGGGAGAGGCCCAGCGACAGCTCGTAGCTGATCATCTGGGCGGCGCCGCGGATGCCGCCGAGGAGGCTGTACTTGGAGTTGGAGGACCAGCCGCCCAAGGCGACGCCGTACACCCCGAGCGATGACAGGGCGAAGACGTAGAGGAGGCCGACGTTGAGATCGGCGATCACCATGGGGACCTTCGTGCCCCAGAGGGCGATATCCCGCCCGAAGGGCACGACCGCGAAGATGAGCAGGGCCTCGGCCGCTACCACCGCCGGGGCGAGGAGGAAGATGACTCGGTCGGCCGCCTCCGGAACCACGTCCTCTTTGGTGAGCATCTTGATGGTATCAGCAATCGGCTGGAGCAGGCCGTACCTTCCCGCCCGGTTCGGGCCGTACCTGATCTGGAGCCGCGCGAGCAACTTCCGCTCCAGCAGCACCAGGTAGGCCGCGATGAGGAGAAGCCCCACGAGGACTACGAAGAGCTTGGCGATCAGAATGATAAAACCGAGGAGCCAGGGGGTCATGGTAAGTGCCTAAAGTGAGCTAAAATGGCTAAAGTGCCTGAAGTTAACGCAAGTCGGTAACGCGACTGCTTTCATGTAGGGTGGGTATCGCCCACCAGATTGATGTCTTCCTCTATTCGATTTCCATCCCTATGACGATATTCGCCATCGAAATGTGAGGTGGACACTGCCCATCCTAGATTAGGGGACTAACCTGGCAATCTGTTCCGCCTTTATCCTCGCAGAACCCCTAGCAAGCTTCCTCCACGCCAGCCGTCGATGTCTAGGGAGTATCAGGACTCCCTTGGCCATCCCCTCCACGACGCGGAGCTTCACCTCAACGGCGCCCCCTTCCAGGGTGAGCCTGACCTGTTCCCCGTCCATCAACACCAGCCTTCCCGCATCCTCCGCCTGCATGAGAAGACAGGGCGGCCCTTCCAATTCCCGCAAGTGGGGCGAATGGGAAGAGAGCTCTTCGGTCCCGAAGGTCCAGTCGACGCCAAAGAGTTCCAGGATATTCTCCCGGGATTCAGCCCGGTACTTTCCTTTTTCTGAAGAAAAAACGCCCTGGTCATTCCTCTCGGGTACGAGGCGGACCCCTTCAGGATTTTCGAAGGGCTGAACCCCAGCAAGCAGCGGATGGTCTTCCCATATCAGCTTCCAGAGGTCTATCAAGTTTATATTGTTAAGTATTTGTTTTTTCTCCATTAAGTTTCTGTATAGTTCCAGCAAGGCGCGCCAGGCCGGTTTGGGTTCTCCC
>Ga0187773_10000917_pt1 | contig 11822 bp, 12 predicted proteins | sample 0216_BV02_MP05_1_FD_133133 | JGI IMG/M metagenome (GOLD analysis project Ga0187773, IMG submission 133133) | Tropical peat soil microbial communities from peatlands in Department of Meta, Colombia - 0216_BV02_MP05_10_MG | ecosystem: Environmental > Terrestrial > Soil > Wetlands > Peat | place...
GAAATTAAGTATCTTTCAAGAAATGTTGAATGCATAATGGCTAGATTGTTATGCAACTCAGACTTGGTAAAAATGGCCAATGCTTCCCGTGTTCCAGTAATCAATGGCTGTGACGAGAAATATCACCCAAGCCAAGCCTTAGCAGACTTAATCACCATAAAAGAAAAGAAGAACACGCTGAAAGGGATTAAGCTTGTCTACATAGGCGTTCACAACAATGTGTGTAACTCGCTAATTGAAGGCTGCAGCAAAACTGGAGTCAATCTATCGACAGTCACACCAATTTATAACGAGGCCTCAAAAGATGACGAATTGCTAGCTGATGCAAAGAAAACAAGTTTCTGGCATTCGACGTTGGATGCAAAGAGAGCAGTAAAAGATGCCGATTTCGTTTACACCGACACTTGGATTGATATGGAATTCTTCACTGACCCAAAATTCGTCGCAGAAAAAGAGAAACGGATTAAGCTCATGATGCCCTACCAAATCAACGCCGAACTGCTCGAAGGAAGCAAGGCTTACATTATGCATGACATGCCCATCCATCGTGGTTACGAAATAACCGGGGAAGCCGTTGATAGCCCTAAGTCGGTCATTTATGAGCAGGCAGAAAATAGACTGTATGCAGCTAAAGCAATAATGCTAAAACTGATGAAGTAATGGTTTGTTTTGTAGCTTTCCTAAGAGGAATCAACGTTGGTGGCCATATTGTTAAGAAAGACAGACTACAAGAAGCCTTTTTTTCTTTAGGGTTTGAAAATGTTTCTACATATAAGCAAAGCGGCAATATAATATTTGAAGCCAACACTTCTGACACAGAAGAACTACAGAAAAAAATAGAAAACAAATTGCAAACAATTTTAGGTTATAGCGTCAGTCCGTTACTTCGTACAATAGAACAGCTACGAAGCATTTTTGTTCAAGAACCTTTCAAAGACCAAAAAGAAGAAGGCGCAAGCTTTCTGGTAACAATGCTTCCTACTTCACTTGCGAAATTTCCCTTGCAGTTACCCGTAACAATTCCGAAATCAACAGCACAAATAATTTCGGCAAATGGCACAGAAATTTTCAGCGTAACTCACGGTGGCGGCGAAGGAGCATTGCCAAACCCATTTGTAGAATCAAAGCTCAAAATTAAAGCAACCACCAGAAACATGAACGTTATTCGAGAAATCGTTGAAAAGTACGGTTAAAGCTTACGTGCTTCTCTTTTATAGCCACATGAATAGCATGTGCTATCATGCACACAAACCACGTCACCACATTCTGGGCAATTATACTTCTTTGATTGAATTTTAAGGAATCCGTCCATGCCTTCGGCTTCTAGAATCTTGAGGTTTTCAACCATACTCATGCCGTAGCGTTCACGATAACGTTTGTCTAGATGAGTGAGATTCCTGCAGGGCATCTCTTGGCATTGATAGCAGTATTGGATTTGGCGCTTTGACAGGTTTTTGCAGCCGCGTTTAATGTAGCAGTTTTTTTCTCTAGGAAGGCAGCCGGCGCAATGGGTGACTTTGCCCTTTTTCGTTGGTAAGCCGTGCGTGTAAGCGAGATATGCTTTGCATAAGCCGCAGTTCATTCCGCATGGAGCAATGAGTTCTGGACGAAAATTATTGGTGCTCATAAGTAGGTGTAAGTCGTAGTTTGTTTAATTGTTTTCCTCTCAAAATCATCGGGATAATTGAGGGATAATTCCTATTGGCCAAGGAATTCGCAAGATAATTATCACTTGCATCTTATACGCATAAAGTCTTATCGAGCAAAAATTATATTTGATTTGTTGGATTTATTGAACTTTGTAAGTCTACTGCAAAATTAAAATAGATATGGCGTGTATAGTCCAAGACTGTGTTTGTTTAAGAATAGGATAAAGTGGAAGATACCATGCCATATTGCAGGAAATGTGGAGCTCAACTAGACGAGCAAGTAAGATTTTGCCCAAAATGTGGAACCCCAGTAAATCAGCAGGCACCTCAATTTGAAGCAAGAAGAAGAATAAGCCCTTTTCCGATTTACCTTATTCCAGTCATAGTGGGCGTGCTTATCTTAGCCTTTGTCGTTGTTCCGCTATTTTCAGGTCAATGGAGCCCTTTAGGCACAGTTATTGGATCTGGACATGTAGTTACCCAAAATCAGCCATTTTCAGATTTCACTTCCGTCAGCATTTCAAACGGCTTCGCGTTTGTGATCACACAATCAAACTCGTTCAGTGTCAAAACAACAACTGATGATAATCTTCAAAGCTATATTCAAGTCTCCAAGTCAAGCGATACTCTGTCAGTTAAACTAAAACCCGGCTATAGCGTAACTCCCTCTACTTTAAGCGTAGAAATATCAATGCCAACATTGAATCGAGTTGAATTGTCTGGAGGAACACATGGTAGCGCGTCGGGCTTTGTTTCGACAAATAACTTTGGGATAGATGCTTCTGGAGGAAGCCAAGTTGACATGCAAGGTCAAGCGAGTGATCTTACAGTCAATGCCTCTGGGGGGAGCCAATTGCACCTCTACAACTTTGCAGTTAGGAACGCAAATGTGAACCTCAGCGGAGGAAGCCAGACTGAGATAAGTCCCAGCGGAAGAATAGATGCCAATTTAAGCGGAGGCTCGCATCTGTTTTATGCAGGAAATCCGACGCTAGGGAATATCAATGCCTCTGGTGGAGCAGCTATTAGCAAAAGATAAGAGCGTAAAGTTGGAAGCGCACGCCTAAATCCTACACAGATTGACAATTACTGTTGCACATAGAGCAATCTGTACATTTACGACACCAATGCGTTCCCCGTTCAATTGGCATCCAACTAAACACCTTGCCGCATCGTTCACACTTCACATATTTTCCCTTGCTTAGTTTCTATGCCAATGCTCCTAAGCAATAAATAAATGATTAGGAAAAATTTCTCAGTTTATTCTCTTGATTCGCTTCAAATAAATCTGAACATTTCCAAATTTATTGTTTGATAAAACAATTCAGAAAAGCCAGAAGGAAAAATGCTCGTTAAAACAGCAGAATTACCGCACCTAAGTCTGGTCAATATTTCTTGACCAACTCCTCATAGCTCAATGAAAATGGATTGTCATAATTATCTTGTAGATTTCAGACATAATTCTTAATTACTGCAACCTCCAAAATGTGTGGCTTGAGGGTATTATTAAATGGTAAAGATGGATTTCGGTGGCGTTAAAGAAGACGTAATTACGAGAAAAGAATTCACGGTCCAACAATCACAAAAAATACTAGAAGACGAGGTTGTTGTCTCACTCGGCTATGGCATCCAAGGCCAAGCGCAATCACTTAACATGAGAGACAACGGTGTAAAGGTAATAATAGGACAAGAAAATACAGGGCCTCACAAAGCCTATTGGGACAAAGCAGTCCAAGACGGCTGGGTTCCAGGCGAAACACTCTTTCCTATGGAAGAAGCAGCAAAACGCGGAACAATCAAAATGTTCCTATTGACCGATGCAGGGCAAAAAGACGCATGGCCAACCGTTAAAAAGACGCTCAAAGCAGGAGACGCTTTGTACTTTAGTCATGGTTTTAGTATCGTTTACAGAGATCAAACAGGTGTAATCCCGCCAAAAGACGTTGACGTAATCTTGGTTGCACCAAAAGGTTCAGGAACAAGCGTACGCCGAAACTTTGTTAACGGAAGCGGTATAAACTGCAGCTTTGCAGTTCACCAAGATGCCACAGGCAAAGCCCAAGACCGCGTAAAAGCTATGGGCATCGCCATAGGTGCAGGCTACCTCTTTCCAACAACCTTCGAAAAAGAAGTCTACAGCGACCTGACAGGCGAACGGGGTGTCTTAATGGGCGCACTAGCAGGTATCATGGAAGCACAGTACAATACTCTTCGTGAACGAGGTCATAGCCCCAGTGAAGCTTTCAACGAAACGGTTGAGGAACTTACTCAAAGTCTTATCCGACTTGTTGATGAGAATGGCATGGATTGGATGTATTGCAACTGCAGTGAAACCGCACGAATTGGTGCTCTTCGATGGAGAGAACGTTTTCGAGACGGAACCAAGCCACTTTTTGATTCATTGTATGACCTCGTGGCTGCCGGAGAAGAAACACGCATTGTTCTTGATAAAAGCAAAGCACCAGATTACAGGCAAAAACTTGCTGACGAGCTGAAAGCCATGGGTAACAGTGAAATGTGGCGTGCAGGCTCAACCGTGCGTTCACTTCGACCTGAAAAACAGAAGAATTCGAAGTAATTCTTTTCCGTTAGCAGCTGCTAACTTTCCACACACTAATCGTCAGGAAGTAACAAAAACGATAATCAGCAAATCAAGTTTAGCTAAATACTCTCTTAGTGGAGAAGTTGCTGTTATAACAGGTGCTGGAAGAGGCATCGGCTATGAAACTGCAAGAGCTCTTGCGTGGCTTGGGGTAAAAGTAATTATCGCAGAAATCAACGAACAAAACGGAAAAAACGCGGAAGAATCGATTAACAGAGAAATTGGCGTAGACAGAGCGTTTTTTATCAAGACTGATATTAGTATTGAAAAAGAAATCGAAAAGTTGGCTGAGGCAGCTCTGAAGAAGTTTGGCAAAGTTGACATAGTGCTGAACAACGCCACTGTATTTCCAATTGGCTCTGTTAAGGACACACCTGTTGATTCCTGGGATTTTAGTTACCGCGTCAACTTACGAGGCCCAATTCTTCTGGCAAAGAAATTCCTGCCAGCTATGATAGAGCATAAGCATGGCACGTTTGTTTGCGTTTCATCCTCAGGAGCAGCACCATTCATGGGACCTTACGAAGTTTTCAAAACAGCTCAAGTCGAGCTAGCAAATACTGTAGCTGCCGAGGTTGAAGGTACCGAAGTATATGCTTTTACGATCGGTCCGGGAATTTCGCGAACGCCTGGATTTCTTGAAGGCGGAGCAAAAGTCGCTTCTCTCATGGGAATGAATGTGGATGAATTGTTTGAGTTGAACAAAAACGCTCAGATTTCTCCAGAAGCAGCAGGAGCAGGCTTCGCATTGGCTATCGCGTTTGCCAAGAAGTACCATGGTCAAGAGACAAGTTCCATCCAAGTTCTAAGAGAGGCTGGAGTACCACTAGCTGACGCAGAGGAAGCTCGACCACAAGAAAAAGCAGACCATAAACAAGAAGAACAAGCCAGCTCCAAACCAGCTGAAAAACGAAGCATATCTGAACTCTGCCAGGCGGTCCTAAAAACTTACAGTGAACAGTCGGAAGGGTGGAAGAAACGCAACCTCTTTGAACGGCAATGGTTATCCCGAGACTTCAAAAAGAACACTGGAATGTCCATTGACGAAATGCTAACAACCATCAATGCCTTAGAAGAAAGCCTAAAAGCTAACGCCTCAACCAACGAGTTCATTGAACCATTAAAGCGGCTAAGTGCTTATTATGGTCATCAGCAAGAACAGCTTAAAGGATTTGAGAAAGACCCAACCAAGCTTCAGCAAAACCTGAAAATCATTGACATCTGGATTGAAGATGTTAATCAACTAATACAAGCATTAAAAGCCTAAAGTTTTAGATTTCTCAATATTTCTCGGTAAACTTTCAAAGCACTTTTTTCATCTGCTACCCCTTTAATGAGCATTCGTCCTCCACTAAACAAACTAACCTCGAATCCCTTGTAATTGAACATGAGAGCTAAACTAGATTTCAAACGGACATTAAACTGCTTGTTTACAGTAGGGTAAATCTCCTCAAGGAAAAGCTTCAGAGGTTTTTCAGGATTGATATTTGCCGTGTCTCTTCCGCAAAGCCAAACAAGACGTTCACCACCAGCAACCGCAGACAAATCACCATGACAGACAGGACAGCGAGAACTCATCGAAATATCTATGCTGGTAAAATCCATATCGCTGAAATCACAAACCAATAACTTGCCCTTTAAAGATGAGCCAATTCCTGCCAAGAGTTTTATAGTTTCCATCGCTTGCAAAGCGCCAATTATTCCTGGAGTAGCACCGATCACACCGCGAGTACTGCAAGTTAGTAAGTCTTTATCGGAGAGGTTTGGCATCAAACATTCGAGGCAACCAGTTTCTGGAGGAGAAAAAACTGATAAGTTGCCTTCTATCCCGATGGCCGCGCCAAAAACGTATGGAATTTTTAGCTTCACGCAGGCCCGATTAACAAGGTAACGAGTGACCATATTATCTAAACCATCCACGACGCAATCAACACCTTGCAGAAGTTGCTCGACATTACTAGCATTCACATTTTCAGTAAACGCCTCAGTCTTTACCAGGGGATTGAGTTCCTGTAAACGTTTTGATGCCACTTCAGCTTTTGGATAATGCAGGTCACTTGTGGTGTAGAGGATTTGGCGGTGCAAGTTCTGTATTTCAATTGTGTCTTGGTCAATTAACCGAATGCAACCAACACCTGCCAAAGAAAGATAAAGAGAAGAGACTGTTCCTAAGCCTCCTGAACCAACCACTGCAACTTTAGAAGCAGCTAGTTTCGCTTGTCCTTGAGTGCCCAACTCTTTCATGATAATTTGACGACCGTAAAATTCTTTAGCGAACACATCTTTCTCTGCTGCATCCAAGTGGAACCACTCCTCAGATTGAAATGTTGTTGTTCGGTCTTATATTTGCCTTTTACCTTCCGTCCACAAAGGAACTTTAATCAGAAAGCATTATCTGCTTGTTATATCTTGAAATATCACGTAGTTTTCTTCCATTGGCGTCGAGAGAAAATATGTAGTAGCATAGTTATCGCCTACTGCTGTCACTAACTTGTTTTTCTCAAGAACAGAAAGATGATGTTCAATTGTCTTGTAGCTTCTTTTGAGCTTGGTGGCTAGTTGATTAGTGTTTTGAGGGCTTTTCTTGAGTGCCTTGATTATTTGGGCTCGAGTTTTGCCGCCTCTTGTGGTTGTTATCAGCCATTTTAACAATTGTTGTATTGGTCGGTAGTTACATATCATGCGGTTAACCTACGAGGCGTTTCTCTTACAGTTAGATATAATACTGCTACTATTTAAGGTAGTAGCTGCTATTTATGCTAACAGGAGAAACTCTAACAAGAAAAAAAGCCAGATCCGATTAACGAGGGCTCTAAATTTCTGGGAGTCTCCCCTTTGTCTGAAATTGCCTCTGATATATGTCTCTCACCCTGTCAACCGTGTCTGCTTCTTCTGGTGTTTTGTCATCTCTGATTCGGGTAATTCGCGCAAATCGGAGTGCCATTTGGCTCTTATACATACTGCTGTGCTGAATCTCGTTATACGTTACCTCAACTACGATTTTGGGAATAACAAGCACACGATGCCCTTCCTGCCCTATTGCCGATTCTTTTAGTTGCTCAGTAACCTGAATGATTTCAGCGTCGGTTAAGCCCTTGAAAGTTTTACCTAAGGTGAAAAATTCACCAGTCTTGGGGTCTCTTGCCGCAAGATAGTAATCGGAAAGCCATCCTTTTCGTCTTCCATACCCATATTCGGCGGCCGTGATTACAAGGTCTAAAGGCTCCAAGACCGTCTTGATTTTCAGCCATTTTTTCCCTCTCCGCCCTGGAGTGTAGGGGCTATCCAGTTTTTTAGCCATTAATCCTTCGTGTCCTGCAGCTACGGCTTTTTTAAGAAACCCTTCAGCTTCCTCCACTTTGTCTGCTATTATTTGTTTGCTTAGCGATATTTCGCCCGCGTTCTGAGCTAAGATTTGCCTTCGTTCCAGATAAGATCGTGCAACTAAGCTTTCACCGTCAATGTAGAGAACATCGTAAAGGTACAAAGTTAGAGGAATTCTCCTCGACAGAGCTGCTATTCCATGAATCCGTTTGAACCTTCGCATTAAATGCTGAAATGCAATTGGGTAGCCAGCGTTGTCTAACGCTACTACTTCACCTTCAACAATGGCGGATTCCGTATTTACGTTCAGCTTAACGGTTTCGACTATTTCCGGTAGGCTCTGAGTAACATCTGACAATCTCCTGCTAAATATTCGCACTTTATCATTTTGTTTGTGGATTTGGACACGTGCACCGTCATATTTGTATTCAAAAGCGCTTCTCCCACCATGCTCTGCCAATGCTTCGCTCACTGTTTGCGCTGTTTGGGCAAGCATGAGTTTAACTGGTCTGAAAACGCTGAAACTTGCTTTTTCTAATCCTACAACACCTTCAGTCTTTATGGTTGATGCCGCTTCACCTATGTCACCAAGAACCATTGCGAGATGCTGAACCTGTTGAAGTGAAACGCTGAAGGCTTTTGCAACAGCTTGTTCCATTAAACCTTCGTGAAGCCCAGTGCGCATCTCGCCTGTAAAGATTTTGACAAGATATTTAGTCTCAACTGGCGTTGCTTGGCTCAGCAAAGTAGTCATAAGTCGCTCTTTTTTTGTTCTTGAACCTGTCCCCGAGGCTTGGGCAATGGCTTCAAATGCTCGCCTAACTTCGATTATGGTTAGCAAGTTTTGAGTTAGTTGCGTTTGTTTTTTTGCTTTAGATTTCTCGAGCACTGCTTTGGCAGCTGAGCCTATGTCTCCTGTCTTTGCCATTTCTTCGCGAAAAAGATCCCAGTCAAATTCGCTTACGATTTCAAAAATTCTGGTCAAGGTTGACCAGCTGACGTCCAGCTTCTTTTGGATGAATTTTGGAAACGCTCGCCCAATCATCATGTTAATAGCGGGCTCAATCTCATCTGAAGTGAGCGTTCTCAAATAGTTGCTAGTTAAGTCTACTATTTCGAGTCGTTTCTTTGTAGATTCAACTTTTTCAAGCAAATCGCAGAGAGATTTGAATGTGGCAGACATATTTTAGCCGAAAATTTAGATGACTAGATTGCGCGAGTTCTGTTTAAATAATTAGTTGCTCAAGAAACAGGCTGAATTCGCGACGAAAAAGAAATATAAGCTTCTAAAAGCCAGAGCTTTCAAGCTTATCCTTTGTTTCCTTAATTTTCTTCTCCAACTCAGCTACTTTTTCTTGATTTCCTAAGGCTTTGTAGTTGTCTTTAGCATAGTCAAGTGCGCTGACGCCATACCTATCAAATCCTTTGTTGAAAGAAATATCGGCAGATTTCATGAACAGTTCTGCCCCCTTCTCGTATTCTTTGAGGGCAAAGGAGCATTCGCCAGCCTTATAATACATTTCCGCAGCACCAAAATAATTTTGTCCTTTGTAGTAGAGTTCGGCCGTTTTTACATAAATGTCTCGTGCTTCATTGTACTTTCCATTCTCCATTAACGAGTTTGCGTCTTTGTGAAGTTTGATTGGATCTTCTTTTACACTCATGAATTTTCACTCCTTAATCGTCGAAATTATTTTGCACTTGTCCCATTTAGATTTTCCTCTGCCACAAGCGGATTTCAGGAAGGGCAAACATACAAGGGCATCGTGACATAACATAAAAGACTCAACTGTACTATAAGCTACTACGATACGACAGGGTCTTAGAAATGCTAAACAATTCACTCGTAAAAAATGTCACCGTCACTATCTCACTATCAGCCGTTATGGCGGCCCTCGTAGCAGTAGCAACCTTCCTGATCCAAATTCCTGTTCCGGCAACCGGCGGGTACATTAATTTAGGCGACATCATGATTTTCGTTAGCGCACTTACATTCGGACCTATAGTAGGAGGTCTTGCCGGAGGCATCGGGTCAGCCATCTCAGACGTCATTTCAGGCTATGCCTTGTACGCACCCTTTACGCTTGTTATAAAAGGGTTTGAAGGAACAATCGCAGGTGCAATCTCTAACCGAAAAGCCATCTGGCGAGACATCATCGCTGTTACAGTGGCGGGCGTAGAAATGATTGGAGGTTATTTCCTCGCAGAATTCTTCCCAATAGGTCTAAGATGGGCTGCCCTAGCAGAGGTTCCTGGAAACATAACGCAGATAGTGGTAGGAGCTGCCGCAGGGATACCGATAGCTTTGATATTGCGAAGAATTCTTCCAAAAAATTGGTTACCCCAAAAAGGTAAGAAGCCTAAAACCACCACTACTTAAAAAGCTAGACTTCACAGAGAATAATCTATGAAATTGCCTCCTGGAAAAATCCCTGTTGAAATACTAAAAGAAGTAGTGTTCAAAAACCTCGGCGCCCAGCGGAGTGAAGTCATTTTGGGTCCAGCTGCGGGGATAGACGGAGCTGTATTGGACTTCGGTGACAAGAACGCAATCATTTCAATGGATCCTATTACGGGCGCAATTGAACGAATAGGTTGGGAAGCCATTAACATCAATGCTAACGATGTGGCTACATTCGGGGTTGAACCAGCTTTTTTCTTCTCATGCATTATGCTACCGGAGAACTCTGATAGCAAAACCGTCGAAACTATTAGCGCTCAGATGAATTTAGCTGCGAAGGAGTTGGGTATCGCCATTGTTGGTGGGCATTGCGAGTCAACACCGGGTTTAGCTAATCCTATTGTGGTTGGCTGCATTATGGGCTTAACGGAAAAGGGCAAATACGTTACTGCAGGAGGCGCCAAGGCGGACGACAAACTTATTCTAACTAAGAGCGCTGGCATAGAAGGTACTGCCATCTTGGCCTCGGACCGTGAGGAGCAACTGAAGAAAGTCTTCAATTCAACAATACTTGAAAGCGCCAAACGCTTTTACAACCAAATTAGCATCGTAAAAGACGCTTTGACCGCTTACAGAGTGGGCGGCGTCAATGCAATGCACGATCCAACAGAAGGTGGCATAATAAATGGTATCCATGAAATGGCAGATGCTGCAGGATTAGGCGCGCGAATTTTTGAGGAAAAAATTGCTGTTGAACCTGAAACTGTCAAAATATGCAGATTCTATGAAATTGACCCTCTGCAGCTTATTAGTTCAGGCGCTTTGCTAATTGCTGCAGAACAGAAAGCGGCGAACGATATAGTTGATAATTTATGCCAGGAACATATCTATGCTGACGTTATCGGAGAATTCAATCCAAATTTGAACAAGCGCTTATTAGTGCACAAGGACGGCTCAGTTGAGATGCTCCCGAGACCGATCTCAGACCATTTATGGTTGGCATTAGCGCGTTAAGTTGCCTCCGAAACCGCTTAGGGGCACTTGAAAGCACCAGTAGAGAAAGAATACTGGGTAGAAAATCATGTATTCATATAAATGAGAATAAACCAATCCGCATTTGAACTCAACAATGGCTTGTGAAACACCATTCTTTACGTTCCAATTCGTTGGCGGCTTATAATGTAAGCAATAAACTTGACTGCCCACCGATACCTTATAACCCTGCTTCTCAATCCATTTCACGATAAATGCGTCTTCATAAGTATGTAAATGTTCAGGAATTTTAATACCCTCAACTGCTTTGCGAAGGATTAATGTGTCATGCATTCCGCCACGCAGGTAAAAACATTGTTTGGCAACAATGCTCTGCAGTTTCATGATTCGCTTATCTTTAAGGTTGGGAATAATGTCAACGTTCAAGCCCCAAACAGCTCCAACGCCGTTTGCCACGTCGGCTTGAGCTTTCTGATACCAATCTCTGCAGAGTATAACATCGCTATCAACAAACATGAACCAGTTGCTAGTAACATGACTTATGCCTTCGGTACGCGCTTTAGCTCTCGAGCCATCCATTTGAAATTTAGAAATATTGCCATATTTTTCGTTAAAGCTATCTATAATTTTTAGCGTATTATCTGTTGAAAAACCATCAACCACAATTAAGTTTTTCACAGGCACATTCTGGTAAATTGAAGTAAGACATTCGCTTAGCAGGTGTTCACTATTTTTTGTTAGCAACACAACGTCAACTTGTTGCATCAACGTGCCTCTGACTTTAGATTAGTAAATGCTTAACGCGTTTATAGTTTAAAAAGGTAAGTTAATAATAATCGCCTTGTTCGATAAC
>Ga0187773_10000918_pt1 | contig 11822 bp, 10 predicted proteins | sample 0216_BV02_MP05_1_FD_133133 | JGI IMG/M metagenome (GOLD analysis project Ga0187773, IMG submission 133133) | Tropical peat soil microbial communities from peatlands in Department of Meta, Colombia - 0216_BV02_MP05_10_MG | ecosystem: Environmental > Terrestrial > Soil > Wetlands > Peat | place...
GAGCGGTACGAGCGCCGTCACCGGCCAGCCGACATCGAATACCTGCCAGATCGGCCATTCGAACGAGGCCGGCGTTTTCAGCGCGGATTACATCCCGCACCACGAACCGTTCCAGTACTTCGCATCGACGGCGAACCTGCAGCATCTTTCCCCGACTTCGGTCTCCATGATCGGCCGGACCGACCAGGCGAACCACCAGTACGACCTGACGGATTTCTGGAACGCGGTCGGGGCGCATCGCATGCCCGCCGTCAGTTTTCTGAAAGCACCCGGCTATCAGGACGGCCACGCGGGTTATTCGGATCCGCTTGACGAGCAGCAATTCATCGTGGACACGATCAACCGGCTTGAGAAGACCGGGTACTGGGACGACACGGCGGTCATCATCCTCTATGATGACTCGGACGGCTGGTACGATCATCAGATGGGCCCGATTATAAATCAGTCGAATGACAGCGCGCACGACGCGTTGCGCGGGACGGACTGCGGAACAAACGCGAACCTGATGGCGGGCGGCTATCCGGATCGTTGCGGCTACGGCCCGCGCCAACCGCTGCTTGTGGTCTCGCTGTACGCGAAGACGAACTTCGTCGACCACACCGTCACCGATCAGACCTCGGTCCTCCGCTTCATCGAGGACAACTGGCAGACCGGCGGGATCGGAAACGGCTCGCTCGATGAGAAGGCCGGCACCTTGCTGAACATGTTTAACTTCGGACGGAATCAAACCGCGACGAAGCTGTTTCTGGATCCGGCGACGGGGCTACCCGTCCGTCCTTGACCTGAACGGGGATCCTCACTTAATTTCGCGAGCCTCATCCATACCTTCCATCCGGCGGGCCCTGGCATCAAGTCAGGGCCCGAACGCGTTTCTAATCGCTTTCAGACATTGATTCGAGTGGACCCGTCGGGGAATCGAGTGATGCCGATGGAATCGAGATGCGTTTCGCTCTTAAAATGCCCAGTAAGGGCCGGTGGCACCCAGGCTGGGTGATTGCTGCCCTTCAAATCCGATATAGACTTTCCGTCCGAAGAAGAACGGAAGTCCCCAGTCGAATGGACCCGAATTACTCCCTGTATCCCCGCCGATGTTTGCGAAGACCCAATTGGGTGAATTGAGAAGAGAAGCGAAGTTGCCGATTTGAAATGCGATCTTGTTGGGCGGATTCGGCAAGCCGGAAGCGCCGGTAGCGGCGGCGAGTAGGTTTTGGGTGGACGAAGGGCAATACCATCCCGAATAATTAGGAGAGGAGCAGTTTGGAAGGGGGAACCCGGAAGGTGGGAAAAAAAGGCCGTTCGAGCCGCTATCGATAAAACTGCTATAAGTATAAACTTTATTGTTGATGGTAAGGGATGTGGTGAATTCCCCGAACTGGTCAGCATCATACACGGTTGCTCCGGAAGATGAATTGTTGGGTTGTGTGTCGATCCCGAGCACCAGTGCCCCGCTGGCATAGAGGGCTCCACCCGAAGGAACGCTCGGAAGCACAAGTAAGACGCCGTTATTGTCCTGGGGAAGAAGCGCCACGGGGTTCTGGACCTGGTCGGTTAGAGAAACCTGTTCCGAACTGCAGTTTGATCCGTTGCAGGAGAAATATTGGATTTTGTTGGTACCGTCTGCGCAATCCTGACCGCAATCTTGAAGCCAGAAGGCCATCCCCAGGCTGCCGTTAAACATGCTGACCGCCGGTGTTGTGTTGGGATTTTGACAAACTTTCTGTCCATTCGCGAATGTGGAATCGATGACCTGGATCGGAACCGTAACGGCGGGTTCGTTTGCAAGGACGACGCTGGCCGTTTCAACCGGTCCCCAGTTCGCCGAGCCGTCGGCGTACTGTACGCAATCCGCGATCGGGTCACCGTTTGTGGCTGTGATTGGGGTAAGAGAACCCAGCAGGGCCGGGTTAAATACCTGTTTGAAAACCCGAAGCCCGGTGTCTCCGGTATCCAGGAGGATGTCATTGATCGTCTGACAGGAAGACGGATTGCCGGGGTCGCAGACCGTCACGCTGACACATGGCTCATTGAGATAAGCGGTGCTCGAGCATGGTGAGCCGTTCACAGTGAGGGGGAGCGCATTATCCCCCGTTACCGTGATGCTCACGCCGCTTCCTGAGGGAGTATCCTTATGTGGGCTGCCGCAGGCTGTTAATAATAGGAAAAGGGCCAGAAAAAGATAGACTCTTTTATTTGATCTCATCGACGCTCACGCCGGGAGGGATTAAGGCCGGTGCATAGGCGCGCCCCTTAAGGTTTCGCATGTGCCCCCATTTTTCAACAACCACCCGATCTGTTTTAACCGAAAAGGGTCTGCGGCCGGGCTCGCGCGGGGTTTGTCGAAGGGCTTCATTATATTCTCCGGCATAGGAGCCCAAAAGCGGCGTAAGATCGGGATGGCCCCGTCCGTTCCAGGCGATACCGAATACGACGCCGGAGGGCGAGACATATTCACGAATGGTGGTCGAATTAGACTGGAGCTCATGTACCGTATAGCCATTTCGGACCGCGGCAGCACCCCGCACGGCCGAGAGGGCCTTTTCATCCGACGCTATAGAATCGTCCGATTCCCCGAGCGTAGCTCGGACGGGGGCCTCGGTCGCCAGCAGGGTCGCCCAAAGGCATAGGCCGACAAACAATGAAAAATGGCTTTTTTCCATATTTCCGGATCCCAATGGGACAATCGTTTAACTTAAAATATTAACATATTAAGTCCCTGATTTCAAAACTTCGGTAAGATTCTTTGGGGCATTGGGGCTTGTCGTAGTCGAAAATTCACCGGCCAAAAGCCTCCCATGAAAGTTTGACAAACCGCTGAAAAATGATAGAGTTAAATTGAACAAGTTTGAGGATGAACGCACCCCTATGCCTTCCGAATCCAAACGCCTGCTGTTGGTTGAGGACAGCCCCGATCAATCCGAGTTGATCCTTCGCGCCTTTCGTCGGGAAGATCCCACATCCCGGATTTCGATCGTGGAAAACGGCCAGGCCTGTCTCGGCATCTTGGACCGGGAACCGTTTGATGCTGTTTTGTTGGATTACAGCCTTCCCAAAATGACGGGACTCGATGTCCTTCGCCGGATGCGGGAGAAAGGGTTCACCCTCCCCGTGATCATGATCACCGGGCAGGGTGATGAGTCGATTGCGGTGGAAGCCATGAAGGTCGGTGCCGCCGATTATATTATCAAAGCAAAAAATTACTTTGAGACCCTTCCGACGGTGGTCGAAAACGCCGTCCGAAAACATCGGCTCGAGGCGAACACGCAGGCGGCCTCCTTGAAGACCCGCCGTCTCTATGAGATTTCCCTCTCGATCATGAAGGAACGAAAAATCGAGGTGTTGGCCCAGCGGTTGATATCGGGGACCAAGCGACTGTTTCAGACGGAGGGGGCGGTCCTATTGCTCATTCATCCCGGGACCTCCGAAATCCAACAGTCTTTTACGGAGGGAATCGACCTTCCAATGGATTCCCTTCAGGGCCCGGTTTCTTCGGCGGGCGTGTTCGGAATGGCCTATACTGAAAAAAAGCCGTTGGTGATCGAGAGGGCGGATGAACATCCATTTTGGGCGTCTACGCCGGCGCATCGTCCGCCCCTGCGCCAGATCCTCTCGGTTCCGCTCATCCAGCCGGGGGATCGCATCGGTGGGGTTTTGACCGTGGGGAACAAACGGAACGGCGAACCATTTTCTTCGGAGGAGGTGGACATTCTTTTGACCCTGTCCGTGCACGCCGCGGTGGCGATCGATAACGCGCGGTTTGTGATCGAGATGGAAAGGCACGCCTCCACCGACGGACTGACGGGTTGTCTCAATCATCGGGAGCTCCAAGGGCATCTGGATCAGGAGGTGGAGCGGGCCGCTCGATACGGCAAAGAGTTCTCATTCCTGATGATCGACGTGGATCACTTCAAATACATCAACGACGCCCATGGTCACCCAGCGGGGGATGTCATGTTGAAAAATCTGGTCGGTGTCATCCAGGGTCTCATCCGGCCGGTGGATCTTTTGGCGCGTTATGGCGGGGAGGAATTCTCGGTCATCCTTCCGGAGACGAACCAGGAGGGCGCCAAGAGTGTGGCCGAGCGGATCCGCAAGACCATTGCCGAATCTCCCTTCTCGACCCTGGAGGGTCATCCGGTCCATCTGTCGGTCAGCATCGGGATCGCTTCCTTCCCGCTGGACGCGAATACGCGTTCGGGATTGATTAACGCGGCAGACCAAGCCCTCTTTACGGCGAAGGGGGGCGGACGAAACCAAAGTTGCTATTACAGCGAGACACCTGTCTCGATGAGTCACAAAGATCAGTCCCGCCTGGCCAGGCTCCTTCAGGATCGTACGTTAAAGGGCCTGGCCGATTTGGCCGCGGGGATCGACGGGCGGACCCCCTATTTCCGAGACCATAGCCAGAGGGTCCTGACGCTGGGGACCCGGATGGCGGAAGCCTTACATCTGAGTGAGCAGGATATCCGGAGCCTGCAGTGGGCCAGTCTCTTCCACGACATCGGGATGGCGAGCGTTCCGGAGTCTATCCTGAACAAATGGGGTCCTCTGACGTCGGAGGAGCGCGAAATCATCCGGGCCCATCCCCGGCTGGCCGAGTTGTTATTCAGGGGATCGGACCATTTGGAATCTGCGCTGCCCGTGGTGCTGCATCATCATGAACGGTATGACGGTCAAGGATATCCCCGGGGGTTGCGTGGAGAAGAGATCCCCTTTCTGGCGCGCGTCCTCAGCGCCATCGACGCCTACGTGGCCATGATCTCGATCCGTCCCTATCAGCCCCGATTGACGCGAGAGGAAGCCATCGCGGAGTTGAAAAGGAATGCCGGGACCCAGCTCGATCCCCATATCGTGGAGGTCCTGGTCGGTCTCTTGGAGGATTCGGGCGATTCGGAACCGAGTCCGTAAATAAAAAAATGGGCGGACTGTGGAAGTGGGGCCAAAACAAAACCGCCGGCGGTCCGTGGGATAAGGGACTACCGGCGGTTGTTTTTCGGAGAGGCGGGGCGTCCGCTCCGAACCGAAACGATATTCCGCAGGTTAGGGTGAGAGGGTCAGTGTGCCCCCGCTGAATTTCCCGCCGGTATTCGGGATCGTGACCGTGACGCTGCTCGGACTCAGTGTAAGCCCGGACGGCACCCGCGGTACGGTGATACTATAGGTTCCAGGAGCCAAGTCGTCCAGGGTGAAGGGAAGAGTACCGCTCGACGCAAATGACACCCCCGCCGAATTCACGTTTTCGCCGTCCATCGTCGCGCTTACGATGATCGTAGCCGGAAGCGTGAGGCCGGCCGGCACGCTCGTGAGCGTGAGATCGCCGGTAACTGTACCGGCCGTCCCGTTCGTCGGAGCCAGGCTCCCGAGCCCCGCGGCCGTGAAGTTGATCGTCTGGGTATCCCCCGCCGACAAGGTGAAGTCCTGGCTTGCAACGACATAGAGCTGATCGTCATTGGGTGTATCCAGCGTGAACGTCCCCGCGGCCGTGTTGTCGGCGCTGTAGCCGATCGGCAGCGGGCCGAACGCCCCGAAGAAAGGAGCGTCGGTGTTCAAATTCATACTGAAACTTCCGTCCGCCAGTTCCACGCGATTGCGTCGGATCTGATACGGATGGCCGTTGATCTTCTGGCGGATGCGGGCGTCGGCATCGGTGGGGTCGATCGCGCCCTTTACGGTGCCGATGTTTGAGGACGCCGGAAACGGCGTCGGCTGGCCGGTCGTGCTCAGGGCGGTCGCTTGCTCCGCCGTCACCGTGACGCCGGTTGTGACGACCGTCGAGTGGTCTTCATCCTCGATCACGACGTCGTATGTTCCGGAAGGGTCTTTCGGATAAACCCCGGGGACGAGCAGGCTGCTGAGCAGCGGATAGAGCGTAAAGGTCCCGTCCGGCCTGACCCGGGTCTGCTTGTACACGGAGCCGTTGATCTCGGCCTTTACGATCGCCCCGATGGCGCTGGGGTCAACCGCTCCGGTGATCTCGCCGGCGTCGATATAACGAACCATCAACACCCGGGGCCGCAGTACGTAGGTGTTTACGACGGTCTTGCTCTTGGCGACCGATTGGCATGCGTCGAAGTCAAGGATGAGATCCTCGGTCACGCCCGGATCGATTACGATCGGCGCGTTGGGGTGAAGTACTATCCCGTCTTTGAAACCCTCGGGGATCGTCAGCGGGTAGGTGGTTCCGCCGACAACGACATAATCGTTCTGAGAGTTTGAGAGGGTGTTGGCCAGCAGGTGCAGTCGTACCTGGTTGTATCGGCCGGCCGGTAGCGGCTCAACGCCGAGCGACTCGGTCAGCCCGTTCTGGAGCGTCAGAAGGTTGATGAGCAGCGGCGCGCCCGGCGGGGTGATGTCGATCCAGCCGGGATCATCGGACTGCGCCGATGCCCTTTGGTGGACTCGGACCTTGGCGATGGTCACCCAAACGGCATCGAAATCGCAACCGGCCGAGTCCGTAAGTGATACGCTTAAACCGGTCATGTGGCTCGACCCGTTCAGACCGGTCGACCCGCTTCCACCGCTTCCGCCTCCGCAGGCCGCGAGCCCCAGAAACATCGCCATAAAGGCCCAACGGCCGATCGATCTGCATGCTATCACCGACTTGATTCGCATATCCTCCTCCTTATATGAATGAACCAGATCCCTGTACAAAGATTTTGTGTCACTTGGATCTCTGCAAACGCCGTACCGCGATAAGAGACGATCCATCAACTGCTTTGCTCCTCCCATCGGGACGCCACGCCCTAACATGGGGCGCGGCCGCCCTAGCGGTGTTAACCTTTGCAACCGCGATCCATCCGGGCACTTAACCTCTTAAACAACGTGGCCTCAAAATAGTTGCGCGGGTTCTTCGTTCGAACAAAAATTTCTCCATCAAATGCCGCGGGCCGGGTCATATTGATTGCGAAGATCGGTTGTCAGGGCCGGAGGGTGGAACCGTGGAACCTTGGAGCCATAAAAAGAATGCGCGCAAGGATTCCCGGTTCAGATCATGGCGAGCTTGGTTGCCGCGTAAAGAACTCCCATCCCCAAAACGGTCATAAACGTGGTCCACATCACCGGATGGGCATGATGGCTTTCGGGCAACAGATCGCTTGCGCCGATATAGAGGAAGAATCCCGAAAAGACCGCGAGAAGCAGTCCGAGGGTGGATTCCTGTATGGTAAAGAATAGCGTCGAAAGAATACCGACAACAGGGGCCGATGCGTCGACCAACAGCCAGCGAAGCGCCCGATTCCGTTCCCCTTTATTTTTCAGAATGAAACTGACCGTGTTGATGCCATCCGAAAAATCATGCGTCAGAACGGCCACGGCGACGACGACCCCCAACCCGGTGGAGACCTTGAAAGCGAGCCCGATGCCCGCCCCATCGAGAAAACTGTGGATAGAGAGACTGCCCGCGCCCAGGCTTCCGCGGCGGAGATGATCCTTTTCCTCCTGATGGCCGTGCAATAAAATGGACCGGTCAAGAACCAGGTAGGTTAAGAACCCGACGGCGATGAGAGTGGTGATGAAAAAAGGGGAATGATTTTTCGTTCCGATTTCGAGCGCCTCGGGAATCAGATCGAAAAAGGCGACGCCGATGATCGCTCCGGCGCTGAAGCCCAGAATCAGATGGAGCCGATCTTTCAGGCGTAGCGCAAAAAGACCGCCCAACAGAGTCGAGAGACAAGTCGCGATGCCGATTAAAATAACCATATGCGGGTGGCGATGGAGGACGGACGCCGAGGTTAGAACTCCGGAAGGCCTCTCTCCCGATTGAACCGATTGACAAAGTCCATCAGCTCGATCCGGTCTTCCTCCGAGATCTCAATGAACTTGATGCCCATGCCCGGGTACAGGTACTTTTCGACAAAGTTCAGTCGGGTCCAGACGACTTTCGCCTGGGTCGTGATGATCTTTTGGGAGGCGGGCAACGAAAACTCCAGGTGGGTGTCCGTCCCTTTCGGCAGGGGGTTGAATTTTTCAATGAATAGGCCGCCGCCCCCGATTATGCTCGCCACCCCCTCGCAGACATGTCCCTCGTGGTCCAGGTACTTGACATGCACTCCCATCTCAAGGCGGGGGTATTTCCGCTTAAAACCGTGCGAGGCCGTTCCCAGGCGATCCAGGAAATCTTCCAACACGAGGCGGATAACCGGCTTTCCCGCCGGATCTTCAACGGTGAGCGTCTCCTCTTTTTCATCAATTCTTATTCCGTACCCTTCATAGCGCTTGGATCTCATGATGGAAATCTTCATCGATGGATGCCCTCCTGAAAAACGCTCACTTCTTCATCCGCGCGGATGATTCGGGATCCGATCCATTTTCTCATCGGCAAAGCGCGGCCTCGTGACGGCGAAAGGATGCTCGGATCATCCCCGCCACGGGAAAACCGGCGGGATAATCGAAGAAAGTATACTTGAAATACCTTCAAAGCACAAGGCCGTTCCTGATCCGGAATACGGGACATCCGCTTATCAGGGTAAGATGTCTGCTTGGAAAGCCGACTCGAGAGGAGTGACCGAAGCATTACCCCTTCCGAGGAATGTTTGCTTATTTAAAATATATAAAAAAGGCCGGCATCTATGCTAAAGTACCCCTCATAATCGGGTTTGCCGAAAAGGGAGCGATCGCGTATGAGGCGAATTCGAATCCGTGGCCTAATATACTTATTGCTGATCCTGAACATTACGCCCGGAACCTCGTGGGCCTGGTACGATAAAACGCACCTCGCCATCGCGAAGGCCGCAGGTTACCAGAATTGGTATAATGCCGCGGCCGCCGATATAACGAAAGTTAAAGCCGGGGCGATCGAAGATAAAAATCATTTCTTCAATAACGACCGTAACGAGGAGGTGACGGCCAAAGTCGTCATGGGACAGATCGGAAGGTACAATCACGCCCAGGACGAAGAAGGCCATCTCTACGGGGCGATCGTCGCGGCATTAAGGGAATTTCAAAGCGCCCGGTCAGCGGGCCAATACGCCGAATATCACATGGCCTTTGCCGTCCACTACATCGGGGATCTGTCGCAGCCTTTGCATAATACCTCCCATGACCGGTTTAACAAGGGCCACCACGCCGCCAACGACGGAATTGTGGATCGTAAGGTGATGGATAACATCGGGGAGATTCAAAAGAAGATGTATGAGATCAGCCTGAGGCCGGACCATTTTGATGAAGACCTCGCAAAAGAAATTGCGCGAATCGCGAACTTCTCCCGCAGGCTGGGCCTAAAACTCCGGACCGAGAATCGCGACATGACCCAAGAGGAGGCGTATGTTCAATTGGGGCATAGCGCTTCATTGCTGAAGGCCGTCTTGAAAGAACTCGAAAAATGAGTTTTGACCATTCCGGAAGGAGTAAATTATGAAAATAAAATCAGGGTTGACCTTAGCCGTCCTTGTGGTTGTTTTCGTTCTCCCTTCAGTCCCTCCGGCGAACGCGGGGGAGGTGGCCGGAGTCTTTGCCCAGGGCCGCACCCGCCTGTCCGTGACGGGCGGGACGGGGTACGCATTCGGCGAGAACTACTTTGTATTTGGGGTCGGCGCGAGCTACTTCGTGCTGGATGGGCTCAGCGCGGGCCTGGACCTCGAGTGGTGGTCCGGCGCCGATCCGGGAATCTTCAAGGTGTCGCCCTCGTTGCAGTACGTCTTTTATCAAATCCCATCGGTAAAGCCGTATATCGGGGCGTTTTATCGCCGGAGCTATATCGATGGCTTCAACGACCTCAATTCGGGAGGCGCACGCGCCGGCGTTTACATTCCCGCCGGGAAAAATACCCATATCGGCGTGGGGATGGTTTACGAATCGTACTTCGGCTGCGACAAGGCGACGTATGACTCCTGCACGAGCACGTACCCGGAGCTGAGCGTGACCGTGGCGTTTTAGCCCTGCCTCCGAAAGACAGGAGGGTTCATCCCGGCGCGAGATCCCAGCCCGGGAAGAAGCCGGAGGTCATGGGGATCGCCCTCACGCGCGTCCAGTGACCGCGACGAAGAAAGGAAGTGGGAGCTCGATCGTGATCGATATCGATCACCTCAGCCATGACCGGGAGGGGCTGGATCAATCGGATCGGGAGGTTTTATCGGTGGAATCGGTTTGAGTGGTTGAAACGGCTGCGGCTGAATGGACTCCGGCGGTTGAATGGGGGGCGTCGGTTGAAGCGGTTGAAAGGGTGAAATGGATTGGTTGGACTCTGGTGGTTGTATGGGTGGCGTCGGTTGGACCGGTTGAAAGGGTGAAATGGACGGATTGGACTCCGGCGGTTGAATGGGGGGTGTCGGCTGAAGCGGTTGAAACGGTTGTTCGGACTGAGTCGGGTTGGGCGACTGAACCGTTGGCGGCGGCCCGGAGGGTTTGACCTGAGCATACGTGTCCGGCTGAAATAAAACAAACAAGGTCACAAAAGCCAAGGGCACTGTCATTGGCGAACGAAGAAAAGCATGCCGAATAAATAAGATCACCTTTATCCCCTTCTCAAGCCTATTTTATCCAATCTGAGCCGACGGTGTCAAAAAAAAATACGGCCGGGGAGAGGGTCGATCGCGTGACCGCCTCGAAGGGAATAACGTTCGCTCAGCTGTTATATCGATCGTGGTACTGGACCCAATCCTGCGGTTCTTCCGGATTCTCGTCCCGGCCCTTGGGAACCAGGTCGAGGAACTGATAGGTCGTGTTGACCATGTCGATCCCGCGCGCAAAGGTGGAGTAGGTATGAAATAGATCTCCCTTCTTGTCTTTGTAGAACACGCTGATCCCTTCGCGGTCCGTCATGTCGCCCATGTCGACGTTCTCGTAGTTGTAAAATACCGACCCCTTCTCGATCTCCTCCGGACGAAACGCCACATGAAAGTCGTAATTGAAATCGCTCGGGAATGAAGAGACCCACTTAAAATCCCACCCCATCCGCTTTTTAAACGGCAGGATCTCGGCCAGCGGGGCACGGGAAGCGACGACGAAATTCACGTCGCGCTGATTCAAATGAACGCCCATGCCGTCATAATGGTCGGCCCAGAACGAACAGTGTGAGCAGCCTTCCCCCCATTCCGGCCCGAACATGAAGTGATAGACGACGAGCTGGCTTTTCCCCTCGAAAAGATCCGATAAGGTTTCCCGGCCCTTCGGCCCCTCGAAGACGTATTCCTTCTCGACTTTCACCCAAGGAAGTTGCCGGCGCTGTTGAGCCAACTGCTCGCGAAGATGCGTGAATTTCTTCTCCTTCACCAGCAGCGCCTTGCGCGCGGCCAGCCATTCTTTTTTCGATACGACTTTGTGTTTTGACGTCGCCATTCTAAGCTCCTTTCCGGTTCATTGGCCTTGAACTCCCCCGGCATCAGCCAGTCGGCCAGCGCGTCGGGTTCGGTCAAGGCGGTCCAGACGTGTTCGATGGGATAGGCATAAGTCTGTTCAACGACGATGTTGTCCATGGCGTCTCCTAAGGTGGGCTTCCAGGGCGTCGAGTTTCGATTTCCAGAATCGTTCGTAGGGCTGGATCCACCGGGCCACCTCATAAAGCGGCGCCGGGTTGAGACGGTAAAAGATTTGTCGACCCTCGCGCCGCCCCGCGATCAACCCGGCCTCCCGCAGCACCTTCAAATGCTGAGAGAGGGCCGGAAGCGACATATCAAAATCCTTGGTCAGCTCCGTGGCGGACCCCTCATGTTTTTCCACCAGAAGATCCAGGATCTCCCGGCGGGTCGGATCGGCTATGGCCCGAAAAACGGCCTTCATACGGCGTATTATAGTTAAGCGGATGCTTAAATGTCAAGTGGGTCTGGTGTGATCTGAAAACCAATCGACAATTTAGAAGGGAGTCGGGGACATTGAAGAGAGGCGACAAA
>Ga0187773_10000919_pt1 | contig 11811 bp, 9 predicted proteins | sample 0216_BV02_MP05_1_FD_133133 | JGI IMG/M metagenome (GOLD analysis project Ga0187773, IMG submission 133133) | Tropical peat soil microbial communities from peatlands in Department of Meta, Colombia - 0216_BV02_MP05_10_MG | ecosystem: Environmental > Terrestrial > Soil > Wetlands > Peat | place...
CGCCGCGCCGAGCTCCTCGAGCGCCTCGCGCGAGAAGGTGTTGGTCGATTCGCCCTGCTTGTCGAAGGTGAGCCAGGTGAGCGCGTCGCGGTCCTGCTCGTGGCGCCAGTGCTTCACAGCGCCTCCACCAGCATTGCGCCGCCCAGGCCGCCGCCGATGCAGATTGCGGCAATGCCGCGCTTGGCCTTGTTGCGCTCGAGCGTGCGCAGCAGATGCAGCACGATGCGCGCGCCCGAGGCGCCGACAGGATGACCGACCGCCACAGCGCCGCCGTCCACGTTCAGCTTTGCCGTGTCGAGCTCGCCGAGCGCGCCCGGCAGGCCAAGCGCGTCGCGGCAATAGGCTGCGTCCTGCCACGCCGCGAGGCAGGCAAGCACCTGGGCGGCGAAAGCCTCGTTGATTTCCCAGTAGTCGAGGTCGTTCAGCGCCAGGCCATGGCGCTTGAGGATCGGCGTTGCCGCGTGCACGGGCCCCAAGCCCATTTGCGCAGGATCGAGCCCGGCCCACTCGGAATCGACGATGCGCCCGGCGGGCTCCAGACCGTGCCGCCGCACCGCATACTCGGATGCGAGAATCAGCCACGCGGCGCCGTCGGTGATCTGCGAGCTGTTTCCCGGGGTCACGTTGCCGTACTTGCGGTCGAAGAAGGGCTTGAGCTTCGCCAGCCGCTCGAGCGATGCGTCGCGCCGCACGCCGTCGTCCAACGTGTAGGTGTTGCCCTCGCGGTCGTAGAGCGCCTCGAGCTCGCCGCCTCCCGCGGCGAGATATCCCGCGTCCTGCGCCGCGGCGACCCGCTGGTGGCTGCGCACAGAGTATTCGTCCATCTGCTCGCGCGTGATGCCGAAGCGGTAGGCGAGGTTCTCCGCCGTCTGCCCCATCAGCAAGCCGACCATCGGGTCGGTGAGGCCCTTCATGATGCCGATAACCGGGGCGAGCAGCGCCTTGAGCGGCAAGCGCGCGAACAGCGCGGCCTTCTGGCCGGCGGACTTCGCCGTCGCCATGTCGGCGAACCAGTTCACCATCGCGTCCGCGTACAGGAGCGGCGCGCGCGACAGCGCGTCGACCCCGCCCGCGAGCACCAGCTCGGAGCGTCCCGCGAGGATGTTGTTGATGCCCGAGTCGAGCGCCTGCATGCCGGAGGCGCAGTTGCGCATCACCGTCCAGCCCGGCACCTTCTGCCCGCAGCCCATGCGCAGCGCGACTACGCGGCCGATGTTGACTTCGTCGACCGACGGTGCGGCGCAGCCCAGGATTACCTCGTCCAGCTCGGTCGGCTCGAAGCGCTGCCGCGCGAGCAGCGCGCGGCCCGCCTGCGTCGCAAGGTCCCCGGCGGAAAATACGCCGGGACGGTTCTTCGCTTTGAGGAACGGCGAACGCGCGCCGTCCACGATGTAGATGGGTTTGGCGAACATGGTCAGGCGGCCTTTGCCTTCGGGGGGTTTTCCTGGGCTAGTTTGCGCATGATCTCGGCGCGGCCAAAGTCCTGCGCGAAATCGTCGACCTTTATGACGTCCTTGCGCAGCGTCTCTTTCGCCTGCCACAGCGCGAGCTCGTCGACGCCGATCACGCCGTGCGCGTGCGCCTGCGCGGCGACGTCTGCGCCGGGACCCGGCTGCAGCGTGCCGCCGCGCACCGCTTCGCGCATCTTCTTATCGATCGGCTCGCAGGCGATCGTGGCGCGGAACGCAGCCTCCAGGATGCCGGTGGCGTCGGACTGGTCACGCGGTACGTACATGCCCGCCGTCAGGCGGTCGCGCGCCGCGCCGGGCTCGAGCACCAATCGGGCGCACTCGTGATTGTGGCTGTCCTTCGGCGGACGGAACGGCGTGCCGAGCGGGAATACCACCCAGCGCAGCAGCCAGCGCAGCGGCTTGACCGGGAAATTCGCGTACACCGCGTCGATCGCCTGCTGAGCCTGCCACAGCGCGTCGCGCACCGCCCAATGCACGAGCGGCAGGTCGTCTGCGAGGCGCCCCTGGTCCTCGTAGCGCTTGAGCGTCGCCGAAACCAGGTACATCATCGACAGAACGTCGCCTAGGCGCGCCGAAAGCTTCTCCTTGCGCTTGAGGGACCCGCCCAGCGCGAGCATCGACATGTCGGCGAGGAACGCGAACGCGGCGGAGAGCTGCGAGACGCGCTGGAAGTAGCGTGCCGTCTCGGGCGCCGCAGCGGCGGGCGCGGGCGCCAGCCGCGCGCCGCTCAGCCCGTGCACGAAGGCGCGCACGCCATTCGAGAGCACGTGGCCGACGTGCGCGGTGAAAGCTTCGTCGAATTCGCGCACCGCGGCCTTGCCGCTCATTTCCTTTGCCGCGCGCATCTCGCGCAGGACGTACGGGTGGCAGCGGATCACCCCCTGGCCGAAGATGATCAGGCTGCGGGTGAGGATGTTGGCGCCTTCCACGGTGATGCCGACCGGGACCACCTGGTAGCCGCGGCCGATCCAGTTGCTTGGCCCGAGGCAGATGCCCTTGCCGCCGTGGATATCCATCGCGTCGTCGATGACCCGGCGCACGCGCTCGGTCATGTGGTATTTGGCGATCGCAGAGATCACGGCCGGCTTCTCGCCGGCATCGACCGCGCCCGCGGTCATTACGCGCGTGGCGTCCATCGTGTAGCAGTTCGCGGCGATGCGCCCGAGCGCTTCCTCGACGCCCTCCAGCTTGCCGATCGGCGTCTTGAACTGGCTGCGCACGCGCGCATACGCGCCGGTGTAGCGCGCCATCGCCTTGGCGCCCCCCACCGACGAGCTCGGCAGCGAGATGGAGCGTCCCGCGGCGAGGCTGTTCATCAGCATCATCCAGCCCTTGCCTGCGTAGTCCCTGCCGCCGATTATCCAGTCGAGCGGCATGAAGACATCCTTGCCCCAATTTGGGCCGTTCTGGAACACGGCGTTCAGCGGCAGGTGACGGCGGCCAATGTTGACGCCCGGATGGGTAGTCGGAACTAGCGCGCAGGTGATGCCGAGGTCCTCTGCGCTGCCGAGCAGCCGCTCGGGGTCGTACAGCCTGAAGGCCAGGCCGAGCACGGTGGCCACCGGCCCCAGCGTGATGTAGCGCTTGTCCCAGGTCACGCGCATGCCGAGCACTTCCTTGCCCTGGTAGCTTCCCCTGCACACGATGCCGTAGTCGGGGATCGATGCCGCATCCGAGCCTGCCTCGGGGCTGGTGAGTGCGAAGCAGGGGATCTCCTGGCCCTTGGCGAGGCGCGGCAGGTAGTGGTTCTTCTGCTCCTCGGTGCCATAGTGCAGCAGCAGCTCGGCGGGCCCGAGCGAATTCGGCACCATGACCGTCACGGCCGCCGCGTTCGAGCGCGTCGAGAGCTTCATCACCACGGCAGAGTGAGCGAGCGCGGAGAAGCCGAGCCCGCCGTACTTCTTCGGAATGATCATGCCGAGGAAGCCCTTGTCCTTGGCGAACTGCCACGCCTGCGGTGGCAGGTCCTGGCGCTCGTGCGTGATCTCCCAGTCGTTGCACATGGCGCACAGCTCTTCGCAGGGCCCGTCGAGAAAAGCCTGCTCTTCGCTCGTGAGCCTGGGCGCCGGCGTCGAGAGCAGCCGCTGCCAGCGCGGGGCGCCGGAGAACAGGTCGCCATCCCACCATACCGTGCCGGCGTCGATCGCTTCCTTTTCCGTCTGCGACATGTCCGGCAGGATGCGTCGGAACAGCGCCAGCAGCGGAGCGCTGATCAGCGCCCGGCGCAAGACGGGCACGTTGAGCGCTACGGCGAGCGCAAGGAACGCGACGGCGAGCAGCGTGTTGACGGTCGCGCCGAAGGCGGCCGCGACCGAGAGCCAGATCGCGAGCGCGGCGCCTGCCGCAGTCCACCAGATGAGCGGCAGCCCGAAGAAGCCGAGCACCAAGAACGCGGCGATTGCGGCGAGCACGAATGCAGGCATGGTCATCCCCCGTTTCTCTCTATGCGGCGATCTTGACGTCGCGCCGTTGCGGCAGCGGCGCGCACAGCCCGGCGGTCAGGAACGCGGCCAGCCGGTCTTCCAGCAGCCGCGCGTCGTAGCGATCTTCGGGCTTGCAGCCGGCGATCAATTGCACCGTGTCGGTCGCGGCGAGCGTGTAGGACAGCGTGCCGAACATGAAGTGCATGCGCCACACCAGCTCGTCGCGCGGCAGCTCCGGCAACGATTTGACGAACGCCTGCTTGAAGCGCTCCATGGTGGGTGCATACAGCTGGCCGATCAGCGCGCGAATCGGCGCTGCCGGCTCGGTGTAAGTGCGTCCGAGCAAGCGGATGAAGTTGCGCCCCCCGCCGGCTGCGTCTTCGATCATGCGCAGGCCGGGGCGGACGAACGCCCGGATGACGTCCTCGGGCGCCAGCGGCGCCCCTGCCGCCTCGCGCTCCTGCTGATCGAGCGCTGCAACCCGCTCGGCGTTCATCGGGTCGAGGCGCCGCCGAAACAAGGCTTCGATTAGCGCGTCCTTGGAGCCGAAGTGATAATTGACGGCAGCCAGATTCACTCCGGCGGTCGAGGTCAACAGGCGCATCGACGTGGCTTCGAATCCGCGCTGCATGAACAGCGCCTCGGCCGCGTCGAGGATGCGGGTGCGAGTCTCGTGCTGGGGTTTGACGGCGAGCAGGGACATGGGGGCGTCCTGAATGGAATCAAACGAACGTTTGAATGATAGATTGAGTCGCGGCGTCGCGTCAATCAGATGAGCGGCTTTTCCCTGCTAGGCCTAGTCCTGCTGTCGATGGCGTGGCTGTTCTTCATCGGCGGCGCGGCGTTCAATTTCCAGGCGTGGCGGACCGCGCTGCGCGCCCGCCGGGGCAGCAGCGCCGCGCCTGCGGGGGGGATCCCGTTTCTGCCGGGAGTCGTCGGCTCGCTGGCTTCGTTCTTCACGGTCGGCTGGGCCCTCGAGCAAGGCTACGCAGTGCACTGGCCGTGGCTTTGGATCGCGCTGCCGCTCGTGCTCGACGTCTACTGCGCAGGCGGCCTACTGCTCGCGCTGCTCGGGCTCGCGCGCCGCAGCCGCAAGGGGAGGCCCGGCGCCTAGCCCTTAGAATGCCGGGCTCGCCATGGCCCGACGCGCGCATCAGTCAGCTCCGACGCAGCGACTCTCAGGATCCGAGTGGCGCGCGCTGCGGCTGCTTGTTCCGTACCTGCTCGAGTACAAGTGGCGCGTCGTGGCGGCGCTGAGCTTTCTCACGCTAGCCAAGATCGCCAATGTCGGCGTGCCGCTGGTGATGAAGCACGTGGTCGACGGCCTGGATTCGCGCACCGCGGTGCTCGCGGTGCCGATCGCCCTGCTGGCGATCTACGGTATCCTGCGCTTCTCCACGACGCTGTTCGCCGAGCTGCGCGACGTGGTGTTCGTGCGCGTCACGCAGCGCGCCATCCGGCGCGTCGCGCTCGGCGTGTTTCGGCATCTGCACGGGCTGTCGCTCCGGTTTCACCTGGAGCGCCAGACCGGCGGCATGTCGCGCGACATCGAGCGCGGCACGCGCGGCATCTCGACCCTGCTGTCGTACCTGCTGTTTTCCATCATTCCGGTGATCCTCGAATTCGCGCTGGTCGCCGCGGTGCTGCTGAAGAAATTCGACTGGCGCTTCGCCGCCATAACCTTCGGCGCGGTCGTCCTGTATCTCAGCTTCACCGTGCTGGTGACGGAGTGGCGCATGGGGATCAGGCGCCGCGCAAACGAGCTCGATTCGAAGGCCAATACGCGCGCCATCGACAGCCTGCTCAACTATGAGACCGTCAAGTACTTCGGCAACGAGGAGTTCGAGGCGCGCCGCTACGACGAGAACCTGCGCAAGTACGAGACCGCCGCGGTGCAGAACGAAGCTTCGCTCGGCCTGCTGAACATCGGCCAGTCCTTCATCATCGCCATCGCCGTGACAGCGCTCATGTATCTCGCCGCGGAGGGTGTGGTCAGGCAGGCTTTCACGCTCGGCGACCTCGTGCTGGTAAACGGATTGCTGATCCAGCTCTACATTCCGCTCAATTTCCTCGGCATGGTGTATCGCGAAATCAAGCAGGCGTTGATCGACATGGATCGCATGTTCCGACTGCTCACCGAGCACCGGGAGGTCGAGGATCGTCCCGGTGCCGCCAACGTGCCCGCTGGCCCCGTGACGGTCGAATTCCGCGACGTGGACTTCTCCTACGAGTCGGCGCGCCAGATCCTGCACCGAGTGAGCTTCGCCATTCCCGCGGGGCGCCGCGTCGCGGTCGTGGGGCACTCGGGCTCGGGCAAGTCGACGCTCGCCCGGCTGCTGTATCGCTTCTATGACGCGAGCAGCGGAGCGATCCTAGTGAACGGTATAGACATCCGCGACCTCGCGCAGCAATCGATGCGCGCGGCAATTGGCATCGTTCCGCAGGACACGATCCTCTTCAATGACACCATCCGCTACAACATCCGTTACGGGCGAACCGAGGCGAGCGACGCAGAGGTGATCCAGGCCGCGCGCGCGGCGCACATTCACGATTTCATCGAATCGCTGCCCGCGGGCTACGAAACGATGGTCGGCGAGCGCGGGTTGAAGCTCTCGGGCGGGGAGAAGCAGCGCGTCGCGATCGCGCGAGCGCTGCTCAAGAGCCCGCGCATCCTCATCTTCGACGAGGCGACCTCAGCGCTCGACTCGAAGGCCGAGAAGGCGATCCAGGCGGAGCTCGAGCGCATCTCCGAGGGGCGCACGACCCTGGTGATCGCGCATCGCCTGTCGACGGTCATGGACGCTGACCAGATCCTCGTGCTTGCCCGGGGACGCGTGGTCGAGCGCGGCACGCACGGCGAGCTGCTCGCCGCCCAAGGCGAGTACGCCCGTATGTGGTCGCTGCAGCAGCAGGCAGCCCAGGCCGAGCAGACCCTGGAGCGGGTGAAGTCCGCCTGAGGGTAGGGAAAATTTCACGCTCTTTCGAGAAATTTCGGGTAGCTCCTTATTTTTGCTTGCGTTTTCGAGAAATCCTGCTATACACTCCGAAAAAACCCCGTAGGGCGGCCGGCGACCATGCAAGAAAGAAAACTTCACCACCTGGAAAAAATAGTCGCCGTCTTCGCCCTGCTCGCGGTGCTCGCGCTTACGGTCGGCTTCGCGCAGGCAGGCGAACTGGAGCACCAGAAGAAGGTCTTCCTGCGCTCTTCGGTCGCGCTGGTGCAGGACGCCGATAGCGGCGAAACGATCCTGGCGAAAAACTCCGACCAGGTGCTGCCGATCGCCTCGATCACGAAATTGATGACGGCCATGGTGATCCTCGATCGCGGCCTCGACCTGGACGAGGAGATCGTGGTGAGCCGCGAGGACATCGACCACCTGAAGGGCACCCGATCGCGCCTCGTGCCCGGCACACGGCTCACGCGCAGGGAGTTGCTGCTGCTCGCGCTCATGGCATCGGAGAATCGCGCCGCCGCCGCGCTAGCGCGCACCTATCCGGGCGGCACAGAAGAGTTCGTCTCTGCGATGAACGGCAAGGCGCGCGCCCTCGGCATGCGCGACACGCACTACGTCGACCCTACGGGTCTCGACTCGGGCAACGTCTCGAGCGCCGAGGATCTCGCCAAGCTGGTCAAGGTCGCGACCGGCTATCCGCTCATCCGCGACTTCACGACCACCGAGCACGCCGAGGTGAAGGCGCGCGGGCGCAGGCTCGCGTTCGTCAACACCAACCGGCTGGTGCGCAACCCGCACTGGGACATCTATCTTTCCAAGACCGGCTACATCAGCGAGGCCGGACGCTGCCTGGTGATGCGCGTCAAGGTTGCTTCGAAGGACCTGATCGTCGTGCTGCTCGACTCGTGGGGCAAGTATTCGCGCTTCGGCGACGCCTACCGCATTCGCAAGTGGCTCGAAAGCAGCGCGTACGCCGACACGCGCGGCTGAAGCCGGCGGGCTCTGCGCGCAGCGTCCGCTTCTTTAGCGGAAACCTCCCGGCCGATAGCTTTCTCGACGACGTCATCGCGGGCCTGTCACTGCCGCAGAAGGCGCTGCCCCCCAAGTATTTCTACGACGCCGAGGGCAGCCGCCTCTTTGCGCGCATCTGCCGCCTGCGCGAGTACTACCCGACGCGCGCCGAGCTGTCGCTCACCCGGCGCCATCTGGCCGAGATCGCGCGTTTCGCGGGCGCGGGTTGCGAGCTGATCGAGTACGGCAGCGGCGAGGGCATCAAGACACGGCTGCTGATCGAGCACCTGCGCCCGGCGCGCTACGTCGCGGTGGACATCTCGGAGGCCGCACTGCGCGGCGCCGCGGCGCGCCTGGCGAGCGAGTTCGGCTGGCTCCCGATCGACTGCGTGGTGGGCGATTTTTCGCGACCGCTGAATCTGCCGCCGTCGCGCGGCGCCAGGAGCGCGCGGCGCGTGGCCTACTTTCCCGGCTCGACGATCGGCAACCTGTCGGCGTCGGAGACCGAGGCCTTCCTGCGCATGACGCGCGCCCAGGTGGGGCCGCGCGGGGCGATGATGGTGGGAGTCGACCTGAAGAAGGACGCCAACGTGCTGCACGCCGCATACAACGACGCGCGCGCAGTCACCGCCGCCTTCAATCTCAATCTGCTCGCGCGCATCAACCGCGAGCTGGACGGCGACTTCGATCTGCGCCGTTTTCGCCACTATGCCTTCTACAACGCGTCGCAGGGACGCGTGGAGATGCACTTGGTGTCGCTCGCCGCGCAGTCCGTGCGCGTCGGCCGCGGCCGCTTCGACTTCGAGCCGGGCGAGACGATCCACACCGAGAATTCGTGCAAGTACTCGATCGACGAATTCCGGGTGCTAGCAGCGCAGGCCGGCTTTCGGGCTGCGCGCGTATGGTGTGACCGCCGCGGACAGTTCTCGCTGCACGGCCTGAGCGCGGCCTGAGCGCGGCTACGCCGTGCCGATGCGTGCCGCCGGGCGGTGGCCGACGCCGTGCGAGATGCGCTCGGCGGCCTCCTTGATCAGAGGGCCCCAGGTCGCTTTCATGCGGTCGGCCGGCGTGGACAGCGACAGCGCCGCGATGAGGTGCCCGCCGTCGTCACGTACTCCGGCGGCCACGCAGCGCACGCCGATCTCCGCCTCCTCGTTGTCCGTGGCGTAGCCCTGGCGCTGGATGCGCTCCAGGTCGCGCTCGAGCAGCGCCGCGCTGCTCAGCGTGTTCTTGGTGTGCGGCGCGAGCCCGGTGCGCTTGGCGTAGTCGCGCAGCTTGGCGAAGCCCTCTTCGAGCAGAAACAGCTTTCCGGCCGCCGTGCAGTGCAGGGGCGCGCGCGTGCCGATCGCGTGCACGATGCGCATCGCCGCGCGTCCCGCCGAGGTGCGTTCGACGTACACGATCTCGTCGTCGTGGCGCACCGAGAGATTGACCGTTTCTCCGGTCTGCGCGTGCAGCTCGCGCATCACCGGCAACGCGAGCTCGCGCACGCTGATGCGCGACTTGACCAGGTTGCCGAGCTCGAGCAGCCGCATGCCGAGGCGGTAGCTGCCGGGCTCGACGCGATCGACCAGGCGGTCGGCCGACATCGCGGCGAGGATGCGGTGCGCGGTCGAAGGGTGCAGGCCTGCGTATTGCGCGACTTGCTTGAGTCCGAGGGGCTCGGGGTGCTCGGCGAGCACGTCGAGCAACTTCATCATGCGCTCGATCACCTGGATCGGGCTCTTCTGATCGTCCTTGCTGGTGGCCACGGACAGCGTGCGCGTGCGGGAGAGTCGGGAATTCTATCTCACAATGTGAAGTGCTATCCTCCGGCCTGCCATGAGCACAGGACGCCGCGTCGGTTTGTTCGTCACCTGCCTCGTGGACCTGATGCGGCCGCGCATCGGCTTCGCCGCGCTCAAGCTGCTCGAGGGAGCGGGATTCGAAGTCGAGGTGCCTGCCACGCAGACCTGCTGCGGGCAGCCCGGCTGGAATTCGGGCGAGCGCTCGTCGGCGCGCGCGCTGGCCGAAAAGCTGATCGCGGAATTCGAGCGCTTCGACTACGTGGTGGTGCCCTCCGGCTCGTGCGCGGGCATGATCAAGCTGCACTACGCGGAGGTCTTCGCGGGCGAAGGCGCCTGGCTCGCCCGCGTCGAGCGCCTCGCGGCGACGACCTGGGAGCTCTCCGATTTTCTGGTGAACGTGGCGCGGCTGGACAGGGTGCCAGGCGATTTCCACGGCGCCATTACGTACCACGACTCATGCTCGGGGCTGCGCGAGCTGGGCGTCAAGGAACAGCCGCGCCGGCTGCTCGCGTACATGCCCGGCGTCGCGCTCAGGGAGATGAAGAACTGCGAGGAATGCTGCGGCTTCGGCGGCACTTTCTCGATCAAGTTCGGCGACGTCTCGGCCGCGATCGCCGAGTCTAAGTGCGAGAACATCGCCGCCTCGGGTGCCGATTCCGTCGTGCTGGGCGACCTGGGCTGCATGCTGAACATCGAGGGACGGCTGCGGCGCCGCGGCGACGAGCGCACGCGCGTGCTGCACATCGCCGAGCTGCTCGCCGGCGAGGAGCGACGCTGATGCGCGTGCAGTCGATGCACTTCCACGCGCGCGCGCACGGCGCGCTCGAAGACGCGCGGCTGCAGAGCGTGCTGAAGCGCTTCGGCAGCGGCTTCGCCGAAAAGCGCGCCGCCGCGCGCGAAGCCTACGGGGTCGAGGCGTTCGAAGCGCTGCGCACGGCGAGCGCGGCGATCCGCGACCGCGCGCTCGGCGCGCTCGACACGTGGCTGTTGCGCTTCGAGGCCGAGGCGACGCGGCGAGGCACCAGGGTGCTGTGGGCCAAGGACACGGACGAGGTGCGCCGCTACGTGCTCGAGATCTGCGCGCGGCACGGCCTGAAGAAGGCCATCAAGTCGAAGTCGATGGTGTCGGAGGAGGCGAGCCTGAACGAGGCGCTCGAGGCGCAAGGCGTGCAGGCCGTGGAGACCGACCTCGGCGAATACATCATCCAGCTGGCGAAAGAGCCGCCCTCGCACATCATCGCGCCGGCGATCCACAAGGACAAGGACCAGGTCGCCGACCTGTTCGCAGAGCACCACCGGCGGCCGAGGCTTGACGACATTCGCGCGATGACCGACGAGGCGCGCCAGATGCTGCGCGGGCACTTCCTGTCCGCCGATCTGGGCATCTCCGGCGGCAACTTCCTCGTTGCCGAGACGGGCTCGGTCGCGCTGGTGACCAACGAGGGCAACGGCCGCATGGTGACCACGCTGCCGCGGGTGCACGTGGCCATCACCGGCGTCGAGAAGGTGATCCCGACGCTCGAGGATCTCTCGACGTTGAACCGCGTCCTGCCGCGCTCGGCGACGGGCCAGGACATCGAGAACTACTTCAGCATCGTCACCGGGCCGCGGCGCGAGGGCGACCTGGACGGTCCCGAGCACATGTACGTGATCCTGGTCGATGCCGGGCGCACGCGCTTCCTTGGCGGGGACATGCAGCAGATGCTGCGCTGCATCCGCTGCGGCGCGTGCATGAATCACTGCCCGGTGTTCAAGGCTGTCGGCGGGCACGCCTACGGCTGGGTTTACCCCGGGCCGATGGGCTCGGTGCTTACGCCGGTGTACCGGGGGATCGAGAACGCGCTCGATTTGCCACAGGCCGCGACCTTGTGCGGCGCTTGCCACGTTGCCTGTCCGGTGCAGATCCCGCTGCCCGAGCTGCTGCGCAAGCTGCGCGAGCGGCAGATGCAGGCCCGCCTGCGCCCGTGGCGCGAGCGCGCCGGCTTCGCGCTGTGGGCGTTCGCGGCGCGGCGCCCGCGCCTGTACGCGCTCGCCACCGCCGTCGCGGTGCGCGCGTTGAAGCTGATGGGCGGTGCGCGCGGCCGCATTTCCAGGCTGCCGCTCGGCTCGGGCTGGACGCTCGGGCGCGACATGCCCGCCCCCGAGGGGCGCACGTTTCGCGAGC
>Ga0187773_10000920_pt1 | contig 11807 bp, 10 predicted proteins | sample 0216_BV02_MP05_1_FD_133133 | JGI IMG/M metagenome (GOLD analysis project Ga0187773, IMG submission 133133) | Tropical peat soil microbial communities from peatlands in Department of Meta, Colombia - 0216_BV02_MP05_10_MG | ecosystem: Environmental > Terrestrial > Soil > Wetlands > Peat | place...
AGCGAAGTCCAGGTCCTCGACAAGGAAGGCAAGCCGGAGCGCTCGGACACCGGGCGCAAGATCCTGGCGCTGCTGCAGAGCCAGCTGAAGTAGCGCGGGAACCGCACGTGAGATTCCCCGCATTCGCGTTCGAATTTCCGGCGTGCGGTTCGCGTCCCTAGGCAGCGGCAGCGGGGGCAACGCCCTCGTCGTCGAGGCCGACGGCACGCGCGTCATGCTCGACTGCGGTTTCGGCGTGAGTGAGACGGTCCGGCGCCTCGCGAGGATCGGGCTCGATCCTTCCGATCTTTCCTGCATCGTCGTCACGCACGAGCACTCGGATCACGGCGACGGCGCGTTTCCGCTCGCGCAGCGATTCGGGACTCCGGTGTGGCTGACTCACGGGACGCTCGCGGCGATGCGCGAGACCGACGGCGATCTCGGACGGGACTGCATCGTGAATCTCGTCGATGCGTCGCGCGAGTTCGGCGTCGGGGGGCTGTTGATCAAACCGTTCACCGTTCCTCACGACGCGCGCGAGCCCGTGCAATACGTCATCTCCGACGGCGCGCGACGCCTGGGCGTCCTGACCGACACCGGCTGCTCGACCGCGCACATCGAGGACAACCTTTCCGGGTGCGACGCGCTGGTGCTCGAATGCAACCATGATCTCGACATGCTGATGAACGGCGACTATCCGCCGTGGCTGAAGGCGCGCATCGCGGGGCCGCACGGTCACCTCGACAACGCAACCTCGGCCGCGCTTCTCGCGGCGCTCGACCGGCGGCGCCTCGCGCACGTGATCGCCGCCCACCTGTCGCAGCAGAACAACACGCCGGCGCTCGCGCGGGCGGCGCTCGCCGCTGCGCTCGATTGCGAACCCGAGTGGGTTTCGGTCGCCTCGCAGGACGAGGGATTCGACTGGCGGGAGTTGCGCTAGGCCCCAGTCAAAATGCAAAAAAAAGCCGGCGCGGACGCCGGCTTCTCTTCCCAGCTCGATGCCGTTACTTCTTCTCGGCTTCCTTGCTCGCTTCGGCCTTGGGAGCTTCCGCGGGCGCTGCAGCGGGAGCGGCAGGAGCGGGAGCAGGCGCGGCGGCCGGAGCCGGAGCGGGCGCCGCGGCCGGCGCAGCCGGTGCGGGAGCGGGTTTGGGTTCTTCCTTGCCGCAGCCAGCAAGAGCAAGCGTTGCCAGCGCAGCGACGATAATCGCGCGTTTCATTTTCTGAGCTTCCTTTGAGATGGTGTGAGGTTGAACGAACGCAGCCGGAAAAAAGTTTGGCTGCACAGGGATTCTACCGCATTCGCGCGGCGCAGCCAACGCCGCGGCGACTTCACAACCCCGTGGTGTTTGCCGATACTCCCGGCTCGGACGACTCCCAGATCTCGTCGAAGCGCTCGCGCATCGGCTGGCACTCCTTCGGGTCGTTGAGGACCAGCACGCCCCGCGGCTGCTTCGTGACGGGCCGTCGCACCAGGTGCTCGCCGTCGGCGAGCACGAAGCAATCCTGCACCTTGGCCGCCTCGCCCAGCGTGCGGTGGATGAAGATGCCGCCCGAGTAGCTTCCGAGCAGCGTAATCAGCCGCGGGCAGCGCCTGGCGACGTGCTCGACGTCGTGGAGCGCGATGAAGACGCGGTGCGTGCGGCTCGATCGAAGAAGATTCGCCAGCGCCTCGATGCGCGGCGCAGAGTTCACGTCGAGCTCGGACAAGTCCGGGTCGAAAATGCGCAACTCCCTCTTTGCAAGCGCGACCAGCCGGTCGTAGCCGAGCGCGTACTCGCTCCTGAGCGTCAGGAGCGTGCGTTGCGGGCTCGGGTCGATTGCGGCGTCAGTCATCGAGGTTTCCGATGTGGATCCAGCCCGAACGATACCAGCCGTGCAGGATCGGCGACAGCGACCGTGGCGCCCCCGCGCCGGGCGCGACGGCGCGCTCGTCGGCGAGCCGCACGAGCCAGCGCCGAGGCTCGCCGTGCGCCTCCACGCGCTCGCCGTTCACGAAGAGGTCGCTTCCCCGGAAAAGCAGCTGCGTGCGCAGGTCGAGCCGCAGCCCGCGCGAGCGGCAGCGCGCCGCGAAGCGTGCGGGCGGATCGGGCCGGGCCGGCCGTTCGAACACCACCTGCGGCTTCGGAGTCGAAAGATATTCGCCGAGAAATCGCGCGACGTCCCGCTCGCGCCACCGGATCGCGCGCGCGGCGCCGACGGCGTGCCGAACCATGCGCGCCGGGATCTCGGCCGCATGCCGCGCGGGCCGGGCGCCGGCGTCGGCGTAGAGACCGTTACCCGCGATCCCCTCTTGCAGAAAGGAAAGGAATTCGCGCGCGAGCTCGCCGTGCGAGGGCGCGCGAAATCCGATCGAGTGGGTGAGGCACGGCTCCAGCGCGACGCCATCGTGCGCCCAGCCCGGCGGAAGGTAGAGCATGTCGCCCGGCTCGAGGAGATATTCCTCTTCCGGTTCGAAGCGGCGCAGTACTTTCAACGGCGCCGCCGGGTCGAGCTCCCGGTCGCGTTGCCTGCCGATGCTCCAGCGGCGGCGTCCCGGACCCTGCAGCAGGAACACGTCGTAGGAGTCGAAGTGCGGCCCGACGCCGCCTCCCGGAGCGGCGTAGCTCACCATCAGGTCGTCGAGGCGCGCGTACGGGAGAAACCGGAAACGGCGCAGCAACGCGTCGGCGGCCCGAAGCGCGAGATTGACGCCCTGCACCAGGAGCGTCCAGTCGCGCGACGGCTGGCGCGCGAGGATGGATCGCGGGAACGGACCGTGACGCAGGCGCCACCGGCCGCCCTGACGTTGCACCAGACGCGACTCGACGTCGTCGCGCGCCGCGAGCGCAAACAATTCAGGCGCTTGGACGACGCCCTTAAAGTCGGAGATCGCATTGCGAACCAGCAGCGGTCTTCTTTGCCAGAACCGTGACAGAAAGGCTTCTGCGGAACGCCCGCCCAGCAGTTGCAATCTCATCGCGGCGATTATAGTCTGTTGCTGCGTTGAATCCGGCGAGGAAGACGTGTCCCACGCGAACCAAGCGCCGCTCGGCAATGCCGAACTCCCGTCTGGCGTATTGCGGGCGGGACAGTCTGCGCCGCTGTTTTCGCTGCCGGACGCCGACATGGAGACGGTCGAGCTCGCCCGGATCCTCGGCAAGAAGCACGTCGTGCTCTATTTCTATCCCAAGGACGGAACGCCGGGCTGCACGCTGCAGGCGACGGATTTCTCCGATCATGAGGAGGAATTCGCGCGGCACGGCTGCATCGTGATCGGCGTGAGCCTGGACGATTGCCTGTGCCATGCCCAGTTCCGCGACCAGCACGGGGTGTCGATCTGCCTTCTCGCCGACACCGAAGCGGAGGTCTGCCGCAAGTACGGCGTCCTCCAGGAGAAGGAAGCGAACGGCGAGCGAAAGCCCTCCATCACGCGCTCGACCTTCATCATCGACAAGCACGGCACCGTGCGCCACGCTTTCTACGGCGTGAATCCCCGCGGTCACGCGGCCGAGGTGCTGGGCCTGGTGAAGCAGCTGGGCTAGCGCGTTTCCGCGCTCGGCGCGCCGCGTTGCTGATTTCGAGAGACACCGTCGTCTCGCTCGACGTCGAGCTGTCGGACGTCTGGGGCAATCTCATCCACCGCTCCGAGGAGCCGATGCAGTACCTGCACGGCCGCGGCGAGATCTTCCCGGCGCTGGAGTCGGCGCTCGAAGGCAAGGGCATGAAGGAGCGCGTGGAGGTGCGTCTCGAGCCCGAAGAAGCGTTCGGCGACTACGACGAGAATCTGCTCAGGGTCGAGCCGAGAGGCCGCTTCCCGGAATCGGTCGAGGTCGGAATGCGCTTCGAGGGCGAAGCGGGCGGCGAAGACGAGGACAGGATCTTCACGATCACCGATATCGCCGACGACAAGGTCGTGCTCGACGCCAATCATCCGCTCGCCGGGATCGCTCTGAAGTTCTCGTGCACGGTCGTCGGCGTGCGCCCCGCCACTCCGGCCGAAATCCAGAACGGCGTCGCCGACGACGTCGGCTCGGTGATCCTGCGCGTCCTGCCCTGACGGGCGCGCGGAATTCACCTATCATTGATCGCGCCGCCTGGGAGCGCGTCTCGGCGCGCGCACCGTTGCACCGGAGGAGGGGAGCATGTCCGGCATGCTGGGTATCGTCTCGTACAGCCTCGGGACCGTCGTCGGTTTCGCGCTGGTCGCGCTGCTCGTGATCGTCTTCATCCAGGACATCACGCAGAAGAAGCACACGGTCCTGCGCAACTACCCGGTCGTCGGGCACCTGCGCTACCTGCTGGAGAGGCAGGGCGAGTATTTCCGGCAGTACTTCTTCATGAACGACCGCGAGGAGCTGCCGTTCAACCGCGCGACGCGCGGCTGGGTTTACCGCCTCGCCAAGGCTGAGGGCGGCGTGATCGGCTTCGGCTCGACCAACAACACCAACGAGCCCGGCTCGATCCTGTTCGTCAACCATCCGTACCCGGTGCTGGAAGAAGACCGCCTGCCGACGCCGCCGCTCATGATCGGCGAGGGCTATTGCAAGTCGCCGTTCCTCGCGCGCTCGATCGTCAACATCAGCGGCATGAGCTTCGGCGCGATCTCCGAACCCGCGGTGCGCGCGCTGTCGCGCGGCGCGGCGCTCGCCGGCTGCTGGATGGACACGGGCGAGGGCGGGCTGTCGCCGTTCCATCTCGAGGGCGGCTGCGACGTGATCATGCAGATCGGCACCGCCAACTACGGCGTGCGCGACCGCGACGGAAACTTTTCCGCCGAGCGCGCGAAGGAGATCGCGGCGCGCCCGCAGGTGAAGGCCTTCGAGATCAAACTTTCGCAGGGCGCGAAGCCCGGTAAGGGCGGCGTGCTGCCGGCGGCGAAGGTGACCGAACAGATCGCGGCGATCCGCGGAATCCCCGCGCACCAGGACTCGATCAGCCCCAACCGCCACCGCGACATCGCCAACGTCGATCAACTGCTCGACAGGGTCGCGTTCATCCGCGACCTCACGGGCAAGCCCGTCGGCGTGAAGACCGCGATCGGCGGCTGGCAGTTCATCAACGAGGTCTGCGACGCGGCCAATCGCCGCGGCCTCGAGTACGCGCCGGATTTTCTCGCCATCGACGGCGGCGAGGGCGGCTCGGGCGCGGCGCCGCAGGCGCTCATGGATCACATGGCGCTGCCGATCGCGGAAGCATTGCCGCGCGTGGTCGACGCGCTGATCGAGTCGGGACTGAAGAGCCGCATCCGCGTGATCGCGGCGGGAAGGCTCGTGACCTCGGCGAAGGCCGCGTGGGCGCTCTGCGTCGGGGCGGATTTCGTGAACACGGCGCGCGGCTTCATGTTCTCGCTCGGTTGCATCCAGGCGCTCCGCTGCCACCAGAACACCTGTCCGACGGGCGTCACCACGCACAATCCGCGGCTGCAGCGCGGGCTCGTGGTCGAGGAGAAATTCCAGCGCGTCGCGAATTACGCGCAGAGCATGAACAAGGAGATCGACATGATCGCGCACTCGTGCGGCTGCCGCCACGCGCGCGAGCTGCGGCGCGAGCACGTGCGCGTCGTCCAGACCGCCGGGCACAGCGTCGCGCTGAACATGATGTTCCCGTATCCGGACGCCGGTTCCAAGCGCAAGGCGGCGTAAGCTCTCCGTCCACGACTCTTCGATTCGTCCCACTGCAACCTTCGCGAAGGATCTGCCTCATGAAGATCTCGTTCACGTCGATGGCGCTCGCATCGCTGCTCGGCGCGTGCGCCGCGCCGCCCACCGCGCAGACGCCAGATTACGCCGCCGTGGTCGCGGCGCCCGACCGCAGCGACGCCGACCGCCAGACCGATCAGCGCAGGCATCCCGCGCAGCTGCTCGCGTTCACCGGCGCGCATTCGGGCATGAGGGTGCTGGACATGGACGCGGCCGGCGGCTATACGACCGAGCTGCTCGCGCGCGCGGTCGGTGCCGGCGGCACGGTGTACGCGCAGGATCCGCCCGGCGCGCCCGAGCGCGTCTACGAACGCTTCGAAGCGCGGCTGCGGAACCCGGCGCTCGGCAACGTGGTTCATATCGCGCGTCCTTTCGACGACCCCGTTTCGCCCGACGTCCGCAATCTGGACCTGATCACCTTCTTCTTCGGCTATCACGACGTGACCTTCATGCCGGTGGACCGTGCGAAGATGAACCGCGCGATGTTCGACGCGCTGAAGCCGGGCGGCGTCCTCGTGATCGCCGATCACTCGGCCAAACCGGGGGCGGGCACGACCGTCGGCAAGAGCCTGCACCGCATCGAGGAGAGCGCATTGCGCGCGGAGATCGAAGCCGCCGGGTTCAGGCTGGTCGCGGAAGGCGATTTCCTGCGCCATCCGGAGGATCCGCGCGACGTCATCGTGTTCCGGCCGAAGGTGCCGGTGGACGAGTTCGTGCTGAAGTTCGAGAAGCCGCGCTCCGGGCGTTGATCGTCCGAGCGACGCGACTGCCGCGGCGTTTCGCGCCGCGCGGCATGTAGAATAGCGCTCGTTTGCGCCGCGCGCTCGCGAGGATCATGGCGAAGAAGACGTACGACGAAGCCTCCATCACCAAGCTGAAGGGCATCGAGCCCGTCAAACTGCTTCCGGGGATGTATACCCGGGTCAGCGATCCGACCCACATCATCCAGGAAGCGATCGACAACGCCGCCGACGAGGCCTACGGCGGGCACGCGACGCGGATCGACGTCACCGTGCACAAGGACGGCTCGGTCACGGTGGCCGACAACGGCCGCGGCATTCCGGTGGGGCTCCATCCGACCGAGAAGATTCCGACCGTGCAGCTCGTGTTCACCGAGCTGCACGCGGGCGCGAAGTTCTACAAGCGCTCGGGCGATGCCGCGTACCAGTTCTCCGGCGGCTTGCACGGCGTCGGCGTGTCGGTGACGAACGCGCTCTCGGAGCGGCTCGAGGTGGAAGTGAAGCGCGAAGGCGCGGCGCACCGCATCGTGTTCGCCGACGGCGAGGTCAAGGAGAAACTGAAGAAGATCGGCTCGGCGAAAGGCACGGGCACCACGCTCCGCATCTGGCCGAACAAGAAGTACTTCGACTCGCCGAAAGTCTCGATGCCCGATCTCGAGCGCCTGGTGCGCTCGAAAGCCGTGCTGCTCCCCGGCGTGACCGTGACGCTTACCGTCGAAGGCTCCAAGGAAGGCACGCGCACGTGGAAGTATCCCGACGGGATGGCCGGCTACCTGAAGGAGATGCTGAACGATCTGGAAGCGGTCGCGCCGACCGTGACCGGCGAGCGCTACGTCGAGGAAGGCGACGGCTTCGCCAAAGGCGAGGGCGCGGCCTGGGCGGTGGCCTTCGTCGGCGGCGAGGAGAAAGGCTACGGCGAGTCCTACGCCAACCTCATTCCGACGCCCGCCGGCGGCACGCACGAGTCCGGGATGCGCGACGGCGTGTTCGAGGCCGTGAAGTCCTTCGCCGAGCACCACAACATGATGCCGCGCGGCATCAAGCTCCAGGCCGAGGACGTCTGGTCGCGCGCGGTGTATTTCCTTTCGGCGAAGATCCTCGAGCCGCAATTCCACGGGCAGACGAAGGAGAAGCTCTCCAACCGCGACGCGCTGAAGCTCGTCTCCGGGATGGTGCGCGATCCGCTCGAGCTGTGGCTGAACTCCCACGTCGATCACGGGCGCAAGATCGCGGAAGTGGCGATCGCGCAGGCGGTGAACCGTTCGAAGCAAATCCAGAAGGTCGAGCGGAAGAAAGGCTCGTCAGTCGTGATGCTGCCGGAGAAGCTCACCGACTGCGAGTCGAGCGACATCGCGGAGAACGAGCTGTTCCTCGTCGAGGGCGACTCGGCCGGGGGCTCGGCCAAGCAGGCGCGCGACAAGCGCTTCCAGGCGATCTTCAAGATGCGCGGCAAGGCGCTGAACTCCTGGGAGGTCGAGCGCGACCGTCTGTTCTCGAACAAGGAGATCCACGACATCGCGGTCGCGCTCGGCGTCGACCCGCACGGCAAGGAGGACGAGCCGAACCTCGACGGCCTGCGCTACGGCAAGATCGCGACCATGACCGACGCCGACGTCGACGGCGCGCACATCTCGGTGCTGCTGCTCACGCTCTTCTTCAAGCACTTCCCCAAGCTGATCGAGCGCGGCCACATCTACGTCGCGCAGCCGCCGCTCTATAAGCTCGACGTCCCCGCGCAGGGCAAGCGCCCGGCGAGGAAGCTCTACGCGCTCGACGACGAGGAGCTGAAGGCCACGCGCGACCGGCTCGCCGACGAAGGCGTGAAGCCCGAGTCGATGGCGGTGCAGCGCTTCAAGGGCCTGGGCGAGATGAACCCCGAGCAGCTCTGGGAGACGACGCTCTCGCCGGACACGAGGAAGCTGCTGCCCGTGCGCATCTCCGACGAGCGCGCGACGCTCGCGACCTTCAACATGCTCATGTCGAAGAAGGAAGCCGAGGCGCGCTGCGCCTGGATGGAGGCGAAGGGCGATACGGTGGAAGCCGACGTATGAGCAAGCGCCGCTCGCGTGGACGCGGCGACGCGACACTCGATCTCTTCGACGAAGACAAGAAATCGAAGGCCGGAGGCGGCAAAGGCGGAGGCAAGGCGCCTCCGCCGCGGGGCAAGACACCGCCTTCGGCGCAGGCCGACGACGAGTCCGTGGACCTCGGCGCCTTCGCCGAGCGCTCGTACCTCACTTACGCGATGAGCGTGGTGCGCGGCCGCGCCATCCCGAACGTGGAGGACGGCGAGAAGCCGGTGCAGCGGCGCATCCTTCACGTCATGAACCAGCTGGGCCTTCGCCCCGGAGCGAAGCCGATCAAGTCGGCGCGCATCGTCGGCGAGGTGCTCGGCAAGTACCACCCGCATGGCGACGCCGCCACCTACGAGGCGATGGTGCGCATGGCGCAGAGCTTCACCCTGCGCTATCCGCTCATCGACGGGCAGGGCAACTTCGGCACGGCCGACGGCGACAGCGCCGCGGCCTATAGGTATACAGAGGCGCGGCTCACGCCGATCGCCGACCTGCTCCTTGCCGAGATCGACCAGGACACGGTCGATTTCATTCCGAGCTACGACGGCGCCTTCCAGGAGCCGGAGCTGCTGCCCGCACGCCTGCCGATGTTGCTGTTGAACGGCGCCTCCGGCGTGGCGGTCGGCATGGCCTGCGAGTTCCAGCCGCACAACCTGCGCGAGGTCGCGGAAGGCGCGGTCGCGCTCCTTCAGCACCCGAGGCTCACGACCGAGAAGCTGCTCGCGCACATCCAGGGCCCGGATTTCCCGGGCGGCGCGCAGATCATCTCGTCGCGCGAGGAGATCCGCGAGGCCTACGAGTCGGGGCGCGGGTCGCTGCGCGCGCGCTGCCGCTGGAAGATCGAGGAGCTCGCGCGCGGACAGTGGCGCGCGGTCGTATACGAGCTGCCGCCCACCACCTCGGCGACGCGCGTGATGGAGGAGATCGAGGCGCTCGTCGACCCGAAGGCGAAGGAGAAGGGCGGCAAGGTCACGCAGGAGCAGCTGAACAAGAAGGCGCTGATCCTGTCGCAGCTCGAGAAGGTCTCGGACGAATCCGACAAGCACAGCAAGGTGCGCCTCGTGCTCGAGCCGCGCTCCTCGCGCATCGATCCCGAGGAGTTCATGAAGCTCGTCCTCGCGCACACGAGCCTCGAGGAGAACTTCCCGGTCAACATGGTCGCGCTCGGCCTCGACGGCAAGCCCGCGCGCAAGAACCTGAAGTCGCTGCTCGAGGAATGGCTCGCGTTCCGCGTCGAGACCGTCACGCGGCGGACGAAGCATCGGCTCGGCGAGGTCGAGCGCCGCATCCACATCCTCAACGGCCGGAAGATCGTCTTCCTCAACATTACCGAAGTGATCAAGGTAATCCGGGCGTCGGACGAGCCGAAGCCTGCGCTGATGAAGCGCTTCAAGCTCACGGAAGTGCAGGCGGACGACATCCTGGAGATCCGGCTGGGCCAGCTCGCGCGGCTCGAAGGGATCAAGATCGACGAGGAGCTGAAGGCGCTCAAGGTCGAGCAGAAATCGCTGAAGGAGCTGCTCGGAAGCGACGCCGCGATGAAGAAGGAGGTCGCCGCCGAGATCCGGGCGGACGCGAAGAAGTACGGAGACGAGCGCCGCACGCTGATCGAAGCGGCGGGGCGCACCGTCGCCGAGGCGAAGACGCTCGACGAGCCGGTGACGGTCATCGTGTCGAGGAACGGCTGGCTGCGCTCGCGGCAGGGACACGGCCTCGATCTCGCCGGTATTACTTACAAGGAAGGCGACGGCCCGTACGCCGTGTTCGAAACGCGCACGGTCCATCCGATCGCGATGATCGATTCGACCGGGAAGGTCTTTTCCATCGAGGCCTCCGAGATTCCAGGCGCGAGAGGTGACGGCGTGCCGTTCTCCTCGATGGTCGAGCTCGCTCCCGGCGCGCGCGTCGCGCAGATCGTCGACGCACGGCCCGGCCTCAAGTACCTGGTGTCGACGAGCGAGGGTTACGGCTTCGTCGCGCCGTCGGAAGAGCTGCTCACGCGCGTGCGCGCGGGCAAGGCGTTCATGAGCATGGAGGAGGGCGAGCGCGTCCTGCGTCCGGTGCCCGCGCCGGAGAACTGGCAGAGCCTGATGGCGGCGACCGTGTCGCAAAGGGGGAAGCTGCTGCTCTTCCCGGCGGAGGACCTGCGCGAGCTGGCGCGCGGGCGCGGCCTGATTCTCATGGGCGTCGATGACGACGATCCGATGGTCGCGGTCGGATTCTCCGACGGCAGGACGGTTACCGTGGAAGGCACCGGGAGGTCCGGCAAGCCGAAGACCTGCACTGTCTCCGGCAAGGATCTGGAGAAGTACAAGCTGCGGCGCGCGCGCAAAGGCTATCTGCTGCCCGAGAAGCTCACGCCCACCGCGATCGCGCAGGGCTGACCGCCTCTTCGCGCTTCAGCCGATCAGCGCGAGCGCGCCGAGCGCCGCGAAGACGCCCGCGGCGACGCGGTGCACGAGCACAATCGGTACGCGCCGCAGGATCTGTTCCCCCAGATAAACGGCCGGCACGTTCGCCAGCATCATCCCGAGCGTCGTTCCCGCGACGACCGGGGCGATGGTCGCATAGCGCGCGGCCAGCGCGACGGTCGCGACCTGCGTCTTGTCGCCCATCTCGACGAGGAAGAACGAGACCAGCGTCGTGGCGAACACGCCGAGACGCATCTGCCGGGTCTTCTCCTTGTCGATCGCATCCGGAAGCAATGACCACGCGGCCATCGCGAGGAACGACACCCCGAGTATCCAGCGCATCGCGTCGCGTCCGACCGCCGCGGTGATCCAGGTGCCGAGCCAGGCGGCGAGCGCGTGGTTGGCGAGCGTCGCCGCGAGAATCCCGAGCACGATCGGCGCGGGACGGCCAAAGCGCGCCGCGAGCACGAGCGCGAGCAACTGCGTTTTGTCGCCCATCTCGGCGAGAGCGACGATCCCGGTCGAGACGAGAAAGGCTTCGAGCATCGAGCGCCGCAGTGTATAGGTGCGCCCCCGTCGCGGCAATGCCCGCGCGAAAAGAAAATTCCGCCCGGGAATAAACGCGATCGGCCCGCGGTCTTGCAACGTGGAGCCGGCAGACCCGGCTTGTTCACGTTCCAGAAAAGGAGACCGAAATGAAGCAAGCGATCGATCGCAGGGATTTTCTCAAGCTCGCCGGGCTCGGCGGAGCGGTATTCGTCTCCGGACTCGCCGGCTGCGCCGGCATGCGCGGCACCGGCGCGGCCGCGGCCCAGGAAGACTTCTATTTCGTGCAGCTCTCGGACCCGCACTGGGGATTCCATGGCCCGGTGGTGAATCCCGACGCGGGCGGCACGCTGCCGAAGGCCATCGCAGCGGTCAACG
>Ga0187773_10000921_pt1 | contig 11806 bp, 12 predicted proteins | sample 0216_BV02_MP05_1_FD_133133 | JGI IMG/M metagenome (GOLD analysis project Ga0187773, IMG submission 133133) | Tropical peat soil microbial communities from peatlands in Department of Meta, Colombia - 0216_BV02_MP05_10_MG | ecosystem: Environmental > Terrestrial > Soil > Wetlands > Peat | place...
AACCGAGGGTTAGCAGTCTAATCTGAATAGGGATAGCGAACATCATCATATGATCAACTGAGAGAGTTGGTGCCACTCTTTATCCTGTATTAGCGACTTTTTTTGCAGAGTAACATTTCATGATAAGAAATCCAGAAGCGAGGGCCAGACTACAGGCAGCAAAAGGAAAGAAAGGCTTAATCTCAAAAAGAGATCCAGCCAGCAGCGGTCCTCCAATCATCGCCAACGATAGCACTGATGACATAATGCCGAGCACCTCTCCTCTTCGTCGGGGACCCGCGATACCAGCGGCACGGCTCGTCATTACTGCTCGCAACAGTGACTGGCTGAAAACATGAACAACAATGCCGAAGATAAGAAAATAAGTGGAAGGCACCATCAATATTGACAGTCCAATTGCGTTGGAAAGAAACATCCACACTTCTATGGATGATTCGCTAAAATGGCGAAGCCAAAAGTTGCGGAGTAAAACCATTTGGTTCAAAAAAACAGCAAGTCCCATAGCAGTGTAAATGGCTCCGACCATGACTACATCAAAACCGAAGACCTTCCCCATATACAATGCAAATATCGATTGCATTCCAGAAATAGAAATGCCGAAAAAAAACCAGGCTACATACCGTGAGAGCAAGAGTTTATCACTAACTGCATTGGTCAAAGGATGTAACGGATTGAGCACCATTTTTTTCTCTTTGTCCATGTGTTTGTGAGTTTCCGGCAAAAAGAAAAAAGCGCCTATGACATTGAGAGTCGCCAACCCGGCGACAAAGAAAAAAGGCAAAGCACGCGATAGGGAGCTGAGAGCGGCTCCAATGACCGGACCGATAATAAATGCAATGCCAAAAATACCGCCGATGATCCCAAGATTCGCGGTTCGTTCTTTATCGTCTCTGGCAACGTCTACCAAGTAACTTTGTGCGATTGGCAAATTCCCTGCCGCCATACCGTCTATGATTCTTCCCAGAAATAAAACCCATATGGCATGGGCCGATGCGAAAACAAACCACCCAATGGCGCTACTCAGAATGCTGACAATCAAAACCGGTCGACGGCCTATCCTGTCGGAAAGTGCTCCCAAAAAAGGTCCACTCACAAAAGAAAAAAGAGAGAAGACCGAAAAGAGCAACGTTAAGGTAATGGCGGATGCACCAAAACTTTCCACATAAAAGGGCAAAACGGGAATAATAATTCCCAGGCCGAGTACGTCAATAAGAACCGTCACTACGATGATAATTTTTTCCTTTTGCAATTTCATTTTCCGATTATATCATTATCCCCTTTCTTGAAGGGTTAAGCAGAAAGAAGGTTGCAGATATCCCATTGAAGAGGTATCAAGCGATATAAAGGCTACTTCTTTATACCTGAAAACTGGATAACGGGTTAATATTCATCAAAGATTTCGGAATTGATCGCATGGTATTAAGGTATAAAGCTATATAGGTGGATATGGCGAAGCGGTATTGATTTCATCATGCTATACGTAAAACCAGCCTGACGGCGAGATGACTCTTCCCAGAAGAAACACACTATACTGAGATGAGGGAATAGCCGAGGACTCCATGTCGTAAAGAACACCTGTGCAATGCCGTCAGACCAGTCGTGCCTGTTGGGCCACATGTTTTTTCCTGTAGACAACTGCCGCGTCCCTTTCTATACTTTTCTAAAGGGGACTTTTACGCTGAACTTGAACTGCAAACTTGTGACTAAGTATCAATAGATCGGAGCTAAGCTGTATGGAAGAAATCAAGACCTTGCTCGAGACTCAACCACTATTTACTCTATTTCTGACCGTTGCCTTAGGCTATCTGGTCGGCGAGATCAATATCAAGGGTTTTTCCCTCGGTTCGGGAGCCGTGCTCTTCGTCGGTCTTGCGATTGGCGGGTTCGCGCCAAAAGCTGCTCCACCGGCACTCCTCGGCACCCTTGGCCTTCTCCTTTTTCTCTATGGCGTAGGCGTCCAGTATGGCGCCCAGTTCTTCCGGGGACTGACCAGCGCTGAGGGCCTCAAGGCGAATGCCGCAGCTGCTCTCGGTGTCATCGTCGCCGGCTGCGTTTCCCTCGCATTGGTTCCACTCTCAGGTATCAAACTCGGCGAGACACTCGGCCTCTTTGCCGGATCGGGAACCAGCACCGCCACACTGCAAGCTATCATCGCTGCCCTCAAGAATGACAGCGCCGCTGTCGGCTACAGCGTCGCCTATCCCTTCGGTGTTGCAGGACCCATTCTGTGCATCTACGCACTCAACGCATGGTTAAAGCCGAAAATCGAACAGCCGACAGGACAGCAAATCGAGACTGCTGAGATCGTGCTGCGCAATCCGGCCTTCTTTAATGTCCGTTTCCCAGCGCTCGCCGCAAAACTTCCTGTCGGTGTCGCAATCGTTGTTGTGCGTAGGAAGGGGCAGAGTCGTCTGCCCTCAGACAGCCTTGTACTGATCCAGGATGATGCGCTGCTTGCGACAGCCACCGACAAGTCAGCGTTGGAGCAGGCCATAGCCCTCCTTGGCGAACTTCAGCCTGGCGTAATCGCCAGCGATCGCCAAGACCTGGACTTAATCAGGGTTTTCGTGTCGAAACGCAGCGTTGTCGGCCGTACTATCGCAGACCTCGATTTTCCTGAAGACTTGACGTGCTCCATCGTCCAAGTCCGGCGTGGCGACAGCGATCTGATGCCCAGCCCGGACCTGATCTTGGAGGTGGGTGACCGGGTCGGCGTGCTGGTTCACCGTTCCAAGATGAAGAATGTTCGCGCTTTCTTCGGCGATTCGATCAAGGGAACTGCTGATTTCAGCTATATCTCGATCGGTATCGGCGCTGCGATCGGTCTGCTTGTCGGGATGATCCCTCTCCCTATTCCCGGATTGGGCAAGCTGACACTTGGCCTCGCAGGCCTGCTTCTTTTCGCCCTTTATCTGGGAAAGGTCAGGCGGACGGGTTCCTTGGTCTGGACTATGCCTCTATCCGCCAACCTCGTTCTCAGAAACTTCGGGTTGACCATCTTTCTGGCCCAGGTCGGTATTACCTCAGGGCCCAAGTTCTTTGCCACTGTCGGTACAACAGGAGTAATCTTCCTGCTCTACGGTGCTTTCATTGCTCTTGCGCTTGTCCTGATCACCGCTCTCATATGTCTTTGGGTGTTCCGCCTCCCTTTTGATACTGCTCTGGGGGTGATCTCAGGCGCCACCGGCAACCCGGCCATTCTTGCCTTTGCCAGCCGCACAGCGCCGACTGACCGGCCTGATGTGGGCTACGCGATGATCTTCCCCTCCATGACCATTCTCAAGATTTTGTTTGTTCAGATTGCAGCCATATTGGTTGGTGGATAGGTTGTATGAGTTGCCTTTTCGGGAGTGGCATCGACGAATTAGATGCCATAATAAGGAGAATCTTCAATGAACGTCGCCGTTTTTAGCGCAAAGCGTTACGACCGTGACTTCCTGGACGCAGCCAATGTGTCCGCTGGTCACCGGATTACTTATTTCGACGTGCCGTTGGAGCGGGAAACGGCGGCACTGGCGCACGAATATGAAGCCGCATGCATCTTCGTTAATGATAATGCCGACGCCGATGTGCTTGAAGCACTGTCACGCGGTGGGACGCGGCTCATTGCCTTGCGCTGTACCGGTTTCAATAACGTTGATCTCCGGGCGGCAACACGTTTCGGGCTCAAGGTAGTGCGCGTCACCAGTTACTCACCTTACTCAGTAGCCGAACATGCCGTTGCCCTTCTCCTTGCCATCAACCGTAAGATTCACCGGGCCTACAACCGGACCCGCGATTCGAACTTCGCTCTCGACGGTTTGATGGGCTTCGATCTGCACGGCAAGACAGTCGCCGTGGTCGGAACTGGCAAGATCGGTCTCGTATTTGCCCGCATTATGTTAGGGTTCGGCTGCGAGGTGATCGGCTATGACAAGTATCCTTCAGCCGACTTTATAGCCCTTGGCACCCGTTATGCGCAACCGGGCGAAATCGGCGCCAGAGCCGATATTATCTCCTTGCATTGCCCCCTGACACCTGAAACACATCACATTATCGATGCGGAGGCTCTGTCCCGTGCCAAGCGTGGCGCCTTACTAATTAATACCAGCCGCGGCGGGCTGATCGACACCGCCGCGGTTATCGAGGCCCTCAAGAGCGGGCAGCTTGGCGGCTTGGCCATCGACGTCTATGAGCAGGAGGCAGACCTTTTCTTCCGCGACCTGTCGAGTGCAATCATTTCCGATGACGTTTTCCAGCGCCTCCTTGCCTTTCCGAACGTTATTGTCACCGGACATCAGGCCTTTTTTACGCGGGAAGCGATTTCGACCATCTGTGAAACTACGATTAATAGTATCAGCGAATTCGCCGCTGGACAGCCACTGTCCAACGAAATCGCAACGCACACACCCTAATTGAGGCTTTCGCAACAGTTCTTGCTGACCCTCATTCGTTCTTATGGATAAGACGTACATGCCCCGAAGATGATGAAAGCAGTATCCCATCCGGCGAAAGTGATAGTCATCTTGCCTGTGGCACGGTCAAGGGCGAGCGTCCAGCCCAGTTCGAGCTCGTACCCCTGAAGCGTTATCTGATAATCATTTTTCTCCATCGAACGGATCTTTGCTGTCACCACGGGACCGCTAATTTCCTTTTTTGCAAAATCGATGCGCAAGAATTCCGGGGCACCCATGATCTCAGGGATACCTCTTTCACATGTCACCCCCGGATCACAATCAAGGGCCTCTATGCTTGCGCAAAGAAGCGGCTTTGTGCCGTCAAAGACATCTTCGGCAAACGCCGGAGAGACAGCCACGAATAAACCGAACATAATTAAAGCTGCAATTATTCTCATTTCTATTTCCTCCTTATTTAACCAGATAGCCTCGGCCTTCCATACATGCACTGAAGGCCTTGTTGAATTGCTGAAGTGTCCCGGCTTTTGCTTCCTCAGCCTGCTGCTGCTGAGCTGCCTTGTCCTTCCTCGCCTGCCTGCCGCCGGCCATGGTCCCAACTACGGCACCTGCGGCTGCTCCCTTTCCGGCGTTGCCGGCGACGGCACCGATCGCTGCACCTCCAGCTGCGCCTCGGGCAGCGCCACGTACCCGCTGACCACCACCCGCTGCCGGACCAGACTGCTGAGTAGGAGCACTCGCCACCGCAACCGGGTCGATCCCGGTCTGCTTCTTTGCCCATGAATAGCATTCACCTTCATCTTTGCTCTGCTGCTGGGCAGACTGCCCCTTCGAGGGATACGGCGCAAGTCCGAGGGAAGATGAAAGCGACTGGGCCGAAGCATCTCCCATTACCGTGATGACCGCGAGCAGCACGATCACCAGACTAAACATCATGCTGACAACTGTACTTTTCTTCATACGTCTCCTCCTTTTTTTGACTTCCATGCTCAAAAACACTGCCACAGTATAGTGTTACACTGATTGGGGAAAGGTCCTTCAATCCTATTTTTCTCCTCTAACCTTTCTCTTCATGCTACACCACTCATTCACTTTGTCAAGTCCTCCAACTTCGCACTCTCTGCGAACGTCCTAACTTTTTCCAAAAGAAAGCAGCACTTCTGATGGCACTATACAGGAAGTTACCTTGCTTCTAAGAGGGTTTATTGCGCTGTTTGTACCCGGACGGCGGTTTGCGCCTCGTAACTGACGCGGTCCTTTTGCCAGGTGCAACGACTCCCGGTTAGTGGGAACGAACTCTACTCCCCTACCAGATGCCCGGGAGGAGGCGGTAGCGCACTGATGCGGCGTAGGTAGGCCATCCAGCATTTTGAGAGAGTATCCGCTCCTCGGCCTGTATACGGTAAATAAGAGACGCCCACCCCGTCATAACCAGCAGCACAGTGCCGGAATTCCATTCCTGGAGGTTGTACCCGATGTCCGCAATCACATAGGCCAGATACATCGGATGGCGCACGAGCCGATAGGGGCCTTTCGTCATCAGACCCCGCAAGGCCGGGAAGACCCCGAACCGTCTGCCCAGGCTGAGAAGGCTGGCGAGGCTAAGACACGCCGCGAGTGTCACGAGAAGGAGCCCTCCTGCGGGCCAGGCAGCGTCGCCAGAAACCAATCGAAGATACGCTACCTGGGCGTAGGGGTAGGCATACGCTACGACTACGGCAGCGCCGGTCAGGAGTGAGTGATTATATACCTCAGGCGGACGCCGTGTGAGGGCGATACCGAGAACCAGTAAATGCTGTAAGACATAAATCCAATCGACGAACGTGAAGCTGGGTGTCAGGAAAAAGAGGAGGGCCAGTTCCGCCGACGTGACGCCGAACAGGAGAAAGTCGCCGACCCTTCGCCCGGATATCCCAGAGACATGCGGCATCATTTTGGTCCATCCCCCCTCCCGAGCCCTTTTAGAAAAGAATACTACTTGAACTCTTGACTATTTTAGCAGTGAGAGCTATGAAATGTTACAGGAAAAAGCCCATGGGGCATTCTTGGGAATGCAAGTGAGACTAATATTTCAAAAAGGCTCTGAATAAGTTCCTTCGTATGAGGTATAATTTTGACAGGCAGTCGGTACCAGGAGCGGATGCAGGGGAAAAGGGTGAACAAGGAAGAACAGTTAGACAGAGAGGGTTGACAGTGAGTGGTCTGATGATGATCTCTATCAGATCCGAATGATCGGTAATGTTATCGCCAATGCGCAGGATCGCAAAATGACATATCAGCGACTCGAAGAACGTATATGTTTCGAGACTCTCATCTCCGACTTTTCAGCGCGGTTCATGAAATTGCCGCACAGCGAGATAGATCAGGAGATTGAGCGCTCGCTGGCGCAGGTCCTCGAATTTTTTCAGGTGGACCGGTGCGGTCTGCTGGGAATTTCTCCTGACCGGAAACGAGTCCATGTCACGCATGCCGCGTATGCCGAAGCGATCGAACGGGTGGCGGGAGATATTGACCTCGCCAGGCTGTTCCCCTGGTCCTATGAAAAGCTCGTCATTCAGGGGAACCATGTCAATGTTACGAGAATGGCTGAACTGCCTCTGGAAGCTGAGACGGACCGGCAATCCTTTATCGCAATGGGTGTCCGGTCTTCTCTGACCATTCCTCTGTTCATCGCCGGGAAGGTCTCGTCCCTCGTCGTAATCAACGTCATGTGCAGGGAGCTTTCCTGGCCCGAAGAATACATCCCGCGGCTCCGTCTGCTGGGGGAGATTTTTGTAAATGCCCTTGTCCGTAAGCAGATGCAGGAGCGACTCCAGACTGCCACCGACGAGTGGCAGAAGACGTTCGACACGATCCAGGACATGATCATGATCATGGACCGGGAGTTCCGGATCGTGCAAGTGAACGCCGCAACCACGAAGTTCTTCGGCCTTCCAAAGGAGAAGATCATCGGGGCTGAGTGCTTCAAGCTTATGCACGGAACAGAGAGTCCGATAGACGGATGTCCCTATAAAGAGATGATGGACTCCAGGGGCCGTGAGGAAACGGAAGTGTATGACGCACAACGTGCTATGTGGTTCCACATCGTGGTCGATCCTCTCATGGATGAAATGGGAGATGTTATCGGCGTCGTCCACACGGTCAAGGATATCACTGAGCGCAAACAAGCGGAGATCTCACGGTCGGAAAGCATGGAGCGGTACCGCGCAATGGTGGAAACATTTGACGGTTTTATCTACATCTGCTCGCCGGATTACCGCATCGAGTTTATGAACCAGCGCCTGATCGAACGCACAGGCCGCAACGCGGTTGGGGAATTGTGCTATGCGGTATTGCATGACCGCGACTCGAGCTGCCCGTGGTGCGTGAACGAGCAAATCTTCCGGGGGGAAACAGTGCGGTGGGAAGTGCAGAGTCCGAAAGACCATCGCTGGTACTATGTGGTAAACACACCCATTAGACATACCGACGGGACCATCTCCAAACAGTCGATGATCATGGACATAACTGAGCATAAGCTTGCAGAGGAAACTCTCAAGAAGAGCGAGGAGGCGCTCAGAAACAGCCAGAAAGATCTCCAGAGACTTGCCGGAAGACTGATCTCTGCTCAGGAAGAGGAACTCCGCCGGCTGTCACGGGAGCTGCATGATGACCTCACGCAGAGGCTGGCCGTGCTTGCGATAGAAGCGGGCAAGCTGGAAATGGAGACGAAAAAAGATCATAAGTCCTCTTCAGTTGGTTCTGCAAACATTAAGCAGATAAAAGACCAACTGATTAAAGTGTCTGAAGATGTCCATCATATCTCCCGTCAGCTTCACCCTGCCATTCTTGACGATCTGGGACTCGTCCGGGCAATAGAATCCGAATGCGCAACCTTAATGAGAAGGGAACATATACAGATTACCTTTGTCAAAAACGGTGAGTTTTCGGCTGTTCCCAAAGATATTGCCCTCTGCCTGTACCGCATCATCCAGGAGGGACTGAAGAACATCGTCAAACATTCTCAGGCGAGAAGCGCCGAGATTTTCCTGGGCAGTGATGACGAAAACATCTGCCTCACCATCAGGGACGGGGGTATCGGATTCGATCCCGTTGATGTGCGGCATCGGCCGGGCCTTGGCCTTGCGAGCATGAGGGAAAGAGTTCACATCGTGCACGGGGATTTCTCAATCCGGTCTGAGCCGGGACAAGGGACGGTGATCAACGTCTGTGTGCCTCTGGCAAGGAGTGGAGCGTGAAACGGCCGCGCGTTCTTCTCGCGGACGATCACCGGATCGTTGCCGAAGGCCTTCGCAGCCTGCTGGAGCCGAAGTTTGATCTCGTCGGGATCGTTGAGGACGGCCGCGCACTGCTCGCCGCTGCAGAAGAACTGCTGCCTGACGTAATCGTGGCAGACATCTCGATGCCGCTGCTGAACGGCATTGAGGCCGTCCGTCAGATCAAGAGAACCAACGAGAACATTAAGATCGTATTCCTGACCATGCATCCTGATGTGACGTACGCAGCCAGCGCCTTTGAAGCGGGCGCCTCTGGCTACGTCCTGAAACACTCGGCGCCCTCAGAACTGACCACGGCTATTCAAAGCGCACTGCAGGGAAGAACCTACGTGACGCCGCTTCTTGCCGGTGAGCTTATGCAATTTTACAAAGAGAGACCTGAGCTGCGCAACGCTGAGCTCGGCAAACTCACCCCGCGCCAGCGCGAAGTGCTGCAATTGGTCGCCGAAGGCCACTCCGCAAAAGAAATCGCCACCATTCTCAACATCTCGGCGAGGACGGTGGAGTTCCACAAGTACCGGGTAATGGATGCCCTTGGCATCACGAGTGGTGCAGAGTTGGTCAAATATGCGATCAGGCACGGGATTGCCGCCCAGTAAGTAACCCCACCGGAAGTAACCCCACCGGTAAATAAATATGCTAAACCTCGTAATTTTACGAGTTCCTTTCGTCTTATAAACCTGTTACAAGAGATAGTAAGGCTTTATTTGTCTTTACATTGCTGTAAATTCCCGGTTGATGGTCTTCGTTATACCGCACCTATCACAACATAGGAATACGCTAAAGCAACACATCATGGATGTAGTTGAACGGCGGTAGCTTGAGAAAGAGGTGGCAATGAGACAGGGAAAGGTTATCCTGGCTGACAACCATCAGAATATGCTTGCGGGGGAGAGGACCCTCCTGGAAAGCATATTTGAGACCGTCTTTATGGTGGCCGATGAAGCCTCGCTTATCGAGGCAGCAGAGAAACTGAGCCCGGATCTTATTGTAGCAGATCTCTCCTTGCCGGTCACGAAGGAGATCAATATCGTGCGGCGGGTGAAAAAGGCCTTCCCGGGGATACGGCTTATCATCCTGAGCGTGCATGACGAGCGGGCTGCCATCAACGAATGCATTGAAGCAGGAGCCTCGGCGGTCGTTCTGAAAAGGTCGGCCGTGAATGATCTTGTGCCCGCCATTAAAGCTGTGATGAAAGGTGTTGCTTATGTATCACCATCGGCTGAGCAGACGTCTTAAAAGAACGATAAGAATGGCGAGGGTGCCGGTCCGAACTGATCGGTTGCAACAAAGAGGATGAAATGGCAAGAAGCCCTCAATTCACCATCAACTTTGTGTGAGGACTGCATTTGAGCGGTTTCAGCGGCGCGTATCGCCTCACCGACAAGGTGAGGCGCGCCGGTGCCTCGGAGGTCGCTTCGACCGAGAATGAGCGAAAAGGCTGTTCTTACGCATAGATATTTGATGGTGTATTCTGGGCAAGAAGCTATCTTGACTTGAGACTAATCGGGGATATACTGATTTGTAGGGAGGGAGTATCATGAAAAAATCGATTCCGGTTAGAAGAGGATTTCTGGGATTCGTTATCCTTATCGTTGCAGCCTGCGCCCCGACCAAGGTAACGGTCATAAGCGAGACCACTGCCCAGTTTCCGAGGCCAAATCAGATACTGGTATACAATTTCGCCGTGTCGCCTGGTGAGGTCGAGCTCGATGAGGGAATCAGCGCCAAACTCTCAGATTACATGAGTGGCACACCGAGAACTCAGGAAGAGATTAACATAGGACAGCAAGTTTCCAATGCCCTTGCCGCGCATCTCGTAGAGGAACTTCAGTCCTATGGATTCCCCGTGCAGAGGGCTGCAGGGCCTCCGCCGATAGGGGTAAACATCCTTGCAATCAGGGGGCAATTCCTTTCTATTGACGAGGGCAACAGAACAGAGCGGGTGGTGATCGGGCTCGGACTCGGCAGAACGGATGTAAAAACGTATGTTCAGACCTATGACCTGTCGGGACAGAGCCGGAAGATCGTGGAGCAGTTTGAAGTGGACGCCAAGAGCGGCGCCAAACCCGGGATGGCGGAAACCATGGGAGTAGGCGCGGCTGCCGGCCATCTTGGGACTTCAGCCGCGCTGGGGGGAGCGTTGGCTGTGGGGTCCGAAGCTTTTTCGGCAAACGTGGATGCCGATGCCAAGCGGACGGCGAAGAAAATAGCGAAGGAACTCGGAGCGTTTTTTGTTTCTCAGGGATGGATACCACCTGGTGCGGTGCAGGAGTAAGATGAAGCGGCTAATGCTCGTCTGTCATCCTGAGTGGAACGAAGGATCTGGGTGTTTCCGTTATGACAAAAAGCGAAGGGATCAGAATGACAGTTATGGCGATTTCAGAACTTTTTCGGCATCCAAGGATGATACGCTAACCGGCAGGTGGAACCCGCCGGCGGTAAAACGGGTGGAAAGAGAATGATAGTCCGATAACGCCCCCCCAACCCCCTCTTAAGCTAAGAGGGGGCGAGGGGGAGTTATGAAAGGTTGAGCGCAGATTTCGTAATTAACAAGCAATCCTCGTATGGGGTTGCCGATCATGAAAGGAGGAAATTTTATGAAGAGCAAAGCAATTTTATCAGTAACGCGGGCAGTAATGCTGGTCTTTGTTCTTACTGCCATGCTGGCCGCTTTGCCGGCCATGGCCGAGCAAATCACCGGCACCCTCGGTTCACCGAGCGCCACCACCACCATCAGCGGCAAGCAACTCCCGCCACCCGATCCGAAATTCGGCGGCGTGATCAAGAACGACGCCCTCAATTCCAAGCCGTGGTGGGCGCCGCGCGTGGTGCCGCCCAAACAAGCGCCTAACATTCTGCTGATCATGACGGACGACTCGGGCTTCGGCGTGCCGAGCACGTTCGGCGGCGTCATTCCGACACCGACGATGGATCGGGTCGCGAAGAGCGGCCTGCGCTACAATAACATTCACTCCACCGCGCTCTGCTCGCCGACGCGGGCTGCCCTGATCACCGGGCGCAACCATCACTCGGCCGGCTTCGGCGTGATCTCGGAGCAATCCACCGGCTTCCCGGGCTACAACAGCATTATCCCAAAGGACAAGGCGACTATTGGCCGCATCCTCAAGGAAA
>Ga0187773_10000925_pt1 | contig 11787 bp, 13 predicted proteins | sample 0216_BV02_MP05_1_FD_133133 | JGI IMG/M metagenome (GOLD analysis project Ga0187773, IMG submission 133133) | Tropical peat soil microbial communities from peatlands in Department of Meta, Colombia - 0216_BV02_MP05_10_MG | ecosystem: Environmental > Terrestrial > Soil > Wetlands > Peat | place...
CGCAGGCGACGGTGCGCATCGAAGGCAACTGCGACGAGCGCGGCAGCCGGGAGTACAACCTGGCGCTTGGGCAGCGGCGCGCCGACGGGGTGAGGAAGGCGCTGGCGCTGCTGGGCGTGGCCGATTCGAGGATCGAGACCACGAGCTGGGGCAAGGAGAAGCCGCGCGCCCAGGGCCACGACGAGCAAGCCTGGGCGCAGAACCGGCGCAGCGACATCATCTACACCCACGAATAGCGCGACGCGCTCAAAACAAGGCAGTCCGAGGGGCCGCACGGTGCGGCCCCTTTGTTTTCGGCCTTACTGTCTGTAGTACACGATCTGGTGCGAGGTGGCGAGCAAGGCGCCTCCTTCGCTCCATACTTCCGCAGCCTGGTCGAAGTAGCCGTTACGGAACTGTTGCGCGCGCGCGGTGCCGAGTACCGGGGCTTCGCCGACTGCCGCAAGCAGCAGCGCATCCGCGTGGAAATAGGTCGTGAACGAAACCGTGCCGACCGGCGCCCAGACGGGGCGGCGCACGAAGAGGCGAGGAAAGAATGCGTCGCAGATCGCGACCAGGGATACGAAATCGAGCGGCCGCGGCGGTGCGTCACGGATCCAGAGCGTGCTCCGTGAGTCGCCGGCCTGCCGCTCGGCCGACGAAAGCCGTAGCGCGCCTTCGACGAAGCGCATCTCGTAGCTGCGCGTCCAGGGTGCCCGCTCGACGTTCGGCTCCGCCTGCAGCTTCTGCGCGGCGGGGACGTCGGGGAAGCGCGTCTCGAGCGCGGACCACGTTGCGCGGCGAGACGCGTACACTGCGCTTGCCGTGGCCGCGACCTGCTCATGCTGCTTCATGACGAGTTGCCAGTGCTGTGTGGAGCGGTTGGTGCGTACGGGACTCGCTTCCACGGCGAATTCTCCGTCCGCGAGAGGCCCAGCGTAATTCACTGTGAGTGCGATCGGATCGCCCTGGCGTCCGGAATGCAGCAGCGTCGCGTTCAGCAGCGTGGCAGCGATGACGCCGCCGAACGGTCCGACCATGTTCGCGTAATTCGGGGAAGTGTGGCCGTGGTACTGGCCAGAGCCGAGAGGCTCGAGTTGAGTCGCGGCATCTAGCGGGTGAACGGGCGTCGACATGGCGCGAGTGTCGCGCATCGCGCCGCGCAGCGGAAGCATCGCTAGAATGCGGCATGCGACTCGTCACGATCGCCCGCGAGCTCGGCAGAGAGGCGGGCGCGCTGCATTTCTCGGCGCCGGTGGCGTACGTCTACAACCCGCTCGACTACGCCTGGACTGCGCACCAGTGCTATCTGGAGCGCTACGGAGCCGGCCACCCCGACGTGCTGCTGCTGGGCATGAATCCGGGCCCCTTTGGCATGGCGCAGACCGGCGTGCCGTTCGGCGACGTGCGCATGGTGCGCGAGTGGCTGCGCATCGAGGCGCCGGTGGGCCGGCCCGGGCGCGAGCACCCGAAGCGGCGCGTGACGGGGTTCGCCTGTCCGCGCAGGGAGGTGAGCGGTCAGCGCCTGTGGGGCTGGGCGCGCGACGCATTCGGCACTCCGGATCGATTCTTCGAGAAGTTTTTCGTGGCGAACTATTGCCCGCTCGCCTTCCTCGAGGCGAGCGGGCGCAACCGGACTCCTGACAAGCTCCCGCGCGCCGAACGCGATCGGTTGTTCGCGATTTGCGATCGTGCGTTACGGGCGACCGTGGCGCAGCTGGCGCCGCGTTACGTCGTTGGCATCGGCGTGTTCGCCACGGCACGCGCCGTCGCGGCGCTGGCCGGCTTGCCGGTGGCCATCGGCCGTATTCCGCACCCCAGCCCGGCGAGTCCCGCGGCGAACCGCGGCTGGAGCGCCGAAGTGCAGCGCGCGCTGGCGAAGCTCGGGTTGCGCGGTTGACCGCGCGCGGGCTCTAGGTGCGGCGGGACACGAAAAAGAGCACTGCGGAAATAGTCGCGCTCAGGACGGCTACGGTGTAGCCGAGTGACCTGCCGCGCCAAAGGTCGGCCAACCAGCGGTCGAATTCCGCGAACAGCAGCGTGGCTTTGCCCCCGATCCGTACGACTTCGTGGCTGTACATCTTGGAATCGGCGGGTACCACGGGATACGCCTGGCCGTTGATGATCTCGTAGGCGACCGCCCCGCCCGTACTTCCGTCGGCGGCCAAATATATGAGAACGGCAGCGCACAGGCCGAGCGCCAGGATGAAGCCCGACGCGAGTTGCAGCCGTCTTCTCAGCCTAGCGTCTCTTCCGGCAGATACCTGACGCGACATTGCGCGGGATCAAGTCGTTGGTCGACGTAAAGCATACCTTTTCAGGCACGAGTGTAAGCGCGCTTATATCTTGGACCGCCGGAGATTCCTGGAGGTGATGCTCATGATGCCAGGCGCTGCTCTTGCAGAAGGTCATTCACGGATCGAGCTTCCGCCGCCGGTCGCAAAAATCGGATGTGATCTGATCGAGGCGTTGAAGCTGCGCCGCAGCACGCGGGAATTCGCGGCACGCCCCTTGCCCGCCGAGACCCTCTCCACCCTGCTGTGGGCGGCCTTCGGCGTGAACCGGCCGCGCAGCGGCGGCCGCACCGCGCCCTCGGCGCACGGCTGGCAGGAAATCGGCGTCTACGTCGTGCTCGCCGAAGGTCTCTATCGCTTCGACGCCGCAGCGCACGCGCTCGAGCTGACGGTGCAAGATGACCTGCGCGCGCTCACCGGGGTGCAGGACTTCGTTGGCAACGCACCCGTCAATCTCGTCTATGTCGCCGATTTCGCACGCATGTCCGAAGCAAGCGAGGACGACCGATTGTTCTTCGCTGCTTGCGATGCCGCGGTGATCGCGCAGAACGTCTATCTCTACTGTGCAGGAGTGGGCCTCGCCGCCGTCGTGCGCGGGCTGGTGGACCGGAAGCGGCTGGCTCCCGCGATGCGGCTGCGGCGCGATCAGCGCATCGTGCTCGCGCAGACTGTCGGCTTTTCCGCGCGATAGTCGTTCCTACGTCGCGCGGCCGCGCAACGCTTGGGATCGGAGCACTTGGGGATTGACGACGTTGATCGGTGCGCCCGCGGCATAAGCCACGATCTGGTCGAAGATGTCGCCGAACTGGATCTCGTATTCGTCGTACGTGACGTAGCCGATGTGTGGCGTGCAAACGACGTTGTCCAGCGCGAACAGAGGATCGTCCCGGTCGCGCAGCGGCTCCTTCTCGTACACGTCCACCGCTGCCATCCCGGGACGCCCGGCGCTGAGCGCCGCGACGAGAGCGCCCGGCTCGATGAGCGGGGCGCGACTGGTATTGACCAGCAGCGCGCTCGGCTTCATGCGCGCCAAGTCGGCCGAGGTGACGATGCCGCGCGTCGCATCGACCAGCCGCATGTGCAGCGACAGCACGTCGCAGCGCGCGAAGAAATCCTCCTTGCTTGCCGCCACGGCCCAGCCGTCGCGCCGCGCGCGCTCGCGCGAGGCCTCGCGCGCCCAAACGAGGACGTCCATGCCGAAGGCCTTGCCGTAGCCGGCCACCGCCGCGCCGATCCTGCCGTAGCCGTAGACGCCGAGCGTCTTGCCGCGCAGCCCGCGGCCGACGCCGGTCTGCCATTTGCCCGCCTTGAGCGCGGCCATCTGCTGCGGGAGCTGGCGCATCGCCGCCAGCACCAGAGCCCAGGTGAGCTCGGCGGCCGCGTACGAGGGCGTACCCGGGTGCTGGCTCGACGATACGACGATGCCGAGCCGCGTGCAGGCGTCGACGTCGATGTGCGGGTAGACGCTGCGCTGGCTGATGAGCCGAAGCTTCGGCAGGCGTTCGAGCAGGGGGGTGCGGATCTCCGTGCGCTCGCGGATCAATACCAGGGCCTCGGCGTCGCGCAACCTGCCCGACAGGGTCTCGACGTCCTGGACATGATCGTTCCAGATCGTGACGTCGTGGCCCGCCAGCTTGCGAAAACAGTCCAGCGTCCGCAGGGTGTCGAAATAGTCATCGAGGATCGAAACCTTCAACTGCGCGGTTCCTTTGACGTGTGCCACGAGCCTGCGCGAAAGGTAGCACACGCCCCGCGAGCCACGCTCAGCCGCGGTTGTCCGCTATGCTTGTCGCGTGGATCCGCGCCTCGTGCCTCCTCACATCGCACCGCCACTGCGGGCGCCGATAGGCCCGGCATTCGTGGCCAAGTTCGTGCGCAATCCGCTGCAGGTCATCCCCCGGTCGGTCTATGAAGAGGATTTCGTTCCGTATCGCGGCGGCAGAGCGGGGCTCGCCTGGATAACCGCGCCCGCGTTCGTCAAGACTGTCCTGCTCGACGAGCGCGACAAGTTTCACAAGCTGGCGCAGATCCGGGTGCTCGGTCCTTTGCTGGGCAAGGGCATTCTCACGAGCGAGGGCGCTGACTGGAAGTGGCAGCGCCAGACCGCGGCTCCGCTATTCCGGCAGCAGCAGCTCGCGAACTTCGTGCCGGACTTTGTGCGCGCGGCACAGGATGTTGCCGCCCGCTGGCGCGCGGCAACTCCGGGCTCGGTGCACGCCATCGACCGCGACATGACGCGCGCCACCTTCCAGGTCATTTCGACGACGCTGCTCCCGACCGCCGACCCCCAGGTCATGGACGCCATCGAGTTTTCCGCCGCGAGCTTCCAGAAGACCGGCGCGTGGTCGCAGCTCTACGCGCTCGCCAAGCTGCCGCACTGGCTGCCGCAGCCCCGGCAACGGGCGAACCGGGGCGCGGTGCTGGCGCTGCGCGAAGCGGTCGCCCGGCTGCTGCGCGAACGGCGGGCAAGCGGTCTCGAGCCGCGCGACCTGATGCAGAGCCTGATGCGCTCGCACGATCCCGAGACGGGCCGGGCGATGAACGACGAGCAGCTGATCGACAACCTGCTCACTTTCTATCTCGCAGGCCACGAGACCACGGCGAAGGCGCTCACCTGGACGCTGTACCTGCTCGCGCGCTCGCCGCACTGGACGGCGGCGCTGAAGGACGAGATCGCGCGGGTCACGAGCGGCGCTGCAGTCTCGGCCGCGGACATCGAGCGACTTGTGCTCGTCCAGCAAGTGCTGAAGGAGAGCATGCGGCTCTACCCGCCGGTGCCGCTGATGACGCGCCAGGCGATCGCCGACGCGCGCCTGGGCCCGCACCCAATCCCCGCCGGCACCTCCATCGTGATGTCGATCTACGCCATCCACAGGCACCGCGCCCGCTGGATCGATCCCGATGCGTTCGATCCGGAGCGCTTCGCCGCGGCCCGCGAGGCACAGATTCCCCGCTACCAGTACATGCCGTTCGGCGCGGGCCCGCGCATCTGCATCGGCATGGCGTTCGCCATGCTCGAAGCCACCGCGATGCTCGCCACCCTGTTGCAGCGTGCGCGTTTTGCCCCGGTCGAGGGCCACGAGCCGCTGCCGGTAGCGCGCGTCACGCTCGTGCCGCGCGGCGGCATGCCGCTCAGGGTATGGGTCGATTGAGCTTGCGCCCTCGCTATTTCGCGCGCCAGCCGCCGTCCACCACGAGCGCGTGGCCGTTGACGTAATTTGCTTCGTCCGAAGCGAGCCAGCACACCGCGGCCGCAATGTCTTCCACGCTGCCGCGCGTGCCGACCGGCACCAAGGCGCGCACCTGGTCGTCGTTGACCGCGACGCCGCGCTTGCTCATGTCCGGAACGCCGGGACCGAGGATCGCCTGCGAGTGCGCGCGCAGGTCGGTCGGGATCGCACCGGGACAGATGCAGTTCACGCGGATGCCGCGTGCGCCGTAGGCGACTGCCATCTGCCGCGTGAGTCCGACCACGCCGTGCTTGGCCGCGATGTAGGCGGCGCCGCCGCCGGTGCCGTTCAGTCCCGCCACCGAGGCCATGTTGACGATGCGCCCGCGGCCGCGCGGCAGCATCTCGCGCAGCGCGCGCTTGCAGCCGAGGAACACGCCGGTGAGATCGATTTCGAGCACGCGCCGCCAGGTCGACTCGTCGAGCTCATGCACGTCGAAGTAGCCGTCCAATATGCCCGCGTTATTGAACATGATTTCGAGCGGCCCGAGCTGGGCGACCGCGTTGCTCACCGCTTCGTCGAGCGCGGCCGCCTTGCTCACGTCCGCCGCGTAGCCTGCGGCGCGCCCGCCGTCGCGCGTGATCAGCTCCGCGGTCTCGTGCGCCGAAGCGGGATCGAGATCGACTGCCCCGACCGAAGCGCCGCGCGCGCCGAACATGAGCGCGGTTGCGCGGCCGATGCCCGAACCGGCGCCAGTCACTACGGCCATGCGTCCGGCAAAATTCATCGACCTTTTCCCTCCAGAATGACAATCGAGCACGCCGCTTCGTCGAAACCGTTCACGTAGACGGAGCGCACGGCTTGATTATCGCACCGGAGCGGGCCCGGAAAGTGCGACAATTCCGCCATGCGCTTGCTGACTTTCAGGCCGCGCCGCGGTGGGGCGCCGCGCGTCGGCATCCTGCTCGACGGTGAGCGGGTACTCGACGTCGGCGCAGCGGCGAAGCGCGTGCGCCAGCGCCTGCCATTCGACGCGGGCGACATGCTGTCGCTCATCGCCGCGGGGAGAGCGGCGCTCGCCGCGCTGCGCAAGCTCGCGCGCCGCGCAGCCGGCGAGGGCCTGTCGCTCGGCGCGCTGCGCGTGCTGGCGCCGATACCGCGGCCGCGCAAGAACGTGTTCTGCGTCGGCTGGAACTACCTGGAGCATTTCGAGGAAGGCGCCCGGGCGCGGTCGCAGGTGCAGGAGATGCCGGTGCATCCCGCCTTCTTCACCAAGGCGCCAACTGCGGTGAACGGCCCGTTCGACCCGATTCCGCTGCACGCCGGGGTCACGGAAAAGCTCGACTGGGAAGTCGAGCTCGGCATCGTGATCGGACGCCGCGGCCGCAACATCGCCGAGGCCGAGGCGATGAAGCATATCTTCGGCTACACGGTGATCAACGACGTTTCGGCGCGCGAGGTGCAGCGCCAGCACGGCCAGCAATGGTTCAAGGGGAAGAGCCTGGACGGAACCTGTCCGATGGGCCCGTGGATCGTCACGGCCGACGAGGTGCCCGATCCGCAGGCGCTGCGCGTCATCTGCCGCGTGAACGGCGTAGTCAAGCAGGATTCGAATACGCGCCACATGTATTTCCGCATCCCGCGCATCATCGCGGAACTTTCGGCTGGCCTGACCCTGGAGCCGGGCGACGTCATCTCGACGGGCACGCCCGCTGGCGTCGGGCACGCGCGCACCCCGCCCGAATTCATGAAGGCGGGCGACCTGCTCGAGACCGAAGTGGAAGGCATCGGCACCCTGCGCAACCGCGTCGGCGCCTGAGACGCGCTACATGATCTGGTTCACCACGCCGCCGTCGACGCGCAGCGCCGCGCCGGTCGTGGCCGAAGCGCCATCGCCGCACACGTAGACGGCCAGATTCGCGACCTCCTCGGCGGAAGTGAAGCGTTTGAGAAGCGAAGTGGGGCGAAAGTGAGCGAAGAAGTCCGCCTCGATCTCGGCGACCGTCTTGCCGGCCGCCCGCGCGCGCTCGGCTCTCAGGCGCTCGGTGTTTTCCGTCCGGGTGGGCCCGGGCAGCAGCGCGTTGACCGTGACCCCGCTCCCCGCCAGCTCCATCGCCAGCCCCCGCGAGACGGCGAGTTGAGCGGTCTTCGTCATGCCGTAGTGGATCATCTCCTTCGGTATGTTTAGCGCCGATTCGCTCGAAACGAACAGCACGCGTCCCCAGCCGCGCCTGGCCATGTTGCGTGCGTAGTGGCGCGCGAACCGTATGCCGCTCAGGACGTTCGTCTCGTACAGGCGCAGCCAGTCGGCGTCCGGTATGTCGAAGAACGCCTTGCGCTCGTAGATGCCGAGGTTGTTCACGAGGATGTCCACTTCGGGTACGCGCGCAAATACTGCCTCGGCGCCCGTCGCCGAAGCGCAGTCGGCTGCGATGCCGCTCGCCTGTACCGCAGGAAGCGCAGCGCGCAGGCGGCCGAGCGCCGCATCTACGGAAGCCTGGCTGCGTCCCGTCAGCGTGACCTGCGCGCCTTCCGCGGCGAGGCCATGCGCGATCGCGAAGCCGATGCCGGCGGTTGAGCCGGTGACCAGGGCGCGCCGGCCCTTGAGCTTGAGATCCATGTTGCCCTCCTTGCCGCGCCTATGATAAACGGGCGAGCATGAAGCTCGGCCTCGAGCTCGGACAGACGGCCATGTGGCGGCGGCGCATCGATGCCGAGCACGTGCGCATGTACCGCGACATCACCGGCGACGCGAATCCGCTGCACTTCGACGAGGTGTATGCCAGAGCCACGATCTTCGGCCGGCTGATCGTGCACGGCGGCATAACGGCCGGGGCATTGAATGCGCTGGTCGCCGAGCGCATGCCCGGGCCCGGAAGCGTGTTCATCAAGCAGGAGCTGGAATACCTCGGACCGGCCTATGTGGGCGACGAGCTGAGCGCTCACGGCGAAGTCGTGTGGCTGCACGACAGCAAGCCGGTGTGCCGCCTCGAAGTGCGCGTTACCGCCAGAGGACCCGGCGACGCGTCGGAACGGATCTGCATCAAGGGGCAGTGCGTCGTGTACCGGGCGGTGCTCGCTTGAGGACTTATCCCGCAGTCCTGTGGCATTCGCACTTGCTCGCGCCGAGGAATTCAAGGTAGCTTAGCTACAGCCAGGAGAGAAAAATTACCAGCCTGGAATCGGACATTTCGCGGAACGTGCGTTGAATGGACCAGGGGAGACTCGGCCGCTACCGCATACTCGGCGTACTTGGGCGCGGCGCCATGGGCGTCGTGTATCGCGCAGAAGACCCGCTGATCGAGCGCGAGGTCGCGATCAAGACGCTGAATCCGGATCTGCCCGACGAGGTCATGGAGGAGGTGCGCGAGCGCTTCCTGCGCGAAGCCAAGAGCGCGGGGCGCCTCAATCACCCTAACGTCGTCACCATCTACGATGTCGGCGAGCAGGACCAGATCGCCTACATCGCCATGGAGCTCATCGAGGGAAAGACGCTGCAGCAAATGCTGCGCGCGCCGGAGCGCCTGCCGCTCGAGACCGTGGTCGACCTCGCGGCGCAGATCGCCGAGGGGCTGGACCACGCCCAGCGCTTCGCGATCGTGCATCGCGACGTGAAGCCCGGCAACGTCATGGTTTCGCCGTCGGGGCGCGCCAAGCTGACCGATTTCGGCGTGGCCTACGTGCCCTCGTCGGAGGTCACGCAAGTCGGGACCGCCCTTGGCTCGCCGCGCTATATGTCGCCCGAGCAGGTGCTCGGCCTGCCGATCGATCCACGCTCGGACATTTTCTCGCTCGGCTCGGTGCTGTACGAGATGCTCACCGGCAAGACGCCGTTCGAACGACCCGGAGAGCCGACGACGCTGAACCTCATGAATCGCATTGCGCGCGAGTCCCACGTCCCGGTCACCCGAGTCGATGCGCGCATCCCGCCGGTGTTCGATCGCATTCTCGCGCGCGCCCTCGCCAAGAACGCGGCCGAGCGCTATTCGCGGGCCGGAGACATGGCCGAGGATCTGCGCAATTTCCGTGCGCCCGGTCACAGCGTCACGGCGCCCGCGCCCGATCCGGACGAGTCGAGCGCCCAGCTGCTGCAGGAGCTCGAGGCGTTCTCGCGCGACTTCGAGCTCGCCCAGGAGGCACGCGCGCGCGCCGAGCGCGAGCAGCGCGAGCGCAAGGAAGAGGCGTTAAGGCTCTGGGCCGAGTCCGAAGCGCGCAAGCAGGCGGAATTCGAACGCCAGCGTGCCGGCGATGCGCCGGCTCCTGCGCGGCGTGCCGGCGCGCTTGAGACGCTGCGCAGCCGCGCCGCCACTCGCAGTTCGGCCGACGAGCAGGCGCGGCTCCGCGCGGAGACGGTCGCGCGCATCGACGCCGGCCTGCGTGCCGCTTACCGCTACTTCACCGAGTTCGCGGCGGAGCTCAATCGCGTGCTGCCGACTTCCGGGCATCCGCTCGAGATGGTGTACTTGCGCCAGTCGCCAGACACCACGCTTTCGGACGCGTTCGCCGATTACCGCACGCACAAGGTCGCCGATGCCCACGTCTGCGACTACGTGGTACTGCGCTTCAAGGCGCGCTACGCACCGCCGCCGGTCATCGATCTGGCCGGCCAGGACATACAGCGCTGCAAGGAGTACCTGGCCAGGCATAACGTGCCCTACGAGCTGCGCGAGACGAAGAGAAACGATTTCGGCCAAGTGACGCACGCAACGCTCACCTTGGGCGGCCTGATACCCTGCGAGGTGACCCTGCGCGCCGACCTGGACGCCATGCGCATCACGATCGACCTCGTGAACGTGCGCAGAATCGGTCGCGCGCGCGTCAGCGTCGCGTCCGACGAACTCACCGACGCGCTCATGGATCAGCTCGGAACGTACCTGCTCGGCCTCGAGTCGGAATTCGGCAAGCATCTCGGGCGCTGAGCCCGGGCTCGCCGGCCGCGCTCAGCCGCTCGCGCGCGGCGGGTCGTCTGCGGGGAAAGCGGACGGCGCGCCCGCGAGCCAGGCGCGGCCGTGGGCGTACAGCCGCTCCACCACCGGGCCCTTCAACTGTGGCAGATCGAGCTTGATCGTGAAGCCGTTCTTCGACTGCAGGTAAGCGAGGTGCCGGTAGCCTTCCGGAAAGCGCGTCAGCAGCGCAGAGTCGAGGTGCAAGCGCGCGCCGGGATCCACCGGATCCATGCGGTCCTTCTCGTAGATCGGCTGGCGCCGCACGATCGCCCAGCGTCCGGCGCGCTTCTCGAAAAAGTCGAAGAAACGCCCCGTGCAGACGACGTCGACCGGAATCCCATCGACTGGGGCGCGCTGGCTGATCGTCATCTTGGTCTGCGCCACGGCTCGCGCAGCTTGCAACTCGACGCTCGTGCCGCCGAGGAAATGCAGGATGCTCACGCCTTTTTCAAACCCCGCGCGGCTGACCTCGATGAACCGCGCTGCAGGTCCCTGGAACCAGGTCGCGGTCATCCACCCATCCTCGTGCCAAACCGAGCGAAAGCGCTCCCACTCGCCCGCATCGCGCCATAGCGCCCAGTTCTGCACCGTCTCGGTGATCGCCAGCCGATCTTGCAGCAGAGTGTCCATGGGAGGGAATTTATTTGATCTGGCTCAACGCGACCAGTGGCCGCTGATCCATCATGAGAAGTTGCGTGGCGCCCCAACGGCCGTTCTGCGAATGGGTGCATCAGTGCGCTTGATGACCGCGCGGGAGATGCGCCCAGATAATGCTTCGGCCGGGTGGCCGGATGACGAGAGGCTGACATGTCGAATCGGTTGAGCATCATGGTGGTATCCGGCAGCCGCGAGCGGCTGCAGATGGCGGCGATGGTCGCTTCGGTGGGGGCGGTGGGCGGTAGCGATGTGCGCGTGTTTCTGTCGATGAATGCCTTGCCATTCTTCGTCAAGGGCAAAGGCAAGGACGCGCCCTCGGAAGGCAAGGTCGGCGAGCTGCTGGCGCAGAAGAAGGCGCCGCCGTTCGCGGAGCTGTTCTCCAATGCGGTGGATCTCGGCGACGCGAAGATCTATCCTTGCTCGATGGCCATGGACGTGCTCGAACTCGAGCAGAGCGACCTCGAGCCCTATGTGGGCGAGGCGATGGGGCTCACCAAGTTCCTAGACGATGCGAGCGAGGGGCAAGTCTGGTCCTTCTGAGGTCGGCACTGAGAGAGGCGTGAGACGATGACGAACAGGAAACTGGTGGACGCGCGGGGCAGTTTCTGCCCGGGACCCCTGATGGAGCTGATCGCGGCGATGAAGGCCGCCTCGATCGGCGACGAGCTGGAGGTGCTGTCGACCGACAAGGGCTCGGCCAACGAGATCCCCGAGTGGATCCGCAAGGTCAAGCACGAGCAC
>Ga0187773_10000926_pt1 | contig 11785 bp, 9 predicted proteins | sample 0216_BV02_MP05_1_FD_133133 | JGI IMG/M metagenome (GOLD analysis project Ga0187773, IMG submission 133133) | Tropical peat soil microbial communities from peatlands in Department of Meta, Colombia - 0216_BV02_MP05_10_MG | ecosystem: Environmental > Terrestrial > Soil > Wetlands > Peat | place...
CGTCAATTTGCGTCGGCATTTTGAATCGCGGTGGCGCCAGTTGCATCGCCGCGAACCAGAGTACGACGCCGGCGTGCATGAGTAGGGAGAACGAACAGGCCGTCAGTGTCGGCGCCGGAATTTGTCGCAGGCGCGCAAGCATCACTTGTCCTTGGCCGTGAACTGGCGTTGCCGTTCGAACCAGCGCGTGACGTCGCGGGCGTCGAGCCGGCCGCTGATCCCATAGACAGTCCGGTCGGCGCCATACAAATAGGCGCGAGGCAGCTCGCCCTGCCATTGCCGATCGATCTCGAAGCGCAGTCGTTCGGCGAAGTCGTCAGCGAATACCCAACTGTCGATGCTCTCCAGGTGATAACGTTTGAGCGTCAAGGCGATCGCGTCGGATTCGTCTGGACTGTCGGTCGATACCAGCACGATCTCGAGATCGGGATACCGGCGCCGCAGATCGGCAAACAGTGCGAATTCTTCCTGGCAGTGCGTGCAGGTGATCGACCAGCAGGCCAGAATGAATGGCCGGCCCGCGTGCGCCGCCTCGATCGCGGCGAGGCTGCCGGGCTCGAATGCGCGGATGTCCTGCGCCGGGACCGGTGACGCGAGCAGCAGGCCGATCACGATCGTTAGCGCGCGTCGGGTCACGGGCGATTCCCGTCGAGCTCGATCAGGCGGTAGCCTTCCCGCGCCGTCTGCCACGAAAGAAAAACTTCCGCGCCGTTTGCGGTCAGGAGCGGATGATCCGAGGCACCTGCAGTCGTCGCCACCGCGGCCGGCGCCGACCAGGTCCGGCCGCCGTCGGTCGAGTGCATGCCGCGCACCGCGGCGTCGCGGCCGTCGAATTCTTTCCACGCGAGCCACACGTGTCCGCCCACGCTCAGCACCTGCGGGTGCGCGGCCTGCGCCTTGGAATTCCCGAACGGCATCGGCACGGAAAAACTCCGCCCGCGATCGGTGGAGCGGGAATAGAAAAGCCCGGCATGCCCCGGCGCGCCGCTGAACCAGGCGAGGTGATAAATTCCGTCGCGGCCGATGGAGAGCGACGGGCCGTGATGCGGGCAGGCGTCCACGGCCCAGTTGTCGTGGCTGACGCGCGAGAGCGCCGCCGTCCCGTCGAGCCGCGCGAGCGCGTGGTCACGGACGTTCTTATCGAAAACGTGGCGCCAGAAGATGACCGGCGTACCGTCGGTGTCGAGGGCCAGCGCGATGCGGCAACATTCGCAGGAGTGGTCCGCGATTTTTTCGTTGACGGAGAAGCTGGCGCCGTCGTCGCGCGAGACCGCGTGGTAAACCGCCATGCCGGCGTAATTTTCGCCCCGGGATTTCGCCGCGCTTTGATCGCGCCGGTCGAGCCACACGAGGTGAACGTTCCCGCTTCGGTCCACCGCCATGGCCTGGAAACGATGGCTGATCGGATCACGGTTGTCGTTCACGGTGACCGGCGCGGAAAACGTCCGGCCGCCGTCGCGCGAACGGCTGAAGCGTATGTGCCCGGCATAGGCCTGCTCCAGGCTCTGGGTCCAGGAGACGTAAATCGTGTCGGCCGTGCCGATGGCGATCGACGGGCGATTCTCGCCGTCGGCGACAACGCGCTCCGGCGCGGTGTTGACGCGTGCGGGTGATGAAAAATGGCGACCCTTGTCGTCGGAATAGCGCACGAGCACGCGCTGCTCTTCGGTCCACACGCACCACAGGCGGCCGTTTTTGTCGAAGACGACGCCTGTTGCCAGAGAAAACTTGGCGTGGGCCTGATGTTCCGCCCCCGGCGCGTGCGCGCCGGCGTCTGGCGCGGCGACCGCCGCCATCGGACACAAAACCAATGACGCTGCCACCACGACGATCGGGCCCCGGCAAACCCGTGCGATCCTTGTAAAGATTCGGTTCACCACTTTGCCTCGACGCCGGCATAGAACGCGCGCGGCAGGCCCGGCGACAGCACCGGCTGGTTGTTCGACAGCGAGGCGCTGTCGGCGTAACGCCGGTTCGCCAGGTTGTAGATGCTGCCGAAGAGGGAAACCCCGGCGTCGAGCGGCCAGTTGGCGCGCAGATTGAACAGGTCGTGGCCCGGATACTTTTGGGTGTTCGCCGCATCCAGCCAGTATGACGCGAGATGCACCCATTCAAGTTGCAATCGCGGGCCATGGCTCGCCGGCTGCCACGTCAGGCGCGCATTCGAGATTTCGCGCGGAGCGGCTTCCATGTCCTTGCCGGAGAAGTTCGCGGTGGTGGTAACCCAATCCGTATAGGTATGGCGGGCGTACGTGGCGGCGACATCGGCCCGGAAGCCGGCGGCGATGGGCCTGCCGGCACCGACCTCCAGTCCGCGATGATCGGTCTTGCCGGCGTTGACCGTCTGGGTGAACGTGGTGACGGGGTCGCGCTGCGCCACGATGTCGTCCCGCTTTTTCAGATCGTAAATCGCCACGTCGTACGTAAGCGGACCGGCCGAACTGCGAAGACCGAGCTCCACCTGGTCGGCCTTGATGGGTTTGAGCTCGAGAGCCGATTGCATCAGCGCGTCAGCCGCCGCCGCGGAACTCCCGAACGACGGCCGGAACAGCTGGCTCTGGGACGGCACGCGGAAGCCGTGGTTGTAGGAGGCGAACGCGTGCGTGTCGGCGCCCAGCGCGTAGGTGGCGCCGAGTTTTGGGCTAAGGTGATTGAAGTGGATATCGGTATCGCCGGCCTGGCCGTAGTAACGTGTGCCGACGAATCCGTAGGCGGGAACCTGTATCGGGCTGCCCCCGAAATGATTTGAGAAATCGTAGGTCAGATAGTCGTAGCGCAGGCCGCCGGTGATGCGCCATTTGTCGCTCGGCGAGATTTCGCCGTGAACGTACGGCGAGATGCCCCGGAACGAAACATCGTAATCGTAAACGCGGGCCGCCGTGGTGTAGGAGTTGAACTGCCGCGACGGCGCGCTCCCGGTCGTGTTGACGTTGAGCGCGTCTTCCTCGTGCCCACCCGGGCTGACATCCACGTCCGTACCCATGATCAGTCGCGCCCGCATCGCCTGCGGAAAATCCCGGCGCCATTTCGCCATCACGCCGAATGACTCGTTTTTTTCCGTGAACACCGTCGGATCGAAATTGAGCGTGTACGAGGCGAGCAGGTCCATGCTGTCGTCGCGCACGTAGGGCGTAATCGAAACCAAATCGTTCCCGGACTCGCGCTCGTACGCGCTTGACAGACGAAACGCATTGACCTTGCGATAGGCGATCGGAAGATAGTTTTTCGTCGGGTTGTCGTAGTAATCGTTCCGTGTCAACGGCGAGTTCGCGCCGGTCTGCTGATCGATCAGCGAAAAGGCGAAAACGGTTTTGAGTACCGCATCGGCGTCGACGGCCCGGTCCCAGCGCGCGACGCCGCTCTGGCGGTCGTATTCGGTGGAATTCCGCCAGCCGTCGGTATGCGTCAGGTTCAGGTCCGCGCGCCAGGAATCGGCGCCGGAGGCGTTTCCGCCGCCGGCCAGCAGGCGCCCCCAGCCGAAACTGCCGGCTTCGCCGGAGACGGAGGCCTCGGCCTGAGTCGGAGGCGTGCGTGTCAATACGTTGACCACGCCGCCGATCGCATCCGAACCGTACAGCGCGGTCCCGGGACCGCGAATGACCTCCACGCCCCCCGACTGGGGGATATCGATTTCGTACAACGCGTTGTGATTGAAGAACCCGGTGGAGCGGATCGGAATTCCGTCCTCGAGAAAAAGGTAGACCGGTGCGGTCGTGAACGGTTGGCGGATGGAGGTGGTGTGACCTTCGCCGTTGGTGACGGCCACCGCCGCGCCCGGTACCTGACTGATCACCTGGGACGGATGGGTCGGTTTGTTTTCTCGCAGCGTTTTACCTTTGACGATCCCCACCGACGACGGGGTTTCGGAGAGAGATTCCTTTTCCCGAGTGCCGGTGACGGTTACCTCTTCGATCTGGCTGGTTGCGCTGTCGTTGAGTTCTTCTGCTTGTACCGCCGTCCCGGTAATGAAACAGAGCGAAATCATAGACAAAGCGAATCGCATGATTGATTTTCCTCCCGGTGATTCGAATGGGTCTTATTTTTTCCAGCATCCTAGCGTGCGTTTCCGACCGCCAAAATGCGGTAAATCGCCGCGCGGCGTTTTGTCGCACCCATTCCTGCTTGCGACCCTCGGCGCGTGCGCGCCGCGGGCCAGCGTCGCGTCGCTCCGCCGTCCAGATCTGCTCCCGGCAGACTCGTGTTGCAGGCCCTTCAGACGGCGCTGCTTCGGGCACGCAGGCTGTGTCAGAATGGCGTTCAGGCCAGAATGAGCCGATGAACCCGACACCCCCATTACCGTCTTCCTCCGCCATCAACCTGCGACGACTGATCGCGTTGCGCAATATCGCGCTCGCCGGGCAGCTGCTGGCGGTGTGGATCGCGGTGACTTCGCTTCACATCACGCTGCCGCTGCGGCCGCTAATTACCGTCATCGCGGGCATGGCCGCGGTGAACTTGCTGACGTGGTGGCGGGTGCATCGCCCGTGGCCGGTGCGCGAGATAGAGTTCTTCGCGCACCTGGCGCTCGACGTCGCGGAGTTCACCGCGCTGCTTTATTTTAGTGGCGGCTCGACCAACCCCTTCGTCATTCTTTACCTGCTGCCGCTGGCGCTGACCGCGGTGGCGTTGCCGGCCGCCTACGCCTGGGCCATGGCCGCGGTGACGGTCGGTTGTTACACCTTATTAATGTTTTTTTATGTTCCCTTGCCCCACAGCCATGTCGGGCACGAGAGCGACTTCAGCCTGCACGTGATCGGCATGTGGCTCGGGTTCCTGCTGTCCGCGGCGCTCATCGCGTGGTTCGCGGTGCGCATGGGCGAGACGCGCCGCAGCCGCGACCGGCTGCTGGCGCAGATGCGGGAGGATGAACTGCGCAACGAGCGCATCCTGGCCCTCGGCACGCTGGCCGCCGGCGCGGCGCACGAACTCGGCACGCCGTTGTCGACCATGGCGGTGCTGGCGAAGGAGCTGGAGCAGGACGCCGGTTCCGCGCCGGCGACGCGGGAACAGCTCCGGATCCTGCGCGGGCAAATCGACCGCTGCAAATCCATTCTTTCGACGCTGTCAGCCACGGCCGGCGAATCGCGCGCCGAAGGCGGCGGCCGTGAGCCACTGGAAAATTTTCTGACCGGGCTCATCGATCAATGGCAGGCGATGCGACTCGGCGTTTCGGTGACGCGCCGCTTCGAAGGGCCGCGGCCGTCGCCGCAGGTCGTGGCCGATCAGACCCTGAGCCAGGCGATCGTGAGCATCCTCAACAACGCCGCCGACGCCTCGCCGCAGCACGTCGAAATCAGTGCGCGCTGGAGTGAGCAGGTGCTGGAGCTGGAAGTGTGCGATCGCGGCGAAGGCCTGCGCCCCGACGTCGCGCGCGACGCCGGCCGCCCGTTCTTCACCACCAAGGCCCCGGGTCAGGGCATGGGGCTCGGTCTGTTCCTGGGGCACGCGACGCTGAAGCGTTTCGGCGGCAGCGTACGATTGTATAATCGCGACGGTGGCGGCGTGTGCACCCGGCTTACGCTGCCGTTATCCAGTCTGCGAGTGGATGGTGCCCAATGAACCCAGCGGCGGACAGTCCGGACCTGCTCCTGGTCGACGATGACGAGACCTTCTGCCGGGTCCTGGCGCCGGCGCTCGAGCGGCGCGGCTTCGCGGTGCGCGTGGCGCGCAACGTTGACGAGGGATTCGCGGCGGCGGAGCGGGCGTCGCCGGAATACGCCGTGATCGACCTGAAAATGCCAGGTCCCTCGGGGCTTGAGCTCGTGAAGAAGCTGAAGGCGCTGGACGCGCATACGCGGATCGTGGTGCTCACCGGTTACGCCTCGATCGCGACCGCGGTCGAGGCGATCAAGCTCGGCGCCACGCACTATCTAGCCAAGCCGGCCGATGCCGACGAGATTGTCGCCGCGTTCGAGCGCGAATCCGGCGACGCTGCCGCGCCGGTGACGGCGAGGCCGCTGCCGCTGTCGCGGCTCGAGTGGGAGCACATTCAGAAGGTGCTCGCCGAGTGCGACGGCAACATCTCCGAAACGGCGCGCCGCCTCGGGCTGCACCGGCGCACCCTGCAAAGAAAGTTGGCAAAGCGGCCGGCGCGCGTCTAATCAGCAGTAGCGATCCGGGCGGCGCGCAGATCGGCGAGGATTCTTGCCGCCTCGGCGGCGATGCGTTTGCGGCCGAGCAACAGCTGCCAGCGGTTGCCGCCGAGCTGGCGCCACAGAAATGCCGAACGGATTCCGGCAAAGAGCGCCGCGCGCACCTTGGCGGCGATCTGCGGATTGCCGAGATAGCCATGATCGCCGTTGACCATGATGCGCGGCGTCAGTGTGCTCAGGGTCTGGGTGTAAAGTTCGGCGAGTTTTTCGATCAGGCGCGGATGCGCGCCGCCGTCACCCTCCGGTTGGAAAAATTTCATCTGGGACTGCGCCGCCTCGATCCTGCGGCGGATGGCTTCCTGCATGTCCGGCTGCCGCTGCAGCCGGCGCTCGAGCTGCATCATCGACAAGACGTACTTCACGATTTCGATGTCGCCCGGGTCGGTTTCACCCGCAAGCTTATGGCGTAGCAATTCCAGCCCTGTTCGCAGGCCCGCCACGCCGCCGTAGACCGCCTCGGTGCTGGGCGCGTCGATGGCGAGCACGCTTTGGATGCTGGCGGCAAACGCCTGGGCGTCGGAGCGGCCTTCGCGCGCCAGCTGCTGCACCAGACGCGCGGTCTGAAACAGGCCGGCGAGGGCGAGGGTCCGTTGTGTGTGGGATACGCTCATGCGGAGCGGCGTGTACACCGATGGCTGACGCCAGTTTAGGGGCAGGGCCGGGAGCGGGCAATAACGGATGCGGAGATGCGGCCCCGGGGTCCGTCAGGATTCTTTCATGCAGGCGCGCTCCACTTCGACGCGCTTGACGCCTGATACGCCTTCGACGGCGCGTTTGATTTGCGCGACGATGTTCTCGGCGTACGGACAGTAGGGCGTGGTGAGCTGGATGTCGAGGTGCACGTAGTCATCGACGATGTCGATTTCCTGGATGAAACCCAGGGTGACGATATCGTGTTTGAGCTCCGGGTCCACGACCTGGCGCAGGGCGTCGTAAATCATCGCTTCGGTGATTCGTGGGTTCATCGTGGTACCTCGTACGCTGACATGAAAGACAGTCTACCAGATCAGTTCCCCGCCGTGATTTTTACCCGATGACGCCGATCAACTATAGGCAAAATATCCGCGGCCGACGTCGCGGCGTCGTGTGACCAAGATGTTGGGTCGGTGACGGCTCGGCTTTGTTCGTGACAGGAACGAATGCGCCGCAGGTTTGTGAATATTCGTTTGTCCGCCGGTCGCGGGCGAAGGGATCCACAACCGTCGCGGACGCGACTTTTCGAGGCGGGCGCAACGCGAACGGTTCAGACCGCTCTCGCCCGAAACCGTGCCGTGATCGAGTCGCTTTTGCGGCGGCTTGTGCCGGCGCGTCGGAGCGGCCGTTGCATCGGTCCCGCCTGCCCGCGTTGACTAAACATGGGCGAGCGGCTAAATCATTAGACAAGGCAGGCGCGTGCCAGGCGCCGTTGCCGGAGCCACCACTTCAGGGTTCCTCCCACGCCGACGGCGTCATGACGGAGACGATGCACAGATCCAAGGTCGGATTGATCCTCGCGGGCGGCGGGGCGCGCGCCGCTTATCAGGTGGGGGTCCTGAAGGCCATTGCCGAAATGCTCCCGCCCGACAGCCCCAACCCGTTCCCGATCGTTTGCGGCACCTCGGCCGGCGCGATCAATGCCACGACCCTCGCCATCTACGCGCGCCGTTTCCAGGAAGGCGTGCGGCGCCTGACACTGGTTTGGCGCAATTTCCACGTGCATCAGGTATTCCGCACCGATGCGCTGAGCGTACTGGCCAACGGCCTGCGCTGGCTCGGGGCCATCGTCTTCGCCGGGCTGGGCCGGCACAATCCGATTGCGCTGCTCGACCGCGCGCCGTTGCAGCGGTTGTTGAGCCAGACGATGCCCGTCGAGCATATCCAGGCGTCGATCGACGCCGGCGCCCTCCACGCCCTGAGCGTGACCGTTTCCGGCTACGGATCGGGCCAGTCGGTCACCTTCTTTCAAGGGGTGTCGTCGCTTGCACCGTGGCAGCGCTCGCGCCGCATCGGCAGCGCCGCCAACATCACCATCGAACATCTGATGGCCTCCTCGGCGATTCCGTTCCTGTTTTCCGCGGTCAGGATCAACCGCGAATATTTCGGCGATGGTTCCATGCGCCAGATCGCGCCGATCAGCCCGGCCCTGCACCTGGGCGCCGACCGCGTGATGGTCATCGGCGTGCGCTACGAGGGCGGCATCGGCCCGTTGCGCGCCGATGGCGACGAATATCCATCGCTCGCGCAGATCGCCGGCCACGTACTTAACAGTATTTTTCTCGATAGCCTGGACGCCGACATCGAACGGCTGCGGCGCATCAACAAGACCATCAGTCTGATACCGGCCGATCATCTGCGCGACGGTGGGGTGACGCTGCGCAGCGTCGACGTGCTGGTGGTCTCTCCGAGCGACGATCTCGAAAAGCTCGCCGCCCGGCACGCGCACCACCTGCCGTGGACGATCCGCTCGCTGCTCGCCAGCCTTGGCGCCTTCAACCGCAAGGGATCGAATCTGATCAGCTACCTGCTGTTCGAGCGGCCGTACTGCCGCGACCTGATCGACCTGGGTTACGGGGACGCGATGCGGCGCAAGGACGAGATACTGCGGTTCCTGGAGATGCCCCCGGCATGACCCGAATCCTGGTCACGCTCGGCATCGTTCTCATCGTCGCGGGGATCGCGTGGCCGTGGCTTAGCAAGCTTGGGTTCGGGCGCCTGCCCGGTGACATCGTGATCGAGCGCGAGAACTTCCGGTTCTATTTTCCCATTACCAGCATGATCTTGGTGAGTCTGGTGTTGTCGCTGATTTTCTGGTTGTTCAGGAAATAGTGTGTGCGCGCGGCGCGCGATCATCGAGTAAGAACTGTACTTGCGGGTGGTTCTGTCGCCTGGTGACATGATCGTCATTCCCGCGAAAGCGGGACAAAATCGCCGGGAGCGCTGTTGAACAGCCGAAGGCTGGCCCCGAAGGGGCGGAATACAGGGATGTATTCCGTAATCCAGGGTGTGAACAATAAAGCCGCCCTTCGGGCGGCTTTTTCATTTGTGTCGCCTGCGGCGACACGTACCTGTGGGCGGCTGACCCACGGCAGGTTTCTTTGGACTCGGACCATCCATGGTCCTCGCCCTTCGGGCTGCCTTCGGCAGTCCAAATTCGATCCCATCGAAATTGTCTTTGCTCGTGCAAAGATAATTTTGCCGGGAGCAAAATTGGGCGCGCTACGGGGTGTGGAACAACACCTTACCCTTCCCGAATTTCAAGCAGCAATGTAGGTTGGGGTGAATGAAATGAACCCCAACGAAAAATGAAATCGACGGCTTGCGGGTAAAAGCAAGATGGCAACACAGGAGGGTCACGTTGGGGTTTGCGCGATCGCCTCGATCTACGCGCTACATCGTCATATACCTGATGGTCATTTCAAACCAACCATCGTCTTCTAAATGACTTGCCGCACGGCTTGACCCCGCTTACTGAGCTTCCTATACGCCGCGGGTACGACGCGATCGCGCGCGTCACCGCGCACTCACGCGTGCGCGATCGAATGGCGCTCGAACAGATAGTCGAGCCACAGATTGGTCAGGTGTTCCTGCACCCGGTTCTGCGACAGGCGCTCGTCGAGGTTGTCGAGGTCGACGATATCGAGCGGCTGATCCTGCCACGAGCAACTGAACACCGCCTTGGTGCGCTTGCCGGTGTGCGGGTCGATCTGCCATTGCAGGCACTGCGAGCACACGCCCTTCAGGCAGCATTGCATCGGCGTGTTGATCGAGGCGGTGGTCAGCGGCTTCTTCGTCAGATACGGCGCCAGTTCCACGGCGCGCGCATCGCGCATCAGGCGCACCAGCCGGTTGCTGCCGACGACCTGCAGGCGCGTGATGTCTTCCAGCCGGATCGGCGCCGCGCCGAGCTTGCCGGCGGCGTATTGCACCAGGCCGTCCAGCACCGATGCCGTGACTGACCGGTCCTGCGGGCGGCGCGGTTTGATCGGCGCGCAACTCGTCGTAATCCACAGCACGGCGTCCGCCGCGGCTTCGATTTCGTCCTGGTTGAAGACGTCCGCAGCGGTGTCGAAGCAGCCGACGAACAGGACGCGATTGCCCTTCTCGCGCAGCGCTTTGCCGGTGGATTGCACGTGCGCGGCGCCGTGGCGGCCGCCGACGAACAGAATGGTTTCGCCGCCGTCCGGAATCGTGGCGCGCACGCCGGTCGGGCCCATCAGCGCCACCGCATCGCCGGGCTTGAGCAGCGCCACCAAGCGCGAGCTCGCGCCGCGTTCGATCACGATCAGCGAGACGATGCCCTTGTCCTTGTCCACACGCGCGCCGGTCATCGCCAGGGTTTCGGTCTGCAGCCGCGTGCCGTCGACCAGCGGGGAATCCGTCTCGAAGGTTTGCAGGCGGAAGAACTGCCCGGCGCGGAACCGCCGCGCCGCCATCGGCGCGCGCACGCTGAGCTCCACCACGGACGGCGTCAGCCGTTTCACCGATTCCACCCGCGCCGCCAGCAGTTCCTGGACGTGCGCGCGGAAGTGCTGATACTCCTTGGGCTCGCCTTTGCGGTTCACGCGTTCGCCGAGCGCGGCGACGATCTTGGGGTAGGTGCGCTGCGCCGAGGCCACCGCCTTGACCACGCTCCCATGGAATACCGGGTGGGTGTCACCGAGGAAACTCACGCGATGCCCCTCGACGCCGTAAGAGGTGAATGGCCCGAAGTCGTCCATCTTGCAGTGCGCCGCGACCGCGATCGGTTCCAGTTTGCCGTTCACGTCATGGTGGGTCTGATAGTGGCCGCGTTCCTTGTGGAAGTGGCCCTTGTGTTCGAACTCGTAGGCGACGTTGGGGCGCGCGCCGGTGGCGACCAGGATGGCGCGCGCCGGGATTGCCACGTCTTCGCCGGTCTCGACCCATTTGCCGCCGGCGTCGGGTTGCAGCCGTCTGGCGACGAGCGTCTCCACCTGGCCGTCGCGGTCCACGCGCGCCTCTTTCGGGTCGAGGCCCTCGGCGTAGTAGATGCCTTCCTCGAACGCCTTGATGATTTCCTCGTGGTTGCGGGTGTAGGCCGGGGATTGGTTCATGCCCTTGCGGTACGCGATGGTGACGCCGCCCCACTGACGGATGAGCTTCAGCAGCTCCGGCGCTGCGCCCGCACGTTTCGCGCGCTCGCGCTCGGCGCGCACCGCGCGCCCGTGCTCGAGGAATTCATCCAGAATCCTGAGCGAGGGCGCATCGAGACCGGCGCGCACCGCGGCTTCGCCCCTCGTCTTGGCCAGCGCTTCATAGCGCTCCAGCACCTTCTCGACCTGCACGATGTAATACGCCTGGATTTCCGTGGCGGTGTCGACGCCGGTGAGGCCGCCGCCGATCACCACCGCCGGCAGGCGCACTTGCAGGTTGGCGAGGCTCGCATGCTTGGCGGCGCCGGTCAATTGCAGCGCCATGAGGAAGTCGTTCGCCTGGCGCATGCCGGGCGCGAGGCTGCCGGGGACCGGCAGCGCCTGCGGCAAACCGGCGCCGATGCTGATGGCCATGTGGTCAAACCCGAGATGCCAGGCGTCCTCGACTGTGAGCGTGCCGCCGAAGCGCACGCCGCCGAACACCTGGAAATGCTCGCGGCGCGCGAGCGACAGATAGATGAGCTTGAGAAAATTCTTGTCCCA
>Ga0187773_10000927_pt1 | contig 11785 bp, 11 predicted proteins | sample 0216_BV02_MP05_1_FD_133133 | JGI IMG/M metagenome (GOLD analysis project Ga0187773, IMG submission 133133) | Tropical peat soil microbial communities from peatlands in Department of Meta, Colombia - 0216_BV02_MP05_10_MG | ecosystem: Environmental > Terrestrial > Soil > Wetlands > Peat | place...
CATCGCCTCCCAGAACCGGGGCGGCGCGATCATCAGGTGCGGCCCGATCTCGCGGAGATCCTCCCGCACCGTCTCCGGCTCCTCGGGGAAGTTGACCGTCGCGCCCGCGTGGAGCGCCATCGCGACGCTGATCAGCTGCTCGCCGACCCAGGCGAAGGGCAGGAACGAGACGATCTGGTCGCTCTCCCGCACCGGGTCCACCTCGGTCACCCCGGCGGCCATCGCGAGCAGGTTGGCGTGGCTGATCATCGCCGCCTTCGCGAGCCCGGTGGTGCCAGAGGTGTAGGAGAGCAGGGCCACGTCGTCGGCCCGGCCCCGGGCCAGGAGCCGCTCGTAGCGGGCGCGGTCCCCGGAGTCGATGTTCTGGCCCTCGGTCTCCACCCGCTCGAGGCTCACGATCATTGGATCGCGCGAGGACTCGAGCCCGCGCATGTCGTCGACCACGACCCGCTCGAGCAGCGGCAGCGCCTCCCGCAGCCCCATCACCTTGTCGGCCTGCTCCTGGTCCTCTGCCAGCACGATGCGCGCCTCGCTATGCTCGAGGACCCGGAGCACCTGATCGGGCAGGGCGTCGACGAAGATGCCGAGCGGGATGGCGCCGAGCGACTGGGCGGCGAGCTCCACGTAGAGCCAGGAGGGCCGGTTGCCGCAGATGATCGCAATCGTGTCGCCGCGGCCGAGGCCCAGGTGCTCGAGCCCGAGCGCGACCGCGCGGACGTGATCGGCGAACTCGCCCCAGGTCACCTGCTGCCAGATACCGTACTTCTTCTCCCGCAGCGCGACGGCGCCGGGACGGCGACGGGCCTGCGCGACGAGCCGACCGGGGAACGTGCCGGGCGCGCTGGCCGTCGCCTCGTCCATGGTCCTTTACACCGACTCCAGGACTTCGCCGAGGTAGGCCTTGACCACCGAGGGATCCTGCTGCACCTCGGCCGGGGTCCCCTCGGCGATCTTCCGCCCGAAGTCCAGCACGACCACCCGGTCAGAGATGTCCATCACGACCCCCATGTCGTGCTCGATCATCACCACCGCGAGCCGCTTGACCTGCTTGACGTAGAGGACGAAGCGCACCATGTCCTCCGTCTCCTCCGCGTTCATGCCGGCGGTGGGCTCGTCGAGCAGCAGCAGGGTCGGATCCAGCGCGAGCGCGCGGGCCAGCTCGACCCGCTTCTGCAGCCCGTACGGCAGGGTGCCGACGACCTTGTGCCGGATGTCCTGCAGCTCGAGCAGGTCGATGATCTCGCGCTCGATCGTCTCGCGATGCTCGCGCTCCTCGCGCGCGGCCCGGCCGTAGTAGAGCCCGGAGGCCAGGACCCCGGAGCGCAGGTGGACGTGGCGGCCGATCTTGATGTTGTCCAGCACGCTCATGCCCTTGAACAGGGCGATGTTCTGGAAGGTGCGCGCGATGCCGAGCCGCGCGCGGCGGTGCGGCCTCATCGAGGTGATGTCCTGCCCGTCGAAGCGGATGCTGCCCTGCGACGGGGTGTAGATGCCACTGATGCAGTTGAAGATGCTGGTCTTGCCGGCCCCGTTGGGCCCGATGATGGCGAGGAAGTCGTGGGGGTGGGCCTCGAGGCTGACGCCGGCCAGGGCGGTCACCCCGCCGAAGTGCAGGTGCACGTGGTCCAGGCTCAGCAGCGCCATGGACCGATTCCGACGCAGAGCGGCGCGTCGGTCTCCGCGACCTGTGAGCGTCCCGAAAGGTTGTCCAGGAATCCCGTACCGGGCATTGGTTCCCCCGAGGGCCGGACCGATCGGATGACGTGAGAGTGGGGCGCAACCTACATGGTCATCGCGACCTTGTCAATAGTGCTTGGTCGATAGTGCTTACTGGACGGGAGGCGGCGGCGCAGGCGGAGGGGCCGGGGCGGGCTTGGGGAGGCTGGGCGCACGCCGGATCGACTGCTCGAGCTCCGGCGTCAGCCGACGCATCTGCTCGGTGAGACGGGCGGCCTCGACGGCGGTCCCCACGACGCGGGGCGTGATCATCAGCACCAGCTCGGTCTTCTCGATCCGCTCCTCCTGCGAGCCGAAGAGCAGGCCGAGGATCGGGATACGGCTCAGCCCGGGGATCCCGATCCGGATGTTCGTGCGGCGGTTCTGGATGAGCCCGCCCAGCACCAGCGTCTGGTTGCTCAGCAGCACCACCGAGGTCTCCGCCTCGCGCTTGGTGAAGCGCGGTGAGTTGATCGGGGGCGGCTCCTGGGCCCCCACCTCGTTGACCTCCTGCCGGACCTCCAGGGCCACGGTGCCCTGCTCGCCGATCCGGGGGGTGACGGTGAGGATGACGCCCACGTCCTTGTACTCCACGGTCTGGGTGATCGCGTTGCCGGTGATCCCCCCGGTGGCGACCGGGACCTGCTGCTGGGTCACGACCGGGATCGACGTCGACACGTTGATCACCGCCTTCTTGTTCTCGGTGGTCATGATCGAGGGGTTCGAGAGCACGTTGACCCGGTTCTCGCTCGCCAGGGCGTTCAGCGCCGCCAGGAACTTGTCGGCCGCGAAGGCGAAGACGTTCAGCCCTGCCGGCACGAGCCCGCCCAGCGGGATCAGGTCGCCCGGGGGCCGGGAGGGGACGGTCCCCGACTGGGTGTTGGTGATGGTGAAGTTGCCGCTGCGCACCGCCCACTCGATCCCGAGCTTGGTGTCGTCGGTCAGCGTCACCTCGGCGGCGAGCACCTCGATGAGGACCTGCCGCGCCATCCGGTCCAGCTGCTTGACCGTCTCCTCCACCTCGCGCCACAGACGCGGGTAGGTCGTGACGACGATCGCGTTCGTGACCTCGTCGGCCACGATGCGGATCTCGGCCTGTGGCGGCACCCCCTCGACGGTGACCGCCGCCAGCCCGCTCCCGGACGGCCGCGCCACCACGGGCTGCACCGGCAGCGGCCCGCGCGCGCCCGGGGTGGCCGGTGAGGCGGCACCGCGCTCGCCGCGCCCGTAGATCTGGTCGAGGGTCGCCGCGAGGTCGCGCGCCTTCGTGTTCTCGGCGAAGTACACGAACACGCGCTGCCCGCCGTTGACGTTGACGTCGAGCTTGGCCACGAGCCGACGGATCGTCTCCAGCTCGGGCTTGCGTGCGCTGACCAGCAGCGCGTTCGAGCGCCGGTCGGGCACGATCAGCGGCATCCGGTCTCCGCCGCCTGCCTCCGGTCCGCCCGGCGGGCGGGGCGGCCCACCCGGCATCCCGGGGATGGGCGGCACCCCGAGCCCACTCGGTCCGACGACCGCCCGCGCGCGCCCCGTCGCGAAGAGCTGCACCAGCACCGGGGCCAGCTCCTGGGCGTCGGCGTTCCGCAGCGGGATGACCTGCGGCTCGTCCTGGGTCTCCGCCACGTCCACGCTCTTGAGGATGTCGAGGAGCCGGCCCACGTTGGTGGCGGTGTCGGTGATCAGCAGCAGGTTGGTGCCTTGGTGTGCGCTCAGCACGCCCTCCTGCGGGACGAAGGGGCGCAGCAGGTTCACGGCCTCGACGGCGTCGATGAACTGCAGCGGCACGATCTGGGTCAGCACCTCGTCACCCGGGCGGGCCGGGGCCTCGCGGCCCACGACCGTGCGGACCGACATCTGCGGCGCGCCCTCGCGCGGCACGATCCGGTAGATGTTGCCGGTCTTCACCGCGGCGAGCCCGTTGACGTCGAGGATGGTGAGCAGCAGCGGGAACACCTCGTCGCTCCCGATCTTGCCCACGGTCTGCAGCGTCACCTTCCGCCCGCGCACGTTGGGCGCCAGGACATAGTTGAAGCGCGCGATCTCCGCCACCGCCTGGATGACGACCTCGACGTCGGCGTTGTCGAAGTTGAGCACGATCTGCCGGCCGTGCGGGACCGGCGGGGGCGCCGCCGCGGGCTTGCGCGGCGCTGGCGGCGGGGGTGGGGGCGGCGCAGCCTCGGGGCCCGGCGCCGGGCCGAAAGACATGACCGGCGGGGGCGGCATCTCCGCCGGCCTCGACGGCCGCGCGGGCTCCTCGGCCGTGACCTGGACCCGGGTCCCAGACGGCTCGCGCTCCGCCGCCGGCGGCGCGGGCCTGGCGGTGGACGATGCACATGCGCCGAGCCCGAACGTGGCCAGCAGCACGAGCGCGACGGCACGGCGCGGGGTCGCCCTCATTGAGGCACCCGCTGGGGCGGTGGCGACGGGATCGGCTCCTGGCCCGGTACCGCCGTGGGCGCCGGCAGTGTCGGGGGCGCGGGGACCCCGGGCAGCGGCGCAGCGGAGGCGGCGGCCGGCTCCACGGGGGCTCCCGCCGTCGGGCCCTGACCGGCGGGGCTCCCCTTGGACGCGGCACGCGGCGCCGCGGGCTCGGGCACCGGCTTGGAGGGATCGCGCAGGAGGACCTCGATCGGACCCTGCGGCCCGCGGATCACCACGCGGTCGTCGAGGATGCGCTCGAGCCGGCCGCCCGGGACCGTGTCACCCAGCGTGTAGCCGAAGACCCGCTTGGCGACCGGGTCGTCCATGTAGGCGCGGCTCTGCGCGCCGTCGATCAGCACACCGTGCAGGATCGACGGTGGCCCCGACGCCGGCACGGCCGCCGTCACCACCGCCTCGCCGCGAGCGGCGGAGAACAGGTTGCGCGTGGCGATGACGGCGTAATCCCCGGGCTCGGCGCGCGGCGGCATCGCCGCGGCATCGGTCGGCCCGTCGGCCGCCGGCCGCGGTCCGGGATCCGCGACTGCGCGGGCCGGTGGCAGCGACCGCCCCTCGACCACCTCCCGTACCAGCCCGACCGCGGCCGCGGCGGCGAGGCACACCAGGACCACGTCGAGGAGGAGCCAGGGCCAGCGACGGGTCATCACGCGGGATCGTCCGGGCCGCCCCGGCCCGTGGGCTTCGGCGACGGGGTGGCGGACCGCAGATAGCCCGACACGGTGAGCGTCGTGAGCAGCTCGCGGGGCTGGCCAGGCGCCGCCACGCGTATCTTGAGGTCCTTCACGCGGAGGAGCCGCGGCGTCTGCTCGAGCCGGCTCAGCAGCGTCACGACCTGTCGGACCGTGGAGGCCACCGTCAGCTCGATCGGGACCTCGAGGACCCCGGCCAGATCCACGGGGGTCAGGACCCGCTCGGTCCGCACGTCGACCTCTGCCGCGGTCGCCAGCTCCTTCACCAGCTTCTGCAGCTCGGAGGCGGCCAGCGGCGCCGTCGGCCCGGCCAGGAAGCCGGACGAGGCGGCCTCGAGCTTCCGGTTCAGCGCGGCGAGATCGCCGGCCCGCTGCTCGCGCTGGGCGATCATGAGGCGCCGCCGCTCGAGCGTGGCCTCGCGGATCGGGATCAGCTCGGCGACCTGCCGCTGGCGGGCCAGCAGGGGCTCGATCACGTAGAGGTACGCGCCCACCGCGAGCAGAGCGGCCACACCAAGCTCGACCAGGCGGCGCTCGCGCCGGCTCAGCGCGCTCATTGCTGCTGCTCCGGCGCGCCGGCCGGGCCGGCGCGCGGCGACGCCGGCTCCTCCCAGCTCGCGCGGATCCGGAACTGCTCCTTCGACTGGACCTTCGTGACCGGCGCGGTGAACTCCACGCGCTCCAGCGAGGGCGAGCCGTCGAGCAGCGGGATGAGCTGGCTGGCCGTCGAGGCCTGCCCGGTCAGCTCGAGACCCTGACGGTCCATCACCAGCGACTGCAGCCACGCATCGGAGGGGATCAGCTCGGTCAGCTCACGGAACACCGGCAGCGGGCGCAGCCCACCTGCTTCCGCCGCCTGCACGGTGGCGAGGAGCCGCTTCGCCTTGCCGATCTCGGCGCCCAGCCGCTCCACCGCCTTGACCTCCGGGTCCAGGCGGCGGATCTCGTCGGAGACGCGGGCGAGGTAGCGCTCCTGGACCATCCCGTGGGCGAGCAGCGCGCCGAGCCCCAGCACCCCGGCCACGGCGGCCAGCCCCGCGGTGAGCCGGCCGAGCCGGGAGACCGGCCGTGTCCGGCTCTCGCCGGGCAGGAGGTCGAGCCGTGGGTGCCGGCGGCCGACGGCCACCGCGAGCGCGAGCAGCCCGGCGCCGCGACGCCGCTGCGGCAGCCGGGCGATCAGGCGCGCGCCGGCCCGGTCGAACGGCGGCGGGGAGACCGGCGCCGCCGCGGCGCTGCGCCGCAACGCGACCCGGATCCGCTCGGCGTCGTCGCCCGACACCCAGATCGCGTCGCACTCCTTCCAACCGGCCAGCGGCAGGCTCCGGGCAACCTCGGCGACGAGATCGGGGTCGGAGCCGGTCGGGACCCGACGGCTCAGCCGCACCACCCCGTCCTCCAGGCAGAGCAGATCGGTGTGCTCGCCGTGACGGTGGATCCACACCCCCCGGCCTGCCGCCCGACGCCGCGAGAGGAGCACGGGCAGCTCGTGACACGCCGCGGTCACGGACTGCGGCCGGCGCTTGAGCGTCTCGAGCAGGCGCAGCGCGCCGTCCACCGTCCGACCCTCCGCGGCCATGACCAGCACGCGACGCACCTGGCGGCGCCCGCCCTCGACCTGTACGCAGTCGAACCGGATGTCCTCGGGCGGGAACGGCACGTGGCGCTCGAGCTCGAAGGCGACCATCGGCCGCAGGCTCCCCCCCGGCGTCCGCGGCAGCTCGAGCGTCTTGACCACGGCCAGGCTCCGATCCAGGCCGACGCGCACCCGATGGCGCCCGAGGCCGCGCGCGTCGAGCTCGGCGGCCAGGCGCGCGCCCAGGGTCTCGTCGGGTTTCAGGCGGAACTGCTCGAGGCGGTCCGGCCCATGGACCGCGGTGACCACGACCTGCCCCTCATCGAAGGTGAGACCGACTCCGGACCGGCTCATCGTTCTCCTCCCACACGCCAGGCGAGCGTCACGAGACCGAGGGCGGCCAGGTCGTCCGGCGCGGCGCCGCCCGACGCTGGGGGCCGGCGCCGGACGACGGTCACCACCCGAGCCCGGCGCGCGCCCGCGACCCAGCCCTCCGCCTCGATGCGAAAGGTCTGACTCCCCACCGTGAACCCCCGGCCGGAGAGCCGGCCGGGCACCACCGTGTACGGGCTCCGCGCCCGGGCCTGCACCACGTCGGCGATCTCGAGCTCGGAGAGCCCGAGCGCGGCCAGCACCGGCGCCGGCGCGGTGTTCACGTTCACCGCGTCGCGCCCGAACACGGTGGCGACCTCCGCGAGGCCCGGCTGCTCCAGCCCTCCCAGGTACACCTCACGGGTGATCCCGCGGATCTGGAGCAGCTCCGCCAGGTCCTGCAGCCGCGCGTTGCGCGCGTGATAGGGAACCGGGCGCTTCAGGTAGTAGTCCTCGCTCTCGGCGCCGTTCGCGCGCGGCAGCTCGTCGGCGTCCTTCCAGTCCTGGAGCGAGTCGACCACGACGTCGCGCGCGCGCCGATCGAGGCCCAGGGCCTGGAGCAGGCGGCCCACCCGGCCCGGCGACGCGGTGTTGAGGTCGAGGCGGCCCTCCTCGTCGGTGAGCCGATAGCTGAACTCTCCGGGACCGAGCACCACCCGGTCGCGCGGCAGGGACGGCAGCCGCTGCGGCATCGTCGAGCCGGGGACGATGCGGTAGAAGACGAGCGCGCCGGTCTCGTCGACCGCCTGGATCGGCGCCTGGCTCAGCACCTCGCCCAGCGCCTGCTGCACCGCCGCCTCCGCTAGGTGCGACGCGAGCAGATCGTCCCGGAACGACCGGCCCGCCGAAGCCTCGAGGCGCATCGCGACCGTCAGCTCCAGGACCACCACGGTGAGGAGGGCCACCACCAGCATCACGCCCAGGAGGGCGAAGCCACGCTCGCCGCTCACGGCGCCACCGCCCGGATCGGCACCACCAGTGGCGCCTGGTCGGCCATCGTGATCTCCACCGCGGCGGGCAGCCCTTCCTCGGCTGCCGGATCCCACCGCTCGAGCCACGTCCGGTCGGCGCCCCGCAGATAGCGGAACAGCGGCGCCACGCCGCTCCGCTCGACCAGCACCGGCGCGAGGTCCTCGAAGGGCCGCCGGCTCGGCAGCGCGCCCTCGCGGATCGTGAACCCGGCCGGCTCCTGCGCGAGGCTGACCGCGGTGAACGCGATCTCGTCGGCCAGCGGCACCGGCGGGCGCGTGGTCACGCAGGCCAGGCGGTCGCGCTCGCCCTCGAAGGCCACCGGCGCGGGCGCCTCCCCGGCGATCTCACGGCGGTAGGGATACGCCCCGCCGACCGCGCGCACCAGCACCTCGTGCAGGCTACGCACCCGCTGGAGCTGCTCCGCGCGCTCGTCGCCACGGTGCCAGGCCGCCATACCGACGCGCAGGCCGCCGAAGGTGATCGCGAGCAGGGCGGCCACCAGGGTCAGCGCGATCACCACCTCGATCAGCGTGAACCCCGAGGCCTTCGGCACGCTCATCGCGCAGGCCCCCCCGAGGGCGCCGCCAGGCGCAGGCTCGCGACCTCGAGCGCGCGGCCGCCGCCCCAGCGCACGGTCACGGTCAGCGCCCGCAGCTCCGGCGCGGGCCCGTTCGGCGGCAGCAGCGCCTCCGGCGTCTCCCGGCGCGCGACCCGCCGCTCCCACGTCATCGCACCCTCCTGCCCGGTCTCGACGCCCTCGGCGAGCGGCTCCGCCACCCGTAGCAGTCGATCGGCAAGCAGCGCGGCCTGCTGCTGCTCGTCCGAGCGCTTGACCAGGCGCAGGCCCTGCGAGCTGAGCTGGATCAGCGTCACGACGCCCAGGCCCAGGATCAGCGTGGCCACCAGCACCTCGAGCAGCGAGAAGCCCCGCTCGCGGCTCACGAGGCGCTCCGTCGCGTCGAGACGCGCCCAGTCAGCGGGTCAACCGTCACCACGTAGGCAACGGCCTCGTGCGCCTCGATCAGGAAGCGGCCCCCGCTCGAGAGGCCCTGGGCGAAGAACGTCACGGTCCTGGCCTGGGGTGGATCGGCCGCGACGTGCACCAGCGGTGACAGCGGCCGAACCGCGGACCGGCCGCCGCCGTCCGCAGCTCCTGCGGCCGACAGCACGAGCGCGCGGCCGTCGCCGTCGAGCGCGACCGCGACCGCGCGGCGCTCGGCGATGGCCCGCTCGCGCGCGACCCGCAGGAACGACGCGACGCCGGCCGCCTCCGAGCGGAGCCGAATGGCGTCGAGCCCACGCCCGATCGACGGCGCCGCCACCGCGGCGGCGAGCGAGAGGACCAGCAGCACCACCACCGTCTCCATCAGCGTGTAGCCACGCGGGTTCACTTGCTCTCCCACGAGGCGATGTCGGCGTTCTCGCCTTCCCCGCCCGGCGCGCCGTCGGCTCCGAGGCTCCAGATGTCGTAGTCGCCGTGATCGCCCGGGCAGCACTTGTACAGGTAGGGCTTCCCCCAGGGGTCCATCGGCAGCACGTTCTTCTTGAGGTACGGCCCGTTCCAGTTCGCCACGTTGGGGTTCTGCACGAGGGCGGGCAGGCCGAGCGCGGTCGCCGGGTACGCGCCGACGTCGAGCCGGTACTGGTCCAGCGCGGCGCCCAGCAGCTCGATCTGGGCGCGGGCCGTCGCCTGCTTGGACTGGCCGACGCGGCCGAAGAGCCGCGGGCCAACGAGACCCACGATCAGGCCGAGGATGATGATCACCACCAGCAGCTCGATCAGCGAGAAGCCGCCCTGGCTCCGGAGCGCCGTCACCAGGCGGGAGCCGCGGACCCGGGGGCTCACAGCGGGATCTCGCTGAGCGAGAAGATCGCCAGCAGCATCGCGACCACGATGAAGCCGACCACCAGGCCCATCAACAGGATGATCACGGGCTCGGCCAGCGCGATCAGCCGCTTGAGCCGGCTCCGGGTGTCGGCGTCGAAGGTGGCGCCGACCTTGAGCAGCATCTCCTCAAGGCGCCCGGTCTCCTCGCCCACCCGCACCATGTGGACGGCCAGCGAGGGGAACACGCCGGCGGCGGCCATGGGCCGGGCCAGCCCGGCGCCGCGCTTGACGCCCTCCACGAGCCCGCCGACCTTGGCGGCCAGGTACCGGTTGGCGATCGTCTCCTTCACGAGCGCGAGCGCCGAGACCAGCGCCACCCCGCTGTGCAGCAGCGTGCCCAGCGTGCGCGCGAGCCGGGCCACCTCGTACTCGAGCAGCACGTCGCGCAGCACGGGCAGCCGCAGCGTGAGCCGGTCGACGCGGAGCCGCCCGCCCGCCGTCGCCAGGAGCACACGCGCAGCCAGCGTGGCGGCGAGCACACCAACGCCCAGCAGCCACCAGTACCGCTGGAGCCACCCGCTCACCGCCAGCAGCAGCCGCGTCGGCGCCGGGATCGCGCCCTGCAGATCGCGGAAGACGTCGGCGAAGCGCGGGATGACGAAGGTCATCAGGAACACCACCGCGGCTGTACCGACCAGCGCGAGCAGCGCCGGGTAGATCAGCGCGGAGACCACGGCCTCGCGGAGCGCGTGCGCCTCCTCCAGGAACTCGGCCAGCCGCGCCAGCGTGACCTCGAGCACGCCCCCGCGCTCGCCGGCCCGCACCATGTTCACGTAGAGCCGCGAGAAGGGATGCGGGTGATGCTTCGCGAGGGCGTCGGCGAGCGAGGCGCCGCCGCGCACATCGGTCAGGATCGCGCGGGTGATGGCCCGGAGCCGCTCGGTGGGCGCCAGCTCGGCCTGGATCGCCAGCGCGCGATCGAGCGGCACGCCCGCCTCGAGCAGGGTGGCCAGCCGCTGGGTGAAGGCCACGAGGTCGCGCGTGGCGACCCGGCGCGAGCCCACGACCGCCAGGGCCACCCGCCGCGTCCCGGGGGCGGCGGCCACGGGCGCGCCGTCGCGCGGCGTGAGCCGGATCGGGTAGTAGGTCTTCTGCTGCAGCTGCTCGACCGCCGTCCGCAGATCGGGCGCCTCCACCACGCCGTCGACGGTGTGGCCGCGCCGATCCGCGGCCCGGTAAGCAAAGGTGGCCACTACGCGTCCTCCTGGGCCACGCGGACGATCTCCTCCACCGTGGTGAGGCCAGCGCACGCCTTGGCCCAGCCGTCCTCGCGCAGCGTGACCATCCCGTGCTCGACCGCGTGGCGGCGGATGACCGCGGCCGGCGCCTTGTCGAGAATGAGGCCGCGCGCCTCGTCGGTGAGCCGGAACAGCTCGTAGAGGCCGGTCCGTCCACGGTAGCCGGTGCCCCGGCACTCCTCGCATCCCTTGCCGCGGTAGAGATCCGCCTCGGTCGCGTCGGTGACGCCGATGGCGAGCAGCTGTGCCGGATCGGGGTGGTCGGGGGCCCGGCAGCTGCGGCACATGCGGCGCACGAGCCGCTGGGCCAGCACCCCGCCCAGCACCGAGCAGACCAGGTAGGGCTCGCAGCCCATGTCCTGCAGCCGCGTCACCGCGCCGGGGGCGTCGTTGGTGTGCAGGGTGGAGAAGACGAGGTGGCCGGTCAGCGCGGCCTGGATGGCGATCTCCGCGGTCTCGAGGTCGCGGATCTCCCCGACCATGATGACGTCGGGATCCTGGCGGACGATGTGGCGGAGGCCGGCCGCGAAGCCGAGCCCGATCTTCGGCCGCACCGGGATCTGGTTCACGCCCTTCAGCTGATACTCGACCGGGTCCTCGACCGTGATGATCTTGCGATCCGCCGCGTTGATCTTCTCGAGTGCGGCGTAGAGCGTCGTGGTCTTGCCGCTGCCCGTGGGCCCGGTCACGAGCACCATCCCGTGCGGCCGGTGGATCAGCGCCTCGAAGCGCTCGGCCACCCGCGGCACCAGCCCAAGGCGGTCGAAGGGCAGGAACACGGACGACCGGTCCAGCAGGCGCATGACGATCGACTCGCCGTGGATGGTCGGCACCGTCGACACGCGGATGTCGACGCGCCGCCCGTCGGCGGTGACGCGGATCCGCCCGTCCTGGGGCA
>Ga0187773_10000928_pt1 | contig 11777 bp, 10 predicted proteins | sample 0216_BV02_MP05_1_FD_133133 | JGI IMG/M metagenome (GOLD analysis project Ga0187773, IMG submission 133133) | Tropical peat soil microbial communities from peatlands in Department of Meta, Colombia - 0216_BV02_MP05_10_MG | ecosystem: Environmental > Terrestrial > Soil > Wetlands > Peat | place...
AATCAACACACGCAAGACTCATCTTTTCCGTCCTTATCTCAGTCGTGCAAATCTCTTAAAGCCCTCTCCACGATGCCCTTGCGGAAAGTCTTCTCCCCTGCCCGATCCCGATTCGGATCCCCCACCGGATGAAGAACGCTCGCAGCAGGGATGATCCGGTTAGAACCTACCATTTGAGCGACAGGCGTTAGAGCGCAAATGTGAGCCGTGGGGAGTCCAACCCTCTCCAGCTCTTTCGTAAGCACTGCACCGCAGCGCGTACTGGTTCCTCAAGTAGATGTCAGGATGACTCCGGATACTCCCTCCTCTTTGAGTTCTTTGGCGATCGCTCGACCCATCTTTCGAATATCCTCTACAACGCACACTGCTCCTGCAGTCGAATAAAACTTCTCATGGAGTTTCCCGATGGCCCCTTCTTTTTCCAAATCCCGCATGACATCAACTGGAACCAGCCGATGAGGATCCTGGAGGACAAATACGGGGCTATAACCGACATGATTCACTTCATAGTCATCCGGATTGAGGTGATCCGCGTCTTTAAAGCTATAGGAACCAAACCGTGTGGCTTGTCTTGCCTGAATTTTGTCCGGATTACCTTTGGGAACTAACCCCCCGTCTGTGACGAGTGCAATGGTGGCGACGCGAAGATCCTTCAGGCCTGGAGCCGGCTTCACCCGATCATACCTTGGGAGAGGAACTTCCGATTGAAAAGGCTCCCCCCGGAGTTTGGCCAATAACATGGAAACAACCCTTTTAGCCCCAATTCGGTCTGAGACTTCGTTACGAAGGTATCCACGAGCGAAATACCCCTCCAAAGAAGGCTTGCCTATTTTTTCCTTCGCCACAAGCCTGCATGCGATGTTTACCATCTTGGATATGACATCCGACATCCTTCGGGCAGAATTTTCAGTTTCGATGATGTAGACATCTTTTCGGAAAAGATCTACGCCAGGGTTCTCGACAAACATCCCCGTGATTGCTGGAATTCCCAACTGACTTTGCGCTCTTTTGCACACGGCACCGCAAGCGATACCATAACGGCCGGCATCAAAAGCTGGCCCTGCGATCACGACATCAGGTTCTTGGGATTTTATCAGGTTCATCACCTCAGTCGTTGCGTCTTCAATTCTTTCTGCAAAATAGTTGTCTCCGCAGATGATCGTCGCCACCACTTTCCCTTGATCGCCGAAGGCCCCTTGGACGGCCTTGCCGGGGCCAATCGGGCCAATCTTCATCTGAGGCTCTGCATGGGCTTTATCTTCCCCGCCAATCCCCCCAAAAAATTGATTCAAGTAGTGGACGACTCTCAGGGTCCCGCCCGTCATCTTATCTTCCTCCTTCTCATGGATTCTTACACCGTTCCATATAGAATTGTCCGAATCACTTAGTACTGGACTGCGACGAGCCTGGAATTCCCTATCTGACTGAAGACTCCTTTTATCCATCGAAAAGTGGTTTCAATGGACCCATCCACCGGAGGTCCTTCAGGAAATGCCGCCAGTTCACCTATGACTCTTTCAACCGGAGGCAATGTGATTGGATGCCATGGAGTCCCTAAGCTGACAATCGCATCAACCTCGGGTGCATTGAATAAGATGCTACCGTCAGCATCACCGACATCTGCTGGATAATGTGTTATCGCTACAGAAGTCCTCAATCCGAGTTCTTCGCACCTCTGGGCAGTCAGGGCCAGCGGAACCTCAGGAATCCCTCCTCCGCTTTTGGTCAGGACAACCCCGTCTGCTCCAAGAACCCACTTGGCTAAATTGGCTGACATGATCGCTGCTCTTTCATTCTCTCTTTCATCGCCATGACCCACAGTAATGATGACACCAGCGAAACACAGATCCTTCCCATGCCTTTGATACAACTCCTTAATCATGGAATGGTTTTGAAGGCCAAATACATCGATAGCCATCGTTCGATACGGGGTCACCATCGCTCCATCTAAGATTTCGTTAGGATGCAGAATTGTCGGGACGATGGAAGAAGCGTTGCTGCCGTATAAGACCGGGTAGCCAGGGATCGTCTCAAATTGGCCTGGAATAAATTGAAAGACATAGGCCACTTTGGGTAGACGTCCCAATCCCTTTTCTATTTTTGATGGAGCGGGCAGTTCATATCCCTCGATCTCGTCTGGCTTCAGATCCTTGCCAGTTTTGGCCAGATAAACAGCCGTTTTCAACTCGGCTATTTTGAGAGCGATTCGATATTCTTGGACGCTAATTTCATTTGCAGGCCAAGGCACCAACACAATATTATGGGTTTTCCCGTAAATGCTAAGCTCAGCCCCTGGCCCTGACATGTCGATTATTCTTCCATGTCGAGGAAACCCAGGTTGCATCGGTGGATCTCCCTCTCTACGGTATTCACTTACAACCACCGCGGTGCCGCGTAGCACACAGGTATTACCTTGGCCGACGGTGCCTTGCATCCCCAAAGCACCCGGAAAGTCCACCCCGCCCTTTGTCTTGGCCCTCGGTTCCGCAACGTCAGAAGCTTGTATGATTCTGCACTTTTCGCCCGGATGTGCCAGCTCAATATCTATACGGCTCAGCCTTTTGTCTTCTTTTAGGAATTCCTGAAGCTCTTGGCGGTTTATATACAGAACCCCGTCAGTGATTCTTGTCCCGTCTCCAAATTGAACATCCTTAATATTCAGTATATCAAGTTGAAGTCGCATCTATATCTCCTTGTAACCTTAATACGCCGCATGAGCCGTCTCGTTCGAAGAGCCAAGCTCTTCGAACAGGGTGCACTGCCGTTCAAATTCCCAGATGTCGAGCCTTCACCTCCTCGTTCTGCCATAATTCGCCGGGGGTGGAATGGTAAACAATCTTTCCTTTGCTCATCACATACACATAGTCCGCCACTTCAAGGGCAAAGGACAGCTTTTGCTCGACGAGAAGAACGGTGAGGCCTTGCTCCTTGAAACTTCCGATGAGCTGGCCGAGATCCCGAACCAATAAAGGAGCAAGTCCCTCCGACGGTTCATCCATGAGTAACAGTTTTGGCCTCGAGATAAGACCGCGGCCTGTGGCAAGCATCTGTTGTTCGCCCCCGGAGAGCTTGCCGCCTCGTTGGTCTTTTCTCTCTCCTAAGATCGGGAAGATCCGAAACACCCGGTTTGCATCGAAGTCTTTTTCGTTTCGGGGAGGCCCTTTGTACGGAACCTCTAAATTTTCATTTACCGTGAGAGAAGAAAAGACCCTTCTCCCCTGGGGGACAAGGCCAATTCCCAGCCGAACGATCCGATGAGCAGGGAGGAAACTGATCTCCTTGCCCTCAAAGAGGATGGTCCCAGTCCGTATCGGCCGAAAGCCGATAATGGAGTAAATCAGCGTCGTCTTTCCCATTCCATTCCGGCCCAAGAGGGCCACCACCTTCCCTCGGGGTATTTCCATCGATACCCCTTGAAGGATATAACTCTCGCCGATATAGGTGTGAATGTCTTTTATCTCCAACATGGTTTGTCTAACCTAAGTAGATCTCCGTCACCTTCGCGTTTCCTTTGATCTGTTCGGGCGAACCCTCCGCCAGGATGCTGCCAAAGTGAAGGACCGTTATCCTCTCCGCAATATTAAAAGCAACATCCATATCGTGCTCGATCAAAAGGGTTGTAATTTCATGGGGGAGACCTTTAATGATGGAGGTCACTAAAATCGTTTCAGCCGGCGACAAGCCTGCAGTGGGTTCATCCAAAAGGAGTAGGCGAGGTTTTGTTGCCAACGCCATGATCACTTCGATCTGCCTCTGTTCACCGTAGGAAAGATTTTTCAGGAGGGCATCCTTTTTCCCCCACAGGTTCCATTCTTTTAAAAGACGTTCTGTTTCGTAGACGACGTCTCTGAAACTGGTGACCCGCCGGTAAAAACAGAAACGGGTCCCCTTAATCGCTTGAACTCCCAGTAAAATGTTTTCAAACAGAGTAAGTTTCTGAAAGAGATTGGTCACCTGAAACGTCCGTGCCATCCCCAACGCGGCCCTTTGGTGAGCTTGTAGATGCGTCATCTCGCCGCCAAAAAGGGAAAGGCGGCCTGAGGAAGGGAAGAGAAACCCACTGATCAGATGAAAAAGCGTGGTCTTCCCGGCGCCGTTGGGACCAATGATGGCTCGTCGCTCACCCTCTTCAATCTCTAAGGAAATGTCGCGAATCGCCCGCAATCCCCCGAAGTTTTTGGAGAGGGCCTTTAACTCTAACGCTTTCAATTTCTGCCTCTTTTGAAGACGGAGAATATTCCTTCTGAGAACAGCATAATGACGGTAACATAAACAATGCCAAGGACCAAAGACCACCTTTCTGTGAGACCGCTCACAAGATTCTCCAATAAAACGACGATGCCAGCCCCGATGAAAGGTCCGAAAAGGCTACCCGAACCCCCTAAGATCAACATCAACAAAGCCTTGACCGACAGATCTATCCCAAAATAGGAAGGGTTGACAAACCCGCTGTAATAGACCCAGAGGACGCCGCTGATCCCGGCAAAGATGCCCGCAAAGATAAAGCCTGTATACTTGTAAAGCCAGACCGGATACCCCAATGCCTCCATCCTCGACTCACTTTCCCGAATGCCCCGAAGAGTATACCCAAAAGGGGAATTGAGGAGGATGAAAAGAGCGGCGAAGGCGATGAGGAAAAGGGCAAAGGTAAAATAGTAGAAATAAAGATCCGGCTTTAGGTTCATTCCCAATCCTATTTCCGGTCGTCCAATCCCCGGCAATCCATCATCCCCTCTTGTCAGGCTTCTCCATTTAAAGGCAATCCCCCAAAGGACCTGAGATAACGCTAGGGTGATAAGCATGAAATAAGGACCCCGGGCCCTTAGCGCGAGAAGGCCGAAGAAGGCTGCGGCGAGGCCCCCCAATCCCATTCCTAGAACGATCGCCAGCCAGAAATTCTTCACCCCGGCCAGGAACAAAAAGCCTGCCGCATATCCGGCGACTCCATAATAGGCCGCATGTCCCATGGATGGGAGCCCGGTATGACCTACCAAGATGTCCAAACTCATGGCAAAAATAGCCATGATGAAGATCTGGATCACCAGGCCTACATAATAGTTGGAGAAAATAAAGGGAAAAAACACGATCAGGACAGCGAAAAGAAAGGGGAGAAGGAATGATCTTTTCAATATTTCTTCAACTTTCACTCTTCTATCTTTCCAAATATTCCCGTAGGTCGAATGGCTAAGATGATGGCCATCGGCGCAAAAAGGGTAAAGAGGGAGAGTTCCGGGAAGAGTGCCTTACCAAAATTATCAACCAAACCCACAAAGAGGCTTCCGACAAAGGCTCCCTTGAGGCTTCCTACCCCTCCGATGATGACGACCACCAAGGCCAGAAGGAGCATCGAGACGTCCACGCCCGGAAAAACTCCCACGAAAGGACCACCGATCATCCCCCCGATTCCCGCTAATAAGGCGCCCAAACCAAATACGCCAACGAAGACCATCTGGATATTGATCCCCGATCCCCTCAACATTTCTTCATCATCTACCCCGGCACGGACAATGGCCCCGAACTTCGTCTTCTCCTGAAAAATCCAGAGCCCCACGGCAATCACAACCCCAACCAAAATCACGAACAGCCGATAGGAGGGAAAAACGACGTTTCCGATCCAGATCGAACCTCGAAGGAGAGAAGGTTTAGGAAGGGCCATGGGATTCCCTCCCCAAATCCAAAGACAGAGATCCGCAATGATCAACACAAAACCGAAGGTCAAAAGAACCTGCTGAAGTTCCTTCATATAAAATCGCCGAAGGAAAAGACTCTGCATGGCAATCCCTACGAGGATAACGGCAACTGAAGAGACGATCGTCGCAAGAAGAAAGTTATCCGTCGCACGCAGGACGGTCAGCCCGATATACGCACTTAGAAGATAAAAAGATCCATGGGCAATGTTGATGATCTTCATCAGCCCAAAAATTAGAGTAAACCCTGCAGCGACGAGAAAAAGCATCATGCTGAAGGACAGGCCGTTGAGTGTTTGGATGATCCAGAAAGCCATCGGCTTCTCTATGATCCGAGCCCTTGATGATGTGCGGGAACCTACCTCAATGGGGTTTCACGGTGTTCGCTAACAACAAAGCGTTGCTCTCTTGCCGGCAAACGTCAGGGGCTATTTTTTGTACGGCCACCACTTCCCGTCTTTTCGAATGATCAGCGGTTCGACACCGTCACCCGATTGTCCATCATGATCGGTGGAAGAGTAGATCCATTCAGCATTCAGTAAACCTTTATACTTCACCTTCTCAAGGGCATCCCTGAGCGCTGCACGATCATCCCTTCCGGCTATCTTGAGGGCTTCCACTACGATCCGCATGGCATCATGCCCGTTTGCATGAAACGACGTAACGTCCGTTTTGCCATACTTTTCCTGGAGGGCCTTCTTAAACGGGTCATAAAGGTTTTTGCGATACGGGTCGTCGGGCGTAAGCTGCTCGGCATATAAAGGCTTCATGCCGTATATAATCCAGCGCCCTTCTTCGACGATCTTGCCCGCCAATTTCACAAATTCGGGAGTTGGAACTCCATGGCTGGCAACCACCGAGGTCGTCATTCCCAACTGTTGGTAGTTTTTCGCAACGACTGCGGCGGGAGTTGCAGAGGTGTACAAGATGATCGCATCGGGGTTGGCGGCTTTGATCTTCATCAGCTGAGGGATCATGTTCGTGTCTTTGGGGTCAAATTTCTCGGTGATGACGATGGAAGCGTGGTACTTGTCGATGGTGTCCATGATGCCATTGGCCCCCATCGTGCCCGATGTATCCGTGCTGTGAAGGAGAGCGACCTTTCGTGCCCCCAGCGTGTTTACCGTGAAATCGAGCATGATTGGAGAAAGACGATAGTCCGTCAGCGGGATACGAAAGACCCATTTCTTCAGGGGAACCGTGATCTCATGGCCTGCGCCAAGAGAGATATTGGGAACCTGTTCGCGTTCAAAAATGGGAATCATGGGCATACAAAAGACTGTCAACGTTGATCCGATGACAATGGGAACGTTCTTGTCACGGATCAGTTTCGTGGCCGCGACCGCTGCATTCGTTGGGTTGCTCTGGTCGTCTTCAATGTAGAGATCAATCTGCCTTCCCAAAACGCCGCCCTTGCGGTTGACCTCTTCCGCTTCGATGGTGATGGCCTCCTTTGTCAGAGTGCCCAGAGCTCCTGCCCATCCGGTGACGCAAAGCACAACCCCTACTTTAATAGGTTCTGCAGCGAACAAGGGATTTCCATTAGGAACCATCAGGGATGAGACAACGAAGACGACCAAAACTGAAGTCTTAAAGAAAGCACCTATCGTACGTCTCATTACAGTCTCCTCCTTTCGCGTTTCTTGTCCTGCACCTCTGGAATCCAGCATCCGACTCCTTTGAGTTTCGGCTTGCTTTTTCCGAACAAATCTCGACGCTTCTTCTATGATGGGTTGAGCATTATTTTTAGTGTATTTTCAGACCTCGATGCGAACAACTCATAGGCCTTTACTGCATCCTGCAATGCCATTCGATGGGTGATGAGGGGAGTCAGATCCAGTTTGCCACCTTCGATCAACGATAGGAGTTGGCCCATATGAATCAGATTGGCTCTTCCCGCCCTTATCTGGAGATTCCGGCGCAGCATATCCCTGAGAGAAATCCCTACCTTCTCGAAGGGAAAGACCCCTACGATTGAGATCCTTCCTGCCGGTTTCACCGACTGGTAGCACGCATCAAACGTTTCAACGCTGCCCACAGCTTCAATCGCCACGTCGGCTCCTTTCCCGTTGGTCATCTTCTTGATCTCATCGACGGCGTTCCTTTGACTGGCGTTGAGCACAACGTCCGCTCCCAGCCGTTTCGCTGCCTGAAGCCGATAATCTACGATGTCGACAGAAACGATCTTACTCGGTCCAAACAGCCTAGCGGCAGCCACCGCACACAGGCCGACCGGTCCCGCCCCAAAGACAGCAACAACATCTCCATGCCGGAGGGATCCGTACTCTGCAGCCTGGTAACCTGTTGACAGGATGTCCCCCACAAATATTGCCTGTTCGTCGGTCAAGCCGGGAGGAATAGGCTGCAAGTTTGCATCGGCCCAAGGCACCTTCAGATATTCTGCCTGAGTCCCGCCATGTCCGCCCCACTGGACTCCGTGACCAAACATCCCGCCGTGATTGCAGAAAACGACGAGACCATTTTTACAATTTTCGCACTCTCCGCATTGCACCGAATAGGAGATAACGACGCGGTCGCCCGGTTTCACCTTTGTCACCCCGGATCCGACTTCTTCCACCACGCCAACCCCTTCATGACCCATGATAGCGTTTTCCTCAAGAACGATTTTCCCTCTTAAGATGTTCAGGTCAGATCCGCAGATTGTGGAATTTGTTATTCTGACCAGGGCATCCTTGCGATCTTCTACTTTGGGCTTCGGCACATCAGCCATTCTCACTGAACCAGCTCCATCGAAAACTACTGCCTTCATCTCTTTCTGCCTCCTCACACGGGGTTTTTCGCAGGTTTCCTCAGGGCATGCAAGGCGATCTGGACTCGCGATTTGCCGGCAATCTCTTATCGGGTCACCCTTTGCCGTTCTTTAGGATGATGGATCCATAGCCTCTGCTGATATCCCTCTATTCAGCCTTGTTTACTTCTTAGGCATCCAGTATTGATCCACATCCGGAATGATGTCAACCACGACGTTATTATATTTCCCTTCCTTTTTCTCCACGCGCTCGATAAATGTGTTAAAAATCACGTTCTGGTCTCCGTCAAATCGGATGGGGCCTCTGGGGGCTTCAAATTTCACACTCCGAAGGGCCTTCAAGAATGCCTCTTGATTCTCAATGTTTCCTTTCACGGCATCCAAGGCCTTCATGATGAACTTGGCGCCCACATATCCCCCCTCGGATAACGACCCCGGGTCGTAGTTATACTTCTTTCGATATTCCGTGACAAACCTTTTGTTTTCCGGAGAATCGTAGCCAATGCAATAACGCGCATAGCTTTCTATCCCCAAAGCCGCATCTTTCTGTGAAGGGAGATTGGCTTCATCGGTGACACCTTCCTCACAAAAGAGCTTCAGTTTTTCCTTTAAGCCATACTCCTGGTATTGATTGACGAACCGGATGGCATCACTCCCGGCAAAAAAGGCCCACGTCCGGTCAACCTTTCCGACATAATTGGCTATTTTCGCCAAGTAGGGGGCGAAATCGTTTGTTCCGAGGGGAGGGTAGATCTCTTCGATAACCTCCCCCCCCATGAATTTAAACGTTTTTTTGAAGCCGTCTCCTTTTTCATGACCCGCCGCATAATCCGATCCGATCATAATCACTTTCCTGGCCCCCATTTTGGCATAGGCATACCAGCCCCCGGCCCGATCCTGCTGGCCGTTGGCGAAGGAGGTTCTGAAAATGAACGGACTGCGCTGTTCCTGCGTCAGTTTTGTGGCGCCGGCATTGGTGATTACCAAAGGAATCTTTTTTTCGGTCACATAATCCCTGAGCGCATAGGCCACCCCGCTGCTGATGATTCCGGCCAGAATACGGACCTGATCCTTCTCGACCAATTTCTTCGCCTTCACCAGTCCAACTTCCGGCTTGCCTTCCGAATCCTCATCAATAAAAATAATCTGCCTGCCTGCTACTTTGTTCCCGACTTCGTCCAGATAGAGCTTGAACCCATCTCTCAAGTCGCTCCCAAACTTCGCAAAGACTCCGACGTAAGGAGCCAGATATCCGATCTTGATGGGCTCCGCGGCCTCAGCCTTTTTCAGACCTCCAAGAATAAGAGAAAAAAGAAAAACAAATATGATCGTCAGCAGCAACCCTTTTCTCATTTTTTCATACCTCCTTTGTTTTTTTTAAGCAGATGAAGGGCTCAACGGCTAATCTCGCACCACCTCCTCTTTCAATGAGATCTCCCAAAGGGCTGGGTTTTCCTCCTCTCTCTGGCGGATGGGCGGAATCGTCTTAGCATCCGCTGCGAGCTTCTGACCGGAACAAATATTCTTCTCTTCAAACCGCCGAACCCCATCTTCCCAAATCAATAACGCCTGAAGTCAAACTTTTTCGTACCAGCTTTCCCTGGGGTTGTCAAGAAAAAATCGAGGCCGAGGACTTCAGTCCATGCTTTCGATGATAATCTCAGCGGCAAGCCTCGCACCGATCCCTGGAAGCAAACTACACTTTTCAAAACCTTTCGCCCTCGCAAAGGCCTCCATGTTTTCTTCGCTGGCCGCAGGATCCATATAACATCCAAAGATGACCTCTTCTTGGATCTTAGGGCATAACACAGAACCGACTTGCTCTTCGAAGCGGGGCATGAATTTCCGGGCAGCCATGATCGTTGCACGAGTCCGTTCGTAATCGAGCATGTCATCGCTCCCAAAATAGAGCCCGAGGGCAATCAGTGCTCCGGTCACACCTCCGCACATCCAGCCGGTCCCTCCAAATCCTGGAAAAGGGGACAGGGCTCTTATAATCTTCATATTGCCCAGACCAAATTCTTCCATCACGGCAAGGGCTGTTCCCTTCGGGCAATTACGAGCAAGAAAATTATATTCCTCGCCACACCGCTGAACGCGATCAAGGATCTGCTGCCTGTGAGCCAAGATCTCATGCCGGTTCAGTTTCTTTCGAAGGCCCTTCTCCCCAGCCAATCTTTTATACCTGGCCTCAATAGCTTGAAGATCCCAGACTCTTTCAGCCAGTTCCCGTACCCTTGTCTTTAGTGCTTCGTAGTCTGCCATAACTTTTCTGCCTCCTTTTCAGTTATCGTTAAAGAGAGGGTCGATTAACTTCTCCTTCAAGTAATAATTGGAGGGAATGAGATGATGTGATTTTGCATTTTCGGCTAATCCCATGCACAGACCCAGCGACCTTGAATTTGTCTCTTGAGCAGTTTTTCCGCGACGTCATTAATGTCTTCCAATTTGAACTTATGGGCAACGAGCCGATCAAGTTTCAGATCGTGTGTCATTGCCATGTGGACAAGTCTTGGTATATCCACGTGCGTCGAGATCATCCCGTAGAGAGTTCCGAGTATGGATTTCTGGTGGAGTGGCAGAAACACGAGCGGGAGGTTGGTCGTTTGGTTGTGAGGCGTAAGGCCAGCAAGGACAACTTTTCCACCCATTCCGATTGACCAGTAAGCCTGAATGATGGCGCCGGGGTCTCCAATCGCCTCGAATGCAAAATCTGAACCTCCGCCTGTGATCTCCTGGATTTTAGGCACCGGGTCCTCTTTTGCGTTGCAGATAAAGTGAGTCGCACCGAACTCTCTTGCCAGGTTTCCCTTGCTTTCTTCTATGTCCACTGCGATCACCGGATTGGCGTGGCGTAAGACACAGGCGCGAAGAATGTTCAGGCCGACACCTCCAAGCCCGTAAACGGCAACCTTATCCCCTGGCTGAACCTTGGCACAATTGGTCACCGTCCCCCAGCCGGTTGGAATGCAACAACCCATCAGGCAGGCGTATTCCAGCGGAAAACTCTTTGGTATGGGAATTAATCCACCCTCCGGAGCAACGGTATAGTTGGAAAATCCGGATACGTAATTGCCATGACGGACCATCTGTCCATTCCTGTCTTTAATTCGAGAGGTCCCGTCAAGCAGCATTCCTTCAATGAAGTACTTAAATGTCCCGGTGCAAATATTGCCCCTGCCCCTGCGACATTGTGGACATTCTCCGCAGGGCACCATCCAGGTCGCGACAACATGGTCGCCTTTTTTCACCCGGGTGCAACCCGGCCCCACTTCTTCCACGACTCCCGCGCTTTCATGTCCGGCCACGAGCGGCAACAT
>Ga0187773_10000929_pt1 | contig 11751 bp, 7 predicted proteins | sample 0216_BV02_MP05_1_FD_133133 | JGI IMG/M metagenome (GOLD analysis project Ga0187773, IMG submission 133133) | Tropical peat soil microbial communities from peatlands in Department of Meta, Colombia - 0216_BV02_MP05_10_MG | ecosystem: Environmental > Terrestrial > Soil > Wetlands > Peat | place...
ACACCGAGGAACAACAGCAGAAAGGGATTGTCGAGCACTCGTTGCATCGCCGGAACGGCGTGCTCGCGGTTTCCGGGACCCGTGGTCTTGGCTGCGGACATGGTTCACACCTCCATAGCGAATCTAACCCGTTGGACGCTTGGCGCCGATCGGCGGCTTTTTTCGGTCTGGCGCCGCTCGATCGCTGCTGCGAATTTAAAACCGCTTCCGGAACTAAACTGATTGACCTAGATCAATTCGATCAAAAATGTTTTAAACTTCAGCGCCGGTCGAATCGACACTCGCATCACATTGAAAACTTAAAATAGCAGGCATGCGACAATTCGCCATGATCTACATCAAGCACCCTGCCACGGTCGCCGGTAAAAAACTCCCGGCCATCGCGGCAACGACGCGACGCTTCTAGTCTGACGACACCGTGACCGATCAAACCTCTCTTCCCGCCGCTGCATCGAACCGCGCGCGCAACCTGTATACGCTGCTGATCTTCGCGGCCCTGGTGCTGGTGATGATCGTGGTGACCGTCAGCGCGTATCTGCGTCTGGCCGGCAGCGGGCTCGGTTGCACCGAATGGCCGGCGTGTTACGCGCTGATCCAGTCGCGCGACGGAACGACGACGCTCGCGGCGGCGCACCTGGTGCCGCCGTGGGCCACCGTGACACACCGGCTGGCGGCGAGCACGCTCGGTCTGCTGGTGCTCGGCATCGTGGCGAGCGCGCTGCGACGGCGCCGCGAACCGGAACAGAGTCTGGCGATCCCGTTCGCGCTGCTGGCGCTCACCGTGTTCCTGTCGCTTTTGGGTTATCGCACGCCGTCGCCGCTGATGCCGTGGGTTGCGCTCAGTAACCTGCTCGGCGGCATGGCGATGCTGGCGATGCTGTGGTGGCTCGGGAGCCGTTCGGTTTCCGCCGGCGTGGCGAGCGACGCCGCGCGCCGGCTGCGGCCATGGGCGTTTGCGGGCATGGTCGTGGTGTTCCTGCAGATCGCGCTCGGCGGCTGGGTCAGCGCCAATTTTGCCGCGCTCGCCTGCACGAATTTTCCCGGCTGTGGCAACTTTCCGTGGCTCGACGGCCCGTGGCGCGAGAGTTTCAATCTCGCGCGCACGCTCCCGGTGACCGACGGCGGCGCGGTGATCGTGGGTGACACCGGCAAGATAATCCATCTGGCACACCGGGTGGGGGCGTTGGTCACTTTCCTATATATAGGATGGCTAGGCTGGCGCGCGCTCGTGCCGGGCGCCCCCACCCGCTCCACCGGCGTGGCGATGCTGACCTTGCTGGCGCTGCAGATCCTCGTGGGAATCTGGGCAGTCGCGTCCGGCCTGCCCTTGATCGTCGTCGCTCTGCACAACGGCGTCGCCGCGTTATTATTGTTGAGCGTGGTGAATCTGTTTCATCTCTTAACCCCAAAAACCTGAACCTTATGACACGACGCACGAGTGCACCGAAGCGGGGGTTCGTGTCAGGGCGACCTGAATATGGAAACCGCCGTTTCGAGCTCGCATAGCAAGCCCATGGCCCTGTGGCTACTCGCATGCTGCGCGCTGATCTTCGCCATGGTCGTGCTCGGCGGCGTGACGCGCCTGACCCGCTCCGGCCTGTCCATCGTCGAGTGGGACCCGATCGTGGGCGCGATCCCGCCGCTCACCGAGGCGCAATGGGAAGACGCCTTCAGCCAATACAAACGCACGCCCGAGTATCGCAAGGTCAACTTCGGCATGTCGCTGCACGAATTCAAAGGCATTTTCTACGTGGAGTGGGCGCACCGCCTGCTCGGGCGGCTGATCGGGGTGGTGTTCTTCGTGCCGTTCGTTTACTTCCTGATCCGCCGCCAGATTTCGCGCGAGCTCGTGCCCAAGCTGGTGACGATGTTTGTCCTCGGCGCGCTGCAGGGCGCGATGGGCTGGTACATGGTCAAGAGCGGGCTCGTGGACGATCCGCACGTCAGCCCGTACCGGCTCACGGCGCACCTCGCTTTTGCCGTCGTCATCTACGCCTACATATTATGGACGGCGCTTGGCTTGCTGCAGCCGCGCGCGCCAACGCCACCTGCACTCGCCGCGATACGCCGCTTCGCCGTTGGCGTCACGCTGCTGATTTTCGTGATGATCCTCTCGGGCGGGTTCGTCGCCGGCAACAAGGCGGGTTTCGCGTTCAACACCTTTCCGCTCATGAACGGGCGCTTCTTCCCCGGGGGCCTGTACGCGATGCAGCCGTGGTGGATCAATCTGTTCGAGAACCTCGCGACCGTGCAGTTCAACCACCGGATGATCGCCTACGCGCTGTGCCTGGTGATCCCGGTGTTCTGGCTGACCGCGCGGCGCTACCTGCTACCGGCGCAGGCGGCACTGGCGACGCACTGGCTCCTCGGCTGGCTTGCGGTGCAGATCACCCTCGGCGTCACCACGCTGCTGTATGTGGTGCCGATCCCGCTGGCCGCGGCGCACCAGGCCGGCGCGCTAGTGCTTTTCAGCCTCGCGCTTTACTCGCTGCACACGCTGAACGTTCGTCGTCCCTAATCCGGTTTCCGCACCTGCAACAGCCGTTGGATTTCTTCGGGCGGCTGTGGCCGGCTGAACAGAAAGCCCTGCATCACGCGGCATCCGCGGGCGTGCAGGAAATCGCGCTGTGCCTCGGTCTCCACGCCTTCGGCGATCATGTCGAGCTTCAGGGTTTGCGCCAGCGCAATGATCGCGGCGGTGATAGCGCTGTCGTCGGGGTCGCGCGGGATATCGCGCACAAACGCGCGGTCGATCTTGAGGGTGTCGATCGGCAGGCGTCGCAGATAGGAGAGCGATGAGTAACCGGTGCCGAAGTCATCCACCGCCATGCGCACACCAAGCGCATTCAGCGCCTCCAGCGCCTCGACGGCGGCGGGCGCATGCCGCACCAGCACGCCTTCGGTGATTTCCAACTCCAGCCTCGCCGGGTCACCGTCGAATTTTTCGACGGCGCGTCTGACCGTGGCCGTCAGATCGTGCCCCTGAATCTGGCGCGGCGAGAGATTGACCGAGAGTCGCAACCTGCGCCACCCCTGCGCGTGCCAGGCGGCGATCTGGGCGCACGCGGTTTGCAGCGCCCACTCTCCGGCCGGCACGATCAGGCCGGTCTCTTCCAGGAGCGGGATGAAATCGCTCGGCATGACCAGCCCGAACTCCGGGTGCTGCCAGCGCAGCAGCGCCTCGACGCCGACGATGGCGCCGGTCTCGACGTCGAATTGCGGCTGGTAATAGAGGCGGAATTCGCCCTGATCGAGCGCGCGGCGCAGGCTCGATTCAAGCGTCAAGCGCTCAAAGGCGCGCGCGCTCATGTCCGCCGAGTAGAACTGATAGGTGTTCTTGCCGAGCTCCTTCGCGCGGTACATGGCGATGTCGGCGTTTTTCAGGAGCGTGCTGGCGTCCTCGCCGTCGTTCGGGAACAGACTCATCCCGATACTCGCGGTCACGTAGAGCGTATGGTGATCGACCTCGAACGGCGGGGCCAACGCCTGCAACACCTTCTGGGCCACGCCGGCAACATCGTCCGCGGAAGCGACGTCATCGAGCAGGATCACGAACTCGTCTCCACCGAAACGCGCCACGGTGTCGCCCTCGCGCACGCTCGCCTGGAAGCGCGCGGCGAGCTGCTGCAGCAGGCGGTCACCCACCTCATGGCCGAGCGTGTCATTGATGGTTTTGAAGCGGTCCAGGTCCACGAACAGCACCGCCGTTCGCCGCTGGCGCCAGCGCGCGCCCGCGAGCGACTGCTTCAGACGATCGAGCAGCAGCGTTCGGTTCGGCAGCTCGGTGAGCGGGTCGTGCTGCGCCATGTAGGCGAGACGCTCCTGCGTCTCCATGCGCTCGGTGATGTCCTTGCCCGTGGCGACGAAATGCGCGATCCGGCCGTCGACATCCTTGAGCGGCGTGATGGTCTTTTCCTCGTAATACAGCGAACCGTCCTTGCGGCGATTGACGAACACGTCGTTGAACACGTTGCCGGCCAGAATGGTTTTCCACAGATTTTCGTAGAAACGCGGGCCCTGCCGGCCGGACTTGAGCAGGTTCGTCTTGCGCCCCACGGCCTCGGCAAAGGCGTAGCCGGTGACCTGTTCGAACGTCGGGTTGACGTATTCGATGACGCCGTCGCGGTTGGTGATTTGCACGGCGTCGGCGGTCTGTTCGAGCGCGCGCGAAAGTTTCTGCATCTGGGTCTCGGCCTTCTTGCGTTCGGTGATGTCCTGCCCGACCAGGAGCAGGCAATCGACGTCGTCGATCCGGATCCGCTCGATGCCGCACAGCAGATTGCGCACCTCTCCGGATTTCATGCGGAACGGGAGTTCCAGTTCATGTATCGCGCCCTCCCGGCGCATGCGCTCGATCAGCCGCGCCCGATCCTCTCCGCCAACCCAGACGTCGAGATCGCGAGAAGTGCGTCCGATCACCTCCTCGCGCGTCCAGCCGCCGGTGCGCAAAAACGCCGGGTTCACGTCCAGGAACCGTCCGTCTTCCAGCCGGGAAACGCTGATGATCATGGCACTGGCGTTGAAGATCTTCCGGAGACGATCTTCCGAGTGGCGCAGCGCGCGCTCGGCGAGCACACGCTCGGTGACGTCGGTGATGAACCCCTCGAGCCGCAACAGCTCGCCGGACGGGCTGAACACGCCCTCGCCCTGCTCCCATACCCATCGAGTCCGACCGTCCGCGGTCGCGACCCGGTACAGCAATTGGAACGGCCGTTTGTCCGCGACCGCGGTCTGCACGTCCCGCCAGACCTGTTCCCGGTCGTCGGAATGAATCAGTTGCGCATAAGTGACGCGGCGGGTGCGCACGAAGTCGTCCGGCGCGTAGCCGGTCAGCTCGCGTATGCCGTCGCTGATGAATTCCAGCGTCCAGTTCGGGTCGTTGAGGCAGCGGTACACCGCCCCCGGCAGGTTGTTCATGAGCGTTGACAACGTTCGCTGGCTTTCCTGCAAGGCCGCGGTGCGCTCGTCCACCGCGCGCGCGAGCACGCGCGCCTGCGACTGAACGCGATAAAGCATGTACATCAGGCTCGCCAACAGCAGGCCGCCACCGAGCCAGATAAGCAGCGGTGTCAGCCATGAGGATCCCGGCGGGCCGGCTTTCCACGCCACGCGCAGCCGCCAGTGATTGTCCCCCGCCTGAACAGTTACCGACCGGCTCCAGGCAAGCGGCGCTGTTGCCCCGAAGAAAATTTGACCTTGGGCGTCTTCCAGCTGCAGCGCCATGCCGGCGTCGAGAATGTCGGAGGCCCGCTCCACCAGCTTGGTGACATCGAAAACACCCTGAACATGGCCGACCGGTCGTCCGTTTCGAAACAGTGGCGCGCGCACCACCACCGACAGACCATCCTGGATCACCTGGACCGGATCGCCGACGGTCGTGCGCCGCTCCTCGACTGCCTTGCGCAGAAACGACGCGTCCGGCCTGCTATACATGTTGAGCCCAATGGCATTCCGGTTGCCCGCGCGCGGATAAAAATACCGCAGCACTCCAGCGGCGTCGCCATAGGCGTAGCCCTTGGCGCCACCGCCGATCTGCATCAAGGTCGCGGCGAAATTATCGAATTCGGCGAGATCCGGCGGCTTGCGCGTGGCCAGCATGAAGCCCTGCAGCGCTTCCACGGTGTTGATGCGCTGCTCCATGCCGAGCTCGAGCCGGTGCCAGACGTCGACCAGCTCCTGGTCCAGCCGCAACGCGTCATTCTCGCGCGCCTGCCGCTCGGCGTAGACCTGCAGCAGGGTCAGCGTGGCGAGCCCGAGTATCGCGACAATGAAGACGACGATCCAGCCGCGACTCGTGTCAGGCGCGAAACCGGTCTTGGACTGCCGGGTGAACGAGGAATCGGTCGACTTCACATCCGCACTCCTTCGGGCGGGCGCGATATGTCACAAAATCTATGCGGCTATGCCTTATATTTAAAGATAGATCACTGGGACACCCGCCGAATGGCACTCATCGTCGGACCGCCCGTGATCTGCATCAAGTACATGCCCGTTGTCTTCCTGTTAAAAAACCGGATTCCATAATCGTCTCCAAGACCCTGGGTTTAAATCGATGCAAACTCCGAGAATGCCGTTACCGGCCGATTCGAACTGGACGGTTTTCGCCGCCGCTCCGCACCGCATGCTGTTCCTGCCCGGGGCGGCGCAGGCGGTGTTGGCAATGGCGTTCTGGCTCGCGGAACTGCTCGGACGCGCCGGCCTCGTGCCGCTGCCGCCCATGGCGATCACGTCCACCTGGGCGCATGTCTTCCTCATGCTGTTCGGATTGTTCCCGTTTTTTATCTTCGGATTTCTGTTAACCGTGTACCCGCGCTGGATGAACGGGCCGGCGGTGCCGGCGTCGCGTTACGTCCCGGTTTTTCTTTTTCTCACCGGTGGCATGATTCTGTTCTACCTTGGTCTGTTTACCGCGCGCGCGGTGGTCGAGCTTGGGCTGCTGCTGCAACTGGCCGGCTGGGGCATCGGCCTGGTCGCGCTGTTCGCGGTCTTCCGGCGCGCACCGAAGCGCGGCGCGCACGAGGTGGCGCTGAACTTCGCGCTGCTGGCCGCCGTCGCCGGGATACTGAGTTTCTTCCTCGGCTTGGCGACCGGCTCGGGATGGTCCATGCTGCTGGCGCGCGAGTTCGGCCTGTGGCTGTTTCTGGTGCCGGTCGTGTTCGTCGTAAGCCACCGCATGATCCCGTTCTTCAGCAGCACGGCGCTCGCCGGTTACACGGCGGTGCGGCCTTCGTGGAGCTTGCCGCTGCTGGGCGTGGGCGCGGTCGGGCACGCCGCACTTGAGCTGCTCGGCTATCCGCAATGGCTGTTCCTGTTCGACGCGCCGCTGCTCGTCATGGCGATCCACCACAGCCGGCTGTGGAAGTTCCGCCGCAGCTTCGAGGTGCGCCTGCTGGCGATGCTGCACGTCGCATTCCTGTGGTTTGGCATCGCCATGGCGCTGTACACCGCGCAGAGCCTGGTGCTGCTCGTCGGCAACGTCTGGATCCTCGGACGCGCTCCGTTGCACGCGCTCGGCATCGGTTTCGTCACCGGCATGATGGTCGCGATGGCCTCGCGCGTGACGCTCGGCCACTCGGGCCGCGCGCTCGCGGCCGACAATCTCACCTGGCGCGTTCTGTTCGGCGTCAATCTCGCGGCGGCTCTGCGCGTCGGCGCGGAATTCCTGCCGCTCGGCATCGCCGGCACGCTGAACGCGTTGGCCGCGGCCACCTGGCTCGTCGCGCTCGGGCCGTGGGTGTGGCGCTACCTGCCGATGTACCTGCGCCCGCGTACCGACGGAAAACCCGGTTAACCCCGTGTGGCTTAAATACCTGCATATCGCCTGTGTGGCGTTATCCATCAGCGGCTTCACCGTGCGGGGCATTTGGATGATTCGTGAGTCACCCTGGCTCCGGAAAAAATGGGTCAGAATCGCGCCGCACGCTATCGACACGCTGCTGCTCGGCGCCGGCATCGGGCTGGCGATCCAGATCCGGCAATACCCGTTCGTGCACGGCTGGCTCACCGCCAAGGCGCTGGCGCTCGTCGCTTACATCGTGATTGGCGCAATCGGTCTCAAATACGGCAAGACCAGAAAAATCCGCATCGCCGCCTGGCTGGCCGCCATCGTCATCTTCGGTTACATCGTGCTGGTGGCGCTCACGCGCCAGGCGTTTCCCTTTGGGGTCTAGCGCGTTTTGGCGGCGATCGGCCGCGCGTTTGATCTAAATCAACCTGACGCCGCGCGAAATAAGCTAGTTTGAACCGTGTAAGAGGCCAATCCGTCCCATGATCCGTACATCTTTTCCCCTGCTCACGATCCGTGGTCGCGAACTTCTGCCCGTCATCCAGGGCGGCATGGGCGTGGGCATCTCCGGCCACCGGCTCGCCGGCGCCGTCGCCCGCGAAGGCGCGGTCGGCACCATCGCCAGCGTCGACCTGCGGCGCCTGTATCCGGACATCATGCAGCGCCTGCGCAAATGCCACGACCCGAAAGTGCACAGCGCCGCGAACATCGAGGCACTGGACCGCGAGATCCGCGCCGCCCGCGAGATCGCGCCCGACGGATTCGTCGCCGTGAACGTGATGCGCGCGCTGTCGAATTACGCCGAGCTGGTGGTGCAGGCCTGCAAGAGCGGGGCGAACGCGATCATCGCCGGCGCCGGCCTGCCGCTCGACCTGCCCGACCTCACGGAAAAGTTCAAGAACGTCGCGCTGATCCCGATCCTGTCGGAAGAACGCGGCGTGCGCGCCGTGCTCAGGAAATGGATGCGCAAGGGGCGGCTGCCGGATGCGATCGTGATCGAACATCCGCGCTATGCCGGCGGGCATCTCGGCGCCACGCGCCTGGAAGAGGTGGACGATCCGAAATTCGATTTCACGCGCGTGCTCGAGGAAATCCGGCGCGTGTTCCAGGAGCTGGGCATCGCCCTCGGCCGCATTCCCTTGATCCCGGCGGGCGGCATCAACTCATTCCAGAAACTCAAGGAGCTGTTCGACCTGGGCGCGGGCGGCGCGCAGATCGGCACGCCGTTCGCGGTCACGGAGGAATGCGACGCGCATCCCAATTTCAAGAAGGTGCTGGCGGAGGCGAAACCGGAAGAGATCGTCACCTTCATGAGCGCGGCCGGCCTGCCGGCGCGCGCGGTCCTGACGCCATGGCTGAAAAATTACCTGGCGAAGGAAAAGAAGCTGCGCGACAAAGCCCGCCCCGAATGCGCCCAGTGCCCGAGCCGCCTCGAATGCCTCGCCCATTGCGGCTTCAAGGACGGCAATCCGCACGCCGGCCAGTTCTGCATCGAAACCCAGCTGGCGGCGGCGCAGCGCGGCAATATCCAACAGGGGCTGTTCTTCCGCGGTTCGGAATCTCTGCCGTTCGGCGCGAGCATCCGCAAGGTTCATGACCTGCTCGAGTATTTGCTCACCGGGAACGCGCCGCCGGCGCCAGTTTGATTCCGATTCACAGGCGACCGCCATGAAAAATCCCGATGTCTTCCCCTACCCCGGCACGCCGACCACGGCCGACGGGTCGGCCGTGGTGGTGTGGGTCGAGCAGAACATCTCCCAGGGCGCCTGTGCCTATCCGATCACGCCGTCCACCAACATGGGTACGGGCTACCAGCTCGCCTGCGCCAACGGCGCCAGAAATTTGTGGAAAGAGGAACTGTTCTTCCTCGAACCCGAGTCGGAGCACAGCTCGGCCTCGGCCTGCGAGGGCTTCGCCCTCGCCGGCGGGCGCGTGACCAACTTCACTTCCGGTCAGGGCCTGGTGCTCATGAAGGAGGTGCTGTACACGATCTCCGGCAAGCGCCTGCCGGTGGTGTTCCACATCGGGGCGCGGGCGCTGACTTCGCAATCGCTCAACGTGCATGCCGGCCATGACGACGTCATGGCGGTGTCCGACTGCGGCTGGGGCATGCTGTTCGCGCGCAACGCCCAGGAGGCGCAGGATCTGGGACTGATCGCGCGGCGCGCGGCCGAAAATTCGCGCACGCCGTTCATGAACATCCAGGACGGCTTCCTCACCACGCACACCATCGAGAACGTGCGCCTGGCCGAACCGGCGCTGATGCAGCAGTTCACCGGCGATCCGCGCGAAAAGCTCGCGAGCTTTTTCGATCCCGACCGGCCCCTCATGAGCGGCGTGGTGCAGAATCAGGACGCGTACATGAAGGGCAAGATCGCGCAGCGCTATTACTACGATGAGGTGCCACAGCATCTGGGCGCGGCGTTCGACGAATTTTACCGGCTCACCGGCCGCCGCTACGGCTTCATCGACACTTACCGTCTGGAAGACGCCGAGTTTGCCATCGTCGGCCTCGGCTCGGTGATGGAAACCGCGGTTCCTGCAGTCGACTTGATGCGCGAGCAGTTCGGCTGGAAGGTCGGGTTGCTGCACGTCACCAGCTTCCGGCCGTTCCCGGGGCGCGTGATCGTCGAAGCACTCAAAAACTGCAAAGCCTTCTCGGTCATCGAGCGCATGGACAACCCGCTGGCCAAGGACAATCCGCTGACGACCGAAATCAAGGCCGCCTTCAGCGACGCCATTGCCGGCATGAACGACTACCCTGAAATCGGGCGCGTGCCGAAAATTTATTCCGGCGTCTACGGTTTGGGCAGCCGCGACACCCGCGTGGGTGACCTGATCGCCTGCGTGCAGAACATGGTGGCGGAAGGCGGCAAGCCGTTTTTCTCGCTCAACATCCTGCACCCGACAGCGCTCCCGCGCCAGCTCGACCCGGACGTGCGCCCGCGCGGCGCGTTCTCCATGCGCGGCCACTCCGTGGGCGGTTACGGTTCGGTCACGACGAATAAAGTCATCGCCTCGCTGGTGGAGGAGATTTTCGGGCTCCACGTCCAGGCCTACCCCAAGTACGGCTCGGATAAGAAAGGCCTGCCGACCACCTATTACCTCACGGTCGCGGCCGAACCGATCCGCGAGCATTCGGAGCTGGACCACGTCGACTTCGTGCCGGTGCACGACATCAACGCCTTCGGCGGCGCCGATCCGCTGCACGGCTTGAACGCCGGTGGCAGCCTGTTCCTGCAGAGCCGCGGCGAAATCGACGCCGACGTGTGGGCTCGTCTCCCGGCCGAGGCGCGCACCACGATTTTGCACCGGGGACTGCGGGTGTTTTACCTCGATGCGGTGAAGATCGCGCGCGAGCTGGCGGCAACCCCGGACCTGCAACTGCGCATGCAGGGCATCGTGCTGCTCGGCATATTCCTGCGCGTCGCGCCGTTCGTGCGCGCCGGAGGCCTGACCGAGCCGCAGCTGTGCGAGGGCGTGGAGAAGGCGCTGCGCAAATATTTCGGCCGCCGCGGCGACAAAGTGATCGCCGCCAACCTGTCGGCGGTGAAGCAGGGTTATTTCAACGTGCGCGAGCTCGACCTCGCGCGCCTCCCGCACGCCGCACGGGCGATGCGCGCCTGAGAGGCAAGAACTATGGGCGACATCCTGGACCGGTTTCGAAGCGATTTTCTCGAGCGCGAGGTGTTCGAGCGCGAAGTGGTGCGCGCCTACGCCGACGGCAGCGCCGAGGCCTGTCTGCCGGCGAATCGCGACACCGCGCTGTCCTGGATTCCGCCGGCGACCGCGGCGCGGCGCGACTTCCCCAGTATCGCCCCGGACCTGCCGCTGCTCGACGCCGAGAAGTGCGTCGGCTGCATGGAATGCGTGACGATCTGCCCGGACACCGCGATCCTGGCCAAGGTAGTGCCGGCACGCGAGCACGCAGCGCTGATCGATAAACTCAAATCGGCCGAGCACGGCGAGTTCATCGCGCATCAATTCGCCAGGACCACGAAGTATTTCGACGTACCGGCGCGCAAGGGCAAGGAAAGCGGGATGTTTTATCTCGTCACCGATCCCTCGAAGTGCAAGGGCTGCGGCGAGTGCGTCACCGCCTGCGGCGACCACGACGCGCTGCGCCTGGTGCCCAAGACCGACGCGAATCTCGCGCAATTCCGGGCCGCGACCCGGCTGTACCCCGAGCTGCCGGACACGCCGCGCGACTACATCCAGGACAAGGTGCTGCCGGACATGATGCTCGCGGAATCCACGCATCTCTACTGCGGCGGTGCGGCATCGTGCATGGGCTGCGGCGAGGCCACCGCGATCCGCATGATGCTGGCCGCCACATCCTTTATATATGGCGGGCAGGCCATGGGCATCGTCGCCGCCACCGGCTGCAACACCGTGTTCGGCTCGACCTATCCGTACAATCCCTACCGCGTGCCGTGGACCAATTCGCTGTTCGAAAACGCGCCGGC
>Ga0187773_10000930_pt1 | contig 11748 bp, 9 predicted proteins | sample 0216_BV02_MP05_1_FD_133133 | JGI IMG/M metagenome (GOLD analysis project Ga0187773, IMG submission 133133) | Tropical peat soil microbial communities from peatlands in Department of Meta, Colombia - 0216_BV02_MP05_10_MG | ecosystem: Environmental > Terrestrial > Soil > Wetlands > Peat | place...
AACGACGTAGACGTATGTGCCCTGAGGACCTCGTTGAATGGCGGGAGTCGGCACGACCGTGGCCCCGCGTATGACATCGACGAGCAGGCGGGCATTGACGAACTGGTTGGGGAAGAGCCCGTTGTCCTTGTTGGGAAACAGCGCCTTGAGCCGGACCGTGCCGGTGGCTGGATCGATCTGATTGTCCGCGGTAAGCAGGTGTCCCGTTGCCAGTTTTCGCCGCTGGTCGCGGTCGTAAGCCTCAACCGGCAGACGCTCGCCGGTCTTGAGCTTCTCGAGCACCGGCGGGAGGCTGTCCTCGGGAATGGGAAAGATGACGGCAATGGGCTCCAACTGGGTGATCACGGCCAGCCCGGTCGTATCGCCGGCGTGAACGATGTTGCCCGGATCCACCTGGCGCAACCCGATTCGGCCGCTGACCGGCGCCGTGATCCGTGAGTACGTGAGCTGCAGCTTGGCGTTGTCGATCTGCCCCTGATCGATCTTGAGCGCTCCTTCCAACTGGCGGACCAGATACTTCTGGTTATCCACCTGCTGGATTGCTATCGAATCCTCCCCGGCCAGCAGCTCGAAGCGCTCAAGGTCCACTCGGGCGTTGTTGAGCTGGGCCTCGTCTCGGGCCATCTGTCCCTCCGCCTGCGTCAACTGGACTTGAAATGGCCGCGGGTCAATCTCCGCCAAGAGATCTCCCTTCTTGACCATCTGCCCTTCTTCGAAGAGAACTTTCATCAGCTCGCCGTCAACGCGGGTTTTCACGGTGACGGTATTGAGCGGAGTCACCGAACCGAGTCCGGTGACATAAATGCCGATATCTCCCTCCTTGGCGGCCACTGCCACAACGGGTAAACCCGCTGGGGAAGGAGCGGCCTTCTGCCCGGGCGGACGCGCTGTCCCGTTGCTCGCCCTGGTCGCGTGGGCAAGGTAGACGCCGATCCCTATGAGACCGGCGGCCAGCACCCAGATCCACCGACGCCTGAGCAAAGCACGCCATGGGGTCCGCGCCGGCACGTCGTTCTTCTGGGGATCTGGTTCGAAGGTCATAGTCATAGCCTCACGGAAAACCGCCTTGGCGAAGAGCGCTCAGCCTGCCGGCTGAACCACATCGCCGCTCTTGCCTTCCGGGCTCACGGCTTGCTCCATCGGAGTCGTTCTTCGAATCATACCTATTAAACCAGCCGGAGATTCTTCTCCGCTTCGAATTCCCGACACTTCCTAGAACCGGGATCGTTTCCGGGGAACGATCCGCACATCCGGTGGCTGAGCGGGGAGATATTAAGACAGAAACGGATAAAATTCCAGCGCCAGGAATGGAAAGGGAACTCTCACGACGTCCAGTCGTAGCCTCGTTCCTCCAGAGGAAGAGATGAGAGCTGATAATTCAAGACTTGGCACGCCAGAACGATCCCCGCGGGGTCGAGATGATCGACAGCGATGAGAAGATTCTGGTCTCTACGTACTCCTCCACCACTCCTCGGGGCGAGCAAGGACTCCTGGGATACGAAATCCGAGCCCCTCCTGACTCCCCTCTCGGACGAGGTTGTTGCCGGCGTCTTCCTCCGATACGAGGAAGAAGACCCCGCTGCTGAATGCCACCACAAGGCGGAGAGCGGCAGTGAACCTCGGCCCCTGACCCTTCTGCGTTGCGAGAATGGAGGCATCCTGGTGATGTTGGGCCCCAAACGGAAGCGGCGTCGCGCTCGGCGCTCACGGTGAACTAGCATGAGGCAAGACCCATCCTGGCCGAGGTCCCCGGGAGTTTCCTCGATAATGTATACGAAGGCGTTCATCCGACTCTTCCTCCATGGTCGCGCGCCCTGGATGACCCGGCCCGCCGTTCAGCATCGCTGTTTCCGCGCTTCAGCACTCCCGTCCCCGTCCGTCACAGAACGAGTTAGAATAAAAAAATGTAGGGTTCACTCCGCAACTCTTGCGTGAAAAGTTCCGCCACGAGGTTTGCGCGTGTTACATGGGAGGAGGCAGGTCACCATGGCAGAGCCGGAGCTGGAGAAGGAGCCGGAGCGCGAAGAGCTTCCGCGGGCCCTTCCCCTCGTCCTCGAGATCATGGCGGGTCAGGCGAGCGAGGGATTGGTGGATATCCTCGAGGCCCGGAGTTATGAAGGAAGGTCGCTCCGCGCGCTTGTTCAGGCGGCGCTGAGCCGGGCGGATCTCACCATCGAGGAACGCCAGATCCTCGAGGACATCAAGCGCCAGCTCGACGGCGGGAAGCTTCTCTCCCGCGGCAAGGACATCGACGGCACGGCCACGGAGTACGCCTCCCTCGAGGAGACGGAGGCGGGAGAAGAGTACCTCTATGTCCCGGTGAGGGCCATCAAACCTCAGGAAGGCGGCGTAAGGTAGGAGCGCTTGCTCATGGACCTGTTGCTTGATTCGGACCTAGACCTGGTGGTAAAGGGCGGATTCCTTTACCTTCCCCTCCTCTTTGATCCTGAAGTGGAGAGGGAGGTATCCTCGGCTTACGGCAGGGAGACCCCGGAAGGTGGGAGCGCCTCCCCGGGACCAACGGTTATCGAAGTGAGCGGGAGAAGCTACCTCAAGACCCTGCGTCTTACGTCCCTCATCGACCTGTACGGGAATCTCCGCCATGGCTCCGCAGAGCAGTTGAGAAAGAGCTGCCTTGAAAGATACGGCGTTGCGCCTCATCTCGAGGTTGACGGCAGGCTCCCCGTCATCCTCTTTGAGGTCCTGCCCCATTTCGTTCGGACAAGAAAGAGGCCCTCGCGGCGGGCAGCCACCCAGGGAGAGGTTCTCGGGTTCCTGCGCTCGCGGCTCACTGTTCCTGGGGCCTACCTCGAAGCGGTCGCGAGGTTTGTTGACACCGACCCCCTTCGGCTCCTGCTCCGCGACCTGGAAGGCGGCGGCGCCAGAACGGTCTTGTCGGAAAACGGGCCCCTTCCGGCCCGGGATCTCCGCGCCTGGCTCTTCGAGGCGGTGGAACGGGAGGTCCTTCGACACGAGAAGGCTCGCCTCCAGGAGGGTTTGGTTCAGCGGGAGCGCTTCCGGAAGACGCCAAGGGAGGACCTGGCCATCATCCTGTACCTGGCGGACCGAGGGTCCCTGGAGATCGACGGCTTCGGGTTCCTCAGGCACGGCGAGGCCGACGATTACGTCATTTACCGACGTACGGGAGCTTACGCCCTCCGGGATTACTACGGCCGTCTTTACCTCTTCCCCGACTGCCGCGTGGCTGTGTCCACCACGAGGGGGCGTCTCCATCCGCTGGTCCTGGACCGGTACAAACACCCCTTCCTCTTCGGTTACGAGGCGGGACAGGAGATCTGTCTCCGCCATTTCACCGCTCCGAAGGAGTTCTCCGCAGCCAATGTCATTGCCGCTCTAGAGGAGGGTCTCGCTACGCTCTACTACGGGTATAATCCAAGGCTGCGGAACGGCTACCACAGCCTCGATCCGGCGATGCAGATACGGCGCTCGCTCGAGTTCACGGAATACCGCATCCCCTCGGATCACTCGGACGTCGTCTCAGGAAAGGTGGAGGTAACGAATGCGAGGACGTAAGGTAGACTTCCTAACCGAGATACGACGAGATCGACTGAGGAAGAGAAAACGGCAGCCCTTTCAACCCACCCTGTTCGCGAGGATCAGCGCTATTGTTCGGGAGCACCGCCTCACCGAAGCTTTCCTGGCGCGGCTCGATGCGGATGAGGCTCCTCTCCGTGCGGACATCGACCGGATGATCCCAAGCGAAAGGGAACCGCTCGTCGTCCCCCTCTACTCCCTGGTGAGGGAGGAGGAGTATCGAGTGACGAGGGGGGTCCTCGAGAGGGTATCGAATCCCTACCTTGCTTGTGCCCAGTCGCCCGAGGATATTCTCCTTTCCGGAGCGCTCTTTGCGCGAAATTCTAACCTGCCCCCGGAGAGACTCTCACGGTGGGATTTCGACACGCTGCTCGCGTGCGAACTGGCCAAGGAGGAGGTGCAGGAGATCCGGGCGCACCGCGGGACCGGCACCGGCCCGAAGAGACCAATTCTTTCGGATGCAATCCGGGAGCGCATCGAGAGGCTCGAGGCGTTCATCGCCGGCGTCGAAGGCGCTTGAGGCGAAGCGAAGGATGAGCCATGGATAACGGCATCTCACACCAGAGCCGGCAGAGGATCCAGGAGAAAATCGTCGAGCTCCGCGAACGGCAAACCCTGGAGACCGTGGAGCACATCCTCGACTTCAACAAGACGCCGACGCAGCTCAAGGCAGACCTGGACCGGAACGTCATCGGCCAGGAGCGGGGCAAGAAGGTCATCGCCACCGCCATCGCCTTCCACTACCGAAGGCTGGGGCAGGCCCTCAAGGAGAACATCGTGGCAAACGGGGGTGACCTCGACACTGCCCTCCGCAAGACGAGGACGCCCAAAGCGAACATTCTCCTCCTCGGGCCCACGGGTTCGGGCAAAACCTACACCTGCGAAACCGTCTCGGGTCTGGTGGGCGTCCCCTTCGTGGTAGAAGATCTCACCAAATTCAGCGAGGTCGGCTATGTGGGCCAGAATGCCGGCGATATCCTGGTGGATCTCCTCATCTCGGCCGGGGGGAATCCCCAGGTGGCCCAGATGGGGATCGTCTACTTGGACGAGGTGGACAAGATCGCCGCGGAGCCCGGCCTATACCGGGACGTTTCGGGTAGGGGCGTGCAAAAGGGTCTCCTCAAGATGGTGGAGGGCGTGGAGAACATTGTCGAAATCGGCAAAGAAAGGATGCCGCTTTCAACCAAGCACGTGCTCTTCATCGCCGGAGGCGTGTACGACAAGGTCCAGGGTATTGTCCAGACCCGCATGGAGGAGCACGCTCTCAAGGGCGACTGGAAGGACTACCTCCTCACCGAGGATCTGGTCGTCTTCGGCATGGAGCGACAGCTCATGGGGAGGTTTCCGGTGCGGGTGGTCTATGACCACCTCACTACCCGCGACCTCAAGGAGATAATCACCAAGAGCGAGGATAGCCCCCTCAGGGCATACGTCAACGACCTCAAGGGCTGGGGGATCGACCTCATCTTCACGGACGAGGCGCTCACCGAGGTGGCCCGAAGGGCGGGCCAGGAGGGAACCGGCGCGCGCGGACTGACCAGCATCCTCCATCGCGTCCTCCTCGAGACCATGTACCAGCTTCCTGGCACCCATACGGGAGCCTTCGAGGTCAACGCCAGCTACGTGAAGGCCAAGTTGACATGAAGCTCAAGAGCCTCTCCACGCTCAGACGCCGCGAGTCCCGGGAGATCGTGCTCGCGGCGCTTCCGGCAGAGATCCCCATGGCCCGCTTCGCCAGGGAAAAGGCCTTCGCGATCAACGAACTCATCCGCACCGTTTACGGGGAAAGCCTGGAATGGTACGGATACACCCTCGCCGAGAGGGCAAGGCCGGAGGTGGTTATCGATGTGGGGCTCCCCAGGAACGACCAGAACATCACTGAGTACACGCAAATCGCCCCGCAGAAGATCCAGGAATACCAGGAGTCGCTCCCTCCGACCCTTGTCATCAACGGCTGGATTCACTCCCATGGGAATCTGGCATACCAGGAGTTCTCCGACATCGATGAGGAGAATCATCTCACGATGCTCGACTATGTCACCTCGCTGCTCCGAAAACCCGTGGCTAAACGGGAAGTCCTGGTGGATGATCTGAGCCTCCTGGTGAAGGACCGCATTACCCAAGAGGACCTCATCCCGGGGAGTGTCGCCCTCGTCACGGATGCACCCGTCAAAGAGGTGCAGATCCTGGAGACCGTCTACGGCGGGTTCTGCTACGGGATCGTCATCGGCGACGAGGGCTGGCACCGGCAGGAGATTCTCTACAAGAGCAGGGGTATCCTTTCGGGCCAGACTCAGGTGAGCAAGCGGGAGGCGGACCTCGTCCTGGTCGATACCGGCCGGCGCCTTACTCGGTCGGCTTTGAACCGGTTGAAAGAGCAGGTCCGTCGGAGCATTCGGCCGGCGACCAATCCGCCCACCGAGCAGATCGAGAGAATGTGAGAGGTGATCCTACATGCGCGAGGCACGACTCGACCGCCAACTTCGGATCGAGGGCTGGAACCAGGAGGTCCTGGATGAGGCGCGGGTCGCCCTCGTGGGTGACGACGATCTCCTTGCCTCCCTCTACGTGCTCTCTGCCGCGGCTCTCGGGCTCAACACCCTGGTCGTCCTGGCGCCCTCCCTCGACGCCAGGCTGCTGGACACGGCCCGGCGCCTCAATCCCCGGCTCAACCTGCTCTTTGCCGAAGGCTACTACACCCACCCCATTCTGGATGATCTCTTCAACGGCTGCTCCCTCATCGTGGACCTCAGCTCTTACGGGCTGGCGAACAAGCTCCTCTTGGCCAAATCCAGCCGTGAGGGCATTCCCGTTGTCCGGGGCTTCTCTTCTCAGCTTGATGACCAGGCCGGATGCACGGTCTTCACCTACCGAAGGGGAAGGGAAAGGCAGGATCTCGACCGGCTCGTGTCGTCCAGGAGCCTTCCCGCTCCCCACCGGGCCGACGGCGTCCTGGACCTCATCGCTTCCGGCCTTGCCCTGGCGGAAACGGCAGCTCTCCTCATGGGTCGCCCATTGGCCGAAGAGATCATCTCCTACAGCAGAAAATCCTCAAGGGTCACCGGGGGCGACCCCCATATCCTGGTAGTCGGTGCTGGCGGACTCGGCACCTTCGTCGGCCTCGCCCTCGCCTATGCCGGTCTCCGCACCATGACCTTCATGGACCCGGATGCGGTCGAGGTCACCAACCTCAACCGGCAAGTGTTCTTCCATGACGCGGTCGGTTTGCACAAGGCGGAAGCGCTAGCGAGGAAGCTCAACGTCCTGTTCGCGACCGAGGCAAGGTCGCAGATCGCCTATCTGAGAGGCGATACCGACATTTCGCCGTATGATGTTGTCTTCGATTGTGTGGATAACTTCGAGACCAGGATCATCCTCAGCGAGAGGTGCCGGGCGGAGCGGAAGCTCTTGGTGAGCGGCGGGACCGGCGTGGATTCAGGGCAGGTGGTCCCCTACCGTCCCGGGAGGGACGAGAAGACCCCGGCGGAACTGTTGGGCCTGGATGAGATCGTCCATCGCCGGCAAGCGGAGAGCTATGAGCGGCTGCGGGCATCGTGCGTATATGAGCCCAATCCCGCCGTCATTATGACCAACCAGATCGCCGCGGGCCTCATGGTGGACACCTACCGGATGATCCTGGCCGGCGAGGAGCCCGCGAGTATCTTCTATGCTCCCGGAGCCATCCTGGTTAACCCTCGGGAGACTCAGCACGGGCATTGAACGCCTTGCAGCTATGGCTCATCCCGCCTCGCTTCGAGCCCTTGCCCTTTCCCCGCTTTGATGCTATACGAAACGGATTCGGAGCCAGCCCCGTCAACGAGAGGGAATTTCATGGCATACGAGGCGGTTATCGGCCTGGAGGTGCACGCCCAGCTCCTCACCGAGAGCAAGGTTTTCTGTGGGTGCAGCACCAAGTTCGGCGCCCCTCCGAATACCCTCACCTGCCCGGTCTGCCTTGGCATGCCCGGTTCGCTTCCGGTCCTCAACCGCAAGGTGCTGGAGTTCACCATCCGCCTGGCGCTGGCGACCCACTGCGAGATCGTCGAACACTGCCGGTTCGCCAGAAAAAACTATTTCTACCCGGACCTGCCCAAGGGGTACCAGATCTCCCAGTACGAGCTTCCGCTCGCCAGGAACGGCCGGGTGGAGATCGAGGTGGAGGGGGAGAGCAAACGAATCGGGATCAATCGCATCCACATGGAGGAAGACGCCGGGAAGCTGGTGCACGACGAGACCCAGCCGCTGAGCTACGTGGATTTCAACCGCACCGGGGTCCCGCTCGTCGAGATCGTGAGCGAACCGGATCTGAGAACTCCCGAGGAGGCGAGCGCCTACCTGAGAAAGCTCCGCGACATCCTTCGGTACCTGGATATTTGCGACGGCAACATGGAGGAGGGAAGTTTCCGCTGTGACGCCAACGTCTCTCTCCGCCCGGCCGGCACCCAGGCATTCGGCCTCAGGACCGAGCTGAAGAACATGAACTCCTTTCGCTTCGTCCAGCGAGCCCTCGAGTACGAAATCAAACGGCAGCGCGCCGTCCTCGAGCAAGGTGGTCAGATCATCCAGGAGACCCGCCTCTGGGATAGCGCCAAAGGTGTTACCGTGGGGATGCGGGGCAAGGAGGAGGCTCACGACTACCGCTATTTCCCCGACCCGGACCTGTTGCCGGTGGTCGTCGAGGGCAGTTGGATCGAGAAGGTACGCCGGGAGCTGCCGGAACTCCCCGAGGCCAGGAAGGCAAGGTTCACGAGAGAGTACGACCTTCCGGCGTACGACGCCGGGGTGCTCACCACAAGCAAGGATCTAGCTGCCTACTTCGAGGCCTGCGTGGCTCGCTACCCGCACCCCAAGAAGGTGAGCAACTGGATCATGGTGGAACTCCTGAGGGAGCTGAATCAGGATGACCGCGAGATCGAGCAGTGCCCGGTGAGCCCCGGGTCCCTTGCCGACCTCCTCTGCCTCATCGATCAGGGCGTGATCAGCGGCAAGATCGCCAAGGGCGTGTTCGAGGAGATGTATGCCACCGGAAAGCCCCCCGGCGTCCTCGTTGAGGAGAAGGGGCTCAGGCAGATGTCCGACGAGGGCAAGATCCGCCGTGTGATCGACGAGGTCATTGGCGCCCACGTCAAAGAGGCGGACGAGTACCGGGCTGGAAAGGAGAAGCTCTTCGGCTTCTTCGTCGGACAGGTGATGAAGCGCACCCAGGGCAAGGCCAACCCAAAGCTCGTAAACGAAATGCTGAGAGAGCGGCTGCGCCGCTGACCGTCACGGGCCCTCCCGGAACACGTAGTGAGGGGGAGGGCGTCGATCCGGACGGGAGGAGAATGACAGCCCTTGGAGACCCTATGATCCCCACCATCGCCTGGCGAGATAACCGGGTGGTCATGATCGACCAGCGGAAGCTCCCCCTCAAGGAAACACTGGTCGTGTGCGCCACACCGGCTCAGGTCGTCAAGGCGATCCGGACCATGGTCATCCGCGGCGCTCCCGCCATCGGCGTCGCCGCAGCCATGGGGCTCGCCATGGGCGCCCGTCAGATCCGGACCGAGAGCCGCCGCGTGTTCGAGCGTCGGTTCCAAAGGCTGTGCGAGAAGATGGCCGAGGCCAGACCCACGGCGAGAAACCTCTTCTGGGCCATCCAGCATATGCAGAACGTAGTCTCCCGGCAACCCGAGGTCTCGGTTGCTGCCCTGAAAGAGATCCTGCGCCGGGAGGCGGACCGACTCCTCGCCGAAGACCGGCGAATCAACCGGGAGATCGGCCGCCGCGGGCAGGCGGTGGTTCCGGACGGCGCAACCGTCCTCACCCACTGTAACGCCGGCGCTCTCGCCACCGCCGGGTACGGCACGGCGCTCGGGGTGATCCGGGCAGCCGTGGAAAACGGCAAGAGAATTGTCGTTCTCGCCGACGAAACCCGCCCGTTCCTCCAGGGCAGCCGCCTGACCGCGTGGGAGCTCAAGAAGGACAACATCCCGGTGACCCTCATCACGGACAGCATGGCCGGCTACCTCATGAGCCAGGGTCGCGTCCAGCTTGTCGTGGTCGGCGCCGACCGCATAGCGGCCAACGGGGATGTGGCGAACAAGATCGGCACGTACTCCCTCGCGGTCCTGGCCAGGGAGAACCGGATTCCCTTCTACGTCGCCGCCCCCGTCTCCACCGTCGATCTTTCCGTGCCAAGCGGCAGGGAGATCCCCATCGAGGAGCGGGACGCCCGGGAGGTCACCCATGCCATGGGGCGCCGCGCCGCGCCCCGGGGGGTGGATGCCCTGAACGTGGTCTTTGACATCACCCCCAACCGGTTCATCGCCGGAATCATCACGGAGAAGGGCATCGCACGAAACCCGTATCGACGCTCGCTGCGGGCGCTGATGAACGCCGCGTAGTAGGGGCTGTCGAAAACCCTTGTCGCGCATGGGAAGAAGGCTGCCACGGGAGGCAGGGTGATCCGCAAGGCAAAGTGCATCTGGAGCCACCTCTTGCTCCTTGGTCTCCGGGAACCCCCCCCGAGCCTTGCACCATCGCTCCGCACGAGGGCCGGACCCCCCCGAGCCTATTCATGGCGCGACTATGCGGCTTCGCCGAGCAGATTACTCTGCTTCGCTCCATCGCATGACAACCCATATGCTGGTGTCGGCCCGTTCACGTCATCTATCGACAGCCCCGTAGCACCGAGAACGAGGAGAGGAGACCATGGTCGAGAAGGCGAAGAAGATCTGGTTGGATGGGAAATTCGTGGATTGGGACGCGGCCAGTGTTCATATCCTCACCCACACGCTCCACTACGGTCTGGGGGTCTTTGAGGGTATTCGCTGCTATCTCTGCGCCGACGGCCGTTCGGCCATCTTCCGCCTCCGGGAGCACGTGGACCGCCTCTTCGAAGGCGCTCACGTCATGTTCCTGAACATCCCCTTCACCAGAGAGGAGATACTCGGGGGGATACTCGAGACGCTCAGGGTCAATGGGCAAAAGGCCGGTTACATCAGGCCCCTCGTCTTCATCGGCGACGGCGCCATGGGTCTCCACCCCCAGAACAACCAGGTGCGGGTAGCCATCGTCACCTGGCCCTGGGGGGCTTACTTGGGAGAGGAAGGGCTCGCCAAGGGCATCCGCGCCAAGGTTTCCTCCCACATCCGCCACCATGTGAACATCATGATGACCAAGACCAAGACCTGCGGCAACTACGTCAACTCAATCCTCGCCAAACTGGAAGTGACCAAGGACGGATACGACGAGGCCATCATGCTGGATACGGAGGGCTACGTGTGCGAGGCATCGGGCGAGAACATCTTCATCGTCCGTCACGGCCGCATGAAGACCCCGCCCCTCACCTCGATCCTGCCGGGGATCACCCGCGATTCGGTCATGACCATCGCCCGGGATCAGGGTTTCGTGGTGGAGGAGCAGCGCTTCTCCCGTGATGAGCTCTACATGGCCGATGAGGTCTTCTTCACGGGAACGGCGGCGGAAATCACCCCGGTCCGCGAGGTGGACCGCCGCACCATCGGTCAGGGCCAGCCTGGGCCCGTGACCAGGAAGCTCCAGGAGGTTTTCTTTCAGGTGGTCAAGGGCTCCAGGCCGGAGTATCAGCAGTGGTTGACCTATGTATGAAGAGGGCCCAGCCGCCGGCGCCCCCGATCACGGCGTCAGGACAATCTTGCCGAACTGCTCCCCCCGTTCCACGAGGGCGAAGGCATCCCGCCCCTGGCTGAGGGGCAGCACCTGGTGGATGACCGGTTTCAACTTGCCCGCCCACAGGAGCGCGGTGATTTCCAGGAAATCCTGGTGCGATCCCATGGTGCTGCCGATGATGCTGATCTGCTTCACGAAGAGGTAGCGGATGTCTATCTCCTTGAGGGGCCCGGTCGTGTTCCCGACAATAACGATCCGCCCGCCCCGGGCGACCGCCCGGATGCTGGCATCCAGGGTCGCCGCCCCCACATTGTCCACGACAACATCGACTCCCCGCTTTCCGGTGAGTCGGGAGATCTCCCGGCTCCAGTCACCGCGAGAGCGATCCAGGACCACATCAGCCCCGAGTTCCCTGGCCTTGGCCCCTTTCTTCTCGTTGCCGGCGACTACGAAAGTCGTCGCCCCGGCCAGCTTGGCGATCTGAATGGCCATGGTGTTCACACCCCCGCCGGCGCCGACCACCAGGACCGTCTCTCCGGCCCGGAGCTTCGCCCGATGGAC
>Ga0187773_10000931_pt1 | contig 11746 bp, 11 predicted proteins | sample 0216_BV02_MP05_1_FD_133133 | JGI IMG/M metagenome (GOLD analysis project Ga0187773, IMG submission 133133) | Tropical peat soil microbial communities from peatlands in Department of Meta, Colombia - 0216_BV02_MP05_10_MG | ecosystem: Environmental > Terrestrial > Soil > Wetlands > Peat | place...
ACAACGCGATCACCCGCACGATCTCCCGCACCATCATCACCCACGGCTGCACCCAGACGATGGTGACCTCGATGCTGGTCTTCGGCGGGCCGGCCTTGCATTACTTCGCGCTCGCCCTTACCATCGGCATCCTCTTCGGCATCTACTCGTCGGTGCTGGTGATGGCGCCGATCGTGCGCTGGCTCGGCATCCGGCGCGAAGACCTGGTGAAGCCTCTGAAGGACAAGAAGCAGGAGGCCGTGGTCTAGGGAATAAAGCCGCGCCCGGGACTGTTATGACTCCCATGCGGCGGATGCCGCTAGGATGACAACCCACTCTACGAGGAGAATCGGATGAAGAAGAGCCTACTACTCACCGGCATTGCCTTCGCGCTCGGCGCGGGCACCGCGCTTGCGCAGGTCAAGCCCGAAGTCATGGTCAAGCAGCGCCAGGCGGCGATGACCCTGCAGGCCAAGTACCTCGGCCAGATGGTCCCCATGGCCCAGGGCAAGGTGCCGTTCCGCGCGGATGTGGTCGCCTACGACGCGTCCCTGCTCGACGCGCTCTCCCGGATGCCCTGGGACGGCTTCGCCGAGAGCACCAAGGACGTCAGGGACGTGAAGACCGCCGCCCTGCCCGTGATCTGGAGCGAGCCGGCCAAGTTCAAGCAGGCCCAAGACAACTTCCACAACGCGGTCGACGCGCTGGTGAGGGCGAGCAAGGGCGGCGACGAGGCGGCGATGAAGGCGGCGATCGGCGGGGTCGGCAAGACCTGCGGCGGCTGCCACGAGAATTTCCGCCAGAAATAAGAAGCGCGGATCTTCCCGAAGAAGCCCCGCTCGAAGGCGGGGCTTTTGTTTTCTGCGCCGCCTGCGCTATCCTGCCGGCGTGATCGCGCCCCGCCTTTCCCCGCTCGTTTTCGCGCTCCTCTTCGCCGGCACGGGCACCGCCCTCGGGCAGGGCGACGCCAAGCGCGGCGAGTATCTCGCGAAGGCCGGCGGCTGCGTCGGCTGCCACACCGAGGAGAAGAAGGACGCGGTCCCGTTCGCGGGGGGCCGCGCGCTGAAGACCCCCTTCGGCACCTTCTACGGCCCGAACATCACCCCGGACGCGGAGGCCGGGATCGGCCGCTGGAGCGAAGTCGACTTCGTCCGCGCGATGCGCGAAGGCGAGCGGCCCGACGGAGCGAATTTCTTCCCGGCCTTTCCCTATCCCTCGTTCACCAAGATCTCCGACAGCGACCTGCGCGACCTGTGGGCGTACCTCAGGACGCTGCCGCCGAGCGCGCAGGCGAGCAGGGAGCACGACCTGTGGTTCATCTTCGGCTGGCGCTGGCTGGTGAGCGTCTGGAAGTTCTTCTTCTTCACGCCCGGGCCGTTCGCGAGCATTCCGGGCGTGTCGGAAATGGTCAACCGAGGCGCCTACCTCGTGCAGGCGCTCGGGCATTGCGGAGAGTGCCACACCCCGCGCAATTTCCTGGGTGGGCCGAAATCGGGCCGCTATCTCGCGGGCGGCAAGGGGCCGGACGGCAAGGGGGTCGCCAACCTCACGCCCACGGGGCTCAAGAAATGGGACGACAAGGAGCTGAAGGAATTCCTCACCACCGGCCTCACTCCCGACGGCGACGTGCCGGCCGAGTCGATGGGAGAAGTGATCACGAATACGACCAGCAAGCTCGTCCCCGCGGACCTCGACGCGGTGGTGGCCTACCTGCGAACGCTACCAGCGCTTCCTAAAGAATAGAAGGCTGAATCAGTACTTCCCGACAAAGATTCGAGCCGAGTTCCAAGCAGCCAAGAGCAAACACACTAACCGTGGTCTGTCCCCGGTTTTGGCAACCGTCCCATGCTCTCGCGCCGTATGCTGTACCACGTCCCCGCGAAGATGATCGCCGCCCCGACCATGATGGTGAACTCGATCGGCTCCCCGTAGAAGATCGCTCCCACCACCGCGATCAGCGGCAGCCTCAGGAAATCGATCGGGACGACGAGGGCCGCGTCGGCGACGCGCACTGCGCGCGTGAGGCACAGGTGCGCGGTGAGGCTCCCGGTACCGACGATGAGAATCCAGGGAAGGTCGGCGAGCGTCGGCGCAGTCCAGGAAGACAGCGCGGGCACGAGCGTGACCGGAAGCTGGATCACCGCCATGAAGAAGACCACGGCGATCGTGGAATCCTCTCTCGTGAGGCGCTTGGTGCAGATCATGGTCAGCGCGTAGGCGAACGAGCCAGCGAGCATCACGAGTGCCGCCGGCTGCAGCACGCCGACCCCGGGCCGCAGGATCACGAGGATCCCCGCGAGACCGAGCACCAGCATCACGATCCGGCCGCGGTTGAGCCGCTCGCCGAGGAGCGGAATGGCAAGCAGCGCCGTCCACACCGGCATGGTGAACTCGATCGCGAACACGGTCGCGAGCGGCAGCATGGAGATCGCGAGCACCCAGGCGTACTGGCCGCCGAGGTGGAGCAGGTTGCGCAGCACGTGCAGGCCGAAGCGGCGCGTGCGCAGCGTGGCGAGCCCGAAGCGCGGCAGGATCGCGAGCAGGATGAGAAGCGAGACCAGGCCGCGCAGGAACAGGATCTCGAAGTTCCCCATGCTCGCGAGCAGCTCGCGCACCGAGATCGCCATCGCGGAGAAGGAAAGCAGCGCACCGCCCATCCACAGCGCACCCCGCACCGCAGCAGGAAGGGGGACAGACCACGGTTTTGCGATTTCGCTGTTCACTGTTCGATGGCTCTACGCCGGAAACCGTGGTCTGTCCCCGGTTTTCACCGGAAATCCCCGCGCTCGAGCAGCCGCGATGCCGCGTAGCCGAAAACGAGCCCCCAGAAGGGCGCGCCGATGTTGAGCAGGGGCACATCGGCGACGGTCACGAGAAAGGTGACGAGCGCGCCGAGGGCGAATCGCTCCTTGAAGCTCACGGTAAACGCCGCCTGCAGCACGCGCAGCATCGCGAGCCCCGCGAGCGCGGCGATGAAGGCCTTGGGCGTGGCAAGCATGAGGCGCGTGAAGAAGGGCGAGGCGAGGCCGAAGCCGAGCGCGAGCAGCCCCACGAAGATCCCCGCGGTGTAGTGGCGCCGCGTGTCCCCGGAGGACGAGATGATCGCGTTCACCGGGCCGGTGAGGCAGGTCGAGACCGACCCCACGAAAGCCGTGACAATCGAGCCCGCGCCGCAGGCGGCGGCGATCGCGTTCACCGGCGGCGCGTGGCCGACCGTGCGCAGCACCGTGACCCCCTGGCCGTTCTGCACGACGAGCACGGTAATCGCGAGCGGCACGACGAGCTCCACCATCGCGCGCCAGGAGAACTCGGGCGCGTACAGGTTCGGGCGCGCGAAGGCAAAGACCTGGGCTCCGCCCTCGAAGCGCCCCAGCACCACGATCGCGAGCGCGCCGACCGCGAGCGCGCCGATGAGCGGAGGCAGCAGGCGCGAGAGCCGCTGCGAGGCGGACAGGGCGAGGAAGGCGGCGGCCATCGGCGCGGCGATCCAGAAATCGTCGCGGATCGCGAACACGAGATCGAGGCCGAAGCGCAGGAACACGCCCGCCACCATGCCCATCACGATCGGCATCGGCACCGCTTCCATCGCCCGGCGCACCCAGCCCAAGAGCCCCAGGACGAGCATCAGGATCCCGGTCGCGATGTAGGCGCCGATCACCTCGGCGAAAGAGAGGTGCCCGAGCGCCGGCGCCACCAGCACTGCCCCCGGGATCGTCCAGAAGAAGACGAGCGGCTGGCGGTACCAGAAGCAGAAGGCGATGCTGATGAGGCCGTTGACGAAGAAGGCGCCGAAGATCCAGGAAGCGAGATCCGACGGGCTCAAGCCCCCGCGCGTCCCCACGGCGAGGATGATCGCCACCGGCCCCGAGGCGGCGAAGATGAACGCGACTAGGCCGTTGACGAAGTAGACGCCGCCGAAATCGGCGAGCGCCCGGCGAAGAGCGGGCGGAGTCAAAGCCTGCGCGCGAGCTCGGCGGCCTTGCCGATGTATCCGGCAGGCGTGAGTTTCAGGAGGCGCTTCTTCTCGCCCTCCGGGAGCTCCAGCCCGCGGATGAAGGCGCGCATCGCCTCGCCGTCCACGCGCCTGCCGCGCGTCAAGGCCTTCAGCTGCTCGTAGGGGTCGGGCAGGCCGTGCCGGCGCATCACCGTCTGCACGGCCTCGGCGAGCACTTCCCAGTTCGCGTCGAGGTCTTCCTGCATGCGAGCGGGGTCCGCCTCGAGCTTCGCGAGCCCCTTCAGGCAGGACTCCCAGGCGAGCAGGCTGTGGCCGAGCGCGACGCCGATGTTGCGCAGCACCGTCGAATCGGACAGGTCGCGCTGCCAGCGCGACACCGGCAGCTTCTCCGAGAGATGGCGAAGCAGCGCGTTCGCGACGCCGAGGTTGCCTTCCGAATTCTCGAAGTCTATGGGATTCACCTTGTGCGGCATGGTCGAGGAGCCGACTTCGCCCGGCCTCGCTTTCTGCCTGAAGTAGCCGAGCGACACGTAGCCCCAGAGGTCGCGGTCGAGCCCGAACAGCACGGTGTTGGCGCGCGCGATCGCGTCGAACTGCTCGGCGAGGCTGTCGTGCGGCTCGATCTGAGTCGTGTGCGCGTTGAATTCCAGCCCGAGCGATTCGACGAGCGCCCGCGCGAAACGCTCCCAGTCGAAGTCCGGGTAGGCGGCAAGGTGCGCGGCGTAGTTGCCCACCGCGCCGTTCAGCTTCCCGGTGAGCGACACCGAGCCGATGGCGCGCCGCGCGCGCCGCAGGCGGTGGGCGAAGTTGGCGAGCTCCTTGCCGAGGGTCGTCGGCGTGGCCGGCTGCCCGTGCGTGCGCGCGAGCATCGGGCAATCGGCGAGGGCCCGGGCGAGCGCCGCGAGCGCCTCGCTCAGCCGGTCCAGGGCGGGAAGCAGCACGCGCTCGCGCGCCTCCTTCAGCATCAGCGCGTAGGCGAGGTTGTTGATGTCCTCGGAGGTGCAGGCGAAGTGCACGAACCCGGCGACGCGCGCGGCCTCGGGGTTGCCGCCGAGGCGCTCCTTCAGCCAGTATTCGATCGCCTTCACGTCGTGGTTCGTCTCGGCCTCGATCGCCTTCACCCGACCGGCGTCGGCCTCCGAGAAGCTCGCGACGATATGCTCGAGCTCGGCGTTCGTCGCCTTGGTGAAGGGCTCGATCTCGACGATCGCCGGCTCGGCGGCGAGCGCGAGCAGCCAGCGGACCTCGACGGCGATGCGGTGGCGGAAGAGCGCCGCCTCGCTGAAAACCTTGCGCAGCGGATCGAGCTGCTTGTGATAGCGTCCGTCCAGAGGAGATAATGCGGAGAGCGGTGACAACGGCGTCGACATCGCGCGGAGCTCGGTTGGCGGACGACTCGAATCTTAGCATGCAGGCAAAACCCGTCGCCTTCGCGCGCCTGCTCGCCGAAGTGCGCGCCTGCAGCGCGTGCAAAGTGCATCTCCCCAATCCGCCCAGGCCGGTGCTGCGCGCCTCGCCCACCGCGCGCGTGCTCATCGTCGGCCAGGCGCCGGGCCGCCGCGTGCACGAGTCCGGCATTCCCTGGAACGATCCTTCGGGCGATCTCCTGCGCGAGTGGGTCGGAATCGGGCGCGAGGACTTCTACGATGAGCGCAGGATCGCCATCATCCCGGCGGGCCTGTGCTATCCGGGAACCGGCGAATCAGGCGATCTGCCCCCGCGCCCCGAGTGCGCGCCGCGCTGGCACCCGAGGCTGCGTGCGCAGCTGCCGGACATCCGGCTCACGCTCCTTGTCGGCAGCTACGCTCAAGGCTACTACCTCGGCAGGCGCCGCAAGAGAACGCTCGCCGAAACCGTGCGCGCCCGAAGCGAATACCTGCCGGAGTTCTTCGCCCTGCCCCATCCGAGCCCGCGCAACCGCCTGTGGATGAGGAGGAACCCCTGGTTCGAGCGCGAGGCGCTGCCGCAGCTGCGGCGCAGCTTCGAGTCCGCCTTGCGCGCGGCATGATCGCGGCGCGCGGACTGCGCAGGATGCGCCACCGACAGCTTCCGAAAGGCCCGCGCACATGAGGTTCCGCTACTGCTGGGAGGACTTTCAGCCGGGGAAAGTGATCGAGCACGGCGTGCGCGTCCTGAGCGAGGAAGAGATCGTGCGCTTCGCCCGCGAGTGGGACCCGCAGCGCTACCACGTCGACCCGGAGGCGGCGAAGGCGACGCCCTTCGGCGGGCTGATCGCCTCGGGCTGGCAGTCCTGCGGGGTGGCGATGCGCCTGATGTGCGACGCCTACCTGAACGAGTCCTCGTGCGTCGGCTCGCCGGGCATCGACGAGATCAGGTTTCTCAAGCCCGTGCGCCCCGGCGATACGCTGCGCTTCCGCTCGACCGTGCTGGAGTCGCGCCCGTCGCGCTCGAAGCCCGACCGCGGCACGGTGAGCTTCCGCTGGGAGCTGATCAACCAGACCGGCGAGATCGTGCTGTCGATGCTCGGCCACCAGTTCTACCTTCGGCGCACGCCCGCGGTGCCGTAGCGCCGGGCGGGGAAGAGCCGATCGCACCCGGCTCGCGAAGCGCTCCGGCACAAGTCCGCTCTGCGCGGGTGATATACTCCCGCCGCTTCGCCTGCGAACGCGGGCGCTCAACCGCGATTTCTCCGCAGGACCTACCGGAATGAAGCTCATCGGATCGCTCGCCAGCCCCTTCACGCGGAAGGTGCGCGTGGTGCTCGCCGAGAAGAAGATCGATTTCGAATTCGAGATCGACGACCCCTGGAAGGCCGACGCGCAGGCGGCGAAATTGAATCCGCTTGGCAAGATCCCGGTGCTCGTGCTCGACGACGGCAGGACCCTGTTCGACTCACGCGTGATCGCCGGCTTCCTGGACAACGCCTCGCCGCTCTCGCGGCTGCTGCCGGCGGAGAACAGAGAGCGCACCGAGGTGCGCCGCTGGGAGGCGCTCGCCGACGGCGTGCTCGACGCCGGGATCCTGGCGCGCCATGAAAACCGGCGCGAGGCGAAGCTCCGCAGCGAATTCTGGATCGCGCGGCAGATGGGCAAGGTCGAAGCCGGGCTCGCGGCGATGGACGCGGAGCTGGGCGAGCGGCCCTGGTGCGTGGGCAACGGCTATACGCTCGCCGACATCGCCCTCGGAGTGTGCCTCGGCTGGCTCGAATTCCGCCATCCGAAGCTCGATTGGAAAGACAAGCGCCCGAATCTGGCGCGCGCCTTCTCCAAGCTCTCCGAGCGGCAGTCCTTCGCCGACACCGCACCGCGGGAATAGCGGGAATCCACGGAGGACCGGCCCGGTGACCGGCGCCCAGCTGTTCGTGATCCAGGCGCTGGTGATCGTCGCGATCCCCTACGGCGTCTGGCACTTCGCCCGGCTGCACGGCGTGGTTCCCTGCGTCGTCGTGCAGATCCTCGCCGGAATCGCGCTGGGGCCTTCGCTGCTCGGCCGGATCGCGCCCGATGCCTACGCGCTCCTCTTCGGCCCGGGGACCCTGGGGGCGGCCTCGGGCATCGCCTCGATCGCGGTGCTCTTCTTCGGCTTCATCACCGGGCTGCATCTCGATCTGGAGCACTTCCGCAACCGGGGGATCGGCTTCGCCGCGGTCGGAGCGGCGAGCGTGCTCGTGCCCTCGGCCCTCGGGGCGCTCGGCGGCGTCTGGATCGCCCGCCGCTTTCCCGGCGAGGTCGGGCCGAGCGCCACGGCCACCGAATTCGCGATTGCGATCGGCATCTGCGCGGGCGTCACGGCCCTGCCGGTGCTCGGTGCCGTGCTTCGCGAGATGCGGCTCTTCGACCGTGTCGGACAATGGGCGCTGGGGCTCGCCGCTTTCAACGACGCCGCACTGTGGATCCTTCTGGCGGCCCTGCTCGCGGGAACCGCAGCGTCCAGCCTCGGAGCACTGCAAGTCGCATCGCTCCTGCCGCTGTACCTGCTTGCGATGGTCTTCCTCGCGCGCCCCGCGCTGAGGCGCGCCATCTCGCTTTCGTCTTCCGGGACCGGCTTGAGCGACGCGGCCCTGGTCGGCGTCGTTGCGGTCGCAATCGCATCATCCGCCCTGACCGAGGCGATCGGCCTGCATTACATCTTCGGCGCCTTCGTCGCCGGCGCAGTGATGCCGGATGCGCTGCGCCGGCCCATTCTCGACAGGCTCGAGCCGGTCACCGTGATGCTCATGCTGCCCTTCTTCTTCATTCTCACCGGATTGAAGACCACGGTTGACGTCGGCTCGCCCGCGTTCACCGGCATCTTCCTCGCCGCGACCTCGGTCGCGGTCATCGGTAAGGTGGCAGGGACGGCCCTTCCCGCGCGGCTCGCCGGCTGGCCCTGGCGCGAAGCCTTCGCGCTCGGAGTGCTGATGCAGACGAAGGGCCTGATGGAAGTGATCGTCCTAACCATCCTGCTCGATTCGGCCATCATCGGAGCGAACGCCTTCTCCGCGCTGGTCCTGATGGCGGTGGTCAGCACCGCGATCGTCATGCCGCTCACCCGCGCGGCGCTCGGCAACCAGGCAGACCCTCCTACCGGGAGCTAGGGACCTACTGTATTACGCCGCCGCCCAGGCAGACCTCGTCGCGGTACAGCACCAGCGACTGCCCGGGCGTCACCGCCCACTGCGGAACCTCGAATTCGACCTCGAGCGCACCCGAACCGAGCTGCGCCAGATGGCAGGCGGCATCGGCCTGCCGGTAACGCGTTTTCCCGCTGTAGGCGAGCTGCGCGTCCGGCGGCGAGCCGCTCACCCAGGCGAGATCCCGCGCGGAAAGGCGTCCGGAGAGCAGCAGCGGATGACCGTGGCCCTGCACGACGATCAGTTCATTGCGCCCGAGGTCCTTCCCTGCCACGTACCAGGGCTCGCCGTCCGAGCCCCTCAGGCCGCCGATGCCTATCCCCTTCCTCTGGCCGATCGTGTAGAAGGACAGTCCGATGTGCTCGCCGACCACCTTGCCCTCGGGCGTGCGCATCGCGCCGGGCTTCCTTGGCAGGTAGCGGTTGAGAAACTCGCGGAACGGCCGCTCGCCGATGAAGCAGATGCCCGTCGAGTCGCGCTTGGCGAAATTGTGCAGCCCGGCTTCCCTGGCGATCCGGCGAACCTCGGTCTTGTTCAGCTCCCCGACCGGAAACAGCACGCGCGAAAGCTGGCTCTGGTTCAGCCGGTGCAGGAAGTAGCTCTGGTCCTTCGACAGGTCGCACGCCTTGAGGAGCTCGAAGCGGCCGTCTGTTTCGCGAAGCCGAGCGTAGTGCCCCGTGGCGATACGCCCGGCTCCCAGCGCCATGGCGTGATCGAGGAAGGCCTTAAACTTGATCTCTGCGTTACAGAGCACGTCCGGATTGGGCGTGCGGCCCACCGAATATTCGGAAAGAAACGCGCTGAAGACGCGCTCCTTGTATTCGGCGGAGAAATTCACGACCTCCAGCTCGATGCCGATCACCTCGGCGACCGAGGCGCAGTCGACGAGGTCCTCGCGCGTCGAGCAGTACTCGTCATCGTCGTCGTCCTCCCAGTTCTTCATGAAGAGTCCGACGACGTCGTAACCCTGGCGCTTCAGGAGCAGGGCGGAGACCGAGGAGTCGACTCCACCCGACATGCCGACGACGATGAGCTCTCTTGCCATTTCGATGTCTCGTCACCCCCGCGGAATGCGGGGGTCCAGTAGCTTTGAACGTCCCTGGATTCCCGCGTTCGCGAGAACGACAGCGACTACGCCACCCTGCGCTGGTTCTTGCGGATGAACTCCGCCATTCGCGCGACGCCCTGCTCGATCGTGGTCTTGGACGCGGCGTAGGAGAAGCGGATGTGCTGGCCTTCGCCCGGCACGCGCGCGCCGAAGTGGATGTCGGCGAGAACGGCGACGCCGGCCTCGTTGAGGAGCCGCTTCCTGAACTCCTCGGAGTCCGCGGCGCCTATCATGCGGCAGGCTTCGGTGACGTTCGGCCAGACGTAGAACGCCCCGCCCGGCGTCTTGCAGGACACGCCCGGCACCTTGTTCAGGAGCCCCACAATCAGGTCCCGCCGCTCGAGGAAAGACAGCCGCATCTTTTCGGCTTCTCCTTGAGGCCCGTTGATCGCCTCGACTGCGGCCCACTGACTGATGTGCGAGGCGCAGGAATCGGTATTGGTCACCCAGCGCACGAACTGGGAGCTGAGGACCGGGTTGGAGGCGAAGCCGATGCGCCAGCCGGTCATCGCCCAGGTCTTGGAGGCGCCGTCGGAGATGATGGTCCGCTCGACCATTCCCGGGAGCGAGGCGATCGAGCAGAACTCGCCCTCGTAGCAGAGCCGCGAATAGATCTCGTCGGCGTAGATCCACACCTCCGGGTGGCGGCGGAGGATCGCCGCGATATCCTGCAGGTCCCTCGCCGCGAGAATGCCGCCGGTCGGGTTCTGCGGAGAGTTGAGGATGACGAGCTTCGTCCTCGGGGTGAGCTTCGCCTCGAGCTCCGCGGGGTCGAAAGCGAAGTTGCGTGCCTCGCGCAGGTGCAGCGGCACGGGAACGGCGCCGTTCGCGACGATCTGCGACTCGTAGATGGGAAAGCCCGGGTTGGGATAGATGACCTCGTCGCCTGCGCCGTAGTCGGTGGTCGAGAGGATGGTGTAGGCGATGAAGGGCTTCGCCCCCCCGCCGATCACCACGTCCTCGGGACGGATCGCGAGGCCGCGCATCTTCCCCATGTAGCGCGCTGCCGCCTCGCGCAGCTCGACGATGCCCGCCGAGGGGGTGTAGCCGTGCCGGCCCTCGCGCACCGCGCGCACCGCCGCGTCCTGGACGTTTACAGGCGTGTGGAAATCCGGCTGGCCGATGCAGAAAGAGATGATGTCTTTTCCCTTGCGGGCGAGCTCGTTCACCTCGGCGAGCACGACAAAGGCGTTCTCGGTGCCGAGATTCTCGGTGCGGCGGCTGATGCGCGGCATGGTCGGGCAGTCAGGCGGATGCAAGGGCCGCCATTTTAGCCTATGCGGCCGCGCTTTCGTGCCCTATCATTGCGCGGTATGCGGAGAGACGGATGCTGATCAACTGCGCGGCATATCAGGACGGCAAGAAGCTCGGCGACATCGCGCCCGAGGACATCAGCAAGTACGTGAGCCGCCCCGAGTGCTTCGTGTGGGTCGCGATGAAGGACCCCGGCCCGGGGGAGCTCGCTTCCCTGCAGCACGAGTTCGATCTGCACGAGCTGGCGATCGAGGACGCGCGCCACGGACACCAGCGTCCGAAGATCGAGGAGTACGGCGATTCCCTTTTCTGCGTGCTGCACAACATCGAGGTCGTGGGAGCCGAGCTCAAGGTCGGCGAGGTCGACCTTTTCGCCGGCCGAAACTACGTGCTCTCGGTGCGCACCCAGGCCGAACCGGGCTTCGCAGCCGTGCGCGCGCGCTGCGAGCGCGAGCCGGAGCTCCTGAAGTACGGCTCGGGCTTCGTGCTCTACGCCCTGATGGACGCCGTTGTCGACCGCTACTTCCCGGTGCTCGACGCGCTCGAGACCGAGCTCGAGCTGGTCGAGGAGCGCATTTTTGCCGGCCGGTCGGCCCGGGCCAACGTCGAAGCGCTTTACGCCCTCAAGCAAAAGCTGACCATCCTGCAGCACGCGGTGCTGCCGCTGCTCGAGGCGGTAGGGAAGCTCTACGGCGGCCGCGTCCCGCAGATATGCGCCGGCATGCAGGAGTACTACCGAGACGTCTACGACCACTTGGTGCGCCTCAACCAGTCGATCAACGGACTGCGCGACAATGTGATCACCGCGATCTCGGTCAACCTTTCGATGATCACGGTGCAGGAGAACGAGACCACCAAGCGCCTCGCGGCCTGCGCC
>Ga0187773_10000932_pt1 | contig 11743 bp, 11 predicted proteins | sample 0216_BV02_MP05_1_FD_133133 | JGI IMG/M metagenome (GOLD analysis project Ga0187773, IMG submission 133133) | Tropical peat soil microbial communities from peatlands in Department of Meta, Colombia - 0216_BV02_MP05_10_MG | ecosystem: Environmental > Terrestrial > Soil > Wetlands > Peat | place...
TCGCTCCCGGAGTCAGCTCACCCGCCTTTTCACCCGGCTTCGGCGGCAGGGTTTTGTCCGGGCCCGTGTGGATGGGACGGTCGTGGACCTCGACCAGATTCCGACGGCGACCGGGTCAGCCGGCCGCGTTGAGGCAGTGGTGGACCGGCTGGTGCTTCAGCCCGACTTGAGGCGGCGGCTCACCGATTCTCTCGAGCTCGCCCTCAGGGTGGGCGAGGGGAGAGCACGTCTGGCCGCCGTTGACGGCACCGAGTGGGAGTTCAGCGAGCGGCTCTTCTGCCACACGTGCGACTTGGCCCTTCCGGACCTCTCCCCCCAGCTTTTCAGCTTCAACAGCGCCCTTGGCGCCTGCCCTACTTGCGCGGGCCTCGGAACGGTCGAGACCTTTGATCCGGCGTTGGTGGTACCTGATCCGCGGCTGTCCGTGGGCCAGGGCGCCATTGCCCCCTGGGTGCAACGCGGGTCCCGTGCCCTCACCCAGCGTCTGGAACGGCTGGCCTCGCGCTATGGTTTTGATCTCACGACCCCTTTCAAGGACCTGACGCCGGAGGCGCGTCAAGCCCTTCTCTACGGGAGTGCGGCCCTTCAAGCGCCGGCCGCAGCCCGCGAGCCGAGCGCCGGAGGTCGCAAGGTCTCCTTTGAAGGAGTGATCCCCTTGCTCGAGCTCCACCGGCGTCGGCAGCTTGAACGGGGAGGCGGAGACGACCTTGCCGCCTACCTCTCCATCCAGCCCTGTCCTGCCTGCCAGGGCTCTCGCCTCACGCGCCACGCCCTGGCGGTCACCGTGGGCGACCTCAACATCGACCAGGTGTCGGCGATTGACATGGACCGACTTCATGCCTGGCTTGACCGGCTCCGGTTTTCGCCGCAGGACCAGCCCATCGCCGACCGCCTCCTGGGGCAGATAAGGCAGAGGCTGGACTTCCTCGTCGAGGTCGGCCTTGCCTACCTTTCATTGAATCGCGCCGCCCACACCCTCTCCGGCGGCGAAGCTCAGCGGCTCCGCCTTGCCACTCAGATTGGCGCTCGCCTCGTCGGTGTGCTCTACGTGCTCGATGAGCCGACCATCGGGCTGCACCAGCGAGATAACGAGCGGCTCCTCGAGACGCTGAGGCGCCTGCGGGACCTGGGCAACACCGTCCTCGTGGTGGAGCACGACCCCGAGACCATTCTGGCGGCGGATCACGTCATCGACATGGGGCCCGGAGCTGGCGAGCAGGGCGGTCAGGTCATCTTCAGCGGTCCGTCCGCTGACCTCCTCCAGCATGCGACTTCCCTGACCGGCAAGTACCTCTCGGGCCGATTGGCGATTCCCGTGCCCCGCCCCAGGAGGAAGTCGATCCATGGGTTCGTCGCCATCGAAGGCGCTACTGCCAACAACCTTGTCGATATCACCGTCCGTATCCCGGCAGGCCTTCTTACCTGCGTGACCGGCGTGTCCGGTTCGGGAAAGAGCACCCTCATCCTCGACACCCTGCACCGGGCTGCCGCCCAGCGCCTGCACCGGGCGCGGGAGACCCCGGGCGCGCACCGGCGCATCGTCGGTCTCGAGGCCTTCGACCGGGTTGTCCACGTGGACCAGAGCGCTATCGGTCGCACCCCTCGCTCCAACCCCGCCACCTACACGGGGATCTTCACTCCCATCCGGGATCTCTTCGCTCTCGTGCCGGAAGCGAGGGCCCGGGGCTACACGGCGGGCCGCTTCAGCTTCAACGTCAAGGGCGGTCGCTGTGCGGCGTGCAGCGGCGACGGCACCATCAAGATTGAGATGCTCTTTCTTCCGGATGTCTACGTCACGTGCGACGCCTGCAAGGGGAGCCGTTTCAACCGGGACACCCTGGAGATCACCTACAAGGGGGAAACCATTGCCGATGTGCTCGCCATGGCGGTGGATCAGGCGCACCAGTTCTTCGCTAACGTGCCAACGATCAAAGGGAAGCTTGCCACCCTCCAGGAGGTGGGGCTCGGCTACCTCCGGCTGGGGCAGGCTGCAACCACCCTTTCCGGCGGCGAGGCCCAGCGGATCAAGCTCGCCCGCGAGTTGAGCAAGAGGAGCAGCGGCCGAACCCTCTACCTCCTCGATGAGCCGACCACAGGTCTCCATGTCGAGGACATCCGGAAGCTGCTGGAAGTGCTCCAAAGGCTGGTCGAGGCCGGCGGCACCGTGGTGGTGATCGAGCACCACCTGGATGTGATCAAGACCGCCGACTACGTCATCGACCTGGGGCCCGAGGGAGGGGAGAATGGCGGCAGGATCGTCGGGGTGGGAACCCCTGAAGAGATCGCCCGTCTCCCCGGCTCCTACACCGGTCGGTACCTGAGAAGGGTCCTCGACCTGTGAGAGCAGCCCCGACAGGTTGGGGCTGCGATCATCGGGTCCCGAGCCTCTGGTTGCGATCTCCGTGTTATCGCAAGCAGAGCTTGCTCCTACAGGCACAACAAGGCTCCAGGCCCGTGTGCAGGAGGCTCATTGTCGGTCGGGGGCTGCCGGATTTACGGTGCAGAGGAGCAGATGTGGTAGGCGAGGCTGTCGAGCTTGATGGAGAAGTCGACGTTCTCCACCCGACAGCAGTCCGGGACTTGAATCTGCACCGGAGAGAAGTTGAGGATGCCGTTGATGCCGGCCAGGATGAGTTGGTTGGCGACACTCTGGGCGCTCCCTGGCGGCACGGCAATCACCCCGATGTCAACCTTTCGTTCGCGAACGATCTCCTCGAAGCGGTCGACATGCTCGATCAGGAGACCGCCGAGGAGCCGCTTTCCGAGCTTCTTCGGGTCCACGTCGAAGGCGGCCACGAACTGGTATCCATGCTTGAGGAAGTTCCCGTGTCGAATGAGAGCCGAGCCGAGGTTGCCCACCCCGAACAGGGCCATATTCCACCGCCGGTTGAGGCCGAGAATGTCCCTTATCTGGTTGAAGAGATCCTTCACCCGATAGCCGACGCCGCGCACGCCGAACTCGCCGAAGTAAGCGAGATCTTTTCGTATCTGCGCCGGGTTCACGCCGCACTGTCTGGCCAATCGCTCTGACGAGATGACCTCCACCCCGGTGCTCGCCAGCTCATCGAGGTTCCTCAGGTAGATGGAGAGCCGATTGATGGTGGCGAGGGGAATCTTGGCAAACTTCATACTCTTCTCGTCATGCCCGGCTTGCGGGCGCCTGATCCTGCGGGGCGACAGGCTCTCCTCATGCGAAGCGGGACGGAGGTTGCAGTCTCCCCTCCGCTTCCGTTCAGAATCGACCGGGGGCTTGCAGATGGAGTGCCAGCCCCCGGTCGTTGGAACATCCTTACCCCGTTAGTGGCCCGCGAGTCCCACAAAGCCCTGGATCAGCTTGGACACCGGGTTGGCATAGATGAGGATCAGGCAGATAACGAGCGTATAAATACAAAGTGACTCGATCATCGCCAGACCGATCATCATGGTGACGGTGATCTTTCCGGAAGCCTCAGGATTGCGGGCCACGCCCTCAACCGAACTCTTGATGGAGATTCCCTGGGCGATCCCGCAGCCGATGGAAGAAATAGCGATGGAGAAGCCTGCCGCCACGGCGGAGTAGAGGAAAAACTTCATGCCCACCACATTCTCATTCTCCGTGCCGGCAAACGCCACGGTCGCGAATCCGAGAACTAGGACCAACGTCAGCAACAGTACCACTCTCTTCATTCAACCCTCCTTGTTCGTGTGTTCTTGCTTCGGCCTTCTTCCGAACCGAAAACGGTTTCGGTTTCCTCGCTTCAGGGTGTCATGGTGGGAGGCCCAGCTAGTGCGCGTGCTCCATAGCGCCGGCGAAATACATCATGGAGAGCAGGCAAAAGATGAAGGCCTGGACGCCGCCGGTGAAAAGCCCCAGGAACATGATCGGCAGGGGAGCCAGGTAGAGTCCCGCCAGCATCATAAGGATCGTCAGGACCAACTCCTCGCCGAAAATATTGCCGAAAAGACGGATGGACAGGCTGAGCACACGGGCAATGTGGCCGATGGCTTCGACTACGAAAATCAGAGGAGAGAGCCACCAGATCGGCCCGAGGAAGTGCTTGATGTACTTGAGACCGTGAAACTTCACGCCGAGCACGTGGGTAAAGATGACCACGGTGAGGGCGCAGGCAGCGGTGGTATTCGGGTTGGAAGTGGGTGCAAACATTCCAGGAATCATCCCCATGTAGTTGCTCATCAGGATGAACAGGCCCAGAGTGCCGATGAGGGGGAAAAGGAAGCGACCCTCCTCGCCGGTGACCCCGACCATGAACTGCTCGATGCCGCTGATGACGACCTCGAAGAAGTTCTGCGCTCCCCGGGGCACAAGCTCGAGCCGCCGCACGGCGAGCTTTCCGACAATGAGCAGGAAGAGCATGAGCACCCAGGTGTAGGTCACGTAGGGCAGGAGCAAAAATTCCAGAACGGTGCGAGCATCTTCAAATTGGTGTACAATCGGCAGGCCGAGCTTCGCCAGGAAGAGGTTCAGGAAGATGATCGGGTGTTCCATAGCCTAGACTACCCCCTTGAGTGTGAGTTTTCGCACCTCGTTCAATCCCACCAACACGATGCCGATGACGTTAATCGAAAGCCCGAAGAGCAAGCCGAACGGATGGGCCCATTCCTTGATAAGCAACACGGCAATGATCACGCCCAGAGCCGCGAACCGCAGGTAGTACTTGAAGAGATAAAAGAACCGCACCCTTCCCTTCCGCCGCGGATCGAGCGCCCTGGTAAGATGCCGCCTCATAAGGTAAAAGTTCGCTATCGCCAGCGCTCCACCCAGGATGACGCCGAGGGCGATCGGTCGAGAGACAAGCACAAAGCTCCCGGGGCCCAGGACAAGGAGCAGCACCCAGTTTAGACGTTCGATCCTCTTGAGAAGAGCTTCGTCTTGCAGGAACATGACAACGACCGGGATAAGTCCCTTACTCCCTGGCGCTCTTCGTCATGAAACGGTAGAAATTCCTGAAGCCCGCAACAATCCCCAAGACGAGGAACACCAGGGTGAGCCACGGGCCCGTCTTGAACACCCTGTCCAGCCAGATTCCGATCGCCAAGCCGATTACGGTGGAAAGCACCAAGGTGAGACCCACGGTACTCGCAAGGCCCACCAACCGGAGGAGCTTCCTGGTGTCTTCCTTCATGAAGGCCACCTCGCTTCCCCCAGCCGGAGTGCCCTGCCCGTACCCCTTGCCTGGCAGGCCCCTCTGGACTTCGTGTAAAGAATCACGTAGCTCGTACCATAGTCCATCGGCGGAAGTCAACCTCTTTCTGTGCCGCCTGCCCTATCAGCTTGTGCGAGAACCCTTGTCATGGTGCCGAGTCAGGCTGCCGCCGGAGATAGGGTGATCTGTGAGATGAAGCGCATCTGGAGCCACCTCTTAGTCCGGTGCCGTTGGGCTTGCCTCCCGACCTTTCCGCTTCCCTTCGCACCAAGGCGGGACCTATCCCTACACTATCAAGGACGCGACTATGCAGCTTCGCCGAACAGATCACCTTGTTTCCTTAATCACCCGGCAGCCATGCGGCCGGTCGACGGCGACTCGCACGGTTTTTCAACAACCTGACATACCCTACGCCACCTTGAGCGCCTCGTCCGCGGCGGCCAGAGTCCTCTCCAGATCCTCCTGCGTGTGGGCGAGACTCACAAAGGCGGCCTCGAATTGCGACGGAGCCAGATAGACGCCTCGCTCGAGTACGGCACAGAAGAACCTCGCAAACCGTTTCGTGTCCGAGGTCAGGGCGGATGCGAAGTCAACGACCGGCTGAGCGTTGAAGAAGACCGTCCCCATGGATCCGACTCGATTGACCTGCGCCGGCACCCCATGCTTCTTCGCCAGCTTCCCGAGTCCGGCGAAGAGGTACGAGGCCGCGTCCGCCAGCGTGCCGTAGACGCCCGGCCGCGTGAGCGATCGTAGGCACGCGATACCCGCGGCCACTGCCAGGGGGTTCCCCGAGAGCGTCCCGGCTTGGTACACTTCGCCCATGGGGGCAACCCGGCTCATGATCTCTCGCCGCCCGCCGTAGGCTCCCACCGGGAGCCCGCCGCCGAGGATCTTCCCCAGACAGGTGAGATCGGGCCGAATCTGATACAGCTCTTGGGCGCCGCCAAGACCGAGCCGAAAACCGGTGATCACCTCGTCGAAGATAAGGAGAGTCCCGGTCTTGTCGCACCATGACCTCAGCCCGTCGAGGAACTCGGGCCGCGGCGGCACGACCCCCATGTTCCCCGCCACCGGCTCGACGATGATCGCCGCCACTCCTTCGCCCTGGCTTCCCATGACCCGGGCCACCTGCGTCAGGTCGTTGTAAGGCAGGGACAGGGTGTGCTGGACCACCGCCTCGGGAACTCCGGCGCTCCCGGGGATGCCGAAGGTCGCCACACCGGACCCGGCCTTGACCAGGAGCGCGTCCACGTGCCCGTGGTAGCAGCCGTCGAATTTGATGATCTTGTTTCTGCCCGTGTAGCCCCGGGCCAGGCGGAGAGCGCTCATGGTCGCCTCCGTGCCCGAGTTCACCATCCGCACCATTTCCATGGAAGGGACGAACCTGCTGACCATCTGGGCCAGCTCCACTTCCCCGGGGGTGGGAATGCCGAAGGTGGTCCCCTGTTCGGCAGCCTCCTTGATCGCCGTTACCACCTGGGGGTAGGCGTGTCCCAGGATGAGAGGGCCCCACGAGCCCACGTAGTCGATATAGACGGAGCCGTCCATGTCGTAGATCTTCGAGCCGTTTCCTCGCACGATGAACAACGGCGTTGTTCCCACGGCGCGGCACGCCCGCACCGGACTGTTCACCCCGCCGGGTATCACATCCTCGGCCTCCCGATACAGGCACGCACTCCTCGTCTCCGCCATGCCATCCTCCTCGGTGACACCTCTAGCGCACATCGTCGAAGTAGACCATAGTGGTCTTCTTCATCTCGTCCTCAGTGAAGAGCAGCCGATAGTCCTCCACCCCCGCATCTGCTGCCATACGGCGCGCCAGCGCCTCACACTCCTCCCGGAAACGTCCGTGGATCATGGTGAACAGCCGGTAGGGCCACCCGGGGAGCGCCGGGCGTTGGTAGCAGTGAGTCACCTCTCGGAAAGAGGAGAGAATCTGCGCCACCCGCTCCGCGTCTTCCGGTTCCACCCGCCATACCACCATGGCGTTCGCCGAAAAACCCGAGCGCTGGTGGCGCAGTGTTGCCCCGAAGCGCCGGATAGTCCCGTCGTGCATGAACTCCTGGATCTTGTCGAGGAGTTCATCCTCCGTTATGCCGAGCCTCTCGGCCACTGCCAGGAATGGCCGCCCGATGATGGGAAAATCTTCCTGGAGCCCATGGACGATTCGTCTCTCAAGCTCCGTAAGGGGCCGACTGCCTGGCGCTAAACCGGGCTGATCTTTCATCCCGCTCTCCGCTGTTCGTGCCTGATTCCGAGGCGCCCGGTCATTCTAGGGAGTTTCCTCGCCGAGGGCAAGCCGGGTCTGCCGAGCCCGCAAACAAGAAGAGCGGCCACAGAGGGCCGCTCTTGCACCTGGGCGTCGCCGCGAATGCTAGATGCGGGCGTAGATTCCCATCTTCAGGACCTGCTCCTGGTACTCTTTGAGCTTTTCGCAGTTCTCAAGGCACTTGTTCTTGTCTTCTTGCATGTGCTCGCAACCCAGGCAAGGACTCTTGGTCATGGCGCAACCCTCCTCCTCGGAATTTGCGATCTCCTATTAAATTTTTTTTAATTGCACACTATCGCAAGATTGTCAAGAATAATCTTGAGTGCAGCCAGCAAGCGGCCTCGCTCGCCGACCGTATCCCCCCTCGGACCAAGTCGTTGACTCAACGCCTGAAATATGCGACATTTCATCCATTCGATGGCTCCAGGTCAATCTCGAAAGCATCAGGTCTGCAGCGCCTCACGGGAGAGCCGGAGTCTGTATCCCCTCGACGCTATATCTCCATGGGTGTTGTACCACGCTACCCCGATTTCAAGCCCTTGGCCCTGGACGACCGGGAGTACATCAGCGCCATGTTCTCTAACTACCCTCCGGTCACCTCCGAACTTACCTTCACCAATCTCTTCATATGGAGAGACCATTACCAGTTCGGCTGGTCAATGGCCGGCGACGCGCTCCTCATCGCCGGTGCCACGCCCCCCGGCAAACCCTTCGCCCTCCCTCCTGTTGGTGATGACGACCTCGCCCCCGCGTTTCGCTTGCTCCTGGAGCACCTCGGAAAACTGGCCGAAGTCCCCGAGATTCACCGTGTGCCCGAACCTTTGGTACGGCGTTACGCCGCAAGCCTCGCCCTTGAGGCGGAGGACAGCCGCGCTCAAAGTGATTATGTCTACCGCACGGAATCCCTCATCACCTTGAGCGGCCGCAAATATCATGGGAAGCGGAACCATATCAACCAGTTCCGCAGCGCCTACGCCTATCGGTATGAACCCCTGACTCCTCGCCTCATCGAGGCGTGTCTCGAGCTCCAGGAGGAGTGGTGCCGTCTCCGCGAGTGCACCGATAACCCCGCCCTCCTCAGCGAGGAGCGGGCCGTTCACGAGGCGTTGCGCCAATACTTTCAGCTCGGCCTGACCGGAGCCGCTATCGTGGTGAACGCCAGGGTAGTGGCCTTCAGCCTGGGAGAACCGCTCAACCCCGAGACCGCCGTGATTCATGTCGAGAAGGCTAACCCACAGTTCCCCGGGAGCTATGCGGTTATGAACCAGGAATTCTGCCGCCACGCCTGGAGCAAGTTTACCTACCTCAACAGGGAGCAGGACCTGGGTGATCAGGGCCTGCGCCAGGCCAAACTCTCTTATTATCCGGACCATCTGATCAGCAAGTTCACCCTTCGGGCGGTCAGATCATGAGTGCGAACCAAGGCTCGCTTGGCTCCCAGACTGAGGAGTAACGGACCGAGGAGGTTGTTATGATCGTCGGCGTGCCAAAGGAAATCAAGAAGGAGGAATACCGTGTGGGAATCGTTCCCGGCGGCGTCCGGATGCTCGTGGGCAACGGCCACCGCGTCCTCATTGAACGGGGGGCTGGCGCCGGAGCCGGCATTACGGACGAGGAATACGCCGCCGCGGGCGGGACCTTGGTCCCAAGCGCCGCCGAGGTCTATGGGCAGGCGGAACTGATCATGAAGGTGAAGGAGCCCCTGCCGCCCGAATATGACCTTCTCAGGCCGGGCCTCGTGATCTACACTTACCTGCATCTCGCGCCGGCGCCGGAACTGACTGCCGTGCTCCTGAACAAGGATGTGATCGGCATCGCCTATGAGACCATCCAGCTCGCCGACGGCGCCTTGCCCCTCCTCATTCCCATGAGCGAGATCGCCGGCCGCATGGCGGTCCAAGTGGGCGCCCATTACCTGGAGAAGACCGCGGGCGGTCGCGGAGTGCTCCTCGGGGGCGTCCCTGGGGTGGACCGCGGTGCGGTCACCATTCTTGGCGGCGGCGTCGTGGGCACGAACGCAGCCAAGATCGCCGTCGGCATGGGAGCAAGAGTCACCCTTCTCGATGTGAACCAGTCCCGCCTTATGATGCTCGATGACGTCTTCGGATCGAAGATCACTACGCTGATGTCCAACCCGGACACGGTGGAGCGGTCGATCCTCGACGCTCACCTGGTCATCGGTGCCGTCCTTGTTCCCGGAGGGAGAGCTCCGACACTCGTAACTCGGGACATGATGAAACAAATGAAGCGGGGCACGGTGATCGTGGACGTGGCTGTGGACCAGGGGGGATGCTGTGCCACCTGCCATCCGACGACCCACGACCAACCGACTTTCGTGCTGGATGGGGTTACTCACTACTGTGTGGCCAACATGCCTGGGGCCGTGCCCCGGACTTCGACCTTCGCCCTGACCAACGTGACGATCAGCTATGCCCTCGCATTGGCGAATCGGGGGGTTATCGCTGCAATTGCCGGGGATCCGTCTCTGGCCAGGGGAGTGAATATCTTTCGCGGCAACGTCACCCACGAGGCGGTGGCCCGGGACCTGGAGTATACGTACCAACCCCTCTCGAAGGTCCTCAAGAGATGAAGTCCGGAGGACTATGCAAGGTGCGGGGTGGGCCTTATAGTTCCCTTATTCGACAGCAAACCGATATGAGAGAGCCAAGAATTTCAAATGACGGAGAACCAAAGTCTTATCCATTGGACATTTGAGCTTCTGACTCTCTGAACTGGTGTAGAGCGGGCATCACCTATCACCGAAAGGTAACGTCCGAGGCGGGGGGAAATACCCGCCGCGCTGAAGGTGCTGGCCGATGGAGAGCCGTAGGGTTGTTCTCGGGAAGCGATTCCGGGCCTCAGGGAAGCTTAAGCCTCTCGGAGTGCGGCCCAACATTGAAGACTACACCGAGGCCGAACTGGAGGCCCTCCGGGCGGCCGATATAGTCTACTACCCGAGCGGTCTGTACGAACCCCTCTTCCTTGCCCTGGGGAAGCAGGTCTTTCCCGCCAACTACTATCCCTTTCTGGGAGACAAGATCAAGCAGGCCGATCTCTTCACCCTCCTTGAGATCCCCTTTCCCCGCACCCGGATCTATTACGGGAGAGACAAGGCCCGACGAATCCTCCTGGACTTCTCCTTCCCCTTCATCGCCAAGATTCCCCGAGGCTCTGCCCAGGGCCGGGGGGTCTCCCTCATCAGGACTCCGGCGGACCTCAACCGCTACCTGGAAGAGGCTTCCCCAGCCTACATCCAGGAGTACCTAACCATCGACCGGGATCTCCGTGTCGTCGTCCTGGCGGGCAAGGTGCTCCACGCCTACTGGCGCATTGCGCGGCCCGGTGAATTTCGCACCAATGTGAGCCGGGGCGCGAGGATCTCTTTGGAGGAGATCCCCCCGGAAGCGCTCCGGTTCGCCGAATGGGTTGCCGGGCGGTGCGGGTTCGGCGAGGCGGGTCTCGACATTTGCCACGGCGGCGAGAGGTACCTGGTGCTCGAGGCCAACATGATGTATGGTCTCCGCGGCTTCGCCGCAGCCGATCTCGACATCTATCGCCTCATCAGAGAGCGCCTTGCCCAAGGCAGCCCCCCATGACCATCAACCCGTCTGAAATCCCCGGCGTCAGAAGTTACCAGGCTTTTGCCCAAACACGATCGGCCGCTCGCTCGACCGAACTTCAGTCACCCGCGCCGGCTAGGTGGGGCTGGGGTTGTGCCGGAACGGCGTTTGTGGCTCGCCGCCGTGGGATCGCAGAGGCGAGACCCATCGGCAGTGAGGGCTGCCAGGGACGGCGGTCCGAACGAAGCGAGGGCACTGCCCCAGCCCACCCAACAAAGTCATCGGGGCCACAGCCTGTTAACTTGTAACGGCTCACCGTGTTGCACTTTTCTCCGGTTTCGGATAGGTAATTCAGGGCGCGAAGGAGAGTTGGACAGGAATGAAGAAAGACGCACCGGAGCCGGTGAGAGCCGCGGGCGAGGGGCCCCGAATCGGCACGAAGAGATTTCGACCCCTGTGGTGGGGCCTCCTTATCCTCTTCGTCGCCTTGCTTTTCCTCGCGGTGGACGTCTCACTCTTCCTTACCTCCCCCGGGAGCGGGCGTCGCGATCCGGTCATCATCGACATCCCCGTGGGCACATCCGTACCCAGTTTGTGCGATCTCCTGGAGCAACGGGGCGTCGTGCGGAGCGGTTTCAGGTTCCGCCTCTACGCTCGCCTCAAAGGCGAGACCCACCGCATAAAGGCCGGCGAGTACGAGTTCTCCCCCTCCCTTCGCCCGGATGGGGTGCTCTCCAAGCTGGTTCGCGGCGAGGTTTTCCTCCACCAGA
>Ga0187773_10000933_pt1 | contig 11739 bp, 11 predicted proteins | sample 0216_BV02_MP05_1_FD_133133 | JGI IMG/M metagenome (GOLD analysis project Ga0187773, IMG submission 133133) | Tropical peat soil microbial communities from peatlands in Department of Meta, Colombia - 0216_BV02_MP05_10_MG | ecosystem: Environmental > Terrestrial > Soil > Wetlands > Peat | place...
AGTTAGCGCGCTGAGCGCTCGATCAGCACTTCGAAGCTGCCGTCCTGGAGCGGCGTCGTACGCCAGGCGAAGCCGCGCTCGGCGAGCAGCTCGTACAGCGGGATCGGCTCGCGGTGGATGCGCACGCGCAGCGGCTCGTCCGGTGCGCGTGTGAGCGCCTCCATGATGCGCATCATCGGCGCCGGGGGCTCGAGCCCGCGCACATCGAGCTCGGTCAGCGCCGCGGCCGGCGGCGGCTCGGCCAGTGCGACCTGCTCGCACGCGCGATACAGCATCCCTTCCTCCTGCGCGGCGTGGCGGCGCAGCGTGCGCTCGAGGCTTTCCAGCTCGGCGCTGCAGCCCTCGGGATCGACCGCCGGCGACGCGGCGGCGAGCCGCGCGAGCAGCGTGCGCATCTCGGCGTGCTCGGCGCGCACCGCCTCGGTGACGCCTGCGGCCTGCGGCGTGACGCGCTCGAACGCCGGCAACAGCTGGCTTTCCTCCAGCTCGATGTGCGCTTCGAGCACGTCGCGCAGCGCGGCGACGCGCGCGCGGTACGCCTGCCAGTCGCGCGCGCCGGCCGCAGCCTGCGCGGCGGCGATCTGGCGCTCGAACTGGCGGTGGTGCTCGGTCAGCGAATCCGAGATGCCCGACATCGGCGCAGTGTTCTGCGCCGCCCCTGATGCGGCCTTGATATGCGTCAAGCGATCCTGGCGGCGAGCAGCGCGAGCGCCGAGAGCAGCAGCGCGGTGGCGAGCGGGTGCGCGAGCAGCGCCAGCGTCGGCAGCTCGAGGAGCAAGGACGCCGTGCCGGCGCCGAGCGCGAGCGCGGCGAGCACGATGAGCGCGGTGCCCGCCGGCGCGAGGCCGGCGCGCGCGAGGCGCAGCCCGAGCCAGGCGGCCAGCGCGGCCGCGCCGATCCCGGTGGCGGCGTGCACCCACGGGACGATCGAGGGCGGCTCGACCGGCACGCAGGTCGCCAGCCAGCCGCCGAAGGCGGCCTGCGCCGCCGTCGCGGCGAGCACGCCGAGAACAAGGCGCCGCCCGGGTGCAACGGCAGGCCATCTCGCCATAGCTCGGCCGAAGATCCAGGCGAGCAGCGCGGTGAGCGCTACGCCGCCCGCGAGATTGCCGAGCGCCGCGGCGGGCGGCGGCGCCGAGCCGGTGGCGCGCCCGAGAACGGCCAGAAAGACGATGAGCGCGAGCGCGCCGAGCGCGCCGGGCAGCAGGCGCCGGCGCCACAGCGCCCAGGCGGCGAGCAGCAGGACCGCCAGGCCGGCGAGCGAAGCGCTCGCGCGGTGCACGCTGCGCGCGAACTCGACGTCCGCGCCCGGCGCCGCGCTCATGCGGATGTAGGCGCTCGCGGCGAGCACGGCGAGCATCAGCGCCCAGGCGGCGGCGGAGAGCGCCGCCCCGGCGGCGAGGCGCTTCTCAGGCGAAGGCGCGCGCATTGACGGGCAGGGCGCGGCGCAGCTCGAAGGCCGTCCACAGCGCCGTCGCGAGCAGCAGAACGGCGCCCGCCTGGTGGGCGGCGGCGAGCGGCACCGGCACGACGAGCAGCAGGGTCGCGATGCCGAGCGAGATCTGCAGCACGAGTGCCGCGAGCATCGCGTCGCTCGCCAGGCGCGCGCGCATCTCGAGGCCTGCACGCTGCACGCGCAGCCAGAAAATCGGAACGAGCACGGCGAGCAGCCAGGCGATCGAGCGGTGCACGAACTGCACGGTGGCCATGTTGTAGAGGAAGTTCTCGTACCACGGATCGAGCATCATGATCTCGGGCGGCACGATGTGCCCGTTCATGAGCGGGAAGGTGTTGTAGGCGCGTCCGGCGTGCAGGCCGGCGACGAAGCCGCCCGTGAGCGCCATCAGGAACACCAGCGCGGCGAGCGCGAGGCCCGCGCGCGCGAGCCGCGCGTGCGGCGCACGGCGCAGCGGCGGCGAAAGCAGCCCGAGCGCGATCCACAGCTCGGCCGAGAAGATCGCCAGCGCGATGCCGAGGTGCGCGGTGAGGCGGAAGTGGCTCACGCGCGGGTCGTCGACCAGGCCGCTCTTCACCATATACCAGCCCATGCCGCCCTGCAGCGCGCCGAGCAGGAAGATGCCGCCGAGCTGCCAGGCGAGCCGCCGGTCGATCCTGCGGCGCGCGAGGAACCACAGGAACGGCACGAAAAACACCACGCCGATCGCGCGCCCGAGCAGCCGGTGCGAGTACTCCCACCAGAAGATGCGCTTGAAGCCCGACAGGGGCATGCCGAAGTTGACCTGCTTGTATTCGGGCGTCTGCTTGTACTTGTCGAACAGCGTGCTCCACTCCGCATCGGTGAGCGGCGGCACCGTGCCCACGAGCGGCTGCCACTCGACGATCGACAGACCGGAGTGGGTGAGGCGGGTCACGCCGCCCACTACCACCATGGCGTACACCAGCGCCGCGCACACGAGCAGCCAGCGCGCGATGTTGCGCCGCGCAAGATCATCAGGAGTCACGAACCGCATGATTTATCAGCCAGCCCGGGAATGCTTGATACGTATCAAGTTTACCCGCGAAGCAGCCGCGTACCGTCCGCCGGCATGGGCCGCAAGGTCCGCGTCAACCATCCACGGGGGGAACACATGGCCAATGCGACCGAAGCACATCCGATGGACGAGGTTCCGGAAGAGCCGGTGCCGGTGATGCAGCAGCTGCTCGACAACCCTTTCCTGCTGCTGTTCCTCGGCATCGCGATGCCGACGGTGCTCTACATCGTCTGGGGCGTGATGGAAATCGTCTCACTGCCCGTCGGAAAGTGAGGAGAGCCCCATGAGCGCCATCCTGCCGCCGGCGGAACGGGTCTGGTGGAAGCAGCCGTTCGACCGCGTCGAGCTTCTGTGGATCCTGATCGCGCTGGCCTGGTGCATGGTCATGTTCTTCATGATGCCGTACTGGCACATCTACGGGCACCAGAACCTCGCCAACGAGGCCTACCGCATGCTGCCCGAGGAATACGTCAAGAAGACCGAGGCGGTGGTGGCGAAGTACAAGGTGCGCGAGGAGGGCGGCGATCTCAAGGTGCCGGTGGTGCATCCGCCGGCGGGCGCGGACGTCTACCTGATCGCGCGGCTGTGGAACTGGTATCCGATCCTGGAGCTCGAGTCCGGCAAGTCCTACCGCATCCATCTCATGTCGATGGACTACCTGCACGGCTTCTCGCTGCAGCCGGAGAACATCAACATCGAAGTGCATCCGGGCTATGACCACGTCATTACGGTCACGCCGACGCACCCGGGCACGTACTCGATCGTCTGCAACGAGTTCTGCGGCATCGGGCATCACACCATGACCAGCAAGCTGTACGTCAAATAGGGGAGCGATCATGGCAGTCAACCGGATGTTCAGGACTTGCCCGACGACCGGGCTGGTGTTCCACGAGCCGGCCGAGCGGCTGATGAAGGCCAACGCGGTGGCCGCCGCGGTGTTCCTATTGATCGGCGGGATTCTCGCGCTCGGCGTGGTGCTGACGCGCTGGCAGGCGTTCCACGCGCTGGCGGCCGACCGCTTCTACCAGGTGCTCACCGCGCACGGGCTCAACATGCTCGTGTTCTGGATCATCTTCTTCGAGATCGCGGTGCTGTACTTCGCTGCGAGCACGTTGCTCAAGTGCCGGATCGCGGCGCCGGCTATGGGGTGGGTGGCGTTCTGGCTGATGATACTCGGCGCGTTGATGAACAACTATGCGGTGCTGCGCGGCGACTCGAGCGTCATGTTCACTTCCTACGCGCCGATGGGTGCGCACCCGACGTTCTATCTCGGGCTTATCCTGTTCGCGGTCGGCGCACTGGTCGCATGCTTCGTGTTCTTCGGCACGCTGGTGGTGGCGAAGGCCGAGCGCACCTACATCGGCTCGGTCCCACTGGTGACTTTCGGCGCTGTCACCGCGGCGATCATCGCGGTGTTCACCATCGCCTCGGGGGCGATCATCCTGATCCCGACCTTTCTCTGGTCGGTGGGGCTGATCGACCACGTCGACTCGCTCATGTACCGCACCATCTGGTGGGCGTTCGGACACTCCTCGCAGCAGATCAACGTCGCGGCGCACGTCTCCGTCTGGTACGCGATCGCGGCGATCGTGTTCGGCGCGAAGCCGCTGTCGGAGAAGGTAAGCCGCACGGCGTTCCTGCTCTACATCCTGTTCCTGCAGCTGGCGAGCGCGCACCACCTGCTCGCCGATCCCGGGCTGACCTCCAACTGGAAGATCTTCAATACCAGCTACGCCATGTACCTCGCGGTGCTCGCCTCGATGGTGCACGGCCTGACGGTGCCCGGCGCGATCGAGGTGGCGCAGCGGGGCAAGGGCTACAACCACGGCCTGTTCGAGTGGCTGCGCAAGGCGCCCTGGGGTAACCCGGTGTTCTCCGGCATGTTCCTGTCGTTGATCGGCTTCGGCTTCCTCGGTGGCATCTCGGGCGTGATGATGGGCACCGAGCAGCTGAACCTCATCATCCACAACACGATTTACGTCCCGGGACACTTCCACGCCACGGTCGTGGTGGGCACGACGCTCGCGTTCATGTCGCTCACCTACTTCCTGATCCCGGTGCTGTTCCGCCGCGAGATGCTGTTCCCGGGCATGGCGAAGTGGCAGCCCTACGTGTTCGGCCTCGGCATGATGGGCGTGGCGCTGTTCCTGATGGGTGCCGGAACGCTCGGCGTGCCGCGCCGCCACTGGGACATGAGCTTCGCGGGCAACCCGTTCCCGTACGAGTTTCCCGGCTCGGCCTGGCTGATGATGGGCCTCGCGGGCATCAGCGGCCTGGTGGCTATCCTCGGCGGCGCAATGTACCTGCTGATCACCGTGGGCTCGGTGTTCCTCGGCAAGAAGATCCAGACCCCGGACTTCGCCCACGTGCGCGCTGCGCAGGGCGTGGCGCCGGCGCCCAGACCGGTGTCCGCGGCGATCACCGGCCACGGCGCGGGCATCGGAGCCTGGGGCATGATCGCGCCGGGCACGTTCTCGCTCGCGCTCGTGTTCCTGGTGTCGTTCGTGCTCTATTACTTCATCAACTGGAAGTACCTGGCGACCGTTTGGCCGCTGAAATAGCCCGGCGCGTATGAATGCGGTCTTCAACCTGTTCAAGCTGCGCATCGGCGTGGCGATCGCGGTCGCCGCGCTCGCCGGCCTGGCGGTGCAGTCCGGGCCGGCGCTCGCGGCCTGGCAGGTGCTGGCGGTGACGCTCGCGGTGCTGGTGTCCTCCTCGGCCGCCGGCGCCTTCAACCAGTACGCCGAGCGCGACCTCGATGCGCGCATGAAGCGCACGCGTGGCCGGCCGTTCGTCACCGGGCGGCTGGCGCACGGCCCGCGGTGGCTCTGGTTGATCGGCGGCATGATCGTCGGCTCGTTCGCGCTCGCGGCCTGGGCGGCGAACTTCGCCGCCGCGACCTACGTGGTTCTTGGCGCGTTCACCTACGGCGTCGTGTACACCGTGTGGCTCAAGCGCCGCACCTGGTGGAACATCGTGGTCGGCGGGCTGGCGGGCAGCTTCGCGGTGCTGGCGGGCGCGGCGTCCGTGGCGCCTCTGCCGAACCCGGACGCGCTGGCACTCGCGGTGGTGCTGTTCCTGTGGACGCCGCCGCATTTCTGGAGCCTGGCGATCGCCTACCGCGACGACTATGCCGCCGCGGGCGTGCCGATGCTTCCGGTGGTGGTCGGCGAGGCGCGCGCCGCGCGCGCCATCCTCGCGAGCGCCGCGCTGCTGGTCGCGGCCTCGATCGTGCCGGCGTTCTACGGGCTGGGATGGATCTACCTCATCGCGGCGGCGGCTGGCGGCGCGTTCTTCCTGTGGAAGTGCCTCGCGCTCGTCGCCGCGCCGGGCCGCAGGACCGCACTCGCCGGGTTCTTCGCCTCGCTGGTGCAGTTGTGCTGCGTGCTGTTCGGCGCGATGCTCGATGTGGCGCTGGGCTGATGGCATTGCGCTCCTCGCGCTGACGCTTCTCGCGCCGGCGGCGTTCGCGGCGCTCGACCAGGACGCCGCATTGCAGACGAGCCAGGCGGCGATCGGCCGCCAGGTGGGCGACTACACGCTCTACGACACCGAGGGAGCGGAAGTGCGGCTCGCGTCCTACCGTGGCAAGCCGCTGGTGGTGAACTTCGTCTATACCGGCTGCTTCCAGGTGTGCCCGACCGCCACCAAGTCGCTCGAAGGCGCAGTGCGCGAAGCGCGGCGCGCGCTCGGCCCGGGGACGTTTCGCGTCGCGACCATCGGCTTCAATCTGCCGTACGACTCGCCGCAGGCCATGAAGGACTTCGCGCGCAGGCAGGGCATCGACTTGCCGGACTGGAAGTTCCTCAGTCCTGCACCAAGCACGGTCGAGGCGCTGACGCGGGACTTCGGCTTTCGCTTCGAGGCGACCTCCGCCGGCTTCGACCACGTGCTGCAGGCGAGCATCGTCGATGCCCAGGGGCGCATCTACCGCCAGCTCTACGGCGATTCGTTCGCGGCGCCGCAGTTCACCGGCGCACTGCTCGAGCTCGCGCAGAACTCGCCGCGGCCGGCACAAGGCGTCGCCGGCGTGCTGGAGCAGGTGCGCCTGCTGTGCACCGTCTACGATCCGTCCACGGGACGCTACCGCTTCAACTACGCGGTGCTGATCGAGCTCTTCGTCGGCGCGAGCATCATGCTGGTCGGCATCGCGAGCGTCGTCATCGAGTGGCGCCGCAAACGCCCGGGCTGATCCTCGTTAGTTGATTCACATCAATCAGCAGGCGGCGAGTGCCGCCTAGCATCGTCGGTGGGAGAACGACGGTGCCGAAGCGCATTCACCTGCCGATTCAATGGTTATTCCTCAGGGTCGAGGCGCTGTTCAATCTCGCGTTCGGCGAGCGCCTCAATCCGCTCTACTACCTCGGCCCGATCGCGTACTACCTGATGTGGGTAGTGGTCGCGAGCGGCCTCTATCTCTACGCCTTCTTCAAGACCGGCGTGCAGGAAGCGCACGCCTCGGTCCAATACCTCACCGTCCAGCAGTGGTACCTGGGCGGCCTGATGCGCAGCCTGCATCGCTACGGCTCGGACGGCGTCGCGCTCACGATGCTGCTGCACATGGCGCGCCACTGGAGCTTCGACCGTTACCGGGGCTTTCGGTGGTTTTCGTGGGTGAGCGGCGTGGCGCTGATCTGGCTGGTGTACGCCGCGGGCATCAACGGCTACATGCTGCCCTGGGACCGGCTGTCGCAGTTCGTCGTGGTGGCCACCGCCGAGTGGTTCGACCGGCTGCCGATGTTCGGCGGCGCGCTGGTGCGCAACTTCATTTTCCCGGAGGCGGTAAACGATCGCCTGTTTTCGCTGCTGTCGTTCATCCACATCGGCGTGCCGCTCATCGTGCTCGCGGTGCTGTGGGTGCACACGCAGCGCGTTCCGCAGGCGAAGCTCGTGCCGCCCTGGCAGATCACCGCGACGCTTAGCGTCGCGCTCGTCGCGCTCTCGCTCTTCGAGCCTGCGGTGAGCCAGGGCGAGGCGAACCTGGCCGCCGCGGTGACGACGATCGGCCTGGACTGGTTCTACCTCCCGGTGTACGCGCTGCTGTACCGCTGGACGCCGGGCGAAGTCTGGCTGCTGGTGGGCAGCGCGACGCTCTTTTTCGTGCTGCTGCCGTGGCTGCCCCCGCGCCGCCGGCGCGGGCCGGCCGAGGGTTATCACATGCTGGTGCGCCCGGACAACCGTATCGTGGGCGTGCGCGAAGGCGAGACGTTGCTCGACGCCGGGCTGCGCGAGGGCGTGCCGCTGCCCTACGAATGCCGCAACGGCGGCTGCGGGCAGTGCAAGGCGATGCTCGCCTACGGCAGCGTCGACTACGGCGCCTACCAGCGCGATGTGCTGACCGACGACGAGCGCGCCGCGGGGAAGCTCCTCACCTGCTGTGCGACGCCGCTGTCGGATATCGAGCTGGAGTACGTTCCGGCCGCCGCGCCGGGCGGCATCGCGCAGCGCGTCTGGACATCCACGGTCGAGAGCATGGAGCTGCTCGCGCCCGACGTCATGCGTTTGATGCTGCGCATCGAGGGCGGTGAGAGGCTCGCGTTCTACGCCGGGCAGTACATCAATGTGCTGCTCGAGGACGGCGAGCGGCGCAGCTTCTCCTTCGCCACCGCACCCCACGTCAACGACCGCGTCGAGCTGCAGATCCGCCGCATTGCCGGCGGGCGCTTCTCCGGCCAGGTGTTCGAGCGCATGAACGTCGGCGACATCGTGCGCTTCGAAGGACCGGTCGGGTCGTTCTTCCTGCGCGAGAATTCGGACAAGCCGATCATATTCGTCGCCGGCTCGACCGGCTTCGCGCCGGTGAAGAGCATGGTCGAGTACGCGTTTCATCGCGGCCTGAAGCGCCGCATGATCCTGTACTGGGGCGTGCGCCGCCCCGAGGACCTGTACCTCGGCGACCTGGCGCGCCAGTGGGCGCGCGAGCACGCCAACTTCGAGTTCGTGCCGGTGCTGTCCGAGCCTCGCCCGGAAGATCACTGGCAGGGCCGCACCGGGCTCGTGCACGAGGCGATCCTCGCGGACTTCCCGGACCTGGCGGGCTACCAGGTTTACGCCTGCGGCTCGGTCGGCATGGTCGAAGCCGCCTACCCGGCGTTCTCGGCGCACGGCCTGAAGCAGGACGACTGCTTCGCCGACGCGTTCCGGCTGGCGCCGAAGATTCGCGCGCGCGAGGCCGACCTGGTGAAGCTGGGAGGGGGCGCGTGAGACAGGCGCTGCGCTTCCTCGCCCAGTTCGCGCTGTACGTGCCGCTCATGGCGCTGATCGGCGTGTTCTCGGTCTGGCCGCCGTTCACCGACGTCGGTCCGGGCGAGGCGCTCGTGCGCCTGTCGTTCATCCACGCTGCCGAGCTCAAGCAGAAGTGCCGCGAGCGCAGCGCCGCCGAGCTTGCCAAGCTCGCGCCGAACATGCGCGCCGCGCTCGACTGCCCGCGCGAGCGCGCGACGGTCCGGGTCGAGCTCGAGCTGGACGGAAAGGTGGTGCTCGAGCGCGAGGTGCCGCCCACGGGTCTGCGCCGCGACGGCGCGGCGACCGTGTATTTCCGCCTCAAGGTGCCGGCCGGCCGCCACGAGATCGTCGCACGCATGGGCGACCGGCCCGAGGGCGGCTTCGACTATCAGCGCAAGGCGACGCTCGATCTGGCACCCGGCACGGCGCTGGTGATCGACTTCGAGCCCGACAAGGGCGGGTTCGTGTTCCGGAGCTGAATCCGCGATGCGCGCGCTCGACCGCATGTTCGGCGTGGCCGCCAACCCGATGCGCAACCTCGGCGCGCTCGGCTATCTTTTTTTCTGGGTGCTGGCGGCGACCGGCATCTACCTGTACGTCTTTTTCGACACCAGCGTAGCGGGCGCCTACGACTCGATCGGGCGCCTTTCGCGCGATCAGTGGTGGCTCGGCGGCGTGCTGCGCAGCGTGCACCGCTACGCCGCGGACGGGCTGGTGGCGGTGAGCTTCGGCCACCTGGTGCGCGAATGGGCACTCGGCCGCTACCGGCGCAGCCGCGCCTTCCTGTGGGTTTCGGGCGTGCCGCTGATGTGGCTGCTGTATGCCTCGGGCATGATCGGCTACTGGCTGGTGTGGGATGCGCGCGCGCAGTTCTCGGCGCTCGCCACCGCCGAATGGCTCGACGGCCTGCGCATCGGCGCGGAACCGATGGCGCGTAATATCCTTGGCGCCGAGGCCGCCGCCGACCGCGTGTTCTCTCTGTTCGTGTTCCTGCACATCGGAGTGCCGCTGCTGCTGCTCGGTGGCATGTGGGTGCACGTGCAGCGCATGGGGCGGCCGCGCACGGTCGCGCCGCGCGCGCTGGTGCTCGGCACGCTGGCGACGCTCGCCGTCGCCGCGCTCGCGCTGCCGGTGGGCTCCGAGGCGCCGGCCGATCCCTCGCGCCTACCCTCGTCAATCGATTTCGACTGGTACGTGCTGTTCGTGCACCCACTCATGTACGCGACCTCGCCTGCGATGCTGTGGACGCTGGTCGGTGCCGCGACGTTCGGCCTGTGCATCATGCCGTGGGTTTCGCATGAACACTCCCAGGAATCAGGAACGAAGAAGACTCCCGGCAGGCGCTGGCCCAGCCGCGCCGCGGCGCCGTACTACCGGGTCGGCGTCTACGCGGCCTTCGGGGGCGCGCTCGCGCTGTTTTCGCACCGGCCCGCGTACGCGCCCCTGCCGCCTGGCGACGCGATGCTGCAGCTGAGTATCGCGCACCCCGGCGCGCGCCTTGAGCCCTGCCGCGAGCGCAGCGCCTCCGAGCTCGCGCGCCTGCCGCCGAACATGCGCGCACCGCTCGATTGCCCGCGCGGACGCTCGCCGGTGCGCGTCACGGTGACCCTCGACGGGCGCCTGCTGGTGGACGAGACTGTGGCGCCTTCCGGCATCGCGCGCGACGGCGCCTCGACCCTCTACCGGCGCATCCCTGTGCCGGCGGGCGCGCACCGCCTGCGGGTCACGGTGGATGACGACCTGCGCCGGCCGGGGCAGGCCGAGCGCGATGCGGCGATCGACCTCGCGGTCGGCCGCGTGCTCAGCATCGACTACCGACCACATCAAGGGGGGATCGTTCTGTCATGAACCGGACGCCTTACACGCTGCCGCTGCCCGAGGACGCCCGCCGCAGGCTCGCCGCGGGCTGGCTCGCGCTCGCGCTCGTGTCGCTCGCCGCCGCGGGCGTGCTCTCGGTGCTGCTCGTGCTGTCGCGCGCGCCGGCGGTGAAGGACGTGTTCCCGCTGGTCGACTTTTTCCACGTCGCGCTGGTGGCGCACGTCGACCTGTCGGTGCTGGTGTGGTTCCTCGCCTTCGCCGGCATGCTCTGGACGCTGAACAGCGCGCCGCGCCTGCTCGCGCTCGGCTGGGCCGCGCTCGCCCTGGCGCTCGCCGGCACGGCGCTGATGGCGACGGCGCCGTTCGCGGGCAGCGGTCACCCGGTGATGAGCAACTACATCCCGGTGCTCGACGAGCCGGTGTTCCTCGCCGGCCTGGCCGCCTTCGGCGCGGGCATAACGCTCGCGGTCGCGCGCGGCATGCTCTCGGTGCCGCGCGTCGGCGTGCGGCTGGACGGCACCGGCGCGCTGCGCTTCGGGCTGAACACCTCGCTCGTATCCGCGGGCGTCGCGCTCATCGCCTTCGCCTGGTCGTTCGCGGAGCTGCCGCACGCGCTCGAGGCGAAGGGCTACTACGAGCTCGCGTTCTGGGGCGGCGGCCACGTGCTGCAGTTCACCTATACGCTGCTCATGTTCGTCGCCTGGCTGTGGCTGGCGGAGTCTGGCGGTGCGCCGCTGCCGCTCACACCGCGCACCGCGGCGCTGCTGTTCGGCATCGGCCTCGCGTCGGTGTTCGTGACGCCGGTGATCTACCTCGCCTACGACGTCGGCTCGGTCGAGCACCACCGCCTGCTCACCTGGCTGATGCGCTTCGGCGGAGGCCTCGCGATCCTGCCGTTCGCGGCGGCGGCGGTCATCGGCCTGGCGCGCGCCGCGCCGGCCGCGGGCGAGCAGCGCGTGCTGCGCGCGGCGCTGCTCAGCTCGCTCATCCTGTTCGGCGCGGGCGGGCTGATCGGCCTCGCGATCAGCGGCAGCAACGTCAAAATCCCGGCGCATTACCACGGCTCGATCGTCGGCGTGACGCTCGCCTTCATGGGGCTCACCTACCGGCTGCTGCCGCGCCTCGGCTTCGGCGAAGCGCGCGCGCGCTGGGCGGTCGCGCAGCTGTGGCTGTACGCGGGCGGACAGCTGCTGCACGTGCTAGG
>Ga0187773_10000934_pt1 | contig 11735 bp, 15 predicted proteins | sample 0216_BV02_MP05_1_FD_133133 | JGI IMG/M metagenome (GOLD analysis project Ga0187773, IMG submission 133133) | Tropical peat soil microbial communities from peatlands in Department of Meta, Colombia - 0216_BV02_MP05_10_MG | ecosystem: Environmental > Terrestrial > Soil > Wetlands > Peat | place...
AAGTACGTCTACTTTTTCGGCAACGGCAAAGCCGACGGCAACGGCAAGATGAAGGACGAACTCGGCGGCAAAGGCGCTGGCCTGGCCGAGATGACGAATGCTAGTCTGCCTGTTCCCCCGGGATTCACCATTCAGACTGAGGCCTGCCGCGAGTCCATGAGCCGCAAGCTCTCGCCTGAGGTCGATCGCCAGATGGAAGAGGCGCTCAAACGCCTGGAGCAGCTCCAGGGACAGAAGCTGGGGACAGGTGAGAACCCACTGCTGGTGAGTGTGCGCTCCGGCGCCAAGTTCTCCATGCCCGGCATGATGGATACCATCCTCAACCTCGGGTTGAACGACCAGTCGGTGGAGGTGCTGGCTCAGCGCAGCAAGAGTCCCCGTTTTGCCTATGACTCCTATCGACGCCTCATCCAGATGTTTGGCAACGTGGTGCTGGATATCGAGAAAAAGCACTTCGAAAAAGTGTTCGACGCCAAGAAGAAACAGAAGAAGGTGAAGCTCGATACAGAGCTTGACGCAGCCGCGCTGAAGGAGGTCATCAAGGAGTACAAGCAGGTGGTGAAGAAGCACGCCAAGCGTGACTTCCCGCAGGACCCCAGAGAGCAGCTCATCATGTCACGCGATGCCGTTTTCCGCTCCTGGAACAACGATCGCGCCAGGCACTATCGTCGCATCAACAATATCTCCGACGACCTGGGCACTGCCGTCAACGTACAAGCGATGGTGTTTGGCAACCTGGGCGAGTCGAGCGGCACGGGCGTCGGCTTCACCCGCAATCCGGCGACGGGCGCCAAGGAGTTCTACGGCGAGTTCCTGATGAACGCGCAGGGTGAGGACGTCGTGGCCGGCATCCGCACGCCTGTTCACATCTCCGAGCTGCAAAAGATCATGCCGGATGTGTACAACCAGCTCCGCGACATCACCACCCGGCTGGAGAAGCACTACCGGGACGTGCAGGATTTCGAGTTCACGATCCAGGATAGCCGCCTGTACATGCTGCAGACGCGCAACGGCAAGCGTACCGGAATTGCCGCCGTGCGAGTCGCCATCGACATGGTGGAAGAAGGCCTGATCACCAAGGAAGAAGCCATCTTCCGCGTCGATCCCAACCAGCTCTACGACTTCCTGGTGCCCAAGCTGGATGAGAGCGGTGCCGTCGAAGTGCTGGCGACCGGCTTGCCGGCCTCGCCCGGAGCGGCTGTCGGCCAGATCGTATTCACGGCCGACGATGCCGTCGCCAAGGCCGGTCCGCACAAGAAGAATCCGGTCATCCTGGTTCGTGGCGAAACCACGCCCGAAGACATCCACGGCATGGAAGTGGCGAAGGGTATTCTTACCTCGCGCGGCGGCATGACCAGCCATGCCGCCGTCGTGACCCGCGGTATGGGCAAGTGCTGCGTGGCTGGTGCCGGCGACGTGCAGGTGGATGATCACGCGAAGGAGATGCGAGTCCACGGCCAGGTTTTCCACGAGGGCGACTGGATTTCGCTCGACGGAACCACCGGCCGCGTGATCAAAGGCAAGTTGCCCTTGCTCGACGCCTCGCCCGACGATCCCAACCTGCAGAAGCTGCTGGGCTGGGCGGAGCCCTTCCGCAAGATTGGCGTGCGGGCCAATGCCGACATCCCGCGTGACGCCATCCAGGCGCGCGCGTTTGGCGCCGAGGGCATCGGCCTGTGCCGTACCGAGCACATGTTCTTTGGCGAGGGCCGCATCCAGCACGTGCGGGCCATGATCATGGCCGACAATGAGAAGGATCGCCGCGCCGCGCTGAAGAAGCTGCTTCCCCTGCAACGCTCCGACTTCATTGGCCTGTTTCGCGCCATGGACGGGCTGCCGGTTACCATCCGCACTCTGGATCCGCCGCTGCACGAGTTCCTGCCCAAGCGGGAAGAACTGATGGTGGAGATTGCGGTGCTGGAAGCAACCAAGCCCAAGTCGCCCAAGCTAAAAGAGCTGCGCAAGGTGCTGGCCCGGGTGGAGGAACTGCATGAGTTTAATCCCATGCTTGGCTTCCGCGGCTGCCGGCTCGGCATCCGCTATCCGGAGATCACCGAGATGCAGGCGCGCGCCATCTTCGAGGCCGCTGTCCAGGTTGCGAAGGAAGGGGTGAAGGTGATCCCCGAGGTTATGATCCCCCTCACTGCCACGTTGAAGGAGATGGCCAACCAATCGGCGATCGTGCGGCGCGTGGCCGAAGAAGTATTCGCCGAGAAGGAGACCAAGGTCCACTACCTGGTGGGTACCATGATCGAGCTGCCGCGCGCGGCCATCGTGGCCGATGAGATCGCCAAGGACGCCGAGTTCTTCAGCTTCGGCACCAACGACCTCACGCAGACCACCTTCGGCTTCTCGCGCGACGACATCAACAAGTTCCTGCCCACTTATGTGGAGGAGGGCATCCTGAAGCAGGACCCGTTCGCGGTGATCGACCAGGAAGGCGTGGGTGAGCTGGTGCGGATGGGCATCGAGAAAGGTCGCAAGACCCGCAACCATCTTGAGGTCGGCATCTGCGGAGAGCACGGCGGTGAGCCCTCGTCGGTCGAGTTCTGCCACCGGGTGGGGATGGACTACGTCTCCTGCTCGCCCTTCCGCGTGCTGACCGCGCGCCTGGCTGCCGCCCAGGCCGCCGCCAGCCAGGAACTGAAGGCGGAAACCGGCAGAACCAAGTAACACCCGCCACGGAGGCACGGAGACACGGAGAGAATCAGATCTCTCCGTGACTTCGTGTCTCTGGGGTGTTATTGAACCCTTTGCAAACGAGCGATTAATTTCTGGGCGAGGTTCTCGTCCGATTCCGACCACAGCAGTCTGGCGCTGGTCGCGCAGTTCTTCTCCACCGCGCTGGTGAACTCGATCAGCTTCCGCACGTTGTCGCGGACGCGCGCCTCCACCAGCGGCGTCAGCTTCACGTCTTCGTAGAGAAAGGGCGTGTCCAGGCCGAAGTCCACTTGCACGTGGCCTTCCTGCTCGTAGGCGCCTTCGTCGAAATTCAGGCCGTGCGCGACGAGGCGCACTGGCCTCGGCTCCTGCACCCAGCCGGCATCTGTGCCTGGCCCCCAGAGGTCCCACAAGCCCTCGAACTCGTAGGCGTTGTCGTCGTGCAGGAATTCGCTGGTGGTCTCGATGGCATGCTCGGGGGTGGCGCAAAAGTCAAAGGTCTCCTGGTAGATCACGGGCTCGTTCCACGAGATGGGATGTACGGCCACGTAGCCGATCCCCGGCCGTTCCGTGGCGAAAGGGAAGTGGCGCAACACGCACAATGTCTTCGCCAGCATCTCTCTCTCTGAGAAGCCGGGGAACCACAGGCTGAGGTAGAGACGGTCGGCCATGTCAATGGGACGGCAGCTCACCGCTACCGTATGGATACTGGCAGCGGGCCCGCCCAACCAGAGTATGATAAGCCTTGCCATGGCTACCAGGCTGCGCAGGAACGGCGGGGCTGCGGTGCTGGAAGTGGACGGCAAGCTGAAGATGGGTGAAGGCGTCGACCAGTTCCGCGCCCAGTGGACCCAGGCCGTCAACAACGGCGCCAGGTTTCTGGTGATCATCTTGAGCGGCGTGCCAGTGATCGACTCGTCGGGCCTGGGCAGCCTGATGCGGTGTTATTCGTCTGTGAAGGCCGTGGGCGGACGGGTAAAGCTGGTGGGCGCCAATGAGATGGTCCGGCAGGCGCTCGGCGTCACCCACCTGGGCAAGCTGTTCGATTTCTACGACAACGAGGCCGCCGCATTGGCCTCCATCCCCACCACCACAACGCCGTAGCCCGCAGCCAGAGTTGTGTGCCTGCATGGTTTTCGTTCTGTGCCGCGGCTTGGCCCTTGGGAGGCCATTTGGTAGAGTACTGGATTGCGACGTTTTTTTGTCCTGTGACTGCGTCCCCGTCGTCTAGCCCGGCCCAGGACATCGCCCTTTCACGGCGGTAACGCGGGTTCGAATCCCGCCGGGGACGCCAACATTAAGAAAGACTTATACAGTTCAACGCTCAGCACTTAGTTTTTCGGGGACGCTGTGGGGACGATAGAAACGGAAATGCGTTCCCCTCGTGCCATCAAAGCGCGAGCGGGCACGGGAACGGGCAGGCGAGAGCGAGGGGCGGGCTCGCGCCAGGCGGGTCGGGGCATGTCCTCCTCTCCTAGGGCTGCCAGCAATTCAGGATCTTTCTCGCAGAAGATGTACTTGTCGAAGGGGTGCTGTACGGTCAACGCCAAGATCGGTGAGCCCTTCAGTATCGTAGAAGTTCCGCGAATTCGGCAGTACCCAGCCCCCGCGTATAGGTCGATGTAGACCCGTTTCCCCCACTTGTTCTTCATGCCCGTCGAAAAGAGCTGGTCGTACATGGACACGAGCCGGTACTTCGTCTCGGCCCCCCCCCACATCGCGGCAAACCAGTCTGTCGTCATGAGCACGTAGCTTTTCAACGGCGGCGTCCATTTGTGTCGATTGTAATGTCACTGGCCCCACGGAATTAAGTTCACAGCAACTAGTTGGTCAACAAGGGCTTGGTCTTCCGCCGTTCGACCAGCGAAATAGCGTTCGCGATGGCGGCTTCCAGCGCTGGCGCAGGAAGCAGCGAGCAGCGGTACAGTGACTACTGTAACTAGCAGTCCGACGCTGGCCGCTAGAGAATTGAGAAGAGCGTATGCGCGAGATGCTGAAACATGAAGGGGCACACCGAGGTCTGCGGCAGGCCAACGACGTGGATGAAGTTCGGTGGGCGACCGCCAACTTAGCGAGCAACGGGTTCCTGCAATGAGCGTCCACTGGCTAGTCATCCTCCTCTACGTGCTCAACCTGCGCCTGATGGAATTCGAACTCGTCGCCCTGCCAGCGGCGATGGTGCTACGGCGCTTGCGGGGCTTGCCATCCCCCCGAAACGACAACGTGCTTGGTGAGCTACCGGATGCGCCCGTTGTCGAGGTGACGACGGTGACCGCCATTCGCTCCTGCCCGAATTCCGGGTCGAGCGCCGGGGCCGTAGCGTGCGCGACGAGCAGTAACGGTTGTCCAGAACAGAACAGTTAGACGACCAGAACAGAACAGTTAGACGAGCGGTATCTGTGGTGGTTGCATGCGTTGGAATTTTCGCAGATAGGACTCGCAACCATGACTAATAGGGCGCTTTTTCTCGTCATTATGTCATCCGTGCTAGCAGCCACCCCGCAGGCACACGCGGGTCGCCCTGCGAGCGACCTGAATCGAGCCTGTCAAAGCCTGCTGTTATTTTCCGCTGAAGCGTCCGGTCCAGCCGCCCCGGACGGCATGGACGAGTGGCGTGCAGGTCTCTGCACGGGTTTCGTCGCCGGGTGGGTGCAGGCAGTGGACGATAGCTACATGCGCACGGAAGAAGGCCGCCTTCTGCACATCGAGATTTTGCCGGGCGTCACCGCGAACCGTGTCGGCAAGCTGCTCCCGGATTATTTGAAAAAACATCCGGATAGAAACGGTGACTCCGCAGGCAGGGTCTTAGTCGACGTGCTGGGGGATGCTGGACTGATCCGCGTAACCGACGTGACCGGCGACAAAACGGGCAAGCTCGACGAGCACCGTATTCGTCCACCGGCAGCGGATTGAGGAGGCGGGCCACTTCGACGTGTTGAATGCGACTAGGCGCTCTGTGGCATCGTTGCGGCGCTCACCCGGTGGAACGGATTGCGCTCAGAGCTGCCAGACAGGCTACAGAGGCTCGCTCCCAGCCGACGCTGCCACGGCGACGACTCTTCTCCCCCCTGCAAACTTCAGCGACATTTTGGAAGCACACTCGGCACAGAGCCAGAAGTAACTCGTATTTGCCGACCGCAGTTTCGAAACGGAACAGTCGTCCTTCGCTCAGGTAGCGGAAAGGCACGTTGCAAGAGGGATTAGCGCACTTGGCGACCATCGGCCACCTCGACTCCAGTGCGAACCCAAGTGCCGGAGCGCAGAGTCTGGTCGAAATATTGCCAGTTTCGGCAAGCGAAAAGACTGGACGCTCAGGCACTGCCTACAGTCAACACCGAACCAGACAGGCGCGGGCCGCAAGTGATTCTGCTACACTGCGCGCATGGCATACAACAGACAGGAACTCGAAGGCATGGATATAACCGTGCTTGCCGTGCTGTGCGAGAAGGCCGCCAACAATCCATCTGTGGATGCAGTCACGGCGGGGCAAGCGCATAAACTGAAACAAGCATGGGCCATGCTGGTTGCGCGTGAAACCCCACCACCCGCTGATTACGAAACGCACAAACAAATACAGGCTGAAAGGTCAGCGGTGAAGAAACGAATGGTGGAACTGCTGGCCATACTGTAGCGGTGGTGCAAAATTTCGAGCGGGGACACGTCAGCAAATCTCGAATCGTGCCCGACAAAAAGTGGCGACCGTGACATTTTCTGTCACCATCCCTAGCGCTATCCCCTAGCGGCTCTACCGCCCATCCCTTATAGGAACTGCCCCCGCACTCGTTAGACCTTGGAACTAATTGCAACAACATGCGTTGCAGTCCCGAAGCCTCACCTGAGCGGAGCAACGACATGGCCAGTTTGGAAGCTGTTTCGGTCCCGGAGTTGCTGGTGTGAGGAGCAGAGGAATGATGGAGCGGCGCGATGGGGGGAGACGATTCCCCAAGACGGTGCCCGACCTGCCAGCGAGTTCCGCTGATTGTATTCAGTCTCGCTGGGGGGACCATCGAGCACGCCCGTGTGGGTTGCCTTTGTCGCAGTGTGGTCCTCGAATGCCCGAACACGGAAAAATCATGGATGGTCGCGGCAGCGAACTGAATGAGGCAGCGCTTTCCGAGGGTGTTGGTGCTGAGCCGAGGATTGGCGATGTAATTGAGATTGCACTGACAGCTCGCGATGCTGGGCTGCCATTGCGGGTGCGAGCGGTGGTTCGCGACCGCACTAACGATGGTTTTGGCGCCGAGTTCCTAGCGGGAACGCCAGGCGAGGAGCGTGAACTCAGCGTTTCTTGACAGTTCGTACGCGCCGCTGCGCGGTATACGGATGCATAGGGGGCCATCGGGTGCGTGCCGACCTCGTAGTGCGCTATGGAAGTCGGCAATGATCCAGATCGCTACAGTATGCCAGCAAGGCTGAATACCGGTGAACATGGCTCTGACGCTTCCACGCCGGAAGTCCGCCGGGGCAGCCGTTCCCAGCGCCACGTTGAAGAGGTACTAGCACGCATCATCGCCAAGCGCCGAGGGCAGGGTGATTCTCCCTTTAGGTACCCAGATGGCGAGCAGGACCAGAGACAGCGAAAGTAGCCTCTCTCTTGCCGAACCGCCCGATCTGGACGAGTCCACCCCCTGCCGCCGAAAGCACCAAGGCGTATGTTCCCGGTTGGGCTTCTACCGCTGGGAGCATACGCCGCAGCTCTTGAATCGACTGCAAGAAGGGCTTCCGCCCGGTCATTAGCTGATGACTTTCCCCGACAAGAGCATCGGCTTCATCTTTTCTATTCGCCGAGCACGGGTGTCTTCCTTCTTGGCTCCGGAATACCACACGATGAATTCCCTCTTGTGAGTGAATGCCAGGGCGTCGAGCTTCTGGGTGAGTTTCGCGCCAAGTGCCGTTCGCAGTTGCGGCGGAATCTCGATCTCCCGCCTTTCGGTATCCGGCTCAAGTGTAATAGTCACGAAATCCCCTGCCTTTACACCTGCGCCTCAGCGTGCATCGGTATTGACGACGATGTACTGAATCCCACCCCTGTTTCCGACTGTGCTGCGCCAAGTGTAGCCATTGCAGGCTGGATCACGACGCAGGCTTCTTTTCCTGCTGCCGGAGCGCAATCCATTCTTCAACGTCTTTCAGTTCGGCGCTGTCCAGTCGAGAATGCTCTGGATGAAGCAGAATCTGCTGGCGCAGGTTAGCTGCTAATTGCTCCAATTCTTCCAGGCTTTTCGTATCCAATCCCATAACAGCACTCCAATTCTCTTTCACCTGGGAATGGCCCTCTCTTGGGGTGCGTAAAAAACTTACAGCTTGGCCAGTCTGCGATTCAGTGACGCCTGTCACTGGCGCTAGGCCAATGCCAGCCCTGCTTCTCGCCTTTTGCGACTGGCGGCACTGGACGAGCGCTGCATTCACGGGCCTTTAGGGCAGGGTGCCAGCTTTGGAAGCCAAACTTACAGAAACCTGTGCACTCTGCCTGGACCAGCGACGCGGCGAAGTGAGGGACTCCTGCTCACGGGGAGACACCTACCTCAAATCGGTTAGTACTGGCGCTCAACCTCGTTCCCTGCGCTGCAAGAGTGAGAGTCATCAAGGGGTTTCCCGTGAAAACATGGACGATTGCAGTAGAATGAGGCCTACGAATCTGCCTCGTTTTACTGCTCTGTGAGGACACGATGATTGACAAGTTGTATGACCTGGTCGGCGGACGTCACACCATCTCGGCTGCCACGGAACGCTTTTACAGGAAAGTTTTAGAGGATGATAGCCTGAGCCACTTCTTCAGTGGGACTGACATGGACCACCTCCGCTCCCGACAGCTTATGTTCATTTCCATGCTCCTCGGCAGGGGAGAGTATGTGGGCAAAGATATTCGTAGTGCCCATGCGCTGGCCAGAAGTCAAGGTCTGAACGATACGCACTTCGACACGTTTCTCAAGCACTTTCGCGCGGCTCTGGAAGAAGTGGGGGTCAAGCCGGAAAACGCCGAGCAGGTCACGAAACTTGTGGAAAACAAACGAAGGACTGTCCTGGAACAATGAGGTTGATGTTAGCGCCGCTCGACCACTCGTTCCCCTCGCGTCATCGGTGGCGATAAATCGGCTTAGCCCCGGCAGTTGGGACAGTAGCAATATGCCCCATCTCGGTCACCGTCCACGAAGCCCTCGTAAAAGGTTCCCTTCCAGCCACACAGCTCACACTCCAGCGGTGCGGACTCCCAGTCATCCGTGTGGCGAAACTGTCTGACCATAGCTATTCACCTCCTTGGGCGTTATGGACGGTCCGAGGCAATTGTGCCGACCCGAAGAAAAGAACTGGGGGACGCTGTGGGGACGATAGACCGTGAACTTAGGTACAAATGGATGCGAACTCTACCACGCCCAAGAATTGCCGTAACGATCCGGTTTATTGAGAGTTATGTGCGACTGTACGAAGCTACCCAAACTCATGTGAAATGCCTCAAAACGTCGTTTCACGGCGGTAACGCTGGTTCCAATCCCGCCGGGGACGCCACTTTCCAGCGATACCCCCATTTCGACGATACGGGGACGATAGAACGGCAGAACCGCCGCCCTGCCTTAATCGACAAGTGGATTGCCTACCTAATAGCTGTCAGCTGCTAAAACGGGGAAAGTCTGCCCTGCTGCACAGGTTTTTGTTGCTGGGTCGGTTTTTCGGTATCAAGTTCTCTCAAACCAGCGATCAAACGATCCAGCGTCTGCCGATCCGCGTTGCTCATGAAGGTGAACTCTATCCCCATCGCAATCCGAGGATCATGGTTGCGGACGACACCCAAGGCTTCCAACTCGCTGTGGCCGATTCTGATCCAGACTTTTACCCTACGTCCCACGTAGTCTGGGCGACTTGTCTGTAAGTAGCAGCCATTTAGGCTGATGTCGCCCACCGTTGCCGGGGTCATTTTGCCAACGCCCACCCTAGATACGTAAGCCGTGCCGGAAACCGGAAAACGCGTTTGCAAGCGACGACCGTCCCGGGAGTCATGCTGCTTGTGAAGAGCATCCGGATCCTCACTGGGCGGAGATGCGGGCCAAAAACCTTTCTCCGGGTTGACGCATTCCAGCCCGATATGCCTTTCCTGTGCTGTGCGTGCTGGGACGATCCACACCACACGGAATCGGGCCTGTCGATTGCGGTACTGCAAGTCAATGATGTCGCCTTTTGACAAGGAGGCATGCACTCCCAATAAGCTTGCGCCCGCAACGCTGATGGTCGCGGTACAGGTATGCTCGGAGAAAGTCTTTCCGCTGTGGTCGATTCCCCAGATGCGAACCGGCAAAACACCCTTGATGCGTGGTTGACGACGACGGATCATCTGGTCCAGTCTGACAGTACGCAGGTTCGTGCCACTCTGGGAGATCACTGAGGTTCACCCTCCGGTTGACCGAGCCCTTTTGGTCATGTCCTCCGACTGGCTACTTGCGCCATATCACCAACTGGCCGGACACAAACTTGTGTGCCCGGTGCCTGGGAAGGGCGCGGCGAGTGGCGTGGGCTAGGCTTGGTTCCGGCTGGACAGTTTTTGGACACCAGTTTGGACACTAACTTTTCCGCTTCGCCCATCTCGCCTGGGCGGCCATCCTTGCGATGGCTGAGCGCTGTTCGGGGGTGAGCCGGGAAGCGCGGGCATGACCACCGCTTGACTCCACCCGAGCCGAAGACTAGAAACGAGGGCCAACGAGAGAGCGGGGAAGCGTCCTGAGACACAGTGGCGCGAACATCTTCCCGCTCAGAGCCCCGCTTTCTCAATGACAGCCTGAAAGAAGCGCGCCGCGCCAGGGCCGCCCTCTACCGTGCTATCTAATGACGACACCTACACCGAAGGTGATGTTGTTCTGGTGACCTTGGCCGTTGAGATTGACGTTGCTGTTTACACCGAACGTGGTCAGGTAGTAGTTGAATTCTCCTAAGCGGATGGCGAAGTGTGGGGCCACAGCCACGTCTAGGCCACCACCGAATTTCATCGAGAAAGCGTTGCCGGACGTGCTACCGAAGGAGGAGGACGAGACATTCACGTTGGTCACACCAAAGAGCACGTGAGCGAACGGCTCCACCTTGCCGTAGCGCCCCTTCACGCGCGGTCCTCCGTGGAAGCTGAGGAAGCGACCGGTATCGGTGCCGCCGCTGAACGTCTTCTTGTGGTACTGGAAGTCACCCGTCAGGCCGATGGCCTTCGCGAAGTAGTAGGTCCCGTCCACGAAAAAGCCGCCGGGAACGCTGGCCTCAGTGCAACCACTGCCGCAATCGACGTGCAGGTAATCCCAGCCGGCTCCCACTTCCCCTTTTTGAGCCACAGCGAAAGTCCCACAGAACAGCAAGAACAGCACAACCAACGAAAACTTGCGCATTCCTTTCCTCCTCACATCGGGTTGCTATTTTTCTCGTCCCCCCATACTGCAAGAGCGAAGGGCTCCGCCGCCGCCTCTTGGAAGATCAAAATCCTTGAACTAGCGTAGTCTTCCTCAGCGTGACATCAAACGTATCTCTCGATCATGTACTCCAGGTTTTTCCTCAGCGATTCGGTTGGGAACTGAGGCAGAGAGCGCGGACGTATACAAGATGCCCGCGGAGACTCGCAATCAAGGGTGTCGCGCCGAGCGCGATAAGTGGCGCGGGTTAGACGGCTGGGCGGGGCAAAAAAACCGCGTGCCAAGGGTTGCGCCGCTTGGCACGCGCAAGAAGTGATACAGGTTATTTGCCGGGCACGCTGCTAGTGCAGATGCCCTTGCCGCTGCCGAGGTATTTTGCAAACGAGCAAGCCGTTGGCAGGAACTGCGCCTCGTTGCTGCCGAGGTACGCAGGCGACAGACCTGTTTCCGTTACAAACGTCGCCCCACCCGTGACCTGCAGGTGCGTTGCAAACACCACCCCCAGAGCTGCGATAGCTGGTGGGTCAGGAGCTACTGTTGGAACTGTTGGGGTCAGGGGAGCGGTCGGGTCGCACTTTGTGCCCGGGGGCGTGAGGGCGATCTTAATCACGCCAGCGGGCGGAACCACCGACGTGACAGGGTTATTGGTCAACTGAGTGCCTACCGACGCCGAATCAAGTTCGTTCGGAGTAA
>Ga0187773_10000935_pt1 | contig 11724 bp, 8 predicted proteins | sample 0216_BV02_MP05_1_FD_133133 | JGI IMG/M metagenome (GOLD analysis project Ga0187773, IMG submission 133133) | Tropical peat soil microbial communities from peatlands in Department of Meta, Colombia - 0216_BV02_MP05_10_MG | ecosystem: Environmental > Terrestrial > Soil > Wetlands > Peat | place...
GGCGCTGGTGCGCATGGCGCAGGACTTCTCGATGCGCTACACGCTGATCGACGGGCAGGGCAATTTCGGTTCGATCGACGGCGATTCGGCCGCGGCGTACCGGTATACGGAGTGCCGGCTCGACCGCATCGCCTCCGAGCTGCTCGCCGACATCGAGAAGGAGACCGTCGATTTCGTCGCCAACTACGACGGCAAGGAGCAGGAACCGACGGCTCTGCCGACCAAGATCCCGAACCTACTCATCAACGGGTCGTCGGGGATCGCCGTCGGCATGGCGACGAACATTCCGCCCCACAACCTCGGCGAGGTCGTCGATGCATGCCAGGCGCTGCTGAAGAAGCCCGAGAGCAGCGTCGATGACCTGATCAGACTGATGCCGGCTCCAGACTTCCCGACCGCGGGAATCATTTACGGCGTGTCGGGAGTGCGGGAAGCCTACCGCACGGGGCGCGGCCGCATCGTGATCCGCGCCCGCACCCACATCGAGGATCTGGAAAAAGGCAATCGGCAGGCTATTGTCATCGACGAAATTCCCTACCAGGTCAACAAGACGATCCTCCTGCAGCGGATCGGTGAGCTGGCCAACGAGAAGAAAATCGAGGGCATCGCGCACATTCAGGACGAGTCGGACAAGTCGGGCATGCGCGCGGTGATCGAGCTGAAGCGCGGTGAAGTGGCGGAAGTGATCCTCAACAACCTGTTCAAGCAGACACAGCTTCAGGACACCTTCGGCGTCAACATGGTCGCGCTGGTGGACGGCCAGCCGCGGCTCCTGAACCTGAAGGAGATGCTCGAGGCGTTTCTTTCGCATCGGCGCGAGGTGGTGACGCGGCGCACGATCTTCGATCTTCGCGAGGCGCGGAAGAGGGCGCACGTCCAGGAAGGCCTCGCGGTGGCCTTGTAGAACGTCGACGAGATCATCGCGCTGATCAAGAAGTCGCAGACGCCGGCGGAAGCGAAAGGCGCGCTGATGGCGAAAGCGTGGCGCTCGCCGGTGGTGGAGGAGATGCTGAAGCGCGCCCCGGCGGACGCTTCTCGCCCGGAAGGCCTCGGCGCGGAATTTGGTTTGCAGGAAGACGGCTACAGGCTCTCGGACGCGCAGGCGCAGGCGATCCTCGAGATGCGCTTGCAGCGGCTCACGGGGCTGGAGCAAGACAAGATCGTCGCCGAGTACAAGCAGCTGATCGAGCAGATCGGCGATTACCTCGACATCCTGGCGAAGCCGGCGCGAGTCACGGCGATCATTACCGACGAGCTCGCGGCGATCAAAGCCCAATACGGCGACAAGCGAAGGAGCGAGATCGTCGAGCAGGCCGAGGACCTGGAGATGGAGGACCTGATCGCCGCCGAAGACGTCGTCGTCACCTTCTCGCACGCGGGCTACATCAAGTCGCAGCCGCTCACCGATTACCGCGCGCAACGTCGCGGCGGTCGGGGCAAGCAGGCGGCGACCACCAAGGAGGACGACTTCATCGAACGCCTCTTCATCGCCAACACCCACGACACCATGCTGTGCTTCTCCTCGCGCGGCAGGGTGTACTGGCTCAAGGTCTACAACGTTCCGCAGGGCACGCGAACGAGCCGCGGCAAGCCGATCGTGAATCTTTTCCCTCTCACGGAGGGCGAGAAGATCAACGCGGTGCTTCCGATCAAGGAATACGACGACAAGCGTTTCGTATTTATGGCGACCGCGCTCGGCACGGTGAAGAAGACGCCGCTCGAGCAGTTCTCCAACCCGCGCGAGAAGGGCATCATCGCCGTGGAACTCGACGACGGCGATCGCTTGATCGGCGCGGCGATCACCGACGGGAAGCACGACGTGATGCTGTTCTCCGACGCCGGGAAGGCCGTGCGTTTCGAGGAAGTCGACGTGCGGCCGATGGGCCGCCAGGCGCGCGGAGTGCGCGGCATGAAGCTCGGCGAAGGCCAGCGCGTCATCTCGATGCTGGTTGCGGACAACGAGAACCAGACCGTGCTGACCGCAACCGAGAACGGCTTCGGCAAGCGCACGGCGATCTCCGAGTACACCCGGCACGGCCGCGGCACTCAAGGGATGATCGCGATCCAGACGACCGAGAGGAACGGCAAGCTCGTCGGTGCGGTGCTGGTCGGGGACGAGGACGAGATCATGCTCATCTCGACGGGGGGGGTCGCGATCCGCACCAGCGTCAAGCAGATCCGCGAGCAGGGCCGCTCGACGCAAGGGGTACGGCTCATCGACCTCGACGAGGGCACGAAGCTCGCCGGAGTCGAGCGCGTCGCCGAGAAGGAGGAGGACGAAGGGGACGCGCAGTAATGGCCCGCGTCTACAACTTCAGCGCCGGCCCCGCGGTCCTGCCGGAGGAGGTCCTCGCAAGGGCCGCGGACGAGATGCTCGACTGGCACGGGTCGGGCATGTCGGTGATGGAGATGAGCCATCGCGGGAAGGAGTTCATCGAGATCGCCGCGACCGCGGAGAAGGATTTCCGCGAGCTGCTCAAGGTTCCTTCGAACTACAAGGTGCTCTTTCTCCAGGGCGGCGCGACCCTGCACTTTGCGGCCGTGCCGATGAACCTCCTCGGCGGGAAGAAGAATGCCGACTATATCCATACGGGCGAGTGGTCGAAGAAGGCGATCAAGGAAGCGAACCGCTTCTGCGAGGTGAACGTCGCGGCGAGCAGCGAGGACAAGAACTTCACGTACGCGCCCGAGCAGCCGAGCTGGAGGCTCGATCCAAAGGCCGCGTACGTGCACTACACCTCGAACGAGACGATTGGCGGAGTGGAGTTCCACTGGATCCCCGACACGGGGAGCGTGCCGCTCGTCGCCGACGCGTCCTCGCACATGCTCTCGCGGCCGCTCGACGTGTCCAAGTTCGGTCTGATCTACGTCGGCGCGCAGAAAAACATCGGCCCGGCCGGTCTCGTCATTGTCATCGTGCGCGAGGACCTGCTCGGGCGCGCCACGCCGGGAACGCCGACCGTCCTCGACTACAAGGTGCAGGCCGACGCCGACTCCATGTCGAACACCCCCGCAAGCTACGCCTGGTACATCGCGGGGCTCGTGTTCCAGTGGCTGAAGAAACAGGGCGGGCTTGCGGAGATCGAGAAGAAGAACATCGCCAAGGCGACGTTGCTCTACGACTTCCTCGATGCGAGCTCCTTCTTTAAGAACCCGGTAAGGAAGTCCGACCGCTCGCGCATGAACATCCCTTTCACCCTCGCCGACTCCAAGCTCGACGGCGAATTCCTCAAGGGCGCCGAGGAGCGCGGCATGGTCCAGCTCAAGGGCCACCGCTCGGTCGGCGGCATGCGCGCTTCGATCTACAACGCCATGCCGATCGAGGGGGTGAGGCGACTGGTGGAGTACATGAAGGAGTTCGAGGCAAAGCGGGGCTGAGCGCAATGAACTCGGTGTGTCCGCTCCTGTTTCTCTTCGCGTCGAGTTGGAGCGCAGGTGGAGTGTCCGGTCAGGACGTCCAGACGCCTCAGCAGGTTGCTCAGAGTACGGTCATAGACGCGGGCGCGCGGCGCCTCACGCCGAGCGACTACGGCTGGACGGAACTGATGGACGCATCGGTAAAGGGAGATCTGGCCAAGGTTCAGGAGTTACTCGCCAGGGGCGCCGAAGTCGATGCCAAGGACAATGGCGGCCGCACGGCGCTGATGGTCGCCGCCAACGTGGCAGTCGCGCAAGCCCTGATCGCGAAGGGCGCCGACGTCAACGCGAAGAGCAGCAACGGCAGGACGGCCCTGGTCGAAGCCGTTACCTGGAATCGGACCGATGTCGCGAGAGTGCTGCTCGACAAAGGCGCCGATCCGAACGCGAAGGGCAGCTTAGGTCCTGTCTTGAGCGACGCGGCGGGGAGGGGCAATGCGGTGATCGTGCGCGCCCTCCTCGAAAAGGGCGCGGACCCCAATGCGAAAGCTTCGACCGGCGACACTCCTCTGCTCCACGCAGCGGCGCTTCGAAACGGCGCCGTGGTCGACGCTTTGCTCGACAAGGGCGCTGACCCCAATACAAAGGACAGGTACGGACAGTCCCCCTTGATTCTTGCAGCGGAGCGAGGCGATGAAGCCATAGTGCGCTCGCTCCTTCGCAAGGGCGCCGATCCGAACATCATCGCGCCCTTTTCCTCCATGGGCGGCGCCAGCGCCGATACACCGCTGAAGCGCGCGTCCGCAAATGGCGGCACGGGCACAGCGCGGGCTCTATTGGACGGCGGTGCCGACATCAATGGAAAAGGCAAGTCGGGTGATACGGCGCTGATGATCGCAGCGCAGGCCGGCCGGGAAGGCGTCGTGCGGTTGCTCCTCGACAAAGGCGCTGACGTCGACGCGCGAAACGAAGCCGGGAGATCGGCGCTGAGCATCGCGGAAGGCGCGAGGCACAAACGCGTGGTTCGCCTGCTTCTCGCCAAGGAAGCCTCTGCCGCGGCCAGGGAGAAGCGCGGTGCGGCATTCCTTCTCTACTTTCAATCGAGCGGCGAGCAGTGCGCGCTCAAGAACTGGAATCCGGGTGATCGGTCCGGCAAGGTCTTGCTGAACCTGTCGCGGTGCCCCGATGACGTCTTTTTCGCCGAAGAGGCCGCTGCGCTCATTGCGGTAACCGGAACGGCGATCCAGGAAATTTGGGTCAAGCCGGCAGCTAGACTCAAGATAACGGCTCGGCTGCCCGACACTGACAAGGCAATCCTCGCCGGCTATCTTCCGGATGGCCGGCTTGCTATCGTACACGAGAAAGTGGGGGCGGCGGACGACTCGACGCTGTCGCTATTTTCCTTCGATGGCAGGAATTGGAGCCTGGTCAAAAGCAAGAACTGTGGCCGCTTCTTCACCGTCGAGAAGTGTCTGGAGAGGCAAATAAGGGGCCGAAACTGGCAAGATTGGGGGGATGACACCCAGATCTGGCATCCGAAGCTGGCGCTCAATCCGTTCGTCACCGCGCGTGGGCCGGCAACGCGGAAAGGCGAGCGGTTCTTCCTCGACAAAGGTGACACCAACAAAGAGGAGAGGACCTGGGGCTACGTCAAGTTCTCCGTCGAGAGCCACCGATCGGTGCTTTTCTACGAATCGCAATTGGTCCAGGGGGATGCCGACGAAGCGATGGTGACATCCTCCATCTTTCTTCAGACGTACAAGGACGGCTCGCCCGCCGCGATCGCGGAGGGACAACTGAACACGGCGATCGAGCAGAAGTATCTTCTCATCAGCCTCTATCCCGCCGATCTACGGCTTATCGACCTCGAGACGGGCGAGGAGCCGATCGAAGGGATGAAGTTCGCCTTTTGGGCCCACTGAGGCGAAGCGGGCCTAGGGAGCACTACTCCCAGATCAGCCTGCCCGATCACGATTACGTGCGTGACGATCGTACATGCTCGTGCCAGTCGCCGCGTGCGTCGGGTTTGGGGCCTCGGCGCCGCCGGTGATGCTGAAGGCAAACGCACCGCAAGTGCGCCCTTCCATTTGCCGTACAGGAATATCGCTGCTGCGAGTGCCGGCACCGTCCCGCCTAGTTTATGATTCGGGCATGGCCGCAAAAAAATTCGAAATCCTGGTCCTCAATCAGATCTCCCAGGCGGGTCTGAAACGCCTTCCGGAGAAGTCCTACAGGGTCTCGAAGGAGGTCGCGCACCCCGACGCGATCTTGGTGCGCTCAGCCGATATGCATTCGATGCTGATCTCGGATTCCGTGCGCGCGATCGGCCGCGCTGGAGCGGGGACGAACAATATCCCGGTGAAGCGGATGAGCGAGCGCGGCGTGCCGGTGTTCAACGCGCCCGGGGCGAACGCCAACGCGGTGAAGGAGCTGGTGCTCGCCGGGATGCTGATCGCCGCGCGCAATCTCGCGCCGGCGCTGGGGTTCGTCTCGTCCCTCAGCGGTGACGACAAGGCGATGTCGGAGAAGGTCGAGGCGGAGAAGAAGCAATTCGCCGGCACGGAGCTGCCCGGGCGCACGCTCGGTGTGATCGGCCTCGGGAAGATCGGCAGCCTCGTGGCCGACGCGGCGATCAAGCTCGGTATGAACGTGCTCGGCTACGATCCGGAGATCACCGTCGACGCCGCCTGGAGCCTGCCCTCGCAGGTGAAGAAGGCGAATTCGATCGAGGAGGTGCTGAAAGCGAGCCACTTCGTCACGCTGCACGTGCCGCTTCTGCCGGTGACGCGCCACCTGATCGAAGCGAAGAAGCTGGAGTTGATCCACGCGGGCGCGATCCTCCTCAATTTCTCGCGCGAGGAGGTGGTGGACGCCAAGGCGGTCGCTTCCGCGCTGAAGGAGAAGAAGCTCGGGAGGTACGTGACCGATTTTCCCGCAGCTGTTCTTTCAGGAAATCCGCAGGTGATCGCACTGCCGCATCTGGGCGCCTCGACCCGCGAGGCCGAGGACAATTCCGCGGTGATGGTGGTCGACCAGATCCGCGACTACCTCGAGCACGGCAACATCCAGAACGCGGTCAACTTCCCCGACGTGGTGATGGGGCGCGAGGCGCCTTACCGAATCGGCGTGGCGAACGCCAACGTGCCAAACATGGTCGGCCAGATATCGAGCGCGATGGCCAAGGCGGGCTTGAACATCCACAACATGATCAACCGCTCCAAGGGGGAGATGGCGTACACGCTCGTCGACGTCGACAGCCCGGTCTCCGAAGGACTCATCGACGAGCTCGTCAAGATCAAGGGCGTGCTCGCGGTGCGCTATCTGCCTCTCGCCTGACCATGGCCGACGATATCGCCAGGCACCGCGCCGCGATCGACGCGCTCGACGACAGGATCGCCGCTCTCCTGAACGAGCGTGCAGGCCACGCCGCCGCCATCGGCAAGCTGAAGACCGACGGCAGCGCCTACCGTCCCGAGCGCGAAGCGGAGATCCTGCGCCGCGTCGCACGCGGCAACCGTGGTCCGCTGCCGGACGACGCGCTCGTTCGGCTCTTCGCCGAGATTATCTCGGCGTGCCGCTCGCTCGAGCAGCCGCTCGCGGTCGCCTATCTCGGGCCGCAGGGGACATTCAGCGAAATGGCGCTGGCGAAGCAGTTCGGCGCCGCCGTCGGCGCGCTGCCGTGCGCCTCGATCGACGAAGTATTCCGCGCGGCCGAAACGGGCGGTGCGCAGTACGCGGTCGTGCCTGTGGAAAATTCCACCGAGGGCGCGATCGGCCGCACGCTCGACCTGCTGCTCGCGACACCGCTCAAGATCTGTGCCGAGGTGGTGCTGCGCGTACGGCAGAACCTCATGGCGAAGCGCGCGTCGTTGAAGACGATACGCAGGATCTATTCACATCCGCAGTCGCTTGCGCAGTGCCAGGGGTGGCTCTCGCGGCACTTGCCGCGGGCGGAGCGCGTTCCGCTCGCGAGCAACGCGGAGGCCGCCCGGTTCGCCGCGAAGCAAGCGGGGGCCGCCGCCATCGGGCCCGAGATCGCCGCCGAGCGCTACGGCCTTAAGCTGCTCGTTCGCTCGATCGAGGACGACCCGAAGAACAAGACGCGGTTCCTCGTGCTGGGCACGCACGACGCCGGTCGCTCGGGGAGCGACCGCACATCGCTCGCTATGACGGCGCACAACCGGCCCGGAGCCGTGCACGACCTGATCGCGCCGTTCGCGGCACACGGCGTGAGCATGACGCGCTTCGAGTCGCGCCCGGCACGCACCGGCCAATGGGAGTATTACTTCTACGTCGATATCGAGGGCCACCAGCAGGACCCGAAGGTTGCAAAGGCGCTCGAAGAGCTGCGCGTCAAGGCGCCGTTCGTGAAGATCTTCGGCAGCTATCCGGCCGCCGCGCTCTAGGACGCCCGATGGACTTGTGCGAACAATCGCCGTCGTACGTCCGCGCCATTGCGCCCTACCAGCCGGGCAAGCCGATCTCCGAGCTCGCCCGCGAGATGGGGCTCGACGAGAGGAAGATCGTCAAGCTCGCCTCCAACGAGAATCCGCTCGGGATTTCTCCCCGGGCCAGGGCGGCGATCATAAAGGAACTCGCGCAGCTGGAGCGCTATCCGGACGGGAACGCCTTCGAACTGAAGGCGGCGCTCTCGCGCCGCTACCGCGTGCCGCAGGACCGCATCGTGGTCGGCAACGGATCGAACGATCTGCTCGAGATGATCGCGTCGGCGTTCCTCGCGCCGGGAACCGCGGCCGTCTATTCGGAGCACGCCTTTGCGGTCTATCCGCTCGCGACGCAGTCGCGCGGCGCGAAAAGCATCGTCGTGCCTGCCAAGAACCACGGCCACGACCTCGCCGGCATGCTCGCGGCGATCACGCCCGAGACGCGAGTGGTCTTCATCGCGAACCCGAACAATCCCACAGGGACGTTCGTGCCGGGAAACGAGCTCGAGAGCTTCCTCGCGCATGCGCCGCGCGGCGTGGCGGTCGTCGTCGATGAGGCCTACACCGAATACTTGCCACCGAAGCTGCGTTACGACAGCGTCGCGTGGCTGGAGAAATATCCGAATTTCATTCTGACGCGCACGTTCTCGAAGGTCTACGGACTCGCGGGCCTGCGCGTCGGGTTCGGGCTGATGCGCGCCGAGGTCGCGGACCTGCTCAACCGCGTGCGGCAGCCTTTCAACGTCAACAGCCTTGCGCTCGCCGCCGCGGCCGCGGCGCTCTCCGACCGCGCCTTCGTCGCGAGGAGCTACAGGATGAACCGGGCCGGCATGGCGCGCCTCGAGCGCGGTTTCAGGGCGCTGGGGCTCGCCTTCATTCCATCATGCGCGAATTTCGTGAGCTTCGCCGTTCCGCGCAAAGACGGCAAGCCCCGCGCCGGCGCCGTGTACGAGAAGCTCCTGCGGCTGGGGGTCATCGTGAGGCCAATCGCGGGCTACGGGATGCCCGACCATCTGCGAGTCACGGTCGGCACGCCGAAGGAGAACGAAACCTTCCTCAAGGCGCTCGCGAAGGCGCTCGAAAACGACTAGATGGCGCGTATCGGCAAGCTCGTGGTCGTCGGCGTGGGCCTCATCGGCGGGTCGTTCGCGCTCGCGTTGAAAGCGGCGGGAGCGGTCGGCCGCATCGTCGGCCTCGGCCGCAGCTCAAGCAACATTCGGCGTGCGCGGGAGCTCGGGATCATCGATGCCGAGGGAACGCTCGACGCGCTGACGCTCGGCGACGCGGACCTCGTGCTGCTCGCGGTTCCCGTGGGGCAGATGCAGGGGGTCGTGCGCGCGATGGCACCCTTGCTCGGCGCGGCGACCGTGGTCACCGACGCAGGCAGCACCAAGCAGGACGTGGTCGCGCTCGCGCGCCGGGAATTGAAAGGTTCGCTCGCCCGATTTGTTCCGGCGCACCCGATCGCAGGCACCGAGAGAAGCGGCGCCGACGCCGCCTTTGCCGAGCTGTATCGCGGCCGCAAGGTGGTGCTGACCCCCCTGAAGGAAACCGATCCGAAGGCGGTCGCGCTCGTGCGCTCGGCCTGGGAACAGTGCGGCGCGGGCGTCTTCGAGCTGCGGCCGAAGGAGCACGACGCCGTCTTTGCGACGGTGAGCCATCTCCCTCACGTGCTCGCCTACGCGCTGGTCGATCAGGTCGCGCGCCACAAGAACGCGAAGCAGCTGTTCTCCTATGCGGCGGGCGGTTTCCGGGATTTCACCCGCATCGCGTCGAGTCATCCGGAGATGTGGCGCGACATCTGTGTCGCGAACCGCAAGGCACTGCTCGCGGAGATCGGCCGCTACGAACGTGTGCTCGCGAAGCTGAGCCGCATGCTCGAGCGCGGCGACGCCAAAGGGCTCGAGGCGCTCTTTCGCGGTGCACGCGAAGCGCGCGAGCGCTGGCTGAAGGGCAAGCAGTGAACGGTTCGCACGGGAGGTCGAACGCGCAGTGAAATTTCTCGATCTCGGGCCGATCGCGCGCGTGGCGGGCACCGTCAGGATGCCCGGTTCGAAGAGCATCTCCAACCGCGTGCTCCTGCTCGCCGCGCTGTCCCGCGGCGAGACGCGGGTAAGGAACCTGCTGGAGTCGGATGACACCCGCGTCATGCTGGACGCGCTCGAGCGGCTGGGGGTCGGGATCGAGCGGCGGGCGGGCGATACAGTCGCCGTACATGGGGTCGGCGGAAATTTCCCGGCCAAATCTGCCGATCTGTTCCTCGGCAACGCCGGCACCGCCTTCCGGCCGCTTGCCGCAGCGCTCGCCCTCGCCGGCGGTGAATACCGGCTCTCGGGCGTGCCCCGCATGCACGAGCGACCTATCGGCGATCTCGTGGACGCGCTGAGACAGCTCGGCGCGCACGTCGAGTACGCAGGTAACCAAGGCTTTCCGCCGCTGGTACTGCGCCCCGGAAAGATCGAGCACAACGAGCCGGTTCGCGTGCGCGGCGACGTTTCCTCGCAATATCTCTCCGCGCTCCTGATGGCGCTGCCCATCGCGGGCGCGGAAACGAGGGTCGAGGTCGAAGGCGAGCTGATATCCAAGCCCTACGTTGAGATCACGCTCAAGCTCATGCGCCGCTTCGGCATCGAGGTTGAGCGCAAAGGATGGAGCGCATTCACCGTCCCGGCCGGAGCCTACTCGAGCCCCGGTGAGATCCTTGTCGAAGGAGACGCTTCCTCCGCGTCGTATTTTCTCGCCGCGGGGGCGATCAGCGGGCTCTCGGGCGGCGGACCGGTACGCGTGGAGGGAGTGGGGCGGGCGAGCATTCAGGGAGACGTGCGGTTCACCGAAGTGCTCGAGCGCATGGGCGCCGAGGTCTCGATGGGCGAAGACTGGATCGAGTCGACCGCGGGCCCGGAAGCGCGCTCGCGGGGCAAACTCAGGCCGATCGATGCGGATCTCAATCACATTCCCGACGCGGCAATGACCGCTGCGGTCGCGGCGCTGTTTGCGGACGGGCCGAGCACGATCAGGAACGTCGCGAGCTGGCGGGTCAAGGAGACCGACCGCATCGCCGCGATGGCGACGGAGTTGCGCAAGCTGGGCGCCGGCGTCGAAGAGGGTACGGATTTCATTCGGGTGGCCCCGCCCGTCCGGCTGCGCGCGGCGACGATCGATACGTACGATGATCACCGCATGGCGATGTCGTTTTCGCTCGCGGCTCTCGGCGGAATCCGCGTGCGAATCAACGACCCGGGTTGCGTCGGCAAGACGTTTCCCGAGTACTTCGATATGCTGGCGAACATCTCGCGCGGGGCAGCGTGACCACCGTTCCCGTGATTGCGGTCGACGGCCCGTCCGCTTCGGGCAAGGGTACGGTCGCGCAGATGGTGGCGAAGGCGCTCGGCTTTCACTACCTCGACAGCGGCGCGCTGTATCGCGTCGTTGCGCTCGCCGCCGCCCGCGAGGGCGTCGACGCGGCCGACGAAGGTGAGGTTTCCGCAGTGGCGGCGCGCCTCCAGGTGCATTTCAACGGTGAAGAGGTCTTGCTCGGCAATCAGTCCGTCACGGACGATATCCGCACTGAGGAGTGCTCGATTGCGGCGTCCCGCGTTGCCGCGCTGCCGGCGGTGCGCCGGGCCCTTCTTGAGCGGCAGCGCTCGTTCCGAAAGGCACCGGGGCTCGTTGCCGAGGGCCGCGATATGGGATCCGTGGTGTTTCCCGATGCCGAACTCAAGATATTTCTCACGGCAAGCCCCGAAGCGCGAGCCGGGCGTCGATATAAACAGTTGAAAGAAAAAGGAATCGCTGCTACACTTGCCGGCCTTCTGCAGGATTTGCGCGAGCGCGATGCGCGTGATGCATCGCGAAGCGTGGCGCCTCTCAAGCGAAGCCCCGACGCACGGCAGCTCGATACGACCGAAATGAGCGCCGCGGA
>Ga0187773_10000936_pt1 | contig 11723 bp, 11 predicted proteins | sample 0216_BV02_MP05_1_FD_133133 | JGI IMG/M metagenome (GOLD analysis project Ga0187773, IMG submission 133133) | Tropical peat soil microbial communities from peatlands in Department of Meta, Colombia - 0216_BV02_MP05_10_MG | ecosystem: Environmental > Terrestrial > Soil > Wetlands > Peat | place...
CAGACTAACTCCTGTCACGTAGCTGACACTCCGTCCGTCAGGAAACGTCACCTCGCTAGCGTTTCTTGTCCCTGAAGACGGGCAGCAGTCAGGCAAGAATATCTGCAATATCAGCTAGATAGTAACCGTGGCAAGTGCCTTGCTCGCCCGTAGTTTGCTTTTCAAAATTCAGGGCATAGCGAGGAGGCGCTCATGGTGCGACAGGGTGGTTCGAGGCCCCCTGTGGTTGTATCCGATCCGGGCACCTCCCCCATTCCGACGCCCCCCCCCCCGGCATGTGGCCGTTGAAGCGGCGCCCGGCAGCGTCAAGCCGCAAGAAGCTCACCGCCTTCCTCGATGAGGGGTCGGACATCGAGGGCAAGTACACCTTCTCCGGGACCGTCCTGCTGAACGGGAAGTTCCAGGGTGAGATCGCGTCGCCGGACACGCTCATCATCGGCGAGCGCGGAGTGGTCAACGCGAGCGTGCGAACCGGGACGCTCGTGGTCAACGGCGAGCTGGTCGGCAACGTCCACGCGAGCGAACGTGTGGAGCTGTCCGGCAAGGCGAGAGTATTCGGTGACCTCGAGTCGCCCGTCATCGTGCTCGAGGAAGGCGTGATGTTCGAGGGCCACTGCCGGATGCCCAAGGCGAGCCCTCACGACTCCGACGCCGACGGGTCGGTCGTCCCGATCAAGCGGCCATGAGCCGGCGCGGCGGCGGGTTCACGCTCGTTCTCGTGTACGGCGGTGGGACCCGCATGCTGCGCATCGGCTGCCCCCGGAGCGTCATGCTGAGCGCGTTGCTCGGAGCGACCCTCGGGCTCAGCCTGCTCACCGGAATCTGGTGCGATTACTTCGCGCTGAAGCAGGCTCAGCTCCAGGCCGCCAGTGTCGAGCGACAGGTCGAGGAGCAGCGGGTAATGCTCGAGACGTTCGAGCAGCGCGTGGCCGAGATCAACCGCGAGGTCGCCGGGTGGCAGGCCGCTCACCTCCGCGTCTGGAGCACTTTCGGGCCGTCGCCGGGGATCGTCGCAAAGGGCACGGGCATGGGTGGTGCGGCCGCGGTGCTGCCCCTGGTCTTCGCCAACGAGGCGCCGGCGCTGCCCCAGGCCCTCGCCCTGCTCAGCAGCAACGTGACCGAGAGCGGCCAGAGCCTGCGGGCTCTCGAGCGCTTCGTGGAGCGCAGTCGGCCGACCCTGATGTCACTACCCATCCGCTGGCCCGTCCGGGGGCCGCTCAACTCTCGCTTCGGGATGCGCTCGTCGCCATGGACCGGCGAGCCGGAGTTCCACCGCGGCCTCGACATCAGCGCCAGCCGCGGCACCAGCGTAGTCGCTCCCGCCGACGGGACCGTGTACTTCGCCGGGGACGGGGGCGAGTACGGGAACACCGTCATCCTCGATCACGGCCACGAGATGCGGTCGCTCTACGGGCACCTCCAGGAGATCCGCGTCAAGCAAGGTCAGCAGGTCGCGCGCGGCCAGATCATCGCGCTCACCGGGAACACCGGGCGAACCTCCGGCCCGCACCTGCACTACGAGATCCAGGTGCGGGGTCAGGCCGTCGATCCTCGCCAGTTCCTCTGGGAGTAGTTCCGCCCGCTCCGTAGCCGCTCCGAAGTACCCACCCAGCTCTGCCCTCGATCCGCTCACATTGCGCAGCCGCCTGCCCTCCGGCCCCTGATCCCGCGCGAACCCGGTCGTCGATTGCCGGCGTCAAAGCTCCTGGACGCGGACATCACGACTCGGGAACCCGAAGGGGAGGGGCACATGTCAGATCGACCACTGAAGGGACAGCGGGCGCTCGTCACGGGTGCGAGCTCCGGCATCGGCCTCGGCGTGGCGAAGGCCCTGAGAGTGGCCGGCGCCGACGTGGTGGTGAACTACGTCTCCGCTCCGGACGCGGCCGAGCAGGCCGCCGAAGAGATCCGGAAGATCGGGAGCCGGGCGCTCGCCATCCGGGCCGACGTGTCGCAGGAAGACCAGGTCCGGGACATGTTCGCGGAGATGTTCTCCGCATGGGGGGGCATCGACATCCTGGTCAACAACGCGGGTCTCCAGCAGGATGCCCCGTTCACCGAGATGACACTGGCGCAGTGGAACACGGTGATTGGGGTCAACCTCACCGGGATGTTCCTCTGCTCCCGCGAGGCGGTCCGGGACATGCTCCGGCGCGGGGGGCAGCCAGGCGTCTCGCGTGCGGCCGGCAAGATCATCTGCATCTCGTCGGTTCACGAGGTGATTCCGTGGGCCCGGCACGCGAACTATGCCGCCTCAAAGGGCGGCGTGAAGCTCCTCATGCAGACGCTGGCTCAGGAGCTGGCTCCCGCCCGCATCCGGGTCAACTCGATCGCGCCGGGCGCGATCCAGACGCCGATCAACCGGACGGCCTGGGAGACGCCCCGGGCGCTGGAGTCGCTGCTGACCTTGATTCCGTACGGGCGCATCGGTCAGCCGGAAGACATCGGCCGGGTCGCGGTATTCCTGGCCTGCGACGACGCCGACTACATCAACGGCCAGACGATCTTCGTCGACGGCGGGATGACCCTCTATCCCGAGTTCGCGCACGGTGGATAGCCCCATGCACTACGACATCGCGATCATCGGGACCGGGGCGGGCGGCGGGACGCTACTCTCTGCCCTCGCGCCCACCGGGTTGCGGATCCTGGTTCTGGAGCGAGGCGACTACGTGCCGTGGGAGAAGGCGAACTGGAGCACGAGGGCGGTGAATCTCGAGGGACGCTACACCACGAAGGAGGTGTGGCGGGATCGCGACGGGCAGCCGCTGCATCCTCACACCAACTACTATGTCGGGGGCAACACCAAGTTCTACGGGGCGGCCCTCTTCCGGATGCGCCGCGAGGACTTCGGCGAGGTCCGGCACTGGGGCGGGGTGTCGCCGGCATGGCCGATCGACTACGAGGACCTTGAGCCGTACTACACCGCCGCCGAGCGTCTCTACCACGTGCACGGCGAGCGCGGGGTGGATCCGACCGATCCCCCCGCGAGCGCCCCGTATCCGCATCCACCCGTCAGCCACGAACCGCGCATCCAGCGGCTGCACGACGACCTCGCCGGGCTCGGCCTGCGACCCTTCCACGTGCCGCTGGGGGTGATGCTCGACGAGACCAGCCCGCGGGCGAGCCGGTGTATCCGGTGCGAGACCTGCGACGGGCATCCGTGCCTCATCGGGGCGAAGTCGGACGCCCAGGTGGTCTGCGTGGATCCGGCCCTCCGGTACCCAAACGTCACCCTGCTCACCAACGCGCTCGTGACCCGGCTCGAGACGAGCGGCTCCGGGCGCGAGGTGAAGAGCATCGTCGTGCAGCGCGCCCTGGCGGAGGAGCGCCATTCCGCCGACCTGGTGGTGGTCTCGGCCGGTGCGATCAACTCCGCCGCCCTCCTGCTGCGCTCGGCGAGCGACCGGCATCCGCGCGGCCTCGCCAACGGATCGGACGTGGTAGGACGTCACTACATGGGCCACGTGAACTCGGTGCTGATGGCGATCTCGCGGTGTCCGAACCCGACGGTGTTCCAGAAGACGCTCGGCCTCAACGACTTCTATTTCGGCTCGCCGGACTGGGGGTATCCGATGGGCCACATCTCGTTCGTGGGTAAGCTGGACGCGGATACGCTGCGGGCCGGGGCACCGGCGATCACTCCGGGCTTCACGCTCGAGATGATGGCGAGGCACTCGCTGGACTTCTGGCTCACGTCGGAGGACCTGCCGGACCCGGCCAACCGGGTGAGCCTGGACCGCGAGGGCAACATCGTGCTGGCCTACCGGCCGAACAACGAGTCCGCCCACCAGCGCCTCGTCGCCAAGCTTGAGGACCTGATGAAGCAGCAGAGCCGCTGCCGCGTCCACGGCCACGAGTGCCACCAGGGGCTGTTCTCGCGCAACCTCTTCCTCGGCCAGCGCATCCCGCTGGCCGGAGTGGCCCACCAGAACGGTACCGTCCGGTTCGGACGCGATCCGCGCACGTCGGCGCTGGACGTGGACTGCCGCGCCCACGAGGTGGACAACCTCTACGTGGTCGACGGCAGCTTCTTTCCCTCGAGCGCGGCGGTGAACCCGGCCCTGACGATCATGGCCAACGCGCTCCGGGTGGCCGACCGCCTCAAGACTCGTCTCGGGGTCAGTGCGCCCGCGGCGGCCGCAGAGCGCGCGGCCGGTGTCGGGGACCATCGGGAGCTGGGGCTGACGCCGTGACCGCTCCGGAGCTCGGCGTGACCGCTCGGCCGGAGATCGTCGGCGAGGGCCCTCGTCCGCCGGCCCTGGCGCGCGGTGGCGGGCGCCTGCTCGCGCGCCCCTCGACCTCGCTCGCCCCGCGGGTCCTGATCCTTGGAGGTGGATTCGCGGGGGTCACCGTCGCGCTCGAGCTGGCCGGCCGCTGCGCCGGGCTCCTGCCGGTGCACATCACCCTAGTGAGCAATCAGAATTTCTTCCTGTTCACCCCGATGCTCGCGGAGGCCGCTACCGGTGCGGTCGAAACCCGCCACATCCTCTACCCGATCCGCCCGCTGTGCGGCCGCTGGGGGATCGAGTTCGGCGAGATGGAGGTCGAGGGGATCGATCTCGACCGCCGGCGGGTCACCGTGCGCCATCACGGCTCGGCTCTGCGCCAGCAGGTCCACTACGACAAGCTGGTGCTGGCGCTCGGGGCCACCCCCAGCGTGGCAGTCGTCCCGGGGGCGGCCGAGCACGCCCTGACGTTCAAGGGGGTCGGCGACACCTTCCGGATCCGGAACCGGGTCATCGAGCGATTCGAGGCGGCGGCGCTGACCGACGACCCATGGATCCGCCGCCGGCTGCTGACCTTCGTGGTGGTCGGCGCCGGCCACGCCGGGACCGAGCTCGTCGCGGCGATCGAGGAGCTGACCCGCGGCATCCTGGTCCGGCACTACCCGCGCATCCCGCCGGAAAGCGTGCGGCTCGTGCTGGTGGGCAGCCAGGTGCTCCCACAGACCGCGACCAATCTCGCCGCCTACGCCCGAGACCGGCTGATCCGGCGTGGCATAGAGCTCGAGACGGCCCGGGCCGGTGCGGTATCGGCCGAGGGGCTCCAGCTCCAGGACGGCCGGCTCATCCCTTCGGCGTGCGTCATCTGGACCGCCGGGAACCAGGTGAGCCCGGTGGTCGCGACGCTGCCGCTGCCCAAGGCGCGCGACGGCCGGCTCAGGATCAACGAGTTTTTCGAGGTGGAGGGCGCACACGGCGTCTACGCACTCGGGGACAACGCGGCGCAGATCGACCCACACAGCCGAGCACCGTACGTGGCGACCGCGCAGGTCGCGCTCCGCCAGGGACGTGCCCTCGCGGCACAGATGGAGGCCGAGCTGACCGGCCGCCCGCGCCGCCCCTTCGCCTTCAAGCTCCTGGGCGAGATGGTGCCGCTGTCGCGTCACGCCGCGGTGGCCGATCTGTCCGGCCTGAAGCTCGTCGGCTTTCCAGCGTGGCTCATGTGGAAGACGGTCTACATGCTGAAGCTGCCCACCTGGGCCGCCCGGCTGCGCGTGGCTCTCGACTGGACGGTGGAGCTGTTCTTCGAGCGCGACGTGTCCGCGCTGCCGATCGAGGCGCTGGAGGACCGGACATGAGGGGATCTGCTCGTCTACCCATCTGGTGCAGGCTCGGCTGGCGTCTCACCGTGGCGGTCCTGGTCCTGACCGCGAGCGGCATCCTGGTGAGCGGGTTCCTGCAGTACCGGGCCCAGGAGCGGTGGCTCCGCGAGTCGCTGGGCGGACTGCTGCTGAACATCGCGAGGACCGGCGCGCTCCTGGTCGACGGCGATCTGCACCAGCAGGTCGTGCGCGCGGGCCGGAACGACACACCCGAGTACCAGGCGCTGCGCGATCGACTGCTCCTGATCCAGGAGACGAACGAGCTCGGGGACGCGGTCCACACCGTGTTCCACGTCGACGGCGACATGGCGAGCTACGGAGTGATCAGCAACGGCGTGGCGTCCGTCGGCCAGGCGTACCACCTGGCTCCGGAGGCCCGGCGTGTGCTGGCCGGCGTCCTCAGAGACGGGCGGCCCGCCTTCACCTCGATCTACACGAGCGACGACGGGCGATGGATCACCGCGCTGGCCCCGATCCGCAACCACGCCGAGCAGACGGTGGGCGCCCTCGAGGTCGACTTCCGGGCCGACGTGTACCTGGCCCAGCTGCAGGCGGTCCGGCAACGGCTCTGGGCCCACTCGCTGGTCGCGGCGCTGCTCGCGCTCGCGGCGGGCGTGTTGATCTCGCGCCAGGTGACACGGCCCGTGGCGACCCTGGCCGATGCGGCCCGGCGGGTCGTCGAGGGTGATCTCGCCACGCGCGTTCGCGTGGACTCGCGAGACGAGATCGGTCTCCTCGGCAACGTCTTCCATCTCATGGTGGACCGGGTCCACGTCTCGCACCGGAGCCTGGTCGGGGTGCTGGTGCGGGCCCTCGAGTCGCGCGAGGGCGAGCCGGGTGCCCTGCCGCGACTCGCTCGCGTGAGCCTGGCCCTGGCGGAAGGTCTGGGGCTCGACCCGGCGCAGCGGGAGGGTCTGGAGCTGGGAGCGCTGCTGCACGACGTGGGCGAGATCGGGATCCCGGAGGCCGTGCTGCGCAAGAGCGGCCCGCTCACGCCCGAGGAGCGGCTGGTCGTGCAACGGCACCCGCAGACGGGCGTGGAGATCCTCGAGACGGTCCCGCTGCTGACGCCGGCCCTGGACGTGGTCGGCGGGCACCACGAGCGCTACGACGGCGGCGGCTACCCGCAGGGCCTCAAGGCCGCCGAGATCCCGCTGGTGGCGCGCGTCTTCGCGGTGGCCGATGCTCTCGACGCGATGACCCACGACCGGCCGCACCGGGCGGCCGGCTCGATCGAGAGCGGCCTCGCGGTGCTCAAGGACGAGGCAGGCCAGCAGTTCGCCCCGCGGGTGGTGGAGGCCGCGCTGGCGGTGCCGGTCAGTCGCTGGCGCGAGCTGCTGGCCTGACCAGCCCCGAGGGCCGTCCGGCGCGATGTGCTAGGCTCTGCCCGTGGAGAGGTCCGCGCAGAGCGCGCTGGAGCGAACGCTCCTCGAGATCAACAATGCCATCATCTCGAATCTGACCCGGGAGAGCCTCTTCCACGCCATCGCGCGGGCCCTCCGCCCCGTGATCCCCTTCGATCGCACCGCGCTCTTCCTCCACGACCCCGAGCGAGACGTCCTGATCCTGTCGATCCTGGAGTCGTCACTGCCGACCACCTACTTCTCCGTCGGCCTCGAGATGCGGCCGGGAGAGAGCCACGTGGGCTGGGTGTTCAAGGAGCAGAAGCCGTTGCTACGGCGCAACCTGGATCGCGAGCGCCTGTACCCGACCGACGAGTGGGCGCTCGCCGACGGCGTCCGGTCCTACATCATCGTCCCGATGGTGGTGCGCGGTCGGAGCGTGGGGACGCTCGCGGTGGCCAGCACCGTGCCCGATCAGTACACGGACGGCGATGCCGCCCTGTTGCAGGAGGCGGCCAAGCAAGTCGCGCTCGCGGTCGAGAACATGCAAGCCTACGAGGCTCTCACGCGAGCCGAGGAGATGCTGCGCGCGATCGCGGAAGGCACCGCGGCGGCGACCGGTCGGGACTTCTTCTACTCGCTGGTCCGGCATCTGGCCTCGGCCCTTCACGTGCGCCACGCGTTTCTCACCGAGTGCCTGCCCGGTGGCGAGCGGGTGCGCACGCTCGCGTTCTGGAAGGGAGACGACTTCGGCGAGAACTTCGAGTACGACGTGGGGCCGACGCCGTGCCGCGCGGTGCTGGACGGCCGGACCGCGGTGCATCCGGCCGATCTGCAGCAGCTCTTCCCGGGGGACCGGGACCTGGTCGACCTGGGGGCCCAGAGCTACCTGGGGATCCCGGTGCTCGACTCGCAGCATCGGGTGGTCGGGCACCTGGCGGTAATGGACGATCGGCCCCTCCGCGGCGCCGAGAAGGCCGCGGTGGTGCTCCGGGCGTTCGCCGCCCGAGCGGGCGCCGAGCTCGAGCGTCTCCGCGCCGAGGAACACCTGCGGGTCGCGCTCGAGGAGGTCGAGGCGCTCAAGAACCGGCTCCACGCCGAGAACGCTTACCTCCAGGAGGAGATCCGGGGCGAGCACAACTTCGTGGAGATGGTGGGGAGCAGCCCCGTGCTGCTCGCCGCGCTCCGCCAGGTCGAGCAGGTGGCTCCCACGGATTCGACGGTGCTGGTCCTCGGTGAGACCGGCACCGGCAAGGAGCTGGTCGCGCGGGCCATCCACAATCGCAGCGCACGTCGCGACCGGCCCCTGGTGAAGGTCAACTGCAGCGCGATCTCGGCCGGGCTCGTGGAGAGCGAGCTGTTCGGCCACGTGAAGGGCGCCTTCACCGGAGCCCTCGAGCGGCGCACGGGGCGCTTCGAGCTGGCCGACGGCGGGACGCTCTTCCTCGACGAGGTCGGCGATCTGCCGCTCGAGACCCAAGTCAAGCTGCTGCGGGTGCTGCAGGAGCGCGAGTTCGAGCCCGTCGGCAGCAACCGCACGCTCAAGGTGAACGTGCGGGTGATCGCCGCGACCAACCGCAACCTGCAGGAGGCGGTGGCCGAGGGGCGATTCCGCTCGGACCTGTTCTATCGGCTGAACGTGTTCCCGCTGCGGGTGCCGCCTCTCCGGGAGCGTCGCGGCGACGTGCCGCAGCTCGTGATGTTCTTCCTCGCGCGGTTCGCCAAGGAGCTCGGGAAGCCGGTCGAGTCCGTCTCGCGGTCGACCATGGAGCGACTGGCCGGCTACGACTGGCCCGGAAACGTGCGCGAGCTGCAGAACATCATCGAGCGCGCCACGGTCCTCGCGACCGGGCGGGTGCTGGAGCTGGGCGCGGACCTCCGGCCGGTGAGCGCAGCCCCCGTGGTGTCCGCGGCGGCGCCCGCCGGGCCTCGGGCGGGCGAGCCGGCGTCCGGGACCCTGGAGGCGGTGGAGCGGCGCCACATCGTCGACACGCTCGAGCAGTGTCGCTGGGTGATCGAGGGGCCCGCCGGGGCCGCGAAGGCGCTGGGGCTGCACCCCAACACGCTCCGCAGCCGCATGGTCCGACTCCGGATCGTTCGTCCCCCCCACGGTATCTCGTAGGCTCCCACGACCGGTCGTGGGCCTGCCCCCCGGCCTCCCGGGATCGGGCATGGCAAGTGGGTGAATAAACGGGCCTCTTGCCGCGGTCGTCAGACCCAGAAGCCGGCATGGCGATTGCCCTCCCTCGTCATCGTCATGCTCAAGATCGAGATATCCGAGCACCGCGAGGAAGGGGTCACCGTGAGCCTGGAGGGGCGGCTGGTGGGTCCGTGGGTGGGAGAGGTGCTGCGCGCCTGCACGCCGTACCTGGACGACCGCAACGGTCTGACCCTGGATTTCACGGGTGTGTCCTTCGTCGATCGCGACGGCGTCGCCCTGTGCCGGCGTCTACGGCGGAGCCGTGCCAGGCTCCGCAACTGTTCCCCGTTCGTCAAGGAGCAGATCGATGGATGAGCTCTCCGAGGCGGCTCTCATCGCTCGCCTTCGTGGCCGTGACGCCGGAGCCCTCGAGATCCTGATGGAGCGACACGCCGCGCGCGTCTATCGCGTGGCTTTTGGCATCACCCGGAACGAGGCCGACGCCGAGGAAGTGGTGCAGGACGTCTTCCTGTCGCTGTTCGAGAAGATCGGGGCGTTCGAGGAGCGGGCGGCGCTCGGCACGTGGCTCTACCGGGTCGCCACCAACAGCGCGCTGCTCCGCCGGCGCGGCAAGCGCCTAGAGCTGGAGGTGAGCCTGGAGGACCAGCTCCCGACGTTCAAGGAGGACGGGCACCGGGCGGGGGAGCGCTCGTTCCTGCTCGCCGACTGGTCGCCGAGCGCGGAGATGGAGGTGCTCGGCGACGAGACCCGGGCCCTGGTTCGCCGGGCGATCGACATGCTACCGCCCCACTACCGGGCGGTGGTGATGCTGCGCGACGTGGAGGAGCTGTCCAACGAGGAGAGCGCCGAGATCCTGGGCGAGCCGGTCTCCTCGGTGAAATCGCGCCTGCATCGGGCCCGGATGGCCCTGCGCGAGCAGCTCACGATCATGATGGCCGCGTCCCCAGCGCGCGCCGGCGCCTGAGCGGGTACACTCTCGCCATGGCCGATCAGGGTTCCGGCTCCCTGAAGGAAGAGCTCCGGGCGCTGCGCGCCCGCCTCGAGGCCGGGCGCCCCGCCGAGGCGGTCGCCACCATGCACCGCGCGGTCGACGAGCTACGGGCCTCGGGCGCCGCGGGGCGGGTGCTCAAGGTCGGCGACCGGGCGCCCGAGTTCATCCTGCCCGACGCCAACGGTGCGCCGATGGACTCGCGGCGCCTGCTCACCTTGGGACCGCTCGTGGTCACCTTCTATCGTGGACGCTGGTGACCCTACTGCAATGTGGAGCTGGTAGCTCTACAGGCCGTCCTGCCGCAGATCACGGAGCTCGGTGCGCACCTGGTCGCGATCTCGCCTCAGCTGCCCGAGCACAGCCGGGAGCTGATCGAGCGCCGCCACCTGACCTTCCCCATCCTGTCCGACCGGCGTAACGAGGTCGCCGCGCGGTTCGGCCTCCGCTTCGCGATGCCGGACTACCTGCGGGCGCTCTACCAGACCTTCCCGCTCGACCTCGCCCAGTTCAACGGCGATAACTCCTGGACACTGCCGATTCCGGCGCGGTTCGTGATCGACCGGCATGGTGTGATCCGCGCCGCCGAGGCCGATCCCGACTACACGACCCGGCCAGAAACGGCGGAGACACTCGCGGCGCTCCGGGCTCTTTCGCGGTAAGGGGGGCTAGGGGTCGCGCTGACCCGTGCCGCTTGGCGTCGACGGGCATCTGCTGCACACTGGAGATCGATGCGATCGCCACAGGAGCGACGCTGGGCGTGGATGTTCGCCGAGCACGGCACTCTGGTCGCGAGCCTCCTGAAATGGACGGTGCTCGCCGCCGTGGTCGGGGCGCTTGCCGGGCTCGGCACCGCGATCTTCCTCCGCATCCTGGACTGGGGGATTGCCGCCATGGCGGCGGCTCCACTCCGCCTTCTCTGGCTGCCCGTGGGGCTCGTCGTCGCGTCCCTCCTGGTGCGGGCCCTCGCGCCCGAGGCGGAGGGACACGGCACCGACAAGGTGATCGAGGCGGTGCACCAGCGCTCGGGGCGGATTCCGCTCACGGTGGCGCCGGTCAAGCTGGTCGCGACCGTGGTGACGATCGCGGTCGGTGGCTCCGTCGGCAAGGAGGGTCCGGCGGCGCAGATCGGCGCCACGCTCGCGTCGGGTCTCGCCTCGGTGCTCCGCCTCGGGCGGCGCGATCGACGCAAGGTCGTGATCTGCGGGATCGGTGCCGGCTTCGCGACCGTGTTCGGGACGTCGATCGCGGGCGCGATCTTCGGGCTCGAGGTGCTAGTGCTGGGCTCGTTGACCTACGACGTCCTCTACCCGTCGTTCGTCGCCGGGATCGTCGGCTACCACGTGGCGACCGAGCTGGGGGTCCACTACTTCCACCACGCGCTCCCGGCGCTGCCACCGCCGACCGGACGCGTCTTCGGTGCCACCCTCGTCGCGGGCGCGGTCCTGGGCGTCGTCGCGCTGCTGCTGATCGAGGCGCTCCGGTGGGTGCATCGTCTGGCTCACCGGTACGCGGCGTCGCCGTGGCTGGTGGCCGCCGCGGGAGGAGCGGTGCTGGTGCTCGGGGCCTGGGCCTTCTCCGATCGCTATCTCGGGCTGGGGCTCTCGACGCTCGAGGCGGCGCTGC
>Ga0187773_10000937_pt1 | contig 11716 bp, 12 predicted proteins | sample 0216_BV02_MP05_1_FD_133133 | JGI IMG/M metagenome (GOLD analysis project Ga0187773, IMG submission 133133) | Tropical peat soil microbial communities from peatlands in Department of Meta, Colombia - 0216_BV02_MP05_10_MG | ecosystem: Environmental > Terrestrial > Soil > Wetlands > Peat | place...
CCTCCTCCAAGGATGTGGTGGAGGTCATTCAGTATGACCAGGCAACCACGGCCAACGTGCTCCGGGTCTGCAACTCGGCCTATTTCGGGCCCCGCAAGCCGGTGCATTCCCTGAACGAAGCCTTAGTCCGGATCGGATTCAACCAGTTGATGGAGATCGTTCTCAGCAAGGGAACCGCCTCTTTCTTCACCCGGGCCTGTCAGGGGTACCACCTCGAGGCAGGGGAACTGCGGCGACACTCGGTGGCCAGCGCGATCCTGTCGCAGATTCTGGCCCAGCAGATTCAGAAGGAAACATCGCCGCTCCAATTCACTACCGCCCTCCTCCACGACATTGGAAAGTTGGCTCTCAGTGAGTTTGTGAGGGAAAGCTTCGAGGAAATCCAGACCCTGGTCAGGGAGAGGAAAATCTCTTTCCTGGAAGCGGAGAAAGAAATCCTGGGGATCGATCATGCCGAGCTGGGGGCGAGGATTGCCGAGCAGTGGGAATTCGCTCCCGGGATCGTGGCCGGCATCCGGTTTCACCATACTCCTTTCCAGGCACCCGATTTCCAGGACCTGGTGTCGATGGTCCACCTGTGCGATGTGGTAGCCCTCCTCACCGGCTGCGGAGGGGGAGCCGATGGGTTGTCCTACCATGGCTATAAGGAAATCATGCAGCGCTTTGGTTTACAGGAGAAACACCTGGAGCGGGTCATCAGCGAATTGGACGACCGCCTCAAAGAGGCCGAAATGCTCCTGAACAGCCCCTAAAAGGGGCCAAGGGAGGGAATATCCTTTTGCGGGGATGAGGAGAGAACCATGGGTTACAACGTTCTCATCGTAGATGATTCCCAGACCATGCGGAAGGTGATTCGCAAGTCTGTGGACCTTTCGGGCCTTCCTTTGGGAGAATGCTGGGAAGCGGGCAACGGAGTGGAGGCCCTGGATCTCCTGGGGTCCCATCCCATCGACGTGATCCTCACTGACTTTAACATGCCGGGAATGAACGGCCTGGAGATGATCCGGGAGCTTCAGAAAAACGAGAAACATTGCCGAATCCCGGTGGTTTTGATCACCACCCATAGCCAAGATTGGGTCATCCAGGAGGCTTTGAGTCTGGGGATCAAGGGCTTCATCCGCAAACCCTTCCACCCGGAGGCGATCCGGGATTTATTGAGCCAGGTCATGGAGGAGAAAAGTGTTTGAGGAGATTCGTCAGAGCGCCGTGGGGGCCGTTTCCAAGGTTTTCGAGGAGATGTTCTTCATCTTCCCTGAAGAGGTCGGGGAGTCTTGCGATACGAGAGGAGGGGAAGCTCAGGGAGGGGGGGAGGAGAACCCCTCTGCCGCTTCCATCCGGGCGGAGATCGAGTTCGACGGAGTTCCCTCGGGAAAGATCATCCTAATCCTCCCTGATGGATTGGCGCGGAAGATGACCGGGAACCTCATGGGAATGAATGAAGCAGAAGTGGGCGACCCGGAGATTCTGGACATGATAGGAGAGCTCAACAACATGATCTCCGGAAATCTCTTTTTCCTCCTGAAAAGGAAGGGGGAGTACCGGCTCACCAAGACCAAGGCCGAGAGGGTCTCGGAGACCCAGACCCAGACAGAGCCTCAGGACGGGGGGATGGTAATTCATTTTTCCGCCGATGGGGAACGGGTCAAATTGATGATCCAACTGGAACCCTGACGGTCCTTCGCAGAGAAAGCCGGAAGAACCAGCAGAGTCGGGGATCGGGAACAAAGACATGGAAAGACAACGAATCAAGGTTCTCATCGTGGATGATTCGGCCATTGTACGAAAGGTCTTCACCGAAGCCCTGTCCAAAGAGCCGGATATAGAAGTGGTCGGCAGCGCACCGGACCCGTTTGTGGCCCGGGACAAGATCGTTCAGCTGAAGCCCGATGTGATCACCCTGGATATCGAAATGCCCCGGATGGATGGGCTGACCTTTCTGAAGAAGCTCATGCAGTATTACCCCCTTCCGGTTATTGTGGTCAGTTCGCTGACTCCTCAGGGAAGCAAGATGGCGGTGGAGGCCCTGGAGAGCGGAGCGATTGAAGTCCTGGCCAAAGCCGATTCGGCCTATTCGGTGGGAGATATGAGCCTTCAGCTGATCGAGAAGATCCGCTTGGCGGCCAGGGCCAATATCCACCGGACGCGATCCAAACCGGCTCCTCCTCCGCTCATGCGCGGGGCGGAGAACGGGGCGCTCAGCCAGACGACCCAAAAAGTGATCGCCATCGGAGCCTCCACCGGAGGGACCGAGGCGATCAAAGAAATCCTGATGCAGATGCCCCCGAACATCCCTGGAATCGTAATCGTCCAGCACATGCCGGCCTACTTCACCCAATCCTTCGCCGAGCGGCTGGACAGCCTCTGCGGCATCCGGGTCCGGGAGGCGAAGGATGGAGATGGGGTGATGAACGGCCAGGCCTTGATCGCCCCAGGGAACTTCCATATGGTCCTGAAGAGAAGTGGGGCGAGGTATTTCGTGAACATCACGGAAGGTCCCACGGTCCATCACCAGAGGCCAGCAGTGGACGTCCTTTTCAACTCGGTGGCCCAACATGCAGGGGCTAACGCCGTCGGGGTCATCCTGACCGGAATGGGGTCCGACGGAGCCGAGGGAATGCTCCGGATGAAAGAGGCCGGAGCTCGAACGATTGCCCAGGATGAGGCCAGCTGCGTGGTGTTCGGGATGCCGAAGGAAGCCATCAGGCTGGGAGCGGTTGAGTGGATCGGGTCCCTGGAAAAGATCCCCCAGGAAATCGTCCGTAGGGCTCAGTCAACCTGAGCCGGCCCAGGGGGAAGGAACGACGGTAGCAGCCTAATGAATGCCCGGGATTCCTTGGCTCAGAACTTGAATCGCTCTCGCCTGCCCAACGAGGGAATGAAGATTGTCCAAGAGAGGAATAAAAAGAGAAAGTCTGAAGAGCGGGGGGCTTCTCTTTTTGGGGATGACGGCCGCGTTTCTTTTCCTGGCCCCCTGGATGGAGATGGCCCTTTTTTCCGACCCAGGGATTGGCCGGGCATGGGCGGGGGAGAAAAGGGAAGAACATCCCCCCTCGGCCATGGATGTAGGGCCCATGATCAAGCTAAGCTCGCTGGTCGTGAATTTGAACGAAGCCAGCTGCCGCCATTACATCAGGACCACGATCGTCCTAGAGGTGGCTCAGAAAGAGTGGGTGGACGAAGTTCAGAAAAGAATACCCTTGCTCACGGACATGATAATCGTGACCCTTGGCGATAAGAAACTGACCGATCTGAAAGGTCCCCAGGGGAGAGAGGAACTGAGAAAGGAGCTATTGGTAAAGGCGGAAAAGACTCTGGCCTCGCCGAGGATCAGGCAAATCTATTTCGATGAATTTTTACTCCAGTAAGGCAAGATAGCCGGGCCGCGCCGAAATGAAAAGGCTGATAGACCGGTAGGGGCAGGGAGGGGGAGCCCCGATAGAAAGATCCCTCCCACCGGGCAAAAATTGCCCAGCGGCGCCATGGGTTCAACGTTTCTTGCCTCTCAAGGGTGTGAATCAGATAGGTCTTTCCCCCCGCAATTTTTATTTCTCGAAATATTCCGTTACTTTCCATCTGCCATCCGACCGGGCAGATTAAGCGGATGCAGAGAAATGCCCGGCATTGAACTTGCAAAGATTCTACCCAAGGTAGAATCATCAGGAGGAAAGTGCCCATGGATGTGAAAGAGATCGGCGGTCCCCCTTTGGCTTTTGGCAAAAAGGGGAAGAGGGAAGAGATGGAAGGAGCGGATTTTCAAAAGGCTCTGCAAGAAGCCCATTCCCATCTAAAAGAGTCTCCATCGCCCTCTACTTCCACAGGAGGTGCGGGAGGGGCCGAATGGCTTGAACCGGTAACCTTCCAATTGCTCCCCTCAAATTTGGCAGTGGGAGCCCCTTCGCCTCAGTCCCAGGGGACGGAGGTGACGGAGAGGACCCTGAACCTGCTCGAGCGGTACCAAGCGGCCCTGTCCGATCCTCGGGTGTCTCTGAAAGAGGTGTATCCTCTGGTCCAGTCGCTGCGGCAGGAAGTTCAGGAGTTGGATCGATGGAGCGATCAATTGCCCCCCTCCGATCCCCTGCGGAAAATGATGGGGGAGATCGGAATCCTTTCCAACGTGGAGATTGAAAAGTTCAACCGGGGAGACTACGTCTAAGGGTCTACTCTCCATCGGGCGTCACCACAGGGTGCCATCTTTGGCTGAGAAATCCACAAGAGCCTCTGGGTTGAGGTCTCATTCAGCAATAAATCGGAGGCCGGCTTTTCTCATTGTCCTCCTAGGGTTCCTCCTTAGTTTCTTCTCCGGGGGGGAAAGGACGGCCTGTGCCCAACCCGGCAAAGTCCCGCCAGGAACAGAACCGGAGAGGATTTCCCCGGAGCCAAAGGAAGGAATCGGAGCGAAAGAGGTCCCGCGCGAGGATGGAGGAAAAGACAAGATATATTACTCCATCATCACTCCGGAAGAGGAGAGAAAAGCCAAGCAAGAAGAAAAAGAGAAAGAAGAGAGGTCCTGGGATATCCTGAAAAATATCATCATCGATAATCACCGGCGCTAGGCCGTTCATCAGTTCTGTTGCCCAGCCTTTTCACAACTGTCAATCGTTCAACCCCCAATCAGACGCCGAAATTGTCCCTGCCAAAAAATCCGACAGGCTCTTCAGTTAAGTATTCAAATTAACTTCAATTCCTCCTAAAATAATGAATTGACATAAAATTGTACATATCGTAAGATGGCTTTCAAATGGAGGCAAAGGGAGAGGAAATGAGTAACGAAAAAATTCTGGTCATCGACGACTCACCGGAAATTCTTACTCTTTTTTCCGAATACCTAAGAGCCGAAGGCTACGAAGTGGACACCTCGGCCGATGGGGCCAGCGGGATCGAGATGGTCGAGAAGAAGTCCTATGACCTGATTATCTCCGACCTCAAGATGCCCGGAATGGACGGGATGAAAGTTCTGGAGTTTGCCATGGAGCACTCTCCTGATTCCATCTGCATCATCCTGACCGGGTACGGGACGGTCAAAAATGCCGTGGAAGCCATCAAGATGGGGGCCTTCGACTACCTTACCAAGCCGGTAAAGATGGATGAAATGCTGGTCACCCTGCGGAGGGCACTGGAATACCGGAGCCTGAAGGTGGAAAACATCAATCTCAAGAATCAGCTGAAGAAAAAATATAAATTCGAAAACATCATCGGCGATCACGAGAAGATGCAGAAGGTCTTCGAGATCGTGGAGAAGGTGGCCGATACGGATAGTACCATCCTGATTCTGGGGGAGAGCGGGACGGGAAAGGAGCTCATCGCCAAAGCCATCCACTACAACAGCTACCGGAGAGAGCGGCCCTTTGTGCCGGTCAATTGTGCCGCCATCCCCAGCGAGCTTCTGGAAAGTGAACTCTTCGGCCACGAAAAAGGGGCCTTCACCAACGCCATCCGCACCCGCATCGGGCGGTTCGAACTGGCCAATGGGGGAACGGTTTTCCTGGATGAGATCGGCGATATGAACCCCCTGCTACAGAGTAAATTGCTGAGGGTCCTCCAAGAAAAGCAGTTCGAACGGGTCGGCGGCATCAAAACGATCAAGACCGACATCCGCATCATCGCCGCCACCCACCAAGACCTGAAACAGGCGGTGCAGCAGAAAAAATTCCGGGAAGACCTCTATTACCGGCTGAATGTAATCCCCCTCCGGGTTCCCCCGCTCCGGGAACGAAGGACCGACATCCCGCTGCTGGCCCACTATTTCCTGGATCATTTCAACCGGAGCAAGAAGAAGAAGATCCGGGCCATCGAAGACGGAGCCATGGAAGGCTTGATCGGGTATGAATGGCCGGGAAACGTTCGTGAGCTGGAAAACACCATCGAGCGGGTGGTCATTCTCGTGGACCATGACGTGATCGCCGCCCCAGACCTGCCGGAAAAGTTCCATTCCTTGCCCCAACCCGAGCCCCCCCAGTTGCTGGAGATCCCCGAGGAAGGAATCTCCCTGGATACTGCGGTTAACGAATTTGAGAAGAATTTGATCCTCCAGGCCCTGATGAAGACGGGTTGGGTGAAGAACAAGGCCGCCCGTCTGTTGAATCTGAACCGGACTACGCTCATCGAGAAGATCAAACGACAGAACCTGCAGCGCCCGGACAATTAATATTGGATGCGGAGGGTGCCTGGCCCATTTGAAGGTCAGGGCTTGCACTCTGGGCGAGGCAGGAGAAAACTCTAATATCCTTTCCTCTCGCCAATCGACCCCTCTACAGTCTCCTCTGCTTCCCTTTTTTCATTTCATCTATTCTTCAAGTAATCTTAGCTACTGTCAAAAATGTGACGATCATTGTTTTTTTGACCTTCCTGATTCTTCCAATTCATTTTAACCGATTATAATGACTTCATTTTTTTAAGATCCTCAATGGCATAGGTCTTGCTGAAAGGTCCTCCATGCACGGAGGGGGAAGCCCCCGTAGCTTTTGGCGAAAATCCTTCGAAAAGATTCTTCATGAATCGCAGACCCATATTGATCGTCGAAGACGAGCCGGAATTGGGGAGAGTTCTCCTGGAAAGCCTTTCGCAGAATGGATATTCGGCCCATCTGGCGGAGAGTGCCGAAAAAGCCCTGAACCTAATCGGCCAGAAAGCATTTGACCTGATTGTTTCGGATATCCGCCTACCCCACATGAACGGCCTTCAGCTCCTGGACCATGTCAGGGACTATTCCCACCCCACGCCGGTCATCCTGATGACCGGTTTCGGAAGCGTACAGAACGCGGTGGAAGCCATGAGGAAGGGCGCTTTTGATTATCTCCTGAAGCCCTTCTCCTTAGAGACCCTGGAGCAAGGCATCGAGAATGCTCTGCGCCAGAGCTTCTCGGGACAAATGGGTGAAGCGGAATCTCCCTGCCCTCCATCCCGAGTTCCCATCATCACCCAAGACCGAAAAATGAAAGAGGTCCTCGCCCTTTGCGGGAAAATCGCCCCGAGCAAGGCCACGGTACTCATCCAGGGGGAAAGCGGGACGGGAAAGGAGCTCCTGGCCCGCTACATCCATGAACAGAGCCAGCGGAATCAGGGCCCTTTCGTGGCTGTAAACTGCGCCTCCTTGCCCGAAACCCTTCTGGAAAGTGAACTTTTCGGACATGAAAAAGGGGCTTTCACCGGAGCCATGGCCCGCAAGATTGGAAAATTCGAACTGTCCCACCGGGGTACGATTCTCCTGGATGAAATCAGCGAGATGAATACCTTTCTGCAGGCCAAAATCCTAAGGGTCCTTCAAGAAAACGAGGTGGACCGGATTGGGGGAAACCGTCCCATTCCCATCGACCTTCGGGTCATTGCCACCACCAACCGGGATTTGGAATCCTGGGTGAAAAAAGGAGAATTGCGAGAGGACCTATATTACCGGCTCAAGGTGATCGAGGTCATCCTACCCCCCTTGCGGGAGCGCCCGGGGGATATAGAAGTGCTAACCTATCATTATTTGAGAAAATTCGCCGACGAATATGCCCGGCCGGGCCGTTCTATTTCCGAGGCCGCCCTGACCTGGATGAAGGAGCAGGAGTGGCGGGGAAACGTGAGGGAGCTGAAGAACGTCATCGAACGGGCGGTCCTGATCTCATCCCGGAAGACACTGGAGATACAAGATTTTCGGGAAGACACCGGGGGAGAGGTGGAAAAGAACAGGGGAGCGGAGGGGGCGGAATCGGTTTCTTTTTGCTTAAGGCATATGGAACAGCGGATGATCTCCAAAGCCCTGGAGAAAACCCAGGGAAACCGGACTCATGCCGCTAAAATGTTGGGCATCAGCATCCGAACCCTGAGGAACAAACTGAACGAATACAAAAAAGAACTTCCAGCAGGGCTTTCCTGAAAGGTTCAATTTTCCCCGGTTGAAAACCCCTTGGCACAAGAATTGCTAAACTGAATCGGCTATGAACCACCTCTTAATCGGAAAAAATTTGTTCGACAAGACGATGTCCCTGATCCAGAGGTCCATGGACATTCGGGCATCCCGCCACCGGGTTCTCTCGAGCAATGTGGCCAATATCGAAACTCCGGAGTACGTTTCCCGGGACGTTCCCTTTCAAAAGGTCTTCGAGGTCTGCCTGGAAAATTCTTCCATCCTTCCTCTGGGCAAGACCCACCCGGCCCATCTGCCGGCGACCGAAGGACCTCTTTCCCAGGACTTCTCTTCCCACATCGAGATGGACCCCGGGCCGGGAGGGGTGGACATAGATCAGCAGATGTCCCGACTAGCGGAGAATAATCTCATGTTCCAGGCCGGGGTCCAGGCTTTGATTAAGAAGTTCGAAGCCTTGAAAGTCGGGATCGAAGAATCGAGGTAAAGAATGAACCTTTTCCTATCCATGCAGATCAGCGCCAGCGGACTGAGCTCCCAGCGGACCGTGCTCCGGGTGATCGCCGAGAACATGGCCAACGTCCAGACCACCCGGACCGAAGAGGGAGGACCGTACCTGCGCAAGCGGGCCATCCTGTCGCCAACCCCCGTACCCTCTTCTTTTCCCGAACTCCTGTTCTCCCGGATGAGGCCGGAGGCCCTGGGAGTCCAAGTCACGGATATCGTTGAAGATCCCTATGGGTTGAAGAGCGTCTTCGATCCTTCCCACCCCGATGCGGACGAAACCGGGCTGGTTCTCCTGCCCAACGTGAACCTCATGGAAGAGATGGTGGCTCTCATGGGCGCCTCCCGGGTGTACGAGGCCAACGTGGCCGCGTTCAATGCGGCCAAGACCATGGCCCTGCGGGCTCTGGAGATCGGAAGCAAGTAAAGTCCTGAGCGAGGATGGAAATGGATGATCTGCGCATTCGAAAGATTTCCTCGGTTCCCCTGGAAAAGGCCGGGGCGGATCGGTCCGAGGTTCTCGACCCCATCTCGGACTTCAAGAAGATTCTGGGTCGATCCATCGGGGAAGTCAATGGCCTTCTCCAGGAGGCGGACCAGAGCGTCCAGGAGATGGTCGCCGGAAAGATTGACATCCATCAGGCCATGACTGCCCTGGAGCAGGCCAACCTTTCCTTCCGCCTGATGGTCCAGGTGCGGAACAAGATGATCACCGCGTATGAAGAGATCATGCGCATGCAATTCTAATCTTACCCTATAGAGGTCCATGGCCAATCCCCTGTTCAACCCAATCTCCCAATGGATCGGATCTCCCGCTTGGAAGCGGAACCTGTCCATCGCTCTGGTGTTGGTTTTTTCCCTCATCGGATTCGGTTCCCTGATCTACTGGAACAGCAAGCCTGAATACCAGGTGCTCTTCAGCAACCTCTCCACGGAAGACGCCGGGGAGATGGTGAACAAACTGAAGGAGAAGAAAATTCCCTTCCAGCTCTCCTCCAATGGGACTTCCATCCTGGTCGCCAGGGAACAGGTCTACGACACCCGCCTCACCCTGGCCGCCGAAGGGCTGCCCAAGGGGGGAGGGGTGGGCTTCGAAGTTTTCGACCGGTCCAATCTGGGAGCCACGGACTTCGTGCAGAAACTAAACTACCAACGGGCCCTCCAGGGAGAGCTCAGCCGCACGATCCGCCAGATCAAGGAAGTGGAGCAAGCCCGGGTCCATATCGTCACCCCCAAGGAATCTCTCTTCCTGGAAGACCAAAAAAAGCCCAGCGCGTCGGTGCTGATCAAGACCCGCTCGGGAATGAAGCTGGACGCCGGGCAGGTGGAGGGAATCGTTCACCTGGTAGCCAGCGCGGTTGAAGGGTTGGATTCGGGCAACATCACCATGGTGGACACCTCGGGAAAGATCCTATTCAAACGGAACGAAACGACCCTTCTCGGGCAGATGACCAGTCATCAGCTGGATTATCAGAGAAATATCGAGGAAGGCCTGAAGAAGAAAGCCCAGGGCATGTTGGAGGAAGTGCTGGGCTTCAACAAGGCCATTGCCCGGGTGTCAGCGGACATCGATTTTCAGCAGGTGGATATCACTGAAGAGCGGTTCGACCCCAATTCGGTGGTGAGGAGTGAGCAAAAGAATTCAGAGAAATCCTCCATGATATCCAACGCCCGGGCCCCGGCCGGCGGAAAGCCCGAGAACCTGCCGGCGGTCAAGACCCCGGAGGAGAAGGGGAACCCGGCCCCGGAGGAGAAAGGGAAAGCGGCTCCGGAGACAAAGGCGCGGACCGCCGAACCCGTTCCCGTCCAATCCAATCATTCGGAGCGGCAGAACGAGGTCCGGAATTACGAAATCTCCCGAGTCAACAAGCGGATCAAATCTCCCGTGGGGATCTTGAAAAAGATCTCGGCAGCGGTCATCGTCGACGGAACCTACAAGGAAGTGGCCGATGCCAAAGGAAAGAAGGGCCGGGAGTATCAGGCCCGCTCCCCGGAGGAGATGAAGAGCATCGAAGCCATGGTGAAAAAAGCCATCGGCTATGACGAAGGACGGGGCGATCAGGTGGAAGTGATCAACATGTCTTTCAGCTGGTCTGTGGCCGAAGAGGAGAGCAAGGCGGTGGCCGGAGAATGGTGGAAAGAATACATCCTTATTTCTTACAAACCCCTGGTCAGCCTAATCCTTGCGGTCCTCTTCATTTTCTTCGTGGTCCGGCCGCTCCTCCGGAGGAAGGCTTCCCTGCCCCAGGAGGAGGCGGCCTATCTTCCCAAGACTTCTCCCCTGCCCGCCCTACCCCCGGACCTCTCCCCGCAGCCCAAAACGTTAGACCTTAAAACCCAGACGGTGCAGCTGATCCAGGAAAACCCCTCCAAGGCGGTTGGAATCATCAAGGAATGGATCAATGAAGGAAAAGACGCCTAATCAAGCCCCGGCTCAGGAGAAAATTTCCGGCCCTCAGAAGGCGGCGGTCCTTCTCTTCAGCTTGGGAGAAGACTTAGCAGCCGAGATCGTCAAAAACCTCGATGAAAATGAGCTGCGGAAGCTGGGGGGGTCCATGTCCCGGGTCTTCTCCCTGGCGCCGGAGGTCTTCAACTCGGTGTTTGACGAATTCCATCAACTGGCGGCCTCTCCTCAGAGCCTGGCGCTGAGCCCGGGGCAGAGAAGCGCCTTCATCAAAAATGTCTTCTCCAAGGCCATCCGGGGGGAGAAAGCTCAGGCACTGATCGAAGAGATTCAGCAGAAGGAAAGATTGAATCTTTTCCAGAAGGTCCGCAAATTGGACGCGAGAACCCTGGCCAGTTTTATCCACAATGAACACCCCCAGACGATTGCCGTTGTCCTCGCCCACCTGGACCCCGGCCATGCCGCCGCGATTCTAGAAGAGTTACCCGAAAGGGTCCAAAATGAGGTCCTCTACCGAATCGCCCAGCTGGAAAAAGTTCCCCCAGCCATTCTGGCGGAAATCGACCAGATCCTGCAGCAGGAAATCTCCATGTTCGAAAACGTGGAGGGGGGGCAGGTGGGAGGGGTTCGTTCGGCGGCGGAGATTCTGAACCAAATGGACCCCTCCGCCGAGACTCAGGTCCTTCAGGCCATGGAGGAGCAGCAGCAGGGATTGGCTGACGAGATCCGTCGGTGGATGTTCGTCTTCGAAGACTTCATCAATGTGGATGACCGCAGTATCATGGCCATTCTGAAAGAAGTGGAAGCCGATTCCCTCAAGGTGGCTCTGAAAACGGCTTCCGATCAACTCAAGGAAAGGATTTTCAAGAACATGTCCGAACGGGCGGTCACGATGATGAAGGAAGACCTGGAAGTCATGGGCCCGGTGCGTCTCAAAGATGTGGAAGTGGCCCAGCAGGCCA
>Ga0187773_10000939_pt1 | contig 11709 bp, 10 predicted proteins | sample 0216_BV02_MP05_1_FD_133133 | JGI IMG/M metagenome (GOLD analysis project Ga0187773, IMG submission 133133) | Tropical peat soil microbial communities from peatlands in Department of Meta, Colombia - 0216_BV02_MP05_10_MG | ecosystem: Environmental > Terrestrial > Soil > Wetlands > Peat | place...
CACTGCGCTACGAAGAGATCGTCAACATCATGGACCGCTGCTCGGCGTACGTGACTGTCTCCGTCAATCTCACAAGGAACGGTTGTATAGAGGGAAAGGGAGGATCCTCCGAGTTCAATCTAGCGAATATCCTTCGATCGCGACATCCCATGTGGACCGACAACGTGAGGACGGTTGGGAAAAGGGAACGGCACTCAAGCGCACAAGGCTTTCTCGTGGTAGAGTTTTTCGTCAAGAGTGAGTTCTTGTCTGATGATGTTAGGGGAGGAGGACAAGATCATGCTTGATAAGAGTCGGTACGATGAGAGTAAACCCTTGGATATGCATAACTTACAATTTGACCTGGCTGCGGAACGTCTTGACGTAGAGCCATGGATACTCGACAAAATCAAATACCCACGAAGGGAGTTTACTGTCAGATTCCCGCTGAGATATGATAACGGCAGAGTAGAATTATTAACGGGATACCGGGTGCAACACAACACCTTGAGAGGCCCAGCCAAAGGGGGAATCCGTTATCATCCACAAGTGGATTTGGATGAAGTGCGGGCACTGGCAGGTTGGATGACGTGGAAATGTGCTGTGGTTAATATACCCTATGGCGGGGGTAAAGGCGGGGTAACCTGTGACCCTTCGACCATGTCGCAAAGCGAACTCGAGAGACTTACCAGACGATACACCTGGGAGATCTCACCTATTATCGGGCCTGATAAAGACATTCCCGCACCCGATGTGAATACCAACCCACAGGTGATGGCGTGGATCGTCGACACTTACAGTGTTTTTATGGGCTACACCTGTCCGAGTGTGGTGACCGGCAAACCGATAGAGATTGGAGGCTCGTTGGGAAGACTTAAAGCCACTTCCAGGGGCTGTGTCTACACTTTGCAGGAAACCGCGAAGGTATTGGACCTGAGTCTCACAGGCGCGACCGCGGTAATTCAAGGATTTGGCAATGTGGGTTATTACGCCGCTGAATTGTTGGAGGAGCTTGGGGTCAAGATTATAGCAGTATCAAATTCTAAGGGAGGGATTTTCAATACTAAAGGGCTAGACTCAGTAAAGGTAGACGGGCATCGCCAGAAAACGGGATCTATTTTGGACTACCCCGAAGCAGACAAAATCACGAATGCTGAACTTCTTGAACTACCCTGCGATATTCTGATCCCAGCAGCTTTGGAGGGTCAGATCACGCGCGGGAATGCTGATAGGCTCAAGACAAGAGTAATCGTAGAAGGGGCAAATGGCCCGACAAGCCCGTTTGCTGATGATATTCTTTACGATAAAGGTATTTTTGTTCTTCCGGATATATTGGCTAATGCTGGAGGAGTTACGGTTTCCTATTTCGAATGGGTTCAAAATGAACAGAAGCTTTTCTGGTCAGAGGATCATATCAACGAACTTCTCAAGCAAATAATGACCAGAGCTTTCCATGAAGTTCACAATATTTGTGAAAAAGAAAAAGTGAATATGCGGACTGCGGCCTATATGCTCGCTCTTGGACGTGTGGCAGCCGCTAAAAGGCTCAGGGGGTTCTTCCCTTAATCGAAACTTGGGCCGCGGTCTTGTGAGAGCTGGGGACGAAGCGGAGCATGGCGCGCGCGAAGAAACCTCTTTGTCTCGATCAAGACCTCCCATGCGGGCCGACGACGTGGCCCCGGTTGGGAAGAGGGAAGGGCGCGGAATCGCACGCGGCCCGATCCATCCGCGAGTATGTAAACGCTGGCCGGAACGGCGGATTGTGTTTCTGTCCACGCACAGTCACCTGAGAGGGATCACAGCGAACTGTTCCGCGCCCGCGGCCTCGGGGCAGAGCCCAAAAGGAGGACACCATGAAGGGTGGCGCAAGAAGCGAGCGTCTGGGGGAATTGCGGGCCAAGGTAGTCCCGCAGGGACAGACGAGTCTCTTACCCTACTATGTCGAGTCAGCCAAGGGCGCCCTGATCTACGATGCCGATGGTCGGGAGTTCATTGATTTTTCAGGCGGTATCGGGGTCATGAATGTGGGGCATTCCCATCCCAGGGTGGTTGCAGCCATCAAGAATCAGGCGGAGAAATTCACGCACACCTGTTTCATGGTCGTACCCTACGAGCCCCTGGTCAAGCTGGGAGAAAAACTCTGCGCGGTCACGCCGGGAACCTTCCCCAAAAAGGCCCTCTTCATCAACAGCGGCGCCGAGGCGGTGGAGAACGCCGTCAAGATCGCCCGTTACTACACCAAACGCCAGGCGGTGATCGCCTTCGAGAACGGCTTCCACGGGAGAACCCTTCTCACCATGACCCTCACCAGCAAGGTGAAGCCGTATAAATGGGGATTCGGTCCCTTCGCGCCCGAAGTTTACCGAATGCCCTTCGCTTACTGCTACCGCTGCGCCTTCGGGCTCACCTACCCGAGCTGCGGAGTGGCGTGTGCCGATTACCTCAAGGAGTTCTTCATCGGCCACGTAGCGGCCGAGTCCACTGCCGCCGTCATCGCCGAGCCCATTCAGGGCGAGGGCGGCTTTATCACCCCGCCTCCGGAATATTTTCCCAAGCTCATGAAGATCTGTCATGACCACGGCATCGTGTTCATTGCCGACGAGATCCAGAGCGGCATGGGGCGGACGGGCAGGATGTTCGCCATGGAGCACTGGAACCTGGAGCCCGAGGTGGTGACCGTGGCCAAGAGCCTGGCGGCGGGGATGCCTCTCAGCGCCGTTGTCGGGAAACAGGAAATCATGGACGCGCCCCATACGGGCGGTCTCGGCGGGACCTACGGCGGGAACCCCGTCTGCTGCAGCGCGGCCCTCGCCGTCTTGGAGGTCTTCGCGGAGGAAAAGATCCTGGAAAAGGCTCAAGCCCTCGGGAAGAAGCTCCGGCAGCGTCTGGATCCATGGCAGCAGAAGTTCGAGCTCATTGGCGAGGTGAGGGGCTTGGGCCCCATGCTCGCCCTCGAACTCGTGAAGGACCGGCTGAGCAAGGAACCGGCCGCCGATGAGGCCAAGGCCCTGGTCAAGTTCGCCTATGAGCGGGGACTCGTCCTTCTCTCCTGTGGCAACTTCAGCAACGTGATTCGCCTCCTCATGCCGCTCGTGATCAGCGACGATCAGTTGGAGCGAGGTCTCGCCATCATGGAGGAAGGGTTTGCCGCTTTCACCAAGTGATATGGACTCGGACAGAAAGCCCATACTCGCAGACTTTGGCGAGATCAAGCGCAAGCTGGACCCGTCCTTCACCTATGTGGTCTTCGAGCGGGAAGCGGGAGCCGGAGAGGAAGAGGCGTGCTCAGAAATCATCGGGCTCTTTTCCCGCCTCAAGAAACGGGTCATCACGAGGGATCGCTACCTGGACCAGAGCACGGGTAGATCCATGCTTGTTATCACCATTGAACCCGGAGACGCCGAGAGCCTCATGGAGGATCTCTTTGAAGCCGGGCTTCCAAGAGATGTACTCTACTACCTGTTGCAAGGGGTATCGGAGAAACGATAGGCGGTTTTCGGCGCGCAGTTTCTTGGTGAAGAAATTTATGACCCTTGTTTTTACTCCCGCGATAGAGCGGCGGCACCGGGCCGCTGCTTCGTTAATCGGTGGAGTCGTGCAGAGGAGGTGTGGATCATGATGGGCAAAAGAGTGAATAGGTTGCTGTGGTGTGTCGTCACTGGTCTGCTCGTTGGTCTCCTGGTGTCGTTTGCGGGCGGATCTGGCATGACCGCGGAGAACGTGGTCAAGATCGGTAACATCGAACCTCTTTCCGGCCCGTCCGCCGCTGTGGGTCTGCAAGGCAAGAACGCCCGCGAGATGGCCGTGGAGGAGATCAACGCCGCGGGCGGCATCAAGTCCCTCGGCGGGGCCAAGTTGGTGTTGATCTATGCGGATTCCGAATCGAAGCCGGAAAAAGGTGTCGCCGAGGCGGAGCGCCTCATCAACACGGAGAAAGTGAACGTACTGACGGGCTGCTGGAACTCGGCGGTAACCCTCCCGACAACCGCCGTGGCCGAACGCTATGGCATCCCCTTTATCGTTCCCGTATCGGTGAACGACAAGATCACGGAGCAGGGTTTCAAGAACGTGTTTCGCATTGCCGCCAAGGACTCTTGGTGGACCCGGGACCAGTTTGTCTTCTTGAAGGACATGGAGAAGGAGTTCAACGTCAAGGTGAAGACGGTGGCCTTCGTCTACGAGAATGGCGACTGGGGCAAGGGATTTGCCGGGCAATGGAAGGAGCTTGCCAAGAAGGGCGGCTACGAGGTCGTCCTCGATGAGCCCTATCCTTCAACGTCCACTGATCTCAGCCCGGTAGTGCAGAAGATCAAGCGAGCTGAACCGGATGTTCTTCTCCTCGTCTCCAATGCCGCCGATGCCATTCTCCTCACCAACACCCTGGCGGATTACAAGGTCAAGCTGAAGGCGATCATCGGCAGTGGTGGCGGCCATGCTGACCCGTCCTTCCTGAAAGCAACCGGCCAGAACGCCCGCTATATCTTCGACCTGGTCGAGTGGGAAACGGACGTGAACAAGCCCGGCGCCAAGGAGACGAACGAGAAGTTCAAAAAGAGATACGGGTATAACCTGGCCGGGGAGTCGGTAGACGCCTATGTGGCCATGTATGTGCTCGCCGACGCCCTGGAACGTGCAGGCTCCCTGGAGCCGGCGAAGATCCGCAAAGCTCTGGCTGAGACCAATCTGACCAAGGGGCCGGGAATGATTGTCGCCTACAATGCCGTTCAGTTCGACAAGACCGGCCAGAACGAGCATGCTGCTCTGGTCATGGTCCAGATCAACGACATCGGCCACGGCATGGAGAGACTAACCGTGTGGCCCAAAGGTGCCCGTCACGCCGGTTACACTCCAGTTTTTCCCATGCCCCAAAAGTAACCCCGTCGACCCTGCTGTGAGGGCGAGCCCCGCCGCCGCGGGACTCGCCCTCAAACGGGCTTTGCAGCCGGTGCCCATCCGGAGGCTCCCATGCTCTACCTTCTCGAGGACACGATCAACGGTATCCTCATGGGGTCTATCTACGGCCTCACAGCTCTCGGCCTGACTCTCATTTTTGGCGTTCTCAAGGTCATCAACTTCGCCCACGGCTCCCTGCTCATGGTGGGTATGTACGTGGCCTACTGGGCGGTGGCTCTTACCGGCCTCCATCCCTATCTCGCCCTGATCCTGGTCGTGCCGGTGATGTACCTGTTCGGCTACTACCTCCAGGATATCGTCATCAAACCCATCTTCAAGGCCGAGAGAGAGGTGCGTGAGCCTATCACCGTGATCATCGTAACGACCGGCCTTTGGTACATTCTGGACAACGTCACCCTGCTGCTCTTCGGCCCTCACTATCGCACCATTCAGGCCAACCCCCTCCGGGGAAAGATGCTGGAGCTGGGTGGCATGCTGATCTCGGTTCCCAAGCTCTGGGGCTTCGTCACCGCCCTCATCACTGCCGCCTCAATCTACTGGTTCCTCCAGCGAACCCGCCTGGGGCGCGCCATCCGCGCCACCAGCCTTGACCGAGACGCTGCCAGCCTCATGGGCATAAAGCAGTACAAGGTTTACAACATCGCCTTCGGCATTGGCACCGCCACGGCCGGTATTGCCGGAGTTACTCTGGTGCCCTTCTACAATGTCTTCCCGTCGGTGGGGGTCCTCTTTGATATCAAGGGGTTCATCATCGTGGTCTTGGGGGGTCTGGGGAGCATGGGCGGGGCGCTCCTGGGAGGGATGATCGTCGGGGTGATCGAGTCGGTAGGCCCCCAGTTCATGGCGGCTACCTGGACCGAGGCCATCGTCTACGGCCTCTTTCTGTTGTTTCTCTTCGTCAAGCCTTCGGGCTTGTTCGGGGTGAGATACGATTGGTAGAGTGAGATAATGAAACAAGAACGGCTGCAAGTGCTCTCGTTGCTCCCCGTAGTGGTCATTGCCTTCGGGCTGCCCCTGGTCTTGCGCAGCCCAACATATCTACACATCATAATCCTCCTCTACTTCTATGCCTACCTCACCACAAGTTGGAACCTGGTTGGAGGCTTCGCCGGGGTATTGCCCCTCGGTCACGCCGCCTTCGTGGGCATCGGGGCATACACCTCGACGGTTCTCTCCCTGCAATACGGCATCAGCCCGTGGCTCGGCATGATCATTGGCGGTGTGCTCGCGACCATCGTCGGCATCATCATCGGCCTGCCCACCTTCAAGATGCGGGGCGCCTATTTCGCCCTGGCCACGATCGCCTTTGCCGAGGGCTTCCGGGTGATTGTGGAAAACATTGATTACCTGGGCCCCTTCAACCTGAACGGTCCCCGCGGCCTCGAGATATCACCGCTGAACGTGGGCCTGACGAACCTCATGTTCAACTCCAAGGAGCCCTACTACTACATCATCCTGGTCATGCTCGGCGGGGTTCTTGCTCTTACCTATCTCATCTCGCGCTCGAAGCTCGGTTACTATCTCCAGGCGGGCGGCGAGGAGCCCGAGGCCGCCATGTCCCTGGGTGTTAATGTGGCCCGGTGCAAGCTGATCGCCATGGCCATGAGCTCTTTCCTCACCGCCCTGGCAGGGACCTTTTACGCCCAGTTCACCCTCTACATCCATCCAAAGAGCGTGATCTCTCTCGATCTCTCCTTCGAGATCGCCTTTATTGCCCTCATCGGCGGCCGGGGCTCCATCGCCGGTCCGATCCTCGGAGCTCTGCTGCTCAGGCCGGTGAGCGATCTCTCCAGGATCTACTTTGGTTCTACCCTGCCTGGTCTCCATCTCGTCATTTTCGGCATTGTTCTCATCCTGGTGATGATCTACCAGCCTCGGGGCCTTCAAGAACCGCTGACCAGGGCATACCACAAACTGCTGGAGAGGCTGGCCGTCAGGCCTGCGGTGGGGGTGTAAGGCATGAAGATGCTGGAGGTAAGAGACCTGGTCAAGGACTTCGGTGGATTGCGGGCAGTGGACAACTTGACCCTCGCCCTCGATGAGGGAGAGATCCTGGGGCTCATCGGACCGAATGGTGCCGGCAAGTCCACGGCGTTCAACTGCATCGCCGGAGTTTATCAACCCACCACAGGGGAGATCTACTTCAAAGGCGAAAAGATCAACAACGAGAGGCCGTGGAATCTTTGCAAGAGCGGATTGGCGCGGACCTTTCAGATCGTGAAGCCCTTTGCCTCCAAGACCGTCCTCTACAACGTGGTGGTCGGAAGCTTCGCGACCACAGAGAAGAAGCCCGAGGCGGAGCGAAAGGCCCTCGATATCTTGCATTACCTTCACCTCGAGGACAAGAAAGATGTGCTGGCCAGAAACCTGACCATTGCCGACCGTAAGCGCCTGGAGATTGCCCGGGCTCTGGCCACGGAACCCAAGCTGCTGCTCCTTGACGAGGTTATGGCGGGACTGAGGCCCACGGAAGTGGACGAGATGGTCAGGATCATCAAAGACCTCCGTGACAAGGGCGTCACCCTCTTCATTATCGAGCACATCATGCGGGCCATCATGGCGGTGTCCGACCGTGTCGTCGTTATTCATTTCGGCCAGAAAATAGCGGAGGGAACCCCCCAAACAGTCGCGGCCGATGAGAGGGTGATCAAGGCCTACCTGGGAGAAGAGTATGGCGTTTCTTGAGGTCAAGAACATCGATGCCTACTACGGCGATGTTCAGGTGATTTTTGATCTTTCGCTCCGGGTGGAGAAGGGAGAAGTGGTCAGCATCATCGGTGGTAACGGTGCAGGGAAATCCACGCTGCTGAAGACAATCTCCGGCCTCATGCATCCCGCGAAGGGAGACATCATCTTTGAGAATGTCCCCATTCAAGACGCCCCTCCTGATGAAATTGTAGAACGAGGTATTGTACAGATTCCCGAAGGACGTCGGCTGTTCACGCTCATGACTGTCAAAGACAACCTCTCTGTCGGAGCCTATAACAGCCGCGCCAGCCAACATCTGGACCAAACGATAGAGGAAGTGTACGCCCTCTTGCCCCGGCTCCGTGAGCGGGAATCCCAGATGGCCATGACCCTGTCGGGGGGTGAGCAGCAGATGGTCGCCATCGGCCGAGGTCTCATGGCGAGGCCCAAGATCCTCATGCTCGACGAGCCGTCTCTTGGGCTCGCGCCGCTCCTGGTCAAGGACATCTTTCTCACCATCGAGAAGATTGCCGAGCAGGGGACCACGGTGTTACTGGTAGAGCAGGACGTGCGGCATTCACTCAGCATGAGCAACAGGGGCTACGTCCTGGAGCATGGGCGGGTGGTCATGGAGGGCTCGGGAGCGGAGCTTCTCGACAACCCCCACATCCGCACGGCGTACCTTGGCATCTGAAAGGGCGCGGTTCCCTGGAAGGAGATCGTGTATGGACGGGTTTTATGGGCGAGTCCTGAAGGTTGACCTTGGCAGGAAGAGCTTTGTCATCGAGACGGTGGACGAGGGAATCCTCCGGAGCTACCTCGGGGGAAAGGGCCTCGCGTCGTGGCTCCTCTACCGGCTCAACCCGGAGGGAGTGGATCCCTTCGACCCGGCGAACTGTCTCATCTTTGCCACGGGACCGGTGACGGGAAGCAACATCTGGGGGTCGTGCCGGTACGGGGTGTACACCAAGTCACCCCAGACCGACTTTTACACCGAATCCTACTCGGGCGGCAAGGTGCCGGAGGCGGTTGATTCGACCGGCTTCGACGCCATTGTCATCCAGGGGAGTAGCGACGGGGCAGCGGTCCTGGTCGTCCATCCGGAGGGAGCGGAGTTCCACGATGCCACGGAACTCTGGGGCCTCAACACCTACCAGGCGGAGGACGCGGTACGTGAGCGGTTTACCCGTAAGGATCGAGGGTTCAAGAGAGCCGGTGCGGTAGTGATCGGGCCGGCGGGTGAGAACCTTGTTCGGTTCGCCGTGATCGAAAACGACTACTGGCGCTCCGCGGGAAGGACCGGCGTCGGCGCGGTCATGGGCTCGAAGCGCCTCAAGGGGGTGCTCTTTCAGGGGGATCGGGAAAGGTCTCTCCACGACCCCAAGGGGGTTCGGGAATTCGCCAAGCGGATCGTCGCCCTCGCCAAGGACCATCCCGGGGTCAAGGCGTACAAGACCATGGGCACCCCCCAGATGGTCAAGGTCATGAACAAGGCGAACGCCTTCCCTACGCGCTACTGGGCTGAGGGAAGCTACGAACACTGGGAGAAGATCAGCGCCGATGCCCTCCACCAGCGCTGCGAGGTGGAACCCCACGCCTGTCTTAAGTGCTTCATGGCCTGCGGTCGGATGACCACGGTGCTCCAGGGCCGCCACGCCGGACTCAAGCTGGAGGGGCCCGAATACGAGACAATCTATGCCTTCGGCGGCCTATGCCTTATCGACAGCATCGAGGAGATCGCCTACCTCAATACCATCTGCGACCGGGTGGGAATGGACACGATCTCCGCCGGCAACCTGTGCGCCTTCGCCATCGAGGCGAGAAAGCGGGGAAAGATCGAGTACCCCATCGATTACGGGGATGTTGACGCGATCGCCGGGCTCCTGATCATGATCGCCACCCGATCCGACATCGGCGACGTTCTCGCCCGGGGGATTCGGTACGCAGCCCGGAAGTGGGACATGGAGGATATAGCCGTCCATGTGAAAGGTCTCGAGCCTGCCGGCTACGACCCGCGCGTCCTGAAAGGGATGGCGCTCGGCTACGCGACCTCGGACCGGGGCGCCTGTCACCTGCGGTCAACGTTCTACAAGCCCGAGCTGAGCGGCATGATCAAACCGGATCAGGTCGAAGGAAAGGCGGAGCTCTTCGTGGACTTCGAGGATCGTCTCACCATCTTCGATACCCTCATCCTCTGCCGCTTCTACCGGGATCTCTATCCGTGGGAGGAGCTGGAGGGGATGATTCAGGCGGTGACCGGGCTGGAGGCCGGGAAGGAGACCCTGAGATCAACAGCTGCTCGGATCTCCACGCTGGTTCGGACCTTCAATCTCCGGGAGGGACTCAAGCCCGACGATGATCGCCTGCCCAAGGGCCTCTACCGCGAGCTGGAGAAGACGGGACACAAGATAACCGAGGAAGAGCTGGAATTCATGCTCAGGGATTACTACCGGCTGCGAGGGTGGGATGACATGGGGCGTCCTCCGGCCTGAGGGCCGGCCCCCCAACGCCGCGGTACCAGTACCGGGCGAGCGTCGCCCTCGTCCTGATGCCGAGGGGAATCTTACCAGGCGCTCCACCAGGACTATCGATAGATGTCGAGGAACTGTAGGTTTCGCACTTTCAGCCGATTCTTCCCGATCCTGGCGATACTTTTCATGAAGAGGAAGCCTAGCTCATAATCCTGGTAGAAGAGTTTTTCCAGCTCGCTACCATCCCAGGCAAAGAGCTTTACGGCGGTCAATGCCCGGGCGTGGGTGGTGTACTGCCTTACCTCGGTGTCAACGAGGGCGGAAAACCCGAAGGCACGGCCGCGAATCACGGTGTCCATCACAATCAGGGCGCCGTCGCTTTTTTCGAGCTCGAGCCCCACCTTACCCTCGACCACCGCGTAGAGATACTTGGCGTAGTCGCCCTCTTTGAATAGGTAGCTGTTGGGACCGCATTCGGTGACAAGGGTAACCTCAGCGATCTTCGTCAGCATCGGGTCTTTGAGTGAGCTAAGCATCATGACCGATCTCAGATCATCAATTTCGACCACCTTCTCCTCCTTGTGAGCTGGGTTGCGGGTTGCGTCAGCGAAGGCCCAAGTTGCGTGACGCCGACCGTGCCCCGCCAAGAGTCCTCGCCTCACGCAGTCCCGCCCGGGCGTACGCGCCCCCTCGCGTCCGGCATGTCTGCTCCCGGGGGGAACCTTGCGCCTGGCGGGTAACTACCTCCTTGGAGGCACCGCTTCATCGCTTGCGTTGCTTCTACTCTGCTATACCGAGGAGAGGATTCATTCTTATGATAGAGGTTGCGTTCAGAGTTTGCAACGGTTTTCCGGGTCTGAAGCGCGAGAGGTCGTTGTGGTCAACAACCATACGAAGCCCCCCGGGTGACTCGACGAGCGGACGGGAAAGAGCAGAGTCCTAGGACGAATCCTCGTCGTTCTCTCAATACTCGGTGGGGAGTTGCGACAACTGGGCGAGGCTGAACACGGGCCCGTCCTTGCAGACATACTCCGTCCCGATGTTGCACCGGCCGCACATGCCGATGCCGCACTTCATGCGCATCTCGAGGCTCGTGATGATGCGCTCGGGCGGGAAGCCCAGTTCGGTGAGAACGGGCAGGGTGAACTTGATCATAATGGGCGGGCCGCAGACAAGGGCGTAGGCATTCTCGGAACTCGGCGCCGTCTCCTTGGTGATGGTGGGGACAAACCCCACATGGTACTTCCACGTGGGGTCTTTGGTCGCGTCCACCGTGATGTGCATGCGGATGTCGTCGCGCCGCTCCCAGGCCATGAGTTCCTCCTTGTAGAGGAGCATGCCTGGGCTCCGCGCTCCGTAGATCACGGTAATGTCGCGAAAGCGGCTCCGGTTGTCCGGATGGAGCATGTAGACGATGGAAGACCGGAGGGTGGTGAAGGCGAACCCGCCGCCGACGATGACCACGTTTCTGCCCTCCAGCACCTCCCAGGGGTACCAGTTTCCCAGGGGGCCGCGGAGACCCATGATGTCGCCAGGTGACATCTGGTGCAAGTGGGTGGTCACGAGGCCCACCTTGTTCACCGTGAAGAGGAGGTACCCTTGCTCGGTGGGCGACGAAGCAATCCCGATGGGGATTTCTCCCTTGCCGGCGACGGAG
>Ga0187773_10000940_pt1 | contig 11708 bp, 13 predicted proteins | sample 0216_BV02_MP05_1_FD_133133 | JGI IMG/M metagenome (GOLD analysis project Ga0187773, IMG submission 133133) | Tropical peat soil microbial communities from peatlands in Department of Meta, Colombia - 0216_BV02_MP05_10_MG | ecosystem: Environmental > Terrestrial > Soil > Wetlands > Peat | place...
GTCAGCGGATCGCGGAGCACGCCCGACTCGTAGCGCTTGACTTTGGCGATCTCGGCCGCCTGCCTCTTGGGAGGAAGATTCTTGTGGACAATGCCGATGCCGCCTTCCTGCGCGATCGCGATCGCGAGCCGCGACTCGGTGACGGTGTCCATCGCCGCGGAGACGAGCGGAATGTTGAGCTCAACTTTGCGCGTCAGTCGGGTCTTCAGACTGACGTCGCGCGGCAGAACGCTTGAGTGGGCCGGAACCAGGAGGACATCGTCGAAAGTGAGAGCCTTCTGGAGTAGGCGCATAGAGGCTTCCAAAAGGCGGATTATACGCCGACGGCAACTCGCGGTAAATAATGCACTTTTCGCCCGGCGCGGAATTGACGCGCGCGCGGAAACTGGCTAAGGTGGCCCATTAGTTTTTCTCCGCGAGCACACCGCATCATGAGTCGAGCAGCCCTTTTCCTCGTCATTCTGGCGATCTCCGCTAGCGCCCACGCCCAAGTGAACAAGTGCATTGGGGCCAACGGCAGGGTCACTTATACGCAGGACCCGTGTCCTCCGAATACGACGTCGGGAACGATTGAGCGCGCTGCCTCGCCCGGGCCTGCGCCTGCACCCGCTCCCGCGAGCGGTGCTTCCACCAACAGCGCGGGCCCAAGAACCACGGCCCAGCAGGAGCAGGATTTTCGCAAGCGTCTGCAGGATCAGGCCAAAGCCGAAAAGACCGCGGCACAAAAGGCCGACCAAGATCAGCAGAAGAAAGATGCCTGCCAGGAGGCGCGCGAGCGTCTCGCGACTTTCGAGGCCGGCGGCCGCATCACCCGGCTGAGCCCGACCGGAGAGCGGTATTTTCTCGACGACGATCAGATCGAGCAGGAGCGGGAGAGCGCGCGCCAGCTGGTGAAGCGCCAGTGTAACTGAAATCTATTTCGTCGCGCGTCGCGCTCTCGCGCGGTTGATCCTGTTCTGCATCGGATCAACCTTCAGCGGGCGATAGATCTCAACGCGGTCGCCGTCTCGCACCCGGGACCCGGGCGTGGTCCGCTTGCCGTATATCCCGAGCCGGGAAACATCGAGCTGCGGAAAATCGCGGCCAAGGCCGCTTGCGGCCAGCGCATCAGCGACGGTGGCGTCTTCCGGCAGTGCCACCCGTCGCGCCTCCTGCCGCCTGGGGAGAGCAAGCACCACTTCGACCGATATTTCCTTCATGCCTGCCTGAATTTCTCTTCCGCGCGGCGAACGAATGCGTCGACCAGGCGGTCGGCGATTCCCTGGAATGCCGCTCCGAACGCTTTTCCCATGAGATCGTTTCCAAGCTCGTAGTGCAGGCTGAGCTCGACCTTGCTGGCCCGGACTCCGAGATCGGTGAACGACCATTGGCCGTCCAACCGGCGAAACGGACCCGAAACGAGCTTCATCTCGATGTGCGAGCCGGGAGTGTTGGCGTTCTTGGTGGTGAAGCTCTGCCGCAAGCCGCGCACGTTGAGGTGGAGCGTCGCGACGGTCCGTCCCGGCTCCCGCGCCAGCACCACCGCGCGCTCGCACCACGGAAGGAACTGCGGATAGGATTCGATGTCTTCCACCAGCGCGTACATGCTGTCGGCGCTATGTCCCACGAGCGCGCTGCGGGCGATGTCCACCATCGCTGTAAAATTGAAAAATTCTAGCCGAAACGGTCACCCGTGACGATCGTCGAGAACCGCAAGGCCCTGCACGACTATTTCATCGAGGAGCGCTACGAGGCGGGCATCGCCCTCGAGGGCTGGGAGGTGAAAGCGATCCGCGCGGGCCGCGCCCAGCTGAAGGAAGCCTACGTGATCGTGCGCAACGAGGAGATCTTCCTGATCGGAGCGCACATCAGCCCATTGCCCTCGGCGTCGACTCATCTGCAACCGGATCCCGTGCGCACGAGGAAGCTGCTCCTTCACGCCGAGGAGATCCGTCGCCTTATCGGCAAAGTGGATCGCGCGGGCTACACGCTGGTTCCGCTCGACCTGCACTATGTTCGCGGACGCGTAAAGCTCGCCGTCGGCCTCGCCAAAGGGAAGAAGCAGTACGACAAGCGAGCCGCGGAAAAGGAAAAAGAATGGAACCGCGAGAAGCAGCGGCTCCTGCGCACGCGCGGCTGATTGTCGTCCAAGCCGGTCGCCTGGAATTCCGCCTTATCTGACGGCGACCCTGGCCTTGACGGCGGCGTCGGCTTCGCGGGCGAGCTGCAGCCAGGTATCGACCACCGTATCCGGATTCAGCGAAAGGCTCTCGATGCCTTCCTGCATCAGCCACTTGGCGAAGTCGAGATGATCCGAGGGGCCCTGGCCACAGATCCCCACGTACTTTTCGGCCTTGCGGCACGCCTGGATCGCCTGGCGCAGCATGGCCTTCACCGCGGGATCGCGCTCGTCGAACGCCTCGGCGACGAGCCCCGAGTCGCGATCGAGGCCCAGCGTCAACTGCGTGAGATCGTTGGAGCCGATCGAGAAGCCGTCGAAATACTCGAGAAACTGCTCGGCGAGCACCGCGTTCGACGGGACCTCGCACATCATGATCAGCCGCAGGCCGTTGTCGCCGCGCTTCAGGCCGTTGGCGGCAAGCAGCGTGATCACGTCGTTGCACTCCTTGAGCGTGCGCACGAACGGCACCATGATCTCCACGTTGGTCAGGCCGATCTCGTTCCTCACCCGGCGCATCGCCTGGCACTCCATTTCGAAGCAGTCGCGAAACGATTCCGCGACGTAGCGCGAGGCGCCGCGAAAACCGAGCATCGGATTCTCCTCGTCGGGCTCGTAGCGTGTTCCGCCGATTAGCTTCCTGTACTCGTTCGACTTGAAATCGGAGAGCCGGACGATCACGGGCTTCGGCCAGAACGCCGCGGCGATCGTCGACACGCCTTCGGTCATCTTCTCGACGAAGAACGTCCGCGGGTCGCGGTAACCCCTGGCCGCCTGCTCCACTTCGCTCTTGAGCCCGTCGGGCAGGTTCGGGTATTCGATCACCGCCTTCGGGTGCACGCCGATCATGTTGTTGATGACGAACTCGAGGCGCGCCAGCCCGACGCCCCAGTTCGGCAGCGACTGGAAATCGAACGCGAGGTTCGGGTTGCCGATGTTCATGGTGATCTTGACGGGGCATTTCGGCATCTCGCCGAGCTGCTGCGAGGTGACCTCGACCTCGAGAATGCCGCGGTAGATGTATCCGGTATCCCCCTCGGCGCAGGACACGGTGCAGGCCTCACCGTCGGTAAGCGTCGCCGTGGCGTTCCCGCACCCGACGACGGCGGGAATGCCCAGCTCGCGCGCGATGATCGCCGCATGGCAGGTGCGCCCTCCCCGGTTGGTCACGATCGCCGCGGCGCGCTTCATCACCGGCTCCCAGTTCGGATCGGTCATGTCGGTGACGATGATGTCGCCCGGCTTGATTCTTCCCATCTCGGAAGCGTCCTTGACGACGCGCACCACGCCTGCGCCGATCTTGTGCCCGATGGCGCGGCCCGAAGCGAGGACCTCAGACTTCCGCTTCAGCCGGTAGCGCTCCTGGCCCTCGGCCGACTTGCGCGACTTCACCGTTTCGGGCCTCGCCTGCAGGATGTAGAGCTTTCCGTCCACGCCGTCCTTCGCCCATTCGACATCCATGGGCCGCTGGTAGTGCTCCTCGATCCTGAGGGCGGCGCGTGCAAGCTCGATCACATCCTCGTCCGACAGACAGAACCGGTTCCGGTCCGATTCCGGAACCTCGACCGTCCTCACCGAGCGTCCGGCTGCGCCGTCATCCGCAAAGATCATCTTCTGCACTTTCGATCCCAATCCCCGACGGATCACAGGGAACTTTCCGCTGCGAAGCATCGGCTTGTGCACGTAGAACTCGTCGGGGTTGACCGCCCCCTGCACCACGGTTTCGCCCAGCCCCCACGACGCGGTGATGAACACGACGTCGCGGAATCCGGATTCGGTGTCGAGCGTAAACAGGACCCCTGCCGATCCGACGTCGCTTCGAACCATACGTTGCACGGCGGCCGAGAGCGCGACGGCCGAATGCTCGAATCCCTTGTGAACGCGGTACGAAATCGCCCGGTCGTTGTAGAGCGAGGCGAACACGTGCTTGAGCGCGGCAAGCACGTTTTCGAGACCGCGGACGTTCAGGAACGTTTCCTGCTGGCCGGCGAACGACGCCTCCGGCAGATCTTCGGCCGTGGCGCTGGAGCGGACGGCCACCGGAACCGTCTCGTCACCGCCGGTGAGCTCGCGATAAGCCTGTGCGACTTCGCTCTCAAGCTCCTTCGGAAACGGCGTCGCCACGATCCAGCCGCGAATGTCCTCGCCGCAGCGCGCGAGCGCTCCGACGTCGTCGGCGTCGAGCGCCTTCAACCGCGCCTCGATGCGCCGGTCCAGCCCGTCCCGCGCCAGGAACGCGCGAAAGGCTTCGGCCACGGTTGCAAAACCGCCCGGAACGCGGATGCCCGCTTTGGAAAGCTGGCCGATCATCTCGCCCAGCGAGGCGTTCTTCCCGCCAACCCGTTCGACGTCGCCCATCCTGAGCTCGCCGAGTCCCATCACGAATTTCCGCTGTGTCATCGGGAATGCCTTGCGATAGGGTTGATCGATTGCCGCGAAGAGGCTATTTTACCTGCCACGCTCCCGCTGCGCCGAACAATTTCGCCTTCCCCGCCCCATGCCCGCCCGCCGCACCATATTTTTCGTTTCCGACGGAACGGGGATCACCGCCGAGATGCTCGGTCACAGCCTGCTCACGCAATTCGAGGGCATCAGTTTCGACCAGGTGACGGTCCCCTTCATCGATTCCGGGGAAAAGGCGAAAGCCTGCGTGGCCCGGATCAACGAGGCGGCGGCGGCCAGCGCAGCCCGGCCCGTCGTATTCACCACCTTGGTCAACGCCGAGATCCGGGACGCGGTGCGCCGCGCGGACGCTTTCGTGCTGGATCTCTTCGAAGTCTTCCTCGATCCGCTGGAAGCGGAGCTCGGGACGAAGTCGAGCCACACCATCGGCCGATCGCACAGCGCCGCCGACAGGAAGGGCTACACGCACCGCATCGAGGCGGTCAATTTCGCGCTTGCCCACGACGACGGCTCGTCATCGAAGGATCTCGACAAGGCCGACGTGATATTGATCGGGGTATCCCGGAGCGGCAAAACCCCGACGAGCCTGTACCTCTCGCTGCAGTTCGGCATCCGGGCCGCGAACTATCCGCTGATCCCGGAAGACTTCGACCGCATGAGCCTCCCCAAAGCGCTGGAGCCGCACCGCCACAAGCTCTACGGGCTGTCGATCGCGCCCGAGCGGCTGCGCGAGATCCGCAACGAGCGGCGGCCCAACAGCCGCTACGCCGAGCTGGAGAATTGCCGCTTCGAGGTACAGCAGGCCGAGAAGCTCATGCAGCGCGAGGGCATCCGCTGGGCGAACTCGACGGCCAAGTCGATCGAGGAAATCGCGACGACCATCATGCACGAGTTCAGGCTCGAGCGCCGGGCCTACTAGACCTCGGCGGCACGAGCGCGCCTCGCGCTAGCCTGCGCCTCGCTGGCGCAGTTGCTCGAACAGACAGATCGCCGCCGCGGCTGCCACATTGAGCGACTCTGCCGTGCCGGGCATGGGGATGCGCGCTGAATCGGTGGCGAGCTTGCGCAGATCCGCCGTGATCCCTCCGCCCTCGTTGCCGAAGACCCACGCGATGGGTCCCCTCAGATCGATGTCGAAGAGCGATCTTCCGCCGCGCGGCTCCGTCGTAACGACGCGCCCGGAGAATCCCCGCGCGAATGCGCCGAGATCCACGTCCTCGTGAATCGAGAGACCGAAATGCGCCCCCATTCCCGCGCGAACCACTTTGGGCGACCAGGCGAACACCGATCCAGGGGAGAGCAAGACATGCAAAACCCCCGCGGCCTGCGCGCTGCGCAGGATCGAGCCGAGGTTGCCGGGATCCTGGATGTTCTCGAGCAGCAGGCAGGTGGTCGCGGTCCGCGGCAGCGGGCTCGGCGGCGGCGTCCGAACCACCGCGGCGACGCCGGCTGCGCTCGCGAGCTGCGAGATGCGGCCGACCAGCGCATCGGCGAGGAGCAGCTTTTGGCGCGCGCGCGTCATCTCGACGAGTGCCCGGACTTCTGGTCTGGCGTACGCGCTCTCGCTCACGAAGATGGTCTCGGCCGCCTGACCGCTGTCGCGGTACGCCTCCACGAGGTGCTCGCCTTCGATGATCGTGGTTCCGCTGCAACGCCGCTCTCGCGAAGAGCCTGCGAGTTTGATCAGGGCTTTGACCTGGGGGTTGTCGCGGGAGCGGACCTGTTTGAGGCCGACGTTCATCGGAGGAGCTGCTCTCGCGGCCCGTGCCCATCGGCGACGAGGCGCATCACCGGAGCGAAGCTGCGCCGATATGCTTCGCAGATTCCGTGACGGCGGAGCGCATCGAGGTGAGCCGGGGTCGGATATCCCTTATGCCGGTCGAATCCGTATTGCGGGAACCGCTCGTGCAGCCTGAGCATTTCCGCGTCGCGTTCGGTCTTGGCGATGATCGACGCGGCGCCGATGCACTTCAGCTTCGCGTCGCCCCCGATGATCGCCCGCACCGGGACGGCGAGTTGCGGGCAATGGGGCCCGTCGACGAGCGCTTCATGAGGCACGACCGGCAGCGCCTCCACCGCCCGGCGCATCGCGAGCAGGCTCGCCTGCAGGATGTTGAGGCGATCGATCTCCTCGACGCTCGCCGAGGCGACCGACCACGCGAGCGCGGCCTCTTTGATGGCGCGGGCAAGCGACTCGCGTCGGCGCTCGGTCAGGGCCTTCGAATCCGCAATCCCCCGGGGGACGGATCGCGTCGACCGGAACACGACCGCGGCCGCGTACACCGGACCGGCGAGCGGCCCCCGCCCGGCTTCGTCAACCCCGCAGATCAGGCGGCCTGGAGCCACGGCAGGACAGCCTCCGTCGCGCGGGCGGCCGTGTCCTGGCGAAGAATCCGGCGCAGCTCATCGAGACGCTCCGGCAGGCGCCGCGCCGCCGCGGGATCGTTGAGCAGGTTCGTCAGGGCCTGAGCCAGGTTTTCCGGTGTCGCCTCTTGCTGCAGGATCTCGGGCACGAGAAATTCCCGCGCGATGATGTTCGGCAGACCTACCCAGGGCTGATAGCGCATCCTCAGCATCAACTGGTACGTCAGCTCGGCCATCTTATAGGTGATCACCATCGGTTTCAGAAAAAGCGCGGCCTCGAGCGTCGCGGTCCCGCTCGCCGCGAGCACGACATCGGACGCCGCGATGGCGTCGCGAGCGTGGCCGAAAAGGATGGTCAGCGGCAGTTGGTCCGCACCGGCGTCGTACTGGGCCTCTTCGAAAATGGCGCGCGTTTCGCGGCTCACCAGCGGGACGAGAAACAGCACGTTGGGCTGTTGCGCCGCGATCAGCTTCGCGGTCTGTACGAACGTCGGCGCCATGTAGCGGAGCTCCGACTGCCGGCTGCCAGGAAGCAAAGCGACCACCTTGCGGCCGGCAGGAATCCGCAGTTGTTCTCTCATCGCCTCGGTCGTCGTTTCGCCGGGGATCTCGTCCGCGAGGGGGTGCCCCACGTACGCAGCCGGAACGCCGGCGTCGCGGTACAGCCGTTCCTCGAACGGAAACAACACCAGCATCTTGTCGACGGCCGCCGCGATCGATCGCATGCGGCCGCCGCGCCACGCCCAGAGCGACGGACTGACGTAATGCACGGTGGGGATGCCGACGCGTTTCAGCCTTCGCTCGAGGCCGAGGTTGAAGTCGGGCGAATCGATCCCGATGAAAAATCGGGGGCTCATCTCGATGAAACGCGCACGGACCCTGCGCCGGATCAAAAAGATCTCGAAGAAATGTCTCAATACCTCGGCATAGCCCCGCACCGCCAGCTTTTCCGCCGGATACCAGCATTCCATTCCGGCGGCTTCCATCTTCGGTCCGCCGATACCGACGAACCGCAGCCCGGGAGCCCGCGCTCGAAGCGCCGCGATGAGATGCGCTCCGAGAAAATCCCCCGACGCTTCTCCCGCCACCATCCCGATAACGACAGGTTCGCTTCCCACGGCCTTCAACGCACGATGCCGCGTTGCGAGCGTTCGAGAAAGTCGAGCAGCGGCTGAAGCTCCGGGCAACCGGGGACGTCCGCAGCGATCTTCCTGCGAGCGTCTTCCAGCGAGAGCCCCGCGCGGTAGAGCGTCTTGTACGCCTTCTTGATCGCGGCGATCTTCTCCGGCGAGAAGCCGCGCCGCTTCAATCCCTCGGCGTTGATGCCGAATGGCTTGGCGGTGTTGCCCGCCGCCATGACGTAAGGAGGAAGGTCCTGGAGCAGCACCGTCGCGACGCCCGTGATGGAGTGCGCGCCGATCGACACGAACTGGTGCACCCCGGTAAATCCGCCGAGGATTGCGTAGTCTCCGACGTGCACGTGGCCCGCCAGCGTCGCGAGATTCGCGAATATCGTGTGATTTCCCACCTGGCAGTCGTGCGCGATATGTACGGTGGCCATGATCCAGTTGTCGTTCCCGATGCGCGTTACTCCCGCGTCCTGGACGGTCCCGCAGTTGAAGGTGCAGTACTCGCGTATCGTGTTGCGGTCCCCGATCTCCAGCCTCGTCGGCTCGCCGCCGTACTTCTTGTCCTGCGGGGCCCCGCCGAGCGAACAGAACGCGAAAATGCGGTTCTGCGCTCCGATGCGGGTCCGGCCTTCGATGAGCACGTGCGGCGCTATCGAGGTTCCTTCCCCTATCTCGACGTGCTCTCCGATGATGGAAAACGCCCCGACCGAAACGCCCGGCGCGAGCTTCGCTCCGGGATGGACGATTGCGGTCGGATGGATCACAGCGCTCGCAGCGCGCACAGGAGCTTGGCCTCGGCGGCGAGAGTGTCGCCCACCCTGGCCGTCCCGGAGAATTTCCAGAGCCCGCTGGACTTGCGTTCGATGGATACTTCGAGCAACAGCTGATCGCCCGGCACGATCGGTCGCTTGAAACGCGCCTCGTCTATCCCGGCGAAATAATAGACCGATTCGTCGTCTGGCTTCCTGTTCAACGTGCGGAACGAGAGGATCGCCGCAGCCTGCGCCATCGCTTCGACGACCAGCACGCCAGGCATCACGGGATAGTGTGGAAAATGGCCAGCGAAGTAGGCTTCGTTGATGGTGACGTTCTTCAGCGCCAGGATGCGCTTGTCCGGCTCGCATTCGAGCACGCGGTCCACCAGCAGCATCGGGAAACGATGCGGCAGATGTTCCAGTATTTCTGCGATGTTCATTGCATCACCTCTTTCTCTTTTCCCGCTTGGACATTTCCCGTTCGAGTTCACGGACCCTCTCGGCCAACCGGTCCAGACTACGCAGATGCGCCACGATCCTCGTCCATTCGCGGTGCTCCGCAGCCGGGAACATCGCCGTGTAGGTGCCCGGGCGGGTGATCGATTTCGTGACCAGCGTTGCAGCCGAGATGTTGACGTGATCCGCGATCTCGATGTGGCCATGGATCATCGCCGCACCGCCCACCGTGCAGTGCCGCCCGATGCGCGCGCTGCCGGCGACGCCCACGCAGCCGGCCATCGCGGTGTGCGCCCCGATCCTGACGTTGTGACCGATCTGGATCTGGTTGTCGAGCTTGACTCCGTCCTCGATCACCGTATCGTCGAGAGCGCCGCGATCGATGGTCGTGTTGGCGCCGATTTCCACGTCGTCGCCGACGATCACCCGCCCGGTCTGTGGAATTTTCAGCCAGCGGCCCTCCTCCAGGGCCAGGCCGAAACCGTCGGCGCCGATCACGGCGCCGGAATGAATGACCGCGCGCTTCCCGATGCGGCAGCGCGGATAGATTGTCACCGAGGCATGGAGGTGGCTATCTTCGCCGATCTCCACCTCGTCGCCGAGCGTGCAACCGGCTTCGATGACCACGCGTTCGCCTAACCGCGCCTCCCGCCCGATGTGGCACCACGGCCCGACCGCGGCTGATGCGGCGACCACGGCGCCCGGCTCGACAACCGCCTGCGGATGCACTCCGGCGGCCGGACGGATCTGCGGGGCGAGCAGCCGTGCCACCCGCGCAAAGTAGAGATAGGGATCGTCGCACACTATCCGCGGCCGGTCGGTGGCGTCGCGCTCGCTTTCCTTCACTATCACCGCGGCGGCTCGAGTGGATTGCAGTTGGGGGCGATACTTGGGATGAGACAGGAACGAAAGATCGCCCGGCCCGGCGCTCTCCAGCGTAGCGATCCGGCTGATCGGAAGGTCCGGGTCGCCGATGAGATTTCCGCCGAAGCGCTCGACGATTTCTCCGAGCCTGTATGCGCGAGGATTGGGTCGCGTCACGGGCGGGTCGCACTTCCTCAGGGGCCCGCCGATTTTACTTGGTCGCGCCGGGTTCCGCGAGCGCCTTGATGACCTTGTCGGTGATATCGATCCGCGGGCTCGCCCAGACGGCCTGGTCATTCTGGAATACGATGTCCAGCTTTTCGGTTTCCGCGATTTGCCGTACCGCGCGATAGGCGCGCTCGAGTACTCCCTGGAGCGCTTCATTTTTGCGCTGGTTCAGATCCTCGCGATACTCGCGCTGCTTTCGTTGAAACTCCCGGTTGAGGTCGCTGAACTCGCGCTCGCTCTTTTGCCGTTCCGATTCTGACATGGTCACGCCGTTCTTCTCGAGGTTCTCCTGCATCTTCTTCAGCTGCGCACCGGTCCCTGCCAGCTCCTGCTCGCGCGGGGCGAATTCTTGTTCTAGCTTTTTCTGTGCACGCTGGGCCGCGGGCGCCTCGCGCAGAATCCTGTCCAGCATTACATATCCGATCTTGGCCTGCGCCGACGCGTAGATCGGAAGCAGCGACGCTGCGGCAAAGACGAGGACTATCGGAAGTTTCTGTCTCAAGATTGCTCTCCTACCGACGAGACGGGCTACGCGCCCCGCGCGTCGCTCGGAAATTCAGATTATACCGGGCCCTCAGAACGCGGTCCCCAGCGTAAACTGAAAGTGCTGGATCAGGTCGCCCGGCCTGGCGTTCAGCGGCCAGCCCAAGCTCAATTTCATCGGCCCGATCGGCGAGTTCCACGCCAGGCTCAAACCGGTCGAATAGCGAAGCTGCGAGAAGTCGAGGCGTTCGCCTTCACCGTAGACCTGGCCCGTATCGACGAACGCGCCAAGCCGCATCGAGCGGTCGGTCGCATTGCCGGGCACCGGGAAGAGCAGTTCCGCCGATCCGTTGACCTTTCGATTGCCCCCCAGGAAGGTGCCGTCGACGTCCCGGGGCCCGAGTGAAGCCGGCCGGTACCCGCGCACGCTGCCGACCCCACCCGAGTAGTAGTTCTTGAAGAACGCCAGCGGCTGTCCGTCGTACCCGTTGGCGGAATCCAGCTCGCCGCTCAGCGCCAGCGTCACGTCGCGCGTGAACGGGTGGAAATACTGTTGCGTGTATCCATACTTCCAGTACTCCAAGGTCCCCGGCGGAATCGCCACCTCCAGCGAAGCCCGTTCGATTCGCCCCTTGGTCGGCCAGATCGCACTGTCGCGCAGGTCCCGGACCCATCCCGCCGTGGTGATCAGCGTCGAATACGAACTCCCGAATTGGCTCTGGAAGTCGAGGTAGCGCTGGGGGCTGTCGGGCTGAAGATCGAGGTCGGTGCGGTCCACGGCGAGACCGAACAGCAGCGTGTCGTACTCGGTAAACGGAATGCCGAAACGCACGCCTCCGCCCATCGACTTGGTCTTGTAGTCGCCCA
>Ga0187773_10000941_pt1 | contig 11703 bp, 10 predicted proteins | sample 0216_BV02_MP05_1_FD_133133 | JGI IMG/M metagenome (GOLD analysis project Ga0187773, IMG submission 133133) | Tropical peat soil microbial communities from peatlands in Department of Meta, Colombia - 0216_BV02_MP05_10_MG | ecosystem: Environmental > Terrestrial > Soil > Wetlands > Peat | place...
CCAGGAGGTTGCCTACGAGGCGCTGAGAAGGGGCCTCATGGATTACGACAGACGTCACGGATACCGTGGACCGGAGGGCTTCGCCAAGTTGCCCGACGACGCGCACGAGGACGACTACGAGGATGCCCTTGCGGATTTTCCGGACAATGACGACCTGCTTGCTGCAGTGGTAACCGAAGCAAGCCCCAAAGCGGTATCGGCAGTGCTGCATAGCGGCGAGACGATCAAGATCTCCGGCGACGGGCTCAGGTTCGCGGCTGCATCGCTTAGCCCGAAGGCTGCGCCGCAGAAACGCATCCACCGTGGAGCGATCGTGCGGGTACAGCGTGCGGACGGGAAGCATTGGCAAATCGTGCAGCTGCCGGACGCCGAGGCGGCGTTCATCTCAGTCGATCCGCAGGACGGCGCGATCCGCGCACTGGTAGGCGGGTTCGACTTTGACCGAAACAAGTACAACCACGTCATTCAGGCTTGGCGCCAGCCAGGGTCTTCGTTCAAACCGTTCATCTATTCCGCGGCACTGGAGAAGGGCTTCACGCCGGCTACGGTGGTGCCCGATGAACCTCTCGTGATCGAGCCGGAAGTGACCGGGGGCCAAGTCTGGGAGCCGAGCAACTACGACGGCACCTTCGACGGGCCGATGCGCCTGCGTACCGCCCTGGCGAAATCGAAGAACATGGTATCCATACGCATCTTGCAGGCGATCGGCCCGAAATACGCGCAGGACTACATCACTCGCTTCGGGTTCGACGCCGACAAGCACCCACCGTACTTGACGATGGCGCTCGGCGCCGGCTCGGTGACACCGATGCAAATGGCGCGCGCTTACGCGGTGTTCGCAAACGGCGGTTACCTCGTACAGCCCTACTACATCCAGAAGGTAGTCGACGATCGCGGCGAGCCGGTTGCCCTCGCGCACCCGCAGCGCGCTGGCGAGGAGGCGCCGCGCGTCATCGACGCGCGCAACGCGTTCATCATCGACAGCATGATGCAGGACGTGACGACCTATGGTACGGCGGCACGCGCCGCGCGGCTGGGTCGGCACGATATCGCAGGCAAGACCGGCACCACGAACGATTTCGTCGACGCGTGGTTCTGCGGCTACCAGCCGACCGTGGTTGGCATCGCCTGGGTCGGCTTTGACCAGCCGAAATCATTGGGACGCAACCAGACCGGGGCAGCGGTCGCGTTGCCGATCTGGATGGGATACATGGAGCAGGTGCTCAAGGGTGTGCCAGAAATGCCGCGCGTGATGCCGCCGGGCGTAGTACGCGTCGAGACCGGGCCGGACCCGACGATCCCGGATGACTCAGGTCCGATCCTGGAGTATTTCTACGAGGAGAACGTGCCGCGGGCGCCGCAGCAGAGTTACACGCCGATGGACGACTACGTGACGCCTTCGCCCGGCAATTAGCCTATCGCGACCTCAGCCCCGCAGCACGACGCCCCTGCCACTCTGCGCCGACACGAGTTTCGAGAGCGCGGCGAACAGCTCGCTGCCATCACGCGTATCGCGCCACAGCGCGCCGTCCCAGCGAAAGTGGAAGCCGCCGCTCTTGCCTGCGACCCACAATTCGCGAGCGGCAGCGTGCCGATTGATAACCATCCTCGTGCCGTTGTCGAATTCGATTTCCAGCACTCCGCCCGACTTGCTTTGCACGTCCGCATCCACGCTGCAATCTTCCAGCGCTTGCTCGATGCGTCCCAGCGCGGCCGCGGTGAGCGCTTCAAACTCGGAATCGGTCATGTTGGATCGGGTCAGCGTGATAGCATATTTATTTTAGTCGCTGCAGCGCGATGCGTACCGCAATTCTCCTCGTTCTGAGCGCCGCGCTTACCGTCGCCGGCTGCGGCCAGAAGGGGCCGCTCTACCTGCGCGAAAGTCCGCCGCCGGGCGTGAAGCCGAAAAAACCGGAGCCGTATCAGCCCGTGCCGTATCCGGAGCATCCGGCGTCCGACGGCACCTCCGGCCAGCGCTAGCGCGATGGCATTTGCATACCGCGAAGGCGCGCTGTGCGCCGAAAAGCTGCCGCTCGAAGTCATAGCCGAGCGCTTTGGGACTCCGTGCTATGTCTATTCGCGCGCCGCAATCGAAGCCGCCTACTCGGAATTCTCCGGCGCGCTGGGCGCGCGCGACGCGCTGGTTTGTTACTCGGTCAAGGCAAATTCCAATCTCGCCGTTCTTTCGCTCATGGCGCGCCTCGGCGCGGGCTTCGACATCGTCTCGGGAGGAGAGTTCGCGCGCGTGCTGGCAGCCGGGGGCGACGCGCGCAAGACGCTCTTCTCCGGCGTAGGCAAGACCGAGCGCGAAATCGAACAGGCGCTGCTTGCCGGGGTGCTCTGTTTGAACCTCGAATCCGAGGCCGAGCTCGCGCGAGTCGATGCGGTCGCCCGACGCCTCGGCAGACGCGCGCCGGTCGCGTTTCGGGTGAATCCGGACGTCGACCCGAAGACTCATCCGTACATCTCGACGGGACTGCGGCTCAACAAGTTCGGCGTGCCGCACGAGGACGCCGAGCGCTTGTACGCTACCGCATCGCGCCTTTCCGGTATCGAGGTGCGCGGCATCGGTTGTCACGTGGGCTCGCAGCTGACCGATCGGGGGCCGTTCGTCGCCGCGGTCGAACGACTCGTGGCGCTTGCTGGTCGCATCGAGGCTGGCGGCGTGCGCCTGGCACACATCGATGTGGGGGGAGGCATCGGCATCCAGTACCGCGACGAGAAACCGCAGCCGATCGCGGATTTCGTCGCAGGGGCGGTCGCCGCCCTTGGCAGCCGGCGCGAAACGCTGATTTTCGATCCCGGACGTTCCATCGTTGGAAACGCCGGCGTGCTGCTGACCCGCGTCGAATACGTGAAGCCCGGCCCCGCCAAGAACTTCCTGGTGGTCGATGCGGCGATGAACGATCTGCTTCGTCCGGCGCTGTACGACGCTTGGCACGAAATCCGGGCGGTGCGCGAGTCGCAGACGGAGACTGCCGCCGAACTCTACGACGTGGTCGGACCCGTATGCGAAAGCGGTGATTTTCTGGCGCGGGAACGGCGGCTGGCCGCGCGCCAGGGGGATCTCCTCGCGGTGATGTCGGCCGGAGCCTACGGCATGAGTATGAGCTCGAACTACAACTCGCGACCCCGCGCCGCCGAAGTGCTCGTGGACGGCGATCGGGCATATCTCGTGCGCAGCCGCGAGACGATCGAGAATCTCTTTGCCTTGGAACGGACATTGCCGTAGATTCATCGCCCGGCGTGTGGAAAGGCCGGATGGAGTCGCAAGCGTGAACGTTTGGCCGTCCCGTCCCCGGCGCGCGAAATGATCCTCACATGGGAGCGCCGTTTGCCGCTTCTGGCGCTTGGCGGTCTATTCCTCGCCGCCACCGCCGTGACGGCGCTCGTGTACCTCGGCGGCGACATTCGCGCGACCGAGAATAAGCCGCCGGCCGGCCCGCCACCGGTACCCGTTTCGATCGCGGTGGCCGCCGGGCGTACGGTGCCGGTCTACGTACGGGCGATTGGCAATGTCGACGCCTACTCCACGGTGGCGGTCAAGGCCCGCGTGGACGGCCAGATCGTCGAGGTCGGATTCCGAGAGGGGCAGGCGGTGCGGCGCGGCGAAGTGCTCTTCCGCCTCGACGCAAGACCGTTCGTCGCGGCGCTACGCCAGGCGGAGGCAAACGTCGCGCGCGACACGGCGAACCGCGATCAGGCGCGCTCACAGGAACGGCGTTATCTCGATCTGCTGGAGAAGAACTTCGTCTCCAAGGAGGCCTACGCGCAGTTCCGCACGAATGCCGAGACCGCCGAAGCGCAGCTCAAGGCGAGCCAGGCGGCCCTGGAGACGGCGCGCCTCAATCTCGAATACTGCACGATCCGTTCACCCATCGACGGTTTCGTGGGGCGCATCATGCTGCAGCTGGGGAACCTGGTAAAAGCGAACGACACCAACCCGCTCGTCGTCATCAATCAGGTCAGGCCGGTGTACGCGACCTTCGCCGTTCCGGAACAGAATCTCGTCCAGTTGCGCCAGCACATGGCGCAGGGACCACTCGAGGTGACGGCGAGCAGCTCGGACGCCGCGGGCACGCTGCTTGCGCGCGGCCGCCTGGTGTTCATCGACAATGCCGTCGATACCAGCACCGGAACGATCAAGCTGCGCGCACAGTTCGACAACACCGATCTGGCCCTGTGGCCTGGCCAGTTCGTCACGGTCAGGGTCAAGCTCTACGATCAGAAGGATGCGGTGGTCGTGCCCTCCGCCGCGGTGCAGACCGGTCCCCAAGGTGAGTACGTGTACGTGCTCAAGCCCGACTCGACCACCGAAGTGCGTCGCGTGACGGTGGCGCGTAGCGAGGGCGACGAGACGATCATTGCAAAGGGCGTGAGCGCGGGCGAGAAAGTCGTCACGCGCGGTCAGCTCCGGCTTCAGCCGAATTCCAAGGTCGTCGTGCGGCCGGACGCGTCGTGAACCTGTCCGCGCTATTCGTACACCGGCCGGTGATGACCGTGCTGGTCATGGCCGGCATTCTAATTTTTGGGATCGCGGCGTACCGCCTGCTGCCGGTGAGCTCGCTCCCGAACGTCGATTTCCCAACGATCCAGGTAAGCGGCGAGTTGCCAGGAGCGAGCCCCGAAACCATGGCCTCGGCAGTCGCGACCCCGCTCGAGAAGCAGTTCTCCACGATCGCCGGAATCGACTCGATGACTTCGGTGAGCGGCCAGGGCATCACGCAGATCACCATTCAGTTCGCGCTCGATCGGGACATCGACGCGGCCGCCCAGGACGTGAGCGCGGCGATCGCCACGGCCGCCAAGCAGCTGCCTCCGACCATGACCACGCCGCCGTCTTTCCGCAAGGTCAATCCAGGCGATTTCGCCATCTTCTACCTTGCGCTGACCTCTGACACGCTACCGCTGTCGACGGTGGACGAGTACGCCGAGACCTTCCTCGCGCAGAGAATATCGACGATCAGCGGGGTCGCCCAGGTGCAGGTATTCGGGCAACAGAAGTACGCCGTGCGCGTCCAGGTCGATCCGAACGCGCTCGCTTCGCGCGGCGTCGGCATAGACGAAGTTCAGCAGGCGATCGCCAATGCGAACGTCAACCTGCCGACCGGGACTCTGTACGGCCAGCAGCGCCTGTTTGCGGTGCAGGCGAGCGGCCAGCTGTATGACGCGGCAGCCTATCGTCCGATCATCGTCACCTACCGAAACGGCGCCCCGATCAGGCTCAACCAGCTCGGGCGCGTGATCGACGGCGTGCAAAGCGACAAGGTGGCGGCCTGGTTCAACAACAAGCGGGGCATCGTGCTCGCGATCTTCCGCCAGCCTGGCACCAATACGATCGAGGTCGTCGACTCGATCCGCAGGCTGCTCCCGACCTTTCGCGCCGAGGTGCCCGCGGGCATCGGCATGCAGGTGCTGTTCGACCGCTCCGTGACAATCCGCCAGTCGGTCGAGGAGGTGCAGTTCACGCTACTGCTCGCGCTCGCGCTCGTCGTCATGGTGATCTTCCTGTTCTTGCGCAATCTGTCCGCCACCTTGATACCGAGCGTCGCACTTCCAATGTCGATCGTCGGTACGTTTGCCGTCATGTACGCGCTCGGCTACAGCCTGGACAACATCTCGTTGATGGCCCTCACGCTTTGCGTCGGGTTCGTCGTGGACGATGCGATCGTGATGCTCGAGAACATCACGCGCCACATGGAAGCCGGCAAGAACCGCATGCAGGCGACGCTCGACGCCTCGAAGGAAATCGCCTTCACGATATTGTCGATGACCCTGTCGCTTGCCGCCGTATTCCTTCCGGTACTCTTCATGGGCGGCATTCTCGGCAGGCTGCTGCACGAGTTCGCGGTGACCATCATCGCCGCCGTGCTGATCTCCGGGTTCGTATCGCTTACGCTCACGCCGATGATGTGCGCCCGGATTCTGCGTCCCGAGCACGAGCGAGCGCACGGCGGCCTCTACCTGGCATTCGAGCGTGGATTCGACGCCATGCGCGACGTGTACCGCGAGACCCTTTCGTGGTCGCTGCGCCACGCGCGCTTTGTCGTGCTCCTGTTCGCCGCTATCGCGGTCGCGACGGGTTTCATGTTCAAGCACATGCCCAAGGGGTTTCTCCCCGCCGAGGATACCGGTCAAATATTCTGCTTCACGGAGGCGCCGCAGGACATCTCCTTTGATGCGATGGCGAAGCTGCAGCAGCAAGTCGCCGGCATCATCCGCGAGAACCCGAACGTCGAGGGGGTCATGTCGTTCATCGGTGCGGCGGGACTCAATTCTTCCCTCAACCTCGGGCGCCTGTTCATCACGCTCAAGCCGCACTCGGAGCGCGTGTCGGCGGACGAAGTCATTCGGCAGCTGCGTCCTAAGCTCGCGAACCTCGTCGGGATCAAGGCTTATCTACAGAACATTCCGACGATCCGCGTCGGCCTGCTCACCAAAAGTCCCTACCAGTTCGTGCTGCGCAGCACGAGCACGGAGGAGCTGTATCACTGGGTCCCGATCATCGAAGCGAAGCTGAAGACCCTGCCCAGTCTGGTTGACGTCACGAGCGATCTGCAGATACGCCAACCCCAGGTGCTGATCGAATTCGACCGGGAAAAGGCTTCGGCCCTCGGCGTCACGGTTCAGCAAATCGAATCCGCGCTCGGCACGGCTTACGGATCGCAGCAGGTATCGACGATCTACACGGCCACGAACCAGTACTGGGTGATCCTCGAGGTCGAGCCCCGCTTCCAGGCCGACCCGTCAGCGCTGCCGCTGCTCTATATCCGCTCAAAGTCGAGCGCTCTGGTCCCCCTGACCGCCGTCACCAGCCTCTCCTACGGCGTCGGCCCGCTTTCGGTGAGCCACCTCGGCCAACTGCCGTCGGTCACCATCTCCTTCGATCTCGCGCCGGGGGTTTCGCTTTCCCAGGCCATCGAGCGCGTTCGGGCCCTCACAGCCGACCTCCAGGTGCCGCCCACGCTGAGCGGCAGCTTTTCAGGTACCGCGCAGGCGTTCGAGGCATCGCTACAAGGGATGGGGGTGCTGCTTCTTCTGTCGATCGTGGTGATCTACCTCGTGCTCGGCATCCTGTACGAAAGCTACATCCATCCGCTCACCATCCTCTCGGGCCTGCCGACCGCGGGCCTCGGGGCGCTGGTCACCTTGTGGGCGTTCGGCATCGATTTGAACATGTATGCCTTCGTGGGCATCATCATGCTGGTGGGTATCGTCAAGAAGAACGCGATCATGATGATCGACTTCGCGATCGAAGCGCAGCGCCAGCACGGCAAGTCTCCGCAGCAGGCGATCTTCGAGGCCTGCATCGTCCGCTTTCGCCCGATCATGATGACCACGATGGCCGCCCTGATGGGCAGCCTGCCGATCGCCCTTTCGCTCGGCATAGGCGGCGAAGCCCGCCGGCCCCTCGGGCTCGCGGTGGTCGGCGGCCTGGTGTTTTCCCAGATTCTCACGCTCTACATTACCCCGGTCATCTACCTGTACTTCGAGCGGCTGCAGGGCTGGCTATACGGGCGCGGCGGCGCCGCGACCGCCGGGGCTGCCGCGCCTGCCGCAGCGCTCGCCCCGAGACAGCCGGAGTAACAAGATGGCCGCCCAGGAAACCCGCAACATGGCGCTGTTCTGCGATTTTGAGAACATTGCCCTCGGCGTGCGCGACGCCAAGTACGCGCAGTTCGACATCAGCCGCGTGCTCGAGCGCCTGTTGCTCAAGGGCAGCATCGTGGTCAAGAAGGCGTACTGCGACTGGGAGCGCTACAAGGAATTCAAGTCGGCGATGCACGGCGCCTCGTTCGAGCTGATCGAGATTCCTCACTTGCGGCAATCCGGTAAGAATTCGGCGGACATCCGCATGGTCGTCGACGCGCTGGACTTGTGCTACACCAAGTCCCACGTCGACACGTTCGTGATCATCAGCGGCGATTCGGACTTCTCGCCGCTCGTTTCCAAGCTGCGCGAAAACGCCAAGGTGGTGATCGGCGTCGGGGTGAAGAATTCGACCTCCGACCTGCTCATTGCCAATTGCGACGAATTCATCTACTACGACGACCTCGTGCGCGAGGAAGAGGTGAAGCGGCGCGCGGCGCGCAAGAGGAAAGAGGCACGGCCCGCGGCCAACGTCAAAGAACCTGCGGAAGGTGACGAAAAACAGCAGGAGGCGATGGAGCTGTTGCTCGAGACGGTCGATGCGCTGATCGCCGAGCGCGGCGAGAGCGAGAAGATCTGGGGCTCGATGGTCAAGCAGACGCTCAAGCGCAGGAAGCCCGGCTTCAACGAGTCCTACTACGGCTTCCGCGCCTTCTCCGACCTGCTCGAGGAGGCCGAAAAGCGCAAGCTCGTCGCGCTCGAGCGCGACGAAAAGTCCGGCGGCTACGTCATCCGCCGGGCCTGAGCGCGCGGGTGCGCTCCGTGCGCGCCTGCAGCGCCTTGGCCAGTCGATAGCCGAGCAGCAGCCCGAACAGCACGGCGTAGAGCTTGGGTTCGCCGGTATTGTTCTTGGCCAGCTTGAACCACCAGAAGTGAAATACGGCCACTACGGCAACCAGATACACCAGCCTGTGCAGGGCCTGCCAGCGCTTTGCGCCCAGGCGCTTGGCCATGCGGTTGGTGGAGGTCGCGGCCAGCGGAATCATCAGCGTGAGCGCAGTCATTCCCGCGAGCACGAATGGATGCTTCACTACGTCCTTCGCCACCGCGTCCAGGCTGAAATTGTTGGTGAGCCACAGATAGCAGGTGAAATGCAGCGTTGCGTAGCCGAAGGCGTACAGCCCAAGCATGCGCCGGAAGCGTGCGAGCTCGGCCCATCCCGTCAGCCTGCGTAGCGGCGTGACTGCGAGCGTGAACAGCAGGAAGCGCAATGTCCAGAGCCCGGTGGTCCAGATCAGCGTCTGCTCCGGGTTGGGCCCGAGCTGCACCGCGAACGCGCGCCATATCAGCGACGCCAGCGGCATCAGGCAGAGCACGAACAGCGCCGGCTTGAACCAGCGCGACTGCAATATCGCGCGCCGCAGGCGCAGCGTGCCGCTCGCCGCGGCCGCGCGCGGGCTCGGTGACGCAATTGCGCTCGTCGCGGCCTGACGCACGGACGCTGGTCCTCGCGGCACGCGCTCAGAAGTCTTTGGTGAGATCCATGCCCGCGTACAGCTGAGCCACCTGCTCGCCGTACCCATTGAACATCTTCGTCGGTATGCGCGGCGCGAACAACCCGCCGAAGGCTCCGCCCTCTCCGATGCGCCGCTCCGTCGCCTGGCTCCAGTTCTGCGGGCTGACGTTGGGATTGACGTTCGAGTAGAACCCGTACCAGTCGGGCACGGCGCGCATCCACGAAGTAACGGGCTGCTGCTCGACCAGACGAATGCGCACGATCGACTTCGCTCCCTTGAAGCCGTATTTCCAGGGAATGACCATGCGCAGCGGTGCGCCGCTTTGGTTCGGCAGCACCTCGCCGTACAGGCCGAACGTCAGCAGCGCGAGCGGATGCATCGCCTCGTCCATTCGCAGTCCTTCGCGGTAGGGCCATTCCAGCACCGGGTCGCTCTGCCCCGGCATCTGCGCCGGGTCGAGCAGGGTGACGAATTCGACGTACTTTGCCTTGCCCGTAGGCTGCACCGCGCGCAGCAGATTCGACAGGGGGTAGCCGATCCACGGCATCACCATGGACCAGGCTTCCACGCAGCGGTGACGATAGATGCGCTCCTCCATCGGCGCGAGCTTCAGCAGCTCGTCGATGTCGAAACTGCGCGGTTTGAGCACCTCGCCTTCGACCACGACCGTCCAGGGGCGCGTGCGCAATTTGCCTGCATATTCGGCAGGGTCGCTCTTGCTCGTGCCGAACTCGTAGAAGTTGTTGTAGCTGGTGACGTCCTTGTACGGTGTCGGTTTTTCGATGGTGCCGAACGGACCTGGCCGGGCGGGCAGCTTCTGCGCCGTGCCGGCCTGCGCCTCCCCGGGCAGCAACGGCGCGAGCAGACCCAGCGCAACCGCCTGCCTGAGAAAGTCTCGGCGGCGCAGGTATACCGATCGCGGCGTGATCTCCGAAGGCGTGATATCAGAAGGCTTGCGGATCAGCATGGGCAGTCTCCTTGCCGCATTGAGTCGCGCGGAATCGTCGCGAACTTACAGCCCGATGATACGCGCGGCGCCTTTCAGCAGCGCGTCAGGGATTCAGCTGCTTGTAGACCAGATTCGCCACATTTAGCAACTCGGATCGATCAAGGTCGGAGGTGGACAGCGCATAGCCGAAGTTGCGATCGATCCAGTAGAACACCCGCACGCCGCCCTCGCGCGCGAAGCGAAATGCCGTGTCGCGGTGGTCTGCCGCCTCAATGCGCACGTAGAGCGTCACACGCTGTCCCTTCGCGCCCTGATACATGAACTGCGCCACCGGCGCGGGGTTGACGCCGGTCGCCGGATCGCCGTCGCCCGGCAAGAGGCGCCCACCCACGAGCTTCAATCCGGCTCGGTCCAGCACCGGCACGTGTAACGGTGCGCCGAGCCGCTTTGACAGCCAGGCGACCAGATGCGCCTCCTGATCGGCGCCGACCTCCACGGGGTGGCGGATTTCGGGCGAATACGTCACGTGCGCGACCGCGGCGCGACGCGCCATCGACATGCCCTCGCCCTGCGCCACGCGCACCGGCGCCTGCAAGGCGCGCAGTTGCCAGCCCGCCAATACCCCAAGCGCTGCTCCGAGCGCGACCCAGCCTGCCACGCGGGCGATGGCGCGTGAGCGTCCTCCTCCGCGCATCGCCGCGCGCAGCCTTTCTGGCACGGGCTCGTCCAGAACCGGATCGTACAAGGCATGCAACATGTCACGTTGCGCGCGATAGCCCGCGATGCGCTCAGCGTCTTCCGGGCGCGTCGCGAGCCACGCCTCGACTTCCGCCCGACGCGCGTCTGCGAGGCGTTCGTCGGCGTACGCCTGCAGATCGGCTTCAGTGACGGGTTGATTCGACGTCATCGCCTCGCCTCACTTGACGACCTTCAGCTTCGTGGTTGCCGGCAGGCCGAACATCATCGCACGCAGCTTCTCGCGAGCGCGCGATAGGCGCGACATGACCGTGCCGATCGGGATTCCCAGCGTGCGCGCGACGTCATCGTAGCTCATGTGTTCCAGCGCCACGAGCAGAAGAACCTCGCGCTGCTCGTCAGGCAGACGCACGATCGCCCGATCCAGATCGCGCAGAGCGAGCGCGTCGCCCTGGGTGCCGCGTTGCGCCATCTCCGGCATCTCCTCGTCGAGCGGATCGGTGCCGCGCGCCGCGCGCAGCCGATTGACGTGCACGTTGTGCATGACGGTAAACAGCCACGCGCGCAGGTCCGTGCCTTCGCGGTACAGATGAAACTTAATCAACGCGCGCTCGAGCGTGTCCTGCACCAGGTCGTCGGCTGTAGCGCGATCGCCCACCAGCGCGCGCGCGTAGCGACGCAGGCGCGGGATCAGCTCGACGATTGCATGCCGTTCCGCCATGCAGCCATTATCCCGCGCGCGCTTCAGGGCGGCGGCGCGCGCGATTACGTCCGCGCCACGTGCCAGATGCCGCGGAATCCGTCGCCCGACTTGTCGCCCGGTTTCTGGTCCTTGATCCAGCGGTAGAGCGGCTTGCCCTTGTAGGCCCACTGCCGGCTGCCGTCCTGGCGGGTGACGATCGTCCAGTCGCCGCTCGGGGAGGCGTCCGCATCGGCCGCGAGCGGCGGCCA
>Ga0187773_10000943_pt1 | contig 11702 bp, 14 predicted proteins | sample 0216_BV02_MP05_1_FD_133133 | JGI IMG/M metagenome (GOLD analysis project Ga0187773, IMG submission 133133) | Tropical peat soil microbial communities from peatlands in Department of Meta, Colombia - 0216_BV02_MP05_10_MG | ecosystem: Environmental > Terrestrial > Soil > Wetlands > Peat | place...
CATTCATGAACGCCGGCCAGACCTGCCTTTCCGTCGAACGTTGTTACGTACACCGTAGCCTGTGCGAGAAGTTTCTGGCGATGGTCGTAGAAAAGACCGGCAAGCTACGGATAGGCAACGGCATGGATCCCGCGACTGACATCGGGCCCATGATCCACGAACAGCAGCTGCGGACGGTGGAAGCACACGTCGAAGACGCTATCGCGCGCGGCGCGCGCCTGCTGACCGGCGGTCGGCGCTTGCCCGAACTCGGCCCGAACTTCTACGCGCCCACGGTCCTCGCCGACGTCACGCACCAGATGCAGATCATGCGCGAGGAGACCTTCGGGCCGGTCCTGCCGGTGATGCCGTTTGCAACTGATGACGAGGCCGTGCATCTGGCCAACGACTCCGAATTCGGACTGGCCGCCAGTGTCTGGACCAGCAACCGCCGGCGCGGCGAAGCCCTCGCCCGCCGCATCCAGGCAGGCACGGTCATGGTCAACGATGTGATCAGTTGCTTCGGCATCAGTGAAGCGCCGCACGGCGGCGTTAAGGCCAGCGGGCTAGGCCGCGCCCACGGCCGCCTGGGTCTGGAGGAAATGGTCCGCGTCAAATACGTAGATTCCGACCTGCTTCCAAGCTTAGCGAAGGTGTGGTGGTTCGGCTATGGCGAGGAGTTCGCGCGGCAAATGGAGGGGTTCGTTGACTTCCTCTTTTCCAGCAACTGGATGCGGCGCATCGGTGGCGGACTGCGGTCAGCACGAGCATGCTTCCGGAAGCGACGAGTGTAGTCGCCCCAGGCGGAACTGCTTGGCTGGTTGCGCGAAGCCTACGAACTGTGTCGGTAGTGCGTTGGCGTGTCTTCTCTGGAGGGTCTTCTGCGCATCTAGTAAAATGTGGGGTTAGATGCACTGGTGGGGGTGCAAAGGTTTAAGAGGACGCGCAGGTTCAAAGTCATCATAGGAGATAGAGAGTTCGTGGCCACATCCCAAGCGCAGTTAGCCGACCTCCCCAACCACAAATTGAAGACTAAGAAACCGGGGCAGCGCTCCTGCAACGAGAAGGACGCCAAGGGCAAGCTCTGCGGCGGGCACTTGAAGCGTTGGTACTACATGGCCGACGTTAAGGAGCGGGCCTGCGGCGACGTAGCGAAGGCCTTCGGACCGAACGCCGAGATCTATCGTTGCGAATTCTGCAAGACGCTCTACCTGCCCAACCCCGAGGACCCCAGCGGGCTGAATGTGGCGGGCCAGGGACAGATCTCGACCTTCGGGCTGACGGTGCCGCCGAAGGAGAAATAAGTCCCGAGTACCGTGCAGCCGGTACCCAGGCTCGGTACTCGCAACTCGGTACTCCATGAACCGTTCGGACCTGATCTATGACTGGAACCAGGCGCCGTCGCGGCAACCAGCGCCTCGCGGGCCGGTCCTGCTCAACGACGAATCCCTGCGCGACGGCCTGCAGTCGCCTTCCGTACGTGATCCATCCGCAGAAGAGAAGATCGAGATCCTCCACCTGATGGAGTCCCTGGGGATTAACTCCCTCGATCTGGGACTGCCCGGCGCGGGCCCGCGCGCACGGACGCACGTAGAGGCGCTGGCGCGCGAGATCGCCCGCTCGCGCCTGAAGATTCGGGGCAACTGCGCGGCGCGCACCCACCAGAACGACATCCGGCCCATTGCCGAAATCGTGGATAAGACTGGCGTGCCCATCGAGGCCGCGACCTTCATCGGCTCCAGCCCCATCCGCCGGTACACCGAAGACTGGACCGACGACTTTCTGCTTCGCACCACCGACAACGCCGTCAAGTACGCGCGCTCGCTGGGCCTGGAGGTGATGTACGTCACCGAGGACACCTCGCGCTGCGATCCCGCCACCGTCAAGCGTTTGTACTCGACCGCCATCAACGCCGGGGCACGTGCCATCGTCGTCTGCGACACTTGCGGGCACGCCACGCCCGTGGGCGTTTATGCGTTGGTGCAGTTCGTGATCAATGAGGTCGTGAAGCCATCGGGCGAGAAGATCCGCGTGGACTGGCACGGCCATTGCGACCGCGGGTTGGCGGTGGCGAATTCGCTGGCGGCGCTGGCCGCCGGCGCCGATTGCGTGCATGCCGCCGCCATCGGCATCGGCGAGCGCGTCGGCAACACGCAGATGGACCAGGTGCTGGTAAACCTGAAGCTGATGGGCGTCGCGCCTTGGGACAAGCAGGACCTGACACGCCTCAAGGACTACTGCCAGGCAGTCTCCCGCGCCACCGGCGTGCCCATCCCCAAGAACTATCCCGTGGTAGGCGAAGACGCCTTCCGCACCGCCACCGGGGTGCACGCCGCCGCCGTGATCAAGGCGTTGCGGAAGAATGACGTTGAACTCGCCAACAGCGTCTATTCCGGTGTACCCTCCCACTTCTTCGGGCTGGACCAGGTGATCGAGATCGGCCCCATGAGCGGCAAGTCCAACATCCTTTTTTGGCTGGAGCGCAAGGGACTGCCAGCTTCGGAAGAAACGGTGAACCGCATTTTCGAGCGCGCCAAGCAGTCCGACCGCCTGCTGACCGAACAGGAAATTCTGGCTTGTTGCAGCGGGGCTTCCTCCTAAGGCCGCGCCATGTCCAAGCCCTCCACGCCGGGCGCGGGCGACGCTCAGCCGCAGACCAGGCTGGACATCACCATCCCGGCAGAGGTCAATTGCTTCGCCGAAGTTGTGGACAAGGTGGTCGCCCTCGCGTGCCGGTTGCACGGCCAAACAGGCAAGGAGCAGGAAGTCGCCTTGGCGCTGACCGAGGCCCTGGCCAATGCCGTCAAGCACGGCAGCAAGAGCGACCCCTCTCGCAAGGTGCAATGCCAGGTGTTCGCCGAACCTCCACCATGACTATCATCGTGCGTGATTCCGGCCCGGGCTTCGATCCAGGGAGTGTCGCCAATCCCCTAGAGAGTGCCGGCCATGACCGCCGATCATGGCCGCGGTTTGCATATGATCCGCCAACTGATGGACGAGGTGCACTTCGAGCACAACGGGGCCGAGATCCAGATGATCAAGCGATTCTAGGGTCTGCCCTCGCCTGACGCTGTCATTCTTCCGCCGACCAAAGGGAAGCGGGAGAGTCCGACGGTGTGATTCTTCGCACCGTCGCGAGCCGCCGTCGAAGACAGCCTAGCGTTAGGAGAACTGGTTGGATGCCTCAGGGTAGACAACGCGCCCCTCGATGTCCGACAGAAAGCCTCGAACCAATTCCAACCCCATGAAGGCTTCATCGGCAGCAAACGGGTTTTTCAGCCCGGCGACGACCGCGTGCGAGAAACCGAAACGCGGATCGTAGCTGGGATGGCCAACCAAAACCATGGCACGGCAGTGAGCCCGTCTGCACACCTCGATTCCATGCTCGACCAGCATCGAGCCGATTCCCCTGCGCCGATGTGAAGGAAGAACGCACATCGGTGCAAGTGAAGCGACCTGCATCTGGTCGCCATCGGTGGCCATAATCGTCACAGGAGTGAACAGGATGTGCCCAACAAACTGACCAGCGCCATCAACCGCAACCAACGAGGCGATGACCAGTCCGTCGTCTCGCAGCCGCTCAACCAGCGTGGCTTCGAGCGCCGAACCGAATGCAGCGAGGTTCACCTCCCTGATGGCTGCATAGTCGTCCACTGTTTCGGGGCGGATTAGCACGTCCAATGATAAGACGGGGCAGGCGGGGAGCGATAACTGGCGTGAAATCACTTATCCCAACTGAGCCGCTGCTGGTGCAGTTTCCCCCCGGCCGGGCCCGTGCGGCCGCGCCCGCCCGGCACCGCTGACGTCCCCCGACCCGGCGTTGTATAGTGGCAGTTCCAGCCATGGCCTTTTCCGCCTCCATCGGCACTCAGACGGCAGTGCAGCAGCAAATTGCGCGGCTTGCCGCTCTGCGCGATGTCCACGCTGCCATGGAGTGGTTCCGCTCCCACGAACCCGAGTTGCGTGACTGGCAACTGGAAGTGGCAGCGATTCCCGCGCCTCCCTTCGGAGAGGGTCCGCGGGCGGAGTGGCTGCACTCGCGTTTCAACGAATTGGGGTTGGAAGACGTACAGGTGGATGCGGTGGGCAACGTGGTGGGCGTGCGCCCACCGGCCGATCCTGATCAGAAGCTGGTTGCCGTCACCGCGCACATTGACACCGTGTTCGCCGCCGGTACGCCGCTGAACGTCCATCGCGAAGGCGACCGCCTCTATGGCGCCGGCATCTCCGACAACGGCGCAGGCATCGTCGGGCTGCTGGCCCTGGCGTCGGCGCTGCGTGCAGCGAAGGTCCGCCTCTCCGCCGGCTTGTTGTTCATCGGTAACGTGGGCGAGGAAGGCGAAGGCGATCTGCGCGGCATGCGCCACATCTTTTGCGAGTCTGCCTGGAAGGATCGCATCGGGCCGACGGTCGTGCTCGACGGCGCAGCCACCGATACCGTCGTGACCCAGGCGCTGGGGAGCCGGCGGTTCCAGGTCACGATCCAGGGCCCCGGCGGACATTCTTGGAGCGACTTTGGCGCTCCCAACCCGATTGTCGTGTTGTCGCGTGCCATCGCCCGCTTCAGCCGCACCGAGCTGCCGGCCGAGCCCAAGATCAGCGCCAACGTGGGCGTGATCAGCGGTGGCACTTCCGTGAATTCCATCCCCGAATCCGCCAGCATGCGGGTGGATATCCGTTCCGCTTCGCAGCAGGAGATGGAGCGGGTGGAGCGCGCGCTGCGCGACGCCGTGGCGGGGGTGGTGTCGGAATACCCCAGGCGGGCGCGCAACGGCAGCAAGGGGATCAGCTACGAGATCCAGCTCATCGGCTGCCGTCCGGCGGCGGAACTCGACCCCAGCGCGCGCATCCTGCAGGTGATCCACGCCGTGGACGCCCACCTGGGCAACCGCGCGCGGCCTCACCGCGCCTCCACCGACGCCAACATCCCGCTCTCGCTAGGGAGGGAGGCCATCTCCATCGGCGCTGGAGGCACCGGCGGTGGCGCCCACACCTTGCAGGAATGGTACGACCCGGCCGAGCGCGGCCTGGGATTGAAGCGCGCGCTGCTCGCGGTGCTGGCGCTCGCCGGCGTTTCGCAATGAACCATGTTTTCGCCGCAGATGCGCGCGGATGGACGAAGATCTTGTTTGCAGGCGCGGTGCTGTGGGCCACTTTTCCTGTGGCTTCAGGCCAGCTAGGTGCGGCGAAAATGAATCATGCCCCCGCCGACGCTGTCTTCCTTCACGGCAACATCTACACGGGCATACCGGGCCAGCGCGCACAGGCCATCGCTGTTCGTGGCGACCGCATCGTCGCCGTCGGCTCGGATGCTGAGATCCAGAAGCTCGAGGGCAAGCACACGCAGGTGGTGGACCTCGGCGGGCACTTCGTCCTGCCCGGATTCAATGACGCGCATGTGCATCTGGCCAACGCCGGCTTCGAGAACCTGAATGTCGAGCTGGCGGGTGCTCGCTCGCTTGACGAGATGCTGGAGCGCATCGTCGTTAGCACCAAGGTTACGCCGGCCGGAGATTGGCTCACCGGTCGCGGCTGGGACGATACGCTGTGGCCCGGGCGAAAGCTGCCCACGCGCCAGGACCTCGACCCGGTCACCGGCGACCATCCGGTGATCTTCACCCGCATTGACGGACACATCTCGGTCGCTAACTCGGCGGCTCTGAAGTTCGCTGGCATCACACGATCGACGCCTGATCCGCCGGGCGGCAAGATCGATCGCGACTCCCAAGGCGAGCCCACCGGGATCCTGAGGGAGACGGTGAAAGATGATCTCCTTACCAAGCTGCCTCCGCCGTCACCGGCTCAACGGCGGCGCGCGCTGGAGCTCGCCCTGGCTGATGCCGCACAATGGGGCGTCACCTCGGCCCAGGACAATTCCACCTGGGAAGACTTCCTAGTGTTTGAGGAGCTGGAGCGGGAAGGCAAGCTCACGCTGCGCATCGCCGAGTGGATTCCTTTCAACACGTCACTCGACCTCCTGCAGACTCGCCGGTCCCATCATTCCCCGAGCGACCAGTTTCTGCGCACCACCATGCTCAAGGGCTTCATGGATGGTTCCCTCGGTTCGCACACGGCCGCCATGCTTACCCCCTACGCCGATGATCCCGCCAACACCGGCCTTTCGCGATACGACCAGGCAAAGCTGAACCAGATGGCGATCGAGCGGGTGCGCGCCGGGTTCAAACTCGGCTTCCACGCCATCGGGGACCGCGCCGTACGGATGGCGCTTGACGCCTTTGCTGCAGCCGAACGCGACGCTCGCCAGCGTGGCGAACATCCAACCCGAGGCTTTCGCTTCCGCATCGAGCACGCACAGGTCACCACGCCGGAGCAGGTGAAGCGTTTCAAGGAGCTGGGGGTAATCGCTTCTATGCAGCCCAATCACCTGTTGACCGACATGCGGTGGGCGACGGTGCGCCTCGGCAACGAGCGGGCGCGCCACTCATACGCCTGGAAGGAATTTTTGGATGCAGTGGTCCCGCTGGCATTCGGGACCGACTATCCCGTCGAGCCGATCACGCCTTTTCGCGGCCTGTACGCGGCCGTCACCCGACGCAGCGAGGACGGCAAGCAGGAGTATTTCCCCGACGAGAAGCTGGCCATCGACCAGGCCATTGCCGCTTATACGACCGGCGCGGCTTATGCTGAGTTCGCCGAGCGCGAAAAAGGATTACTCCAGCCCCGTATGCTGGCCGATTTTGTAGTGCTCGACCGGGACATCACCAAGGTGCCGGCGCCGGAGATCCTGAAGACGCGCGTGCTCAAGACGGTAGTGGGAGGGAAGACAGTCTACCAATCGACTCATTGAGTCATTGCGCGGCAAGTGCTGATTGCTGCGCGCTTTTTCTGCTACCCTGATGGGCCCTTCATGCGATCCAGACTGCTCACGCTCGGGGCCCTCCTCGCGCTGGTCGTGCTGGTGGCCTGCGGCATACCGGGAGCGCCACAGCCTCCCTCGCTCGAGCTTCCGCGCACGGTGCAAAACCTGCAGGCTATACGCAAAGGCGACCAGGTCACGCTGACGTGGACTACGCCGCGCGAAACCACCGACCGTACCCGCATCAAGCACCTAGGCGCCACGCGCATCTGCCGCGCCGTAGACAGGGTGGCGGTGGCCGAGTGCGTGGAGACTGTGGGTACCCTGCCGCCGGAGCGAACGGCGCTCGCCTCCGCGGCGAGCTTCACCGATACGTTGCCAAAGCAGCTCCAGGATGCGCACCCACTCGGTCTGGCCAGCTACGCGGTTGCGGTGGAGAACACGCACGGGCGCAGCGCTGGACTGTCGAATCAGGTGATGGTGCCTCTGGCGGCGACCCTCCCGCCTCCCGCCAGGCTGCTAGGAGAGGTGACCGCCAAAGGCGTTGTGATCTGGTGGGTCGTACCCCTCGATGAAATGCAGGTGCTTTCACCAGGCCTGCCGGCCGACCGGCTGCACTACCGTTGGCGTCTTTATCGGCGTGACACGAGCAAGCCGACGGCTGCACCTCTTGAGATCTCAACCACGGACGCTTTTGCGAATCCCCGCCTGGCGCAGCCGAATTTGAACGTGCTGGACACGGGTGTGGAATGGGAGCACGAATACGTCTACTGGGCTGAAATCGAGACCGCGGTGCTGAATCCCAACGGTGGGATCGCCGGAACGGTGGAGGGCGCTGATTCTCCGGAACTTCACGTTTTCGTGCACGACATCTTCCCTCCCGCAGCGCCCGTGGGCTTGCAGGCTGTCTCCGCGGGAACGCCACAGCAGCCGTTCATCGACCTGAGCTGGGCGCCAAATACGGAATCTGACCTGGCCGGGTACAACGTATATCGTCATGGAGAAAGCGCGGCGCCGATGAAGATCAACCGCGAGCTGGTGAAGGCGCCGACTTATCGGGACACCGGCGTCCAGCCTGGACATCGCTACTTCTATTCGGTCAGTGCGGTGGACGTGCGCGGGAACGAAAGCGGCAGGTCGGAGGAAGCATCCGAGGTGGTTTCAGAGTAAGAGCACCGCCGGAAAGCAGCGGACGTTAGAAAAAAATTGCGCCAGCCATGGTCGGTCCCGTGAACGAAGCGTTCGAAGTGGCTGCTGGGATCGCTGCCGCTCCGGTGCTGGCCCGCACACGCCACAAAGCAGGGATGCTCCTGCTGGCGCCGATGGCGGCGGCAGCGTCGAAGCCCGATGCAGTCCCGTTCGGGCTCTGGCGCCTCTTCCTCACGTTCGTGAAGATCGGCTCGGTGCTGTTCGGAAGCGGCTACGTGCTGCTTGCCTTCCTGCGCTCGGATTTCGTGGGCCGGCTGCACTGGCTCACGGAAAAGCAACTCCTGGACGCGGTGGCCGTCGGCAGGTGACGCCAGGACCGGTTTTCACCACCGCGACCTTCATCGGGTATATCGTCGGCGGCACGCGAGGCGCTGCGGTCGCCACCATAGCCATCTTCCTGCCGGCATTCATTCTCGTCGCCGCCAGCGGGCCGCTGATACCGAGAATTCGCCGCTCAGCAATCGCTGGCGCATTCCTGGACGGGGTCATCGTCGGATCGCTGGCCTTAATGGGCGTGGTCGCGTGGCAACTGGGCCGGGCGGCGATAATCGACGTGACCACCGTGGCGATCGCGATGGTCAGCGCCATCCTGCTGTTCCGTTTCCGCGTCAACTCCGCCTGGCTGGTGATCGGTGCGGCGGTGGTGGGATGGGCGCTGTGAATCCCGTGCAGGAATGCCGCGCCAGCATTTAAGATAGAGGGTTCTTTGAGCCAATGAAATATTGCCGGTTCCAGACCGAAGACGGCATCCACTGCGGCATCATTGAGACCGTGGCCGGGCACGAGGTGATCAACCAGGTCGCCTTCTCCCACCCTGGCGACCCTCTCTGCGCCGAGTTTCACCCCACGATGACGCACCTGCCGCTGGCGGGCACCAGGTTGCTGGCGCCGGTGACACCCTCGAAGATCATCTGCGTGGGGCGCAACTACCGCGAGCACGCCCGCGAACTCGGCAATGAGCCCCCAATCGAGCCGCTGATCTTCTTCAAGCCACCCTCGTCGGTGATTGGGCCAGAGGAGAGTGTGGTGTATCCGCCCATTTCCAAACGGGTGGACTACGAAGGCGAGCTGGCGGTGGTGATCCGGAAGCCCTGCCGCAACGTGCGCGCGGATGAGGACGTGCGCAGCTACATCCACGGCTATACCTGCCTCAACGACATGACCGCACGCGACCTGCAGAAAAAAGACGGGCAGTGGTGGCGCGCCAAGGGCTTCGACACCTCCTGCCCGGTGGGTCCGCTGGTGAGCGACGAGCTCGATCCGTGGAAAGGCGTCGTTCTGGAGGCTCGCGTTAATGGCGAACTTAAGCAGCACGGCAACACCGCTGACTTCATCTTCCCTCTGGACCACATCATCCGGTATTGTGCCCAGTTCATGACACTGCTGCCGGGCGACGTGATCGCCACGGGTACTCCCGCGGGTGTGGGCGCCGTGAAGCCCGGGGACGTCATGGAAGTCAGCATTGCGGGGATTGGGACGCTTAGGAATCGGGTGATTGGGTAATTGAGTAATTTGGTAATTGGGTAATTGCGAAGCGGTGTATGGCAGTTTTTGATTTACCCAATTGCCAAATTTCCCAATTACCCAATTCGGGGGGCTGACATGAAGTTCTTCCTGGACACGGCCAACATCAAAGAGATCCGCGAGGCTGCCTCGCTCGGCATCCTGGACGGCGTAACCACGAACCCATCGCTGATCGCCAAAGAAGGCAAAGGCAAGTCGTTCAAGGAAACGATCCTCGATATCTGCTCGTTAGTGGACGGCCCCGTTAACGCCGAGGTGATCGCCACGGACGCCGGCGCCATGTGCAACGAGGCCCGCGAGTACGCGAGCTGGCACAAGAACATCGTGGTGAAGCTGCCCACCACGCGCGAGGGTCTGAAGGCCTGCAAGTGTCTGGTCGCGGACGGCATCCGCACCAACCTGACGCTGTGCTTTTCCGCCAACCAGGCGCTGCTGGTCGCCAAAGCCGGCGGCACTTACGTGAGCCCATTCCTGGGGCGGCTGGACGACATCGGCCACGTGGGCATGGACCTGGTCAAACAGATCGTGCAGATTTATCGCAATTACGGATACAAGACCCAGGTGCTGGCGGCCTCACTAAGGCACCCGCTGCACGTGATCGACGCAGCGCTGGCCGGAGCCGACGTGGCCACCATTCCCTTCAAAGTACTCGACCAGATGTTCAACCACCCGCTGACCGACAACGGGCTCACGGCGTTCCTCAAAGATTGGGAGAAGCTGAAGACGTAGCCGATTGTTGTTTGGCTGGTAGCCGTTGGCAAAACCGCGATGGTCTCCTCTCCCCTGTTCGTAGTAGATTGGGCTCATATGCCAGTCAGGGCCATGAGTCTTTTGCGCCACTACCCCGTGATCCTTGGCGGGGCTGGGGTGTTGGTGCTGGTGGTTGGGCTGCTGGGCCGGCGGCGTCGCAAGACGCCGGCAGACCGCGAGCGGGAGCGTCGGCAGCGCATCTGCCAGCACGGCCGCATCGCCGACGGCAACATCCTTGATGTCCAGGAGGTCCAGCTCGACGGGTGCGGCTGGGCCCAGATGCTGATCTATCAGTACGATGTGGCTGGCGTTACCTACGAAGCGTCGCAAGATATCACCTACCTGCGCCATCTGGTGGACCTCTATTCCTGCCGCCTGGGCCTCGCCACCTCAGTGAAGTACGACACCCAGAACCCGGGAGATTCGATCGTCGTCGCCGAGGGGTGGACGGGACTGAGGAAGGGATGAGGCTACTGCGGCGATTTCCTGCCGGTGTAAAGAGCTCTTCCAAGGCCGGCTATGCCGACCATGGTGAGGCCTGGGCACGCTATTAGCGTTAAACCGAACCCAAACGGGCCAGCCGCCTTTTTTGCCAGCCTCGATAAGAGGAAGATTTTGGCGGGAGGCGTGGCCGGCCACAATGTCGACTACGAAGAATACCGCTCCAAGAATCACGGAAACGGCAATGAGCAGGAGCCATTGCGCAGGGGTCTTGAGTGGGCATAGTCCTGCGAGTCACCAGCGAATTCGGGCGACTTCTCTTGGTGCCAAAGGAAAAGGGCGGGCACGGCAAGAACCAGATAGACGGTCGCCAAAGTGATGTAGTCCAACCGCCAGCACTGCAAGTCCAATCGCGTCTCCCACCCGTTGCCCCTGGCAGATGTTGAACGACCCAACGTCAAATTGCAAGACAGCAAGTCCCCTCCGTGCCTTCGCCCCGCACTCGCGGTTTCTTCCCACCTTCCGCCCTTATAATTCCTGCTCACGTAATCCTCCATGAACCGTCCAAGATCATGGTAGCGAGCTAGTTAGTCCGAGCGTGGCGGGGCATGCTCGACACAGGTTCAGGAGAAAAACATGCCGGCCGATTCCGTAGCGGGAGCCCCCCAGCCCCTGAGCATACACTGGAGTGGCTTGGCGAAACCGGGGGCCTCAGATCGCCCGGTGTTGGCGTTCTGGGGCGGGAAGACCTTTGCGGTTGGCGAGAGCGATCGTGGAACTCCTTTCTCTCGCCGGGAAGACATGGTCACCCAATCTCTGAGCCGTCCAGACGACAGCACGTTGATCCGCGAGGCGCAGCGCGGGAACCGCGTGGCCTTCGAGGAATTGGTGCGGCAGTACGACCGGGCGGTTTTGCGCCTGGCGCTGCATTTGACGGGTTCGGAGCAGGATGCGCAGGACATCTATCAGGAAGCGTTCCTCA
>Ga0187773_10000945_pt1 | contig 11674 bp, 8 predicted proteins | sample 0216_BV02_MP05_1_FD_133133 | JGI IMG/M metagenome (GOLD analysis project Ga0187773, IMG submission 133133) | Tropical peat soil microbial communities from peatlands in Department of Meta, Colombia - 0216_BV02_MP05_10_MG | ecosystem: Environmental > Terrestrial > Soil > Wetlands > Peat | place...
ATTTCCCTGAGAAGGGGCAGCATCTCATCGGAAATAAGGATGATCCTTGCTCTGGAGTCCTTCAGCTGGTACTCTAGTTCGCCTTTGATCAGCAATGGGTTACAGGCCACATACACGGCACCGGCCATGGCCATCCCATAAAAGGCAATCAAAACTTCCGGGTAATTGCGGGAATAGATCGCGATTTTATCCCCTTCTTGTATTCTCAACTTTTTTTGGAGACCCGAGGAGAATCTCTCGCATAGACCACATAACTCGCGATAATTCGCGATGAAATTTTCGGGCTCATATACAAGGGCTGTACTTTCGGGATAGTATTTGGCCGACGATTCCAGAAGCCTGGAAACAGGAGCAACGGGAAAAGCAAAAGTCTCCATCTGTTCCCGGACTTCTGGGGGATAAAATGGATACCACGGCCGCTTCTTAATTTCTGCTAAATGGGTAATCATTCAAGCGGCTCCTATTTACGGGTCCGTAGCTCCCTTTTAAGCACCTTTCCCGTCGCACTGCGGGGCAGGGCCGGGATGAATTCCACGAACTTCGGCCTCTTGAACCTGGCCAGGTTTTCCACAGAAAATTCGATAATTTCTTCTGCCGTCGCTTTCTCACCTGGCTTAACGACTACAAAGGCCTTGACTGCCTCTCCCCATTTCGGATCGGGCACCCCAATAACCGCGGCTTCCCTGATCTTGGGGTGGGTCAACAGCATCGCCTCGATTTCTGCAGAATAAATATTCTCCCCCCCGCTGATGATCATATCTTTCTTGCGGTCTACCACATACACGAACCCTTCTTCATCGCGCCGCACCAGATCGCCGCTGTGAAACCAACCCCCCTCAAAGGCCCTTTTGGTCTCTTCCGGGTTCTTGTAATATCCCTTGAACATACCCGGTCCCCGGTAGACGATCTCGCCCACTTCATGAACCGCCACGTCCTCCATGTAGTCATCCACTACCCGAACTTCCACATTAAAAAAAGGCAGACCCACCGATCCCTCTTTACGCAGGGCATCCTGGTGTTTCATGAAAACCGTGGTGGCCGTCATTTCTGTCTGTCCGAAGGCTTCATACAACCCCGCATTGGGGAATGATTCCAGGATTCGTTCCTTGAGGGCGTTGGGCGTGATATCCGCGCCATAGGCGGCCGTCCGCAAAGAGCTGACATCATATTTCTTGAAGTCGGGATGATTCAATACCAAAAGCCACATGGCGGGAACAAGGAATAGATAGGTAACCCTCTCCGCTTCGATGGCCTTCAATAACCGCACCGGATCAAAATCCTCGATGACCATGGGTGTCAGGGTAACCATATTCTTGACGACGCCTAAAATACCCGCGATGTGAAAAAAGGGGGTTATGGACATTACTTTCTGAGCGATGAAGGGAAGCTCCGCTCTTCGAGGAAGCGAGAAAGCGGTTTCCTGGCAGGTGGTCATGGCATTGATGATCAGATTTTTGTGGGTCAATACTGCACCTTTGGGTTTCCCTGTTGTCCCTGCCGTGTAAATAATGAAGGCCTCATCGTCGTCCTGAAGCCGGACCTCCGGCCGAATCGGATCGCCTGTTGACCGGACATCTTCATAATCTTTATAATCCCTGTCCTCTTTCTTGCCGATTATGATGTACTCGTCGATGAAGGGAAGGTCTCCCTTAATTTTTTCGATCGTCCCGATGAAGTTTTCCCGAAAGAAAAGGATCTTTACCTCGGCATTATTCAAGATATAGGCTATTTCTCGGGGAGACAGCCGGATATTTACGGGGACGTTGACCGCCCCGATTTTTGCGGCGGCGAAAAAAATCTCCAGCATTTCCTTGCAGTTTGGCATGAGCAAGCCGACATTGTCTCCCTTCTTTATTCCTTTAAAAAGAAGGGCATTGGCCAACCGGTTGACCCGTTCATCCAGTCCCCGATAGGTTACCCGTTTATCCCTGAAGATGATCCCTTCAACCTCTGGACATTTTCTGGCATTCCGGGCTAGCAATTCTCCTAAAAGCAATTGTCTTGACATCTCCGCTTCAAACCCAAGAATTCCAGTGTTCTCCATGTCAGCCAACCCTTTTCAGTCGGATGGATGCGGAAGCTTGCTCAGGACCTCGTGACCGCAAACCACCAGAGCATCTTCCCTTACTTTTTCACACCCCCAGATAGGCTTTCTTTACCTGCTCGTCCTGCATCAGGTCCGGGCTTGGTCCCCCGCGAAAAATACGGCCTATTTCCAGAACGTACCCGCGCCTGGCAAGTTCCAAGGCCATGCGGGCATTTTGTTCAACCAGCAGGATGGTCCCGCCTTGGCCACTGATTTCCTGGATGGTACGGGCGATTTCGCCGACCATCATAGGGCTTAGGCCCAAAGTCGGCTCATCCAAAAGGTACATGTCCGGCCTGCTCATCATGGCCCGCCCGATGGCCAGCATCTGCCGCTCCCCGCCGCTCAGTTGCCCCCCCAATTGGTTTCCCCTATCTTTCAATATGGGGAAAAGATGGAAAACCTTTGCAAATCTCCCTTTCAGGTCTTGCCTATCTGGCATAGATACGGTTCCCATTTCCAGGTTCTCCTTAACCGTCATCTTTCCGAAGATTCCCCCCCTCTCCGGAACATGGGAAATACCCTTTTGGGCGATTTCCTCCGGCTTTAGCCCCTTGAGCGATTTTTCCTTAAAAATGATCTCTCCCGCAGTGCAGGGGGTCAACCCGGAAATCGCCTTCAGCACTGTGGTCTTCCCTGCCCCGTTGGCTCCAATCAGGGCCACGATTTCACCAGCCCCGACAGACAACGAGACTCCATGCAGAGCCTGAGATTTGCCGTAAAAAACATCGATTTGTCTTAATCGAATCAATTTTGCCTATACCCCAGATACGCTTCGATGACCTTTGGGTCCCGGGCAACCTCCTTCGGGATTCCTTCGCTGAGTTTCTGGCCATAATTCATGACCAGGATCCGATCGCAAATCTGCATCATGACCTTCATGTTGTGCTCGATGATAAAGACGGTTATCCCTTCCTTTCGGACCGTGGCGATCAATTCGATCATTTCCTGTATCTCGCTGGCGTTCATCCCTGCCACCGGCTCGTCCAGCAAAATCAGTTTCGGGATGGTGGCCAGGGCCGTAACCAGCATTAAGCGCTTTTGCTGGGCCCAGGTCAGGCTGGATGCCGGTTGTTCCCGGAAATCCGCAAGATTCGAAAATTCCAGCAACTCTTTTACTTTCTTCCGGTTCTGACCCTCTTCTTTTCGGCTGAAGGGGGTGTGGAGGAAGGCCCCCCATACCGAGGTCAAAGTGCGGCAGTGAAGGCCGGTCATCACATGCTCCCCCACTGGGGTTTGGGGAAAAATCGTGGCCGCCTGGTAGGCCCGCACGACCCCCCTCGTCGTGATTTGATGGGTTTTCAACCCGGTGATATCGGTTTCGGAAAAACGTATCTTCCCCTCACTGAGCGGGACTGTACCGGTGATGGCATTGAACACCGTGGTCTTCCCCGCTCCATTGGGGCCGATGAGACCAAATATCTCTCCGGAATGAATCTGGAAGGCAAGATCATGAACAGCCAACAAGCGGCCGAAAGAAACGGATAATTTCTCCACCCGCAAGAGAGGAGCCCGACTTTCCAGGTTCAGGGAATCCATTGGGCTATCCTTGGATGAAGAGAGCGCAGCTTACCCGCAATCCCCATGGGCATGAAGATGATCACTACCAGCAGGATGAAACCGAAAAACAGCGGACGATAAACCTGGGTTGCCTCCAGAAATTCGGGGACGAACCAGAGCAGTAAGGGTCCCACGATCTCTCCCGTGATGGTCCGCGCTCCGCCGATAACGATCATGACCAGGAGATGGAAAGACATGTGCCCTCCAGCAATGGCCGGTTCGATGGAACCCATGTAGCTAGCATACAGTCCCCCGGCAACACCTGCGATCGTGCTGGCCATGACATAGGCGATAAGCTTGTACCGCAGGATGTCCACCCCCAGGGCTTCGGCCAGGTCCGCATTTTCCCGGATGGATTGGAAGGCCCGGCCGGGCCGTGAATGGGTGATTTGACGGATGAAAAAAAGGGCCAGAAAAGCAAAAAGCAAAACAAAATAATAATAGGTTCGCTTGGAGGAAAAATCTACTGTATAGCCCAGCAATTGAATCACCGGAGGAAGGGGGATCCCCGACAAACTAACCCCCCCGGTCAGGCTATCCCAATTATGGATGACGATGGTTACCATTAGGCCCAGGGCCAGCGTTCCCAAGGCAAAATAGGGGCCCTTGATCCGGAGCATGGGCCAGCCCAAAGCCGCCGAAGCAATGCAGGTAAAAAAGGCTCCCAAAAGCAACGCCGGTAAAAAGGAAAATCCTAACTTGGTCTGAAGAATCCCGCAGGCATAGGCCCCAATCCCGAAGAAGGCCGCATGACCCAAAGATACCAGCCCCGTGTAACCATAAATCAGGTCCAGGCTGGCAACGAGGATGATGTAAATCCCCACCAGGGTGAACATGTATAGCCAGTAATTCGACCGAATCACCACGGGCAACAGCAAAGCCAGAAGCCCTAGGAAAAGATAGGTCAGGATTCGCATTCCTTTTTCCTTTGGCTTATTGAAACTTCTCAAAAAGCAAACAATCGATCGGTTGAATTCATATTTTCGGCCTGATTATATGCCATCGTTAGGTTACCGACGGTATAGTCCCTGGGGCATCAAGATCAAAACCCCTAAAAAAAGGCCGAAAGAGAAAAGATCCTTATACATGGAGCTGATGTAGGCAGCGCCGAAATTCTCTCCCAGCCCCAATATAAATCCTCCCATGATGGCCCCGGTAACACTGCCCAACCCTCCCAGGGCGACGACGATAAACGACTTGATGATCGGCGTCAATCCCATGCTTGCGCCTACCAGGGCGGTGGGGGCCACCAGCGCACCTCCAATCCCGGCCAGGGCGTAACCGATGAAAAAAGTCAGGGCGGATACGCGGCGCGTATTGACCCCCATCAGCTGGGCCACTTCCCTGTTTTCCGAGAAGGCCCGTATCTTTTTGCCCGTCAGGGTCCGGAAGATGAGGAGAAAGGTCCCCAGGGCAAAGAGGAGACAGACGGCAAATAAGATGAGCCGCTGTACAGTGAGAGAGATCGGCCCTAGGGCGATGGCCATGTCGTTGTATGGGGAGTTGATGTTCCTCCAGTCCGACCCGAACCAGACATTCCAGCCCCCCTCCAGAATGGAATAAAGACCCAGGGCGGCAATAAAACCCGCTGCATGGGGGGCTTTTTCAAGCGGCTTAAATACGATCCTTTCGTTGCAAGTCCCGAGAAGTCCGGCCAGGATGATGATCGGAAACAGGCTGAACAGATAGTATTCCGGTCCCAGCCATTGAATGATATAGAATGAAATGAACGCCCCCAGGGCGTAGATCGCCCCCAAGGAAAAATCGGGAATCGCGAGGATGCCATAGATCAGGGTCATGGCCAGGGCCAAAAGGCCATAGGTGCTGCCGGCAATCAAACCATTGACGGTATATTGCAGAAATTCAGCCACGGAAAAAGGCTCCCCTGTAAATAGTGACCTCCAGGCTCTTTAAAAATTGTGAAGAAAAATTTCTTTGAGCAGCGATTCCCTGAAATCCCTCCAACCCGCCTTTAGAATAGCGGGGAGAGGGGGGCCTTCTGGAAGGCGCTCTGTTTGGGAATCCTATTTCACCGGCACCACGATTCCTTTCTGGTACCTCCCGATCTGGGCGCTCATGATCCCCTCTCCATCTTCGGCAAAGGCTTTTAAGCCCGTAGAGTCATATTTCTCTTCGAGGGGGACCACCAATGGAACGGCCTGCCGGATCTTAAAGGCGTCTGTGGTTGTACCAGCTTTTTGCATAGCCCGCACGATGATATGGACACTCGCATAGCAATTCACACCAAAGCCGCCTATCGGTTCCTTATACCCCATGGCCGGATACAATTGGGTCCGATAACGGGCCACCCCAGGCGGCATAGGCCTTGAATTCGTAAACTCGACTCGTCTTAAATAACCTTCGATCAAATCTGGCCCGGTAAGTTTCTCGCCCGCAGCCGCAAAGCCCGTGGAAACAGCAAACGGGGTCTTGATCCCCAGTTCATGGGCCTGCTTGATGACCCCGGCCGTAGCCTCATCATAGGCGGTAACCATGATCACGTCCGGGTTGGCGGCCTTGATCTTGGTCAGTTGCCCCCGAAAATCAGTCTGGGTTCGCCCATCCAACCACTCATTCGCCACTATCTTTACCCCGAGCTTTTCGAAGGCTTGCTGGTATGCTTTAACCGACGTTTTCCCGTAATCTCCCACATCGGAGATCATGGCATAGGTCTTGGCTTTTAAAACCCTGACGGTCTCCTTGGCCAGGCCTTGGGCATCTTCATCAATGGTCTGTTGATGGCGCAGGATCAGTTTGTTGCCCCGCTTGGTGGCATCGGGAATCTTGAAAAAACCGATCAGCAGGATTCCCATCTTCTCATTTCTTTCCAGCATGGCCATGAGGGACCCGCTGATGTTTTGATTGATACCCGGAACCTCGTACTTATCCTTCAAACGTTGCATCCCGGCTACAGCCTTGGCCGCGACTCCTTCATCATCGTAGGACTGGATCGTAACTTTGTACTTCTTCCCGGCCACTGCCACGCCTCCTTCGTCGTTGATTTCCTTGGCGGCGATCATGTTTCCATGGAGGGAGTCAATGCCGATGGCAGCCGCCGGACCGGTCAACGGACCGGTGAAACCAATATTGATGACATTTTCCCCTGCAGCCGGACTTTGGAAAATGAAAAATATGACCCATGCACAAAAAATAGCTGGGATTCCTTTCTTGGTTTTCATCTTCCTCTTCCTCCTTATTTAGAGTTATTGGGAACGGTTTAGCGAGTTGAGCCTGTTCAGAAGCGTTTCTGCTCCCTTAACCATACCATCGATGACCTCTTTGACGGTTAGTTCATTCTTTATCAAACCAACCCCCTGACCACAGGTCATGGTCCCCTCATCAATATCCCCGAGCATCAATGCGTTCTTCCCTCGCTGGCCGCTGATCATAGGCATAAGTTCTTCCAAAGATGCCCCCCGAGACTCCAGATTTAAAACCTCATCCGCGGTTCTGTTCCTAAAGACTCGGGTCTGATTCTTGATGGAACGCTGGATCAAGACCGTGTCGCATTCCGTGGAATTGATTAAGGCCTGCTTGAACTTCGGATGAGCAACAGACTCCTTGGCGGCCATGAATACGGTCCCCATGAGAACCGCTTCCGCCCCCAGGGCCAATGCAGCCATTAGCTGACGATGGTCGGTTGTCCCACCGGCTGCGATGACCGGGATGGTGACTGTGTCAACCATTCTCGGGACGAGATTCCACAGCGAGACATCGTCCATTAAAGGATGTCCGGCCCCCTCAAAACCCACGGCAATGACCGCATCGCAGCCTATTTTCTCCGCATTTTTGGCATGCCTCACAGACCCCACCTTATGCATGACTTTTACATTGGCCCGCTTAAGAATATCCACGTACTTTTCCGGTCTACCAGCGGTTGTTTCCACTACGGAAATCCCCTCCTCCACAATGACCTGAACAAAACCATCGTTGGGCAACTGCCTCATTGCAGGCAGCAAAGTGATATTGACCCCGAATGGTTTATCGGTGAGCCTCCTTGTCCTGCGTATCTCATTCCGCAGTTCCTCGGGCGTGGGGAAAGTCACAGAACCAATGATACCCAAACCTCCGGCATTAGAGACCGCTGCAACTAATTCTGCCAGACCGAGCCAAGCCATTCCACCTTGAATAATTGGATACTGAATGCCCAGCATCTCTGTAATTCTGGTCTTGAGCACGTTTTTCCCTCCCGAATGTAGTTCTATAATAGGCCCGGAAAACTCAAAGCGGATGTCGTTTAGGAAGCTCACAATGGGGTCTCTCGATTTCTTATCAATGCCAATACGAATGATAGGAAAGGCCGTGATCCTTAGCTTCAATCGCCCTACTGAGAGACGACGCTTTTTTCTTCACGTGGTCAGCTTCCGGTAAATCTTGGGCAGCTCCCGCGGCAGGGCCGCGGTTTCTTCGATGATCAGATAGCGGGAGGGAGGCATCATTTTGCGAAGGTAATCATGCCCGGCCCGGTCCACGGTGATGCAAAAGGTATGGATCTGCTTGCGGGCCGCCTCCTCCAAGGCAATCAGGGTGTCCTGGAGGGCATATTCTTTGTTGGAGCGATCGTCCCCGTAATCATAATCCTGTGGATACCCATCGCTGATCAGGATCAAGTTCTTGATCCTGGACTCCCGGCCGGTCATTTTTTCTGCCGCGTGGCGGATGGCCGTCCCCATCCGGGTGGAGCGCTGGGGTTTGATTTTCTCGATCCGGCCTTTTACCCGGTCCCCGTATTCTTCCTGGAAATCTTTGATGGCGTAAAAGTCTACCTCTTTCCGCCCGTACCCAGAAAACCCGTAAATGGCGTATTCGTCCCCAATCTCTTTCAGGGCCTCCGCCATCACCACCAGGGCTTCCTTTTCGATGTCGATTATCTTTTTCTCCTTTTCCGAAGGGGGATTTTCCGGCTTTCGATCCTTCCCGTCCACCCGCTCATCCGTGGAAGCACTCATATCCAGTAGAAAAAGGGTGGAGAAATCCCGGTCCTTCCGATTTTTTTCGATGTAGATCTTTTCCGAGGGGGATTGGCCCGCCCTCCGGTCCACGGAAGCCTCCACGGCCGCATTGAGGTCGATCTCTTCCCCCCGCTCCAGGTTTGGAATCTTTTTAAACCGCTCCGGCTTGAGCATCTGGAACTGCCGTCTCACCTCAGTTACGAGATCGGAATAGGAGTCCAGGGTCCGATCAACAAATTCCGTAGAGCCGATTTCCGCATCTTTCTCCTTCAGGCGGCACCACCTCACGCGGTAATCCGCGATCTGGCAATCCCATTCGTCGTAATAGTGCTGATCCTCCCCCGTTTCCTCGGCCACTTCACTCAGGAGAGAACGCATCTCCCCCTCGAGCCTTTCTTTTGCTCGCTGGCTGGCCTCCTGCATCCCCATCTGCTTTTTCAACCCTTTCAAATCGGTGATGAAGAGCCCCTGGAATTCATCCCCCCCCAATCCCTCGGATACTTCCAGCTCCATTCCGCTTTCCAGGAGGGCCTGTAAAACCTCCGGGGACAGGGGAACTCCCATTTCCATCCGATTGAGCAGGTTTTGGACTTCCCGCAGGCGAAGCTTCTTCTGCACCAGCTCGGGCCGCAGCTCTCCCCAATGGGAAAGCGGCGCGAGATTCTGGTAGGGCTCTTCGCCCGGGACAAGGCGGGAAGCCGGGTCCATTCCGCCCACTGGAGAAAGCGGCAGGCTTAACGCGGGCAGCACCTCTCCCTCCCAACCGCAGGCAGGCTTTCTGTTGGGAATCCGGCTCAACCTTCGGTACAGGAGGACCGCTGCCCGGGCGGAATTCCTGACGCCTGCCCCCGGCCGGGTAAGAGCCATAAGGTGCGGGGTTAAATCGTCCCCTTGGGAAAGAAGAGCTAGAAATCGAGGTTTCATGGGCTCTCCGAGGAGCGCCCAGCGGAGAATGGATTCCAGAACCGCCTGCTGTAAGGGTAGTGAGGAAATGGCCGGCCGGGCCTCCATGACCAGGGGGAGGAACCGATTCATCTCTTTCTTCAACCCCTGGTATTCCCGCTGAAGGCAGTGATCCACCCTTGCTCCTTCGAGGACATGGAAAAGGTCCCGAGCAAGCTCTTTTCGCGGGAAGAGATGGAAAAAAGCCTCGAGGGGAGAAATCTCTTTTCCTTTTTCCGAAATCCCCCGAAGGCAGGCCGCCATGAAATCCGAAGGGAAAAGGTCCTGAATGGCGGAGAGACGGAATTTGAAGGTCCCGAATTCCACGTAACCGGCTTGATGGGCAGTTGCCAACTTGAAAGCCAGGGAGTTTATCTCCCGGGTGGGGAAATTCTTAACCATTCCAGGTAAATAAATGGTCTCCCCATCCGTACATGGTAGGGGCCCGGCCGGATTTTGAATCCCATTTCTTAATTCCTGAATGGGCCGCAGAGCCAGGCTCCTGCCGGTGAGGGCTTGGGCGAATAGCTTCATGGGGCGGGAGACTTCTTCCAGAGCGACGGAGGATTGTTCTTCCAGAACCCGATCCTGGGACCGCCTGGACTCCAGGCCGAAATAGGCCATGGCCGCAGGAATCCTTTGGGGGATAAGGGTAAGTCCTTCTTCGAACCAGGAGGAGAGGCGGTCCCTTGAAATTTCTTTACCGATCTTGGGGAGGTTGAGAAAGAATTTGTAGGAAATCGACGGGTCCAGGCCGGCCAGTTGCAACCCTTGAGAAAGAAGAAGGGAACTTCCTTCCTCCGGAAGGATCGCCAGGATCTCCTGACTCCTTTCCAGAAAATCGATGAGCGTCTCGCGGGAATGGTCAGCCAGGATCGCAGCCCATCGGATTACCACCGGCCGGATGTCCAGGGGGAGGGAACCCAGAATTTTTGGGCCGATCCGCAGGAAGATTACCGCCAGCATGCTGGACCTTTCAGCCACTACCCATCCGATCTTTAATAGGTCTTCTCTCTCCTGTCTCTTCAAGCAAGGAAGAGCCTCCAGCGCGGTTCCCAGGGCCCCATCGACCTTGTCCATGTACCAGCGGACCCGCCGCCTCAGCTCCTGGGCAAATTCATTCCATTTCTGTTTTTCTTCTTCATTCATAATTCGATATTCACCACAGAGGCACAGAGCGCACAAAGAATTATAATAGGCCTAAAATCAAAGCATAGGGGCAAGGGTTTTGAAACCTAATACTTTTTTTGCCCCTATATATTTCTAATTTTTTCCTCCGTGTTCTCTGTGTCTCTATGGTAAAAATGTCTTTACGGGAAAATAGCACCGATGACTTCCACGATTCCCCGCGCCAGGTCTAAGTCGTCGGTCACCGCCTGGGCCACGGCCACTTCGCAGGCTCTCCGGGGGGCGACCCCCTGGACCATAAGCTGCCCGGCGTAGATCAGGAGGCGCGTGGAAACCCCCTCCTCCAGCCCGTGTTCTTTGAGGTTGCGGACTTTCTCCGCCAGCTTGGCCAGGGAAGCGGCCGCCTCGAAGTTGACCCCACTTTCGTGGGCGATGATCTTGGCCTCCAGCTCTGCGGGGGGATAATCGAAATCAATAGCCACAAACCGCTGCCGGGTGCTGTGCTTCAGGTTTTTTAGGACGCTTTGGTAGCCTGGATTGTAGGAAATCACAAGGAGGAAATTTTCATGAGCCTCCAGGATTTGTCCTCTCTTTTCCACCGGAAGGATTCGCCGGTGGTCGGCCAGAGGATGAATGAGCACGGTGGTGTCTTTGCGGGCCTCCACGATTTCATCGAGGTAGCAGATGGCGCCGTTCTTCACCGCCCGGGCCAGCGGCCCGTCGACCCAGATGGTCTCCTCCCCCTTCAAGAGGTACCTTCCGACCAGGTCGGACCCAGTCAGGTCTTCGTGGCAGGCCACGGTGATCAAGGGAAGGGGAATCCCCATCTCCCTGCCCAGTCGGTAGGTCATGTACTCCACAAACCGGGTCTTCCCGCATCCGGTCGGGCCTTTGAGCAAGACCGGAAGTCGGGCTTTGTAGGCCGAGGTGAAGATTTCCTCTTCATCCCGGATAGGAAGGTAATAAGGCTCCTCTTGGATGAAATACTCTTCAAATGGTTTTTCCA